>ERZ779840.161-NODE-161-length-89289-cov-24.158415_pt1 | contig 89289 bp, 77 predicted proteins | sample MGYA00511561_ERZ779840 | MGnify/ENA primary metagenome ERZ779840 (study PRJEB29588, sample SAMEA2162036) | human gut metagenome | biome: human gut; feature: human-associated habitat; material: faeces | place: Denmark | collected 2008/2010 ...
TGTCGTACACGGTTAAGAAAGCCTGCGTTACACAGGTTTACGACATCAACAGCTCCGATTCCGGCAGCAACAAAGTCGGCAGATTTTGCAATGCCATTATTGTCTACAACCACTTCTTTTGCTCGCTCTTGAAGATTCACTCATTCACCCTCTTCCTTAAAAAATTCACGCACAGCGAATACGTAATTGTGTGCTGATTTTATTGTACCTGAGACGACAAAAAAAATCAATTAAAATTTAAGCACATTTTTTGAAATGTGTGCGTAAAATTATAAGAAATGTTAATTGACATATATGGAATAATATGTAAAAATATGTCTAAGAAAATATGAAGGTAAACTTATAGAAATATAAGGACACAAAATTAGGGGTCTAAGGTAATTTAATATGCTATGATAGCCCGATTGCAACAATTAGATATAATTGTTGCTTTTTTTATACCAAAATACCTTCATGTATTCTAAAGAAAAATCATATGGAGGAAAGTATGAAGAAAAAAATACTCATAGCAGTAAGTGCAGTCATAATAATCGCAATAGCATTATTTTTATTCCTTAATATCAGAGGCAATGTTAAAGTAGAGAAAGGAACAATAAGAATAACGAAATTAGATGAGGCAAATTTCGGAAATGTAGATAATCTTAAAGAAACATATGAGAGTTTACAGAATGATTCCCTGGTACAAAAAATACGAAAAAATGATATTTTTAAGAGCAACAGTATAGATGATTATATTCTTGTGGGAGTATCCCTTGATATCAAAAACAACAGTATATTCGATGCGTCAGAAATTTCGGGATATCTTGTCCTTGATGATGCTGATTCGCCAATCATATATAAGGAAGGCTCAATAGAGGTTGAAAAAGTAAAGGGATATGAAAAAGATAATGTTTTTTTGATGGGTCTGATTTTGTATAAAGGCGATATGACAGATGATGAGATTATAGAATATATAAAAAATCTTGACATTGAAATTAATTATAGAAACCGTGTCTTAACGCATATAAATAAAAACATTAAATTATCTGATTATGATATGGATGTTATATTCACAGATTCGGAAGAGTAGGAGGAATAGACATTCATGAAGGAAGATTTATGTATATTATCCGGACAGGAAATAAATAAAGTATATAGAAGCGGTAATGAAGAAATTAATATATATAATAATTTTAATTTTAATCTGAACAAATTCGAAAAAGTTGCAATACTGGGACCGTCAGGATGTGGAAAAAGTACACTTCTGAATATTTTAAGCGGTATAGATAAACCTGATTCCGGAAAGGTTATTTATAAAGGGAAAAATATTTTTGAACTCACTGACAATGAGATGAGTGATATAAGGATTAACAATTTTGGTTTTATATTTCAGGATTTTCACCTTATACCAACATTATCTGTAATTGATAACATTCTCATACCACTGGTGGGAGCAGGGAAAGGGTATCAGATTGATGATGTTATTAATTTGTGTGAAAGGTTAGGACTTGAAAACCGTTTATACCATCTTCCTCATCAATTATCCGGGGGAGAGAAACAAAGAGTATCTATTGCACGTGCATTGGTAAACCATCCGGATGTTATTTTTTCAGATGAGGCAACCGGTAACCTGGATTATAAAAACAGTATTCAGGTTATGGATATGCTTGTGACCTGCTGTAGTGAATATGAAGCATCTTTGGTGTTTGTAACACATGACAACAGTCTTATACATTATGCGGACAGGATAGTGAATATTAATGCGGAGGCTGATAATGTATAATACCAATATATTTAAGTTAATGTATAAGGCACTCCGTAAGAAAACAAAAATCAGCATACTGCTTGTCATAATTACATGCGTATGTATGGTGTTTGCCAGTCTGTACTGGTCCTTTTTTGAAATAAAAAAATACAGTGATATAAAGACCGGAAAAGAATTATATGGCAAATATGACTTCCAGATGTCTGATATTTCCAAATCCGACACAGAAAAAATTACAGCAGAAGATTGTGTTGATGAATCCTGTGTATATACTTTGGAATTTGATCCTGTGAATAAGTTATATAATTACAGAGTTAAAAGTGATTTCTTTGGATTAATGAATGTAAAACTCAAGGAAGGGCGGCTGCCTCAGAATGAAAATGAGGTATTATGCGAAGAAAAGTTTTTGTATAAACAGGGGCTTGAGTTTAAAAATGACGGTACTACCCAAATAAAAATCGACGAAAAAAGTTATACTGTTACCGGCATTGTCTATATAAATATGCCGGATGTAACAATGTATACTTATATTCCGTCTTTATTTTATTACTATAATGAAAACATTGATTATGGCAGGTATAGTATTGCCTGTACATCAATACACGAAAAATATGTTAATGATGCAGAGAAACTGAAACAGAAATACCATGTAAGTGATTCGGATTTTATATATAATACCAATCTGTTTACTTATGCGGAGATTAACGAGACAGGAAAATCCACTAATGTTTTTTCATCTTTAAAATATATTATTCTGGGACTGATGATTTTTCTGTTTATTGTAATCATTTTTAATATAATTTTTATTATAGGTAAAAAGATAAAATCCGACCTGGCAATATTCCGTTCATTGGGAATTAAAGCAGCTGTATTACGGATGAATTTTACGAAAATCATTATGAAACTTGTGATAACGGGTGTGATTTCAGGAACATTAATATCCGGTATCTGTTCCGGCATTTTTGTTAACAGTATAGCAAAAGGATTTCATATATGGAAGTTGGTTTGTCAGATAATTATATTGGATACAGCAGTTGTTTTTATCGTGGGTCTGCTGGCATATAATATCTCAAAGAACATCATCAAAGGAAACATATATAAATCTGTAGCCAATAGTTCCGATATCAGTGAAAAAACAGTACAGAAAAGCAGGCTTTATAAGAAAAAAATGCCATTCGTACGGATAGCAAAAATTAATATGTCATCATATAAAAAGAAAAATATACTGTCTGTCCTGGTTATTGTGCTGGCATTTACTGCAATTACATTATTCAGGGTATTCTCTGTTTATCTGTTTGGATATGAAGAAAATGTCGGTTATGAATATAAAATAAACTACGAATATTCAGATGTTGAATCCATAATATATGGTTCTGATGAAATACAGAAAATGTATGATGACATGGTTGCACAGCCTTCATTGTTTGATATATGTCCTGTATATTATTCAAATGTAATAGTTGAAGTCGATAAAAAAGATATTTCAGAAAAATATAAAGAGTATTATTCAAAACTGTCAAATGAAAATTATCTAAAATTCTATGTTAATAAATATGGTACATATTCGGATAATTTTATTTTTGTCGGAGTTGATGAAGAAATATATAAAAAGCTGTATGACGGAGCATTTAAGAATATTTCCGATGATGAGTGTATTGTCGTTGAAAATGTAACATCGCCAAACAATACGGGATTCTCCAACGGATTAAGAAAAGGTGCGAAGATACAATACGATCTTGTCAGTGCAACAGATATGTCAAAATATTATCTGACGGTGGCTGACAGTATTCCGGATATAAAAATACAGATTCCGGATTCCTATTACAGATGTGTGATTCTGGTTAATATGAATATATTCAGAAAATTGGAATTTTACAGATATCCGCAAATGATATTTTTTAATAATCTTAGTAATGATGATGAAAAGATATATGAATTCTTTAAAGGAATTAATGACATAGACGTTGTAAACATTTATGAAAAAAATCATGACATACAACTTAGACAATTAGTTATGAATATTTTCGCTTATACGCTTTTTGCTATCCTTGTTGTGCTTTTATCATTGAATACATTAATTTCGCTGTATGATAAATTTGACACCAATAAAAATATTTTTGCCATGCTTAAAGCCATCGGAATAAAAAATAATAAAATATGTCTGATTCAGTTATATGAAAACACAAGAACAGTTATTTTATCCCTGATACTGGGCAGCGTATTTTCGTATGCAGCCAGCTACATTGTATATTTATATACAAAGAAGAATTTATACAGTTATATTTTTAAATTCACATTAAAAGATGTAATGCCGGCAGTTATTATAATTTTAATAATATATGCACTTGCATTTATCCCTTCAATAATCAGCATTAAAAAGATTAATGTGACGAAGAACCTGCAGATTAACAGATAATAAAAACCTTGGGAAACCGTTAATATGATTTTCCAAGGTTTTTAACATATATTATTTCGCTTCAAGTTTATCAAAGATATATCCGAGAACGGGAGCCATGCCCACAAACTCACAGCCGTAAGAGTATTCATCATCCTCTAACGCTTCACAACGGATAATTTTAACAACGCTGTAAAGGATGGAGTCCTCATCGTCAAAAGTAAGTGCGGCATTAAAATAATAATTCATTGGAAGAATGCTTTTTGTAATAAAACCGATACCCGATCTTGAAACATCCTTGACTTCAATAGGCGAGTCAATTTTAATCATATCCGCATTCTGGTCAAAAATGTTGGATACAACAAGGTTAAGCTTGACCTTAACTCTTTTGTGGCGTCTTTTATCAACCATATGTATTTCCTCCCGGTAATTTTCTACATTTATAATTATAACTAATATCCATTATAAAACAATACTTATTTTATTTATTTTAGTAGGTATTGACGTTGACTTTATAAAACTTGGTGTACTATAATCGTACTATAAAAAATTGCATAAATATATGGAGGACAATAACATGCAGGAATATAAGCCTTTTAAAGAGGGTAAAGTACGAGAAGTATATGATAACGGTGACAGCCTTATAATGGTTGCAACTGACAGAATATCAGCCTTCGATAACATTCTTAAAAATAAGATAACAGATAAGGGTGCCATATTAACACAGATGTCTAAGTTCTGGTTTGATTTTACAAAAGATATAGTACCTAACCATATGATATCAGTTGATAATAAGGATATGCCAGAATTTTTCCAGAAGGATGAATTTAAAGGCAACAGCATGATGTGCAAGAAGTTAGAGATGCTCCCTATTGAATGTATCGTAAGAGGATACATTACAGGAAGCGGTTGGGCAAGCTACAAGGAAAACGGAACCGTCTGCGGAATTAAGCTCCCTGAAGGACTCAAGGAATCAGACAAGCTTCCTGAGCCTATATATACTCCAAGTACCAAGGCAGAGATAGGACTCCATGATGAGAATATATCATACGAGCAGAGCGTAGAAGTTCTTAAGAAAATTTATCCTGAAAAGGGTGAAGAATATGCAGCTAAGATTAAGGAATATACAATCGCTTTATATAAGAAATGTGCAGATTATGCTTTAAGCAAAGGAATTATCATTGCCGACACCAAATTTGAATTCGGTCTTAACGAAAAGGGTGAAGTTGTTATCGGTGACGAAATGCTCACACCTGACAGCTCAAGATTCTGGCCTCTTGAAGGATATGAAGCAGGCAAGTCACAGCCATCATATGACAAGCAGTTTGTAAGAGACTGGCTTAAAGCTAATCCTGACAATGACCTCCTTCTTCCTGAAGAAGTTGTTAAAAAGACTGTTGACAAATACAAAGAGGCATTTGCATTACTTACAGGCAAAGAATTTAACATCTGATACCTGGAGGTATATATATGATAGAAACAAGTAATTCAGACAATATTGAAGAAAGTGAAGTGCATGAAGAATGCGGTGTATTCGGCGCTTACGATTTTGATGGCAACGATGTTGCCACAACAATATACTACGGACTGTTCGCGTTGCAGCACAGAGGACAGGAAAGCTGTGGTATTGCGGTAAGCGATACGGAAGGACCTAAGGGAATTGTTAATTCCAGAAAGGATATGGGATTAGCAAGTGAAGTTTTTGATGCAGAATCACTTGAGAAATTAAAAGGAAACATTGGTGTAGGACATGTAAGATATTCTACGGCAGGAAGCAGTTGCAGGGAAAATGCCCAGCCTCTTGTTCTTAATTATGTTAAAGGAACACTGGCACTCGCTCATAACGGCAACCTTATAAATGCTCCTGAACTCAGGGATGAACTTTCATACACAGGTGCGATTTTCCAGACAACCATAGATTCAGAGGTAATCGCATATTACATAGCAAGGGAACGTCTTAAGACCTCAAGCGTCGAAGCGGCGGTAGCCAATGCCATGAAAAAAATAAAGGGGGCATATTCTCTTGTAGTAATGAGTCCCCGTAAATTAATTGCGGCAAGGGATGTTTTCGGCTTTAAGCCGTTAAGTATCGGAAAAAGAGACAACGCATATTTCGTATCCTCAGAGACCTGTGCATTTTCAGCTATCGGTGCAGAATTTGTAAGGGATGTGCTTCCGGGAGAAATAGTCACAATAACACCTGATGGTATAAGCTCAGATACTTCAGGATGTATTAATAAATGCGCAAGATGTATTTTTGAATACATATATTTTGCCAGACCGGACAGCTACATTGACGGTGTAGGAGTATACAGTTCCCGTATTATGGCAGGCCGTATACTTGCAAAGACCCACCCTGTGGAGGCTGATATTGTAGTAGGTGTACCTGAATCAGGTAATGTGGCCGCACTTGGATATTCCATGGAATCAGGAATACCTTACGGAATTGCATTTATGAAAAACAGCTATGTAGGGCGTACTTTTATTAAGCCTAAGCAGTCCCAGAGAGAGACCAGTGTTAAAATTAAACTCAATGTTTTAAAAGATGCGGTAAACGGTAAAAGAGTTATTATGATAGATGATTCCATTGTGCGGGGAACAACCTCGGCAAGAATAGTAAAGATGTTAAAAGATGCAGGTGCTACCGAAGTTCATGTAAGAATAAGTTCGCCTCCGTTTTTACATCCATGTTATTTTGGAACTGATATTCCATCGGATGACCAGTTAATAGCGCATGACCACACCGTAGACCAGATATGTAAATATATCGGGGCAGATTCACTGGGTTACCTTGATGTTACAAGATTAAGTGAACTCATAGACGGTAAGACCGATTATTGTGATGCCTGCTTTACCGGCAATTATCCTATAGAACCGCCGACAGAAGATATCCGTGGCGAATATGAAAAATAAAAGGAGATTTAAAATGGCAACTGACAGATATCAGACACCTTTGGCTGAAAGATATGCAAGTAAAGAAATGCAGTATATTTTTTCGCCTGATAAAAAATTCAGAACATGGAGAGCACTCTGGATTGCTCTTGCAGAATCAGAAAAAGAACTTGGACTTAATATTACGGATGAGCAGATAGAAGAACTTAAAGCTCACAAAGACGATATTAATTATGAGGATGCAAAGGCAAGAGAAAAAATTGTAAGACATGATGTAATGTCACATGTATATGCTTATGGTTTACAGTGCCCTAAGGCAAAAGGAATTATCCACCTTGGAGCAACTTCATGTTATGTAGGCGATAATACTGACCTTATAATAATGACAGAAGGACTTAAACTTGTCCGCAAAAAACTTGTGAATGTAATCAACGAACTTTCAAAATTTGCAGATGAATATAAGGCACTTCCTACTCTTGCATTCACACATTTCCAGCCTGCACAGCCAACAACCGTAGGTAAAAGAGCAACTCTCTGGATGCAGGAACTTCTTTTAGACCTTGAAGACCTTAATCATGTTATTTCAACAATGAAGCTTCTCGGACAGAAGGGTACAACAGGAACACAGGCAAGTTTTATGGAGCTTTTTGAAGGCGACCAGGATAAAATACGCCGTCTTGATAAGATGATAGCCAACAAAATGGGATTTGAGGATACATATCCTGTTTCAGGCCAGACTTATTCAAGAAAAGTAGATACCAAGGTTGTGAATGTCCTTGCCGGTATTGCCGCAAGTGCCCACAAGTTTTCTAATGATATAAGACTTTTACAGCATTTAAAAGAAATCGAGGAACCTTTTGAAAAGACACAGATTGGTTCATCAGCAATGGCTTATAAGAGAAATCCTATGAGAAGCGAGAGAATAGCGAGCCTTGCTAATTATGTTATGTCAGATGTTATGAACCCTGCAATCACAAGTGCGACACAGTGGTTTGAGAGAACTCTCGACGATTCCGCCAATAAAAGAATGTCTGTACCGGAAGCATTTCTTGCAGTAGACGGTATACTTGACCTTTATCTTAATGTTGTAGACGGACTTGTTGTATATGACAAGGTAATTTACAAACACATTATGGCAGAGCTTCCTTTCATGGCTACAGAAAATATTATGATGGATGCCGTAAAAGCCGGCGGAGACAGACAGGAACTCCATGAACGTATCAGAACTCTTTCCATGGAAGCGGGCAGACGTGTCAAAGTGGAAGGTCTTGACAACAATCTCCTTGAACTGATTGCTGCCGACCCTGCATTTAATCTTACACTTGAGGATTTGCAGAAAAATATGGATCCTTCATTATACACAGGACGTTCAAAGTGGCAGGTTGAGGAATTCCTTTCAGAAGTTGTAAAACCTATCCTTAACGAATACAAAGATGAACTTGGATTAACAGCGGAAATCAACTGTTAATACATCATTACAAAAGAGTTGCCGGTACTGTGCTGTACAGTTGCTGACAACTCTTTCTTTACATATTTGATAATTTAAGGTATACTATTCACGCAGTCTTTAAAAGCCTGCAGTTATTTATATAATAAAAGAGGAGGATCACACATGGTAAGAGCAATAGTTGGCGCTAACTGGGGTGATGAAGGCAAGGGCAAGATTACAGATATGCTTGCCGAACAGTCAGATATTATAGTAAGATTCCAGGGAGGAAGTAATGCAGGCCATACGATTATTAATGATTACGGCAAGTTCGCTTTACACTTACTTCCATCAGGCGTTTTTTATAATCATACGACAAGTGTAATTGGCAATGGTGTGGCACTTAATATACCATATCTTTTCAATGAAATTAAATCACTTGAGGACAGAGGCGTACCAACACCTAAGATTCTTGTATCAGACAGAGCACAGATACTTATGCCATATCATGTTGATTTTGATACATACGAAGAAGAACGTCTCGGCGGTAAGGCATTTGGTTCAACTAAGTCCGGTATTGCACCATTTTACTCAGACAAGTATGCTAAGATTGGTTTTCAGGTAAGTGAATTATTTATGAATGAAGCAGACCTTCGTGAAAAGGTTGAGCGCGTTGTGGAATACAAGAACGTGCTTCTTAAGAACCTTTATAATAAGGAACCAATGAATCCTGATGATATATTCAATCTTTTAATGGAATATAAGGAAATGGTTGCTCCATATGTAGCAGATGTTTCACTTTTCCTTCACAATGCACTTAAAGAGGGCAAGACAGTCCTCCTTGAGGGACAGCTTGGTTCCCTTAAGGATCCTGACCATGGTATTTATCCAATGGTAACATCTTCTTCAACACTTGCATCTTACGGAGCAATCGGTGCAGGTATTCCAGCCAGGGAGATTCAGGATGTAGTTACCGTTGTTAAAGCATATTCTTCAGCAGTCGGTGCCGGAGCATTCGTAAGTGAGATTTTCGGTGATGAAGCACAGGAATTAAGAGTCCGTGGCGGAGACGGTGGCGAATTTGGCGCTACAACAGGCAGACCAAGAAGAATGGGATGGTTTGACGCAGTTGCCACAAGATACGGCTGCAGAATGCAGGGTGCAACAGAAGTAGCACTTACAGTTCTTGATGTACTCGGATATCTTGATGAGATTCCAATGTGCGTAGGCTATGAAATTGACGGCGAAGTTATCAAGGATTTCCCTGTAACATACAAGCTTGAAAAGGCTAAGCCTGTACTTAAGAAATTTAAGGGATGGAAATGTGATATCAGAGGAATTAAGAATTATGATGAACTTCCTGCTGAATGTAAGGCATACATTGAAGCAATAGAGGAAGAAATCGGAGTACCTATCACAATGGTATCTAACGGTCCTAAGAGACACGATATTATCTATAGAACAAGTAATTTGTCTAAATAAATTATATTGAGGATATAAAAAAGGTTCTCAAATTTATATGTCCCCCGTCTTTTGACAGGGGACATATTTTTATTCAGACAGGATGTTAGTGGCAGGGAATTCTGTAATCCTACAACAGCGGCGTGGTAAAATCCCGGCCCGCCAGCCGCAGGGAGGGGAGTCAGCTTGCGAATCTCTACCCGACTCTTAACAAATCTCAAAATTACTCATCAGCAGAATCGTCGTCTTCATTTTCCGGGATGTCTTTTTCAGAAATTTCATCTTCCTTTGAATTCATAAACTGGTTTCTTGTAGCAAGCTTATGGAACATCATGAAAATATATATCCATACCGGAACAACAATAGTACAGAGCATTGATATTTTAAGCGCGGCACCTGCACTCTTATGCTGGATTATTGCGAGTACAAGGGAAGTTATGTACATTCCGACCAAAAGCACTATACAAATAATTGCCATTACTCTGACGGCAGTAGATTTCTTTTTCATATATTAACCTCGTCATCTTATATTTTAAAATGATTTTAGCAGAAAATAAGAAAAATGTATAGAGAGTGCATTTGACTAAATTAAAAGATTGTTATATAATCTCATAATAATACAAAAGTTTTAGGAGAACGAACATGACATTATTAGAACAGTGGAGAGAAATGGCCTATGATGACAAGAAAAGTCCTCAGGCACAACAGATGTTTTGGGCTAATTATTTCAACTTAGAGAAGGGTGTATATATAGACCTTCTTAAATCATATGGTGAACCTGTGAAAGGTACAGTTAAGGAACTGGCAGAGAAATATAACTTTGATATAATGACGATGGTTGGCTTCCTTGACGGAATTAATGACAGCCTTAAGAATCCTAATCCGATTGAGACAATGGATGAGAATACAGAAGTGAACCTTGATTATGATTTGGAAACTCTCTATAAGAATATGGTTGATGCAAGAGCTGACTGGCTTTATGAACTTCCTGAATGGGACGAGTTAATTGATTCCAAGAGAAGAAAGGAACTCTATAAAGAACAGAAACTTTCAACAACAGTTGTTAAGGGACCTAAGATTTCAAGAAATGATCCATGTCCTTGCGGAAGCGGTCTTAAATATAAGAAATGCTGTGGCAAGAACGCATAATTTTGTAAACAATCGTGTAGCGTAAAGCGTAAATCCAGATGGATTTACGCTTTATTTTTTTGCAAAGAAGGAGGAAAAGATATGCAAAAAGATAATACAGACAAAATGGCATCTATGAAAATCAGTAAATTGATGATTACAATGGGAATTCCCATGATTTTGTCAATGATGCTGCAGGCGGTGTATAATATTGTAGACAGCGCCTTTGTAGGAAGAATTAAAGGAACGGGAGAAGCATCACTTAATGCATTAACGTTAGCATTTCCCGTACAAATGCTTATTGTGGCGGTGGGAATAGGAACAGGTGTAGGACTTGGTGCACTGTTGTCAAAAAGTTTAGGACAGAATAACATAGATAAAGCAGATAGAGTTGCAGGAACAGGAATTTTTCTTGGAATAATAATCTGGCTGCTATGTGTATTGTTTGGTATATTTGGTGTAAAACCATATATAAACAGCCAGACAAACGATGTATATGTAGCAAAACTGGCAACGGAATATTTACAGATATGCTGTATTATTTCTTTTGGAATGGTACTGTTTGGGATTTTTGAAAAAATGCTTCAGTCAATGGGCAATTCGCTATATTCAACAATTGCACAGATAACAGGAGCTGTTGTTAATATTGTGCTGGACCCGGTAATGATTTTTTCTATGAATCTTGGGGTAAAAGGAGCTGCATACGCAACCGTAATAGGACAGATTATTTCGTTAATAATGGCAGTGATTTTCCATTATAAAAAAGATAAAGCCATAAATAAAAGTATAAAGTATATACGACCTTCAAAGTCAATAATAAAAGAAATATACAAAATAGGTGTGCCCGCCATTATTGCACAGGCATTAATGTCTGTGATGACCTATGGATTAAATATTATTCTCGGAAAAATAAGTAATTCGGCGGTTACGGCATACGGATTATATTATAAAGTGCAGCAGTTCGTATTGTTTGCGGCATTCGGACTCAGGGATGCAATAACGCCGATTGTTTCTTTCAGCCACGGAATGCAAAATAAAAAACGTATTAACGAAGGCATAAAATGTGGTATAATATATACGGCAATAATTATGATAGCAGGAACCGTATTGTTGGAAACTTTGGCCGGTGCTCTGGCAAAGATGTTTGGCATAGGCGCAGATACGGGAAGGATGTATATATCGGCGATGCGGATAATATCGGCAGGATTTGTTTTTGCAGGAGCCAATATTGCATTTCAGGGTGTTTTTCAGGCACTTGACGGTGGAATGGAATCATTAATTGTATCTGTATTACGACAGATAGTATTTGTGTTACCTGTAGCATATTTGTTATCTTTACCTGTAAGAAACAATTCCGGTAAAATATGGCTTGTATGGCTCACATTTATATTTGCAGAAGGAATGAGCCTTATCATATCATTATTGTTAATGAAAAAAATCAGAAAAAATGTTATTAACAATGTTAAGGAGGCAGATTATCATGAGTAAAATTATTACAATCAGTCGAGAGTTTGGCAGTGGCGGACATTTTATAGGCGAAAACGTAGCGAAGAAATTAGGAATAACATTTTATGATTCCCAGATACTTGAGAAAATTGCCGAAGAAACAGGTTTTTCCAAGAAAATTATAGAGGATCAGGGTGAATATTCCCCATCAAAGAGCATATTTTCCTATGCATTTGTGGGAAGAGATGCGACAGGAAGTTCAATTTCGGACAAAATATATAACGCACAGTCAGAAATAATTAGAGAACTTGCGAAGAAAGAATCTTTTGTAATTATAGGAAGATGTGCGGATTATATTTTAAGGGATAATCCCGATGCAGTACATATTTTTATACACGGTGATGAAGCAGTCAAAAAAGAAAGAATCATGAAATTATATAACAAGACTGAAAAAGAAGCTGTGGATATGATGCGTGATATGGATAAAAAGAGAAAAATGCACTATAATTATTATACAGAAGGTGAATGGGGCAAAGCCACCAACTACACAATGACACTTAACAGCAGTAAATTAGGCTTTGATAAATGTATAGACATTATTTCGGAACTGTAAAGGAATTGGAGATATGATATGGTAACACAGAATAAATGCGAAATATCAATACCTGCTATTTTGAAGGTAGAGAAGGACATATTGGGACAGGTAGGAAAATATCTGGCAGATATGAATTTCCATAAAGTTGTTATCCTCTTCGGAAATGGACTTATTAATCTGTTTGGGGATAAAGTTCTTAACGGAATGAAAGATAATAACATTGAGGTGCTCCTCTATCAGGAAATGGATACGGTTGAAATTAACGCAATAATGCAGCTTGGATTTTCGTTTCCAAATACAACTGAAGCGGTTATAGGCATCGGCGGCGGTAAAGTCATTGATGCGGCTAAATACTGTGGATTTTTAAGGAATCTTCCTTTTATAAGTATCCCTACATCAGCTTCGTCTGATGGTTTTTCAAGTGCCAGTGCATCCCTTATAGTGGAGGGCAGAAGAAAATCCGTACCGGCAAGGATTGCATACGGCATAATCGCAGACATTGAAGTAATAAAAAGTGCTCCTAAGGCATTCCTTTATTCAGGAATCGGAGACATGGTATCCAAAATAACAGCACTTTATGACTGGATTTTTGAACAGGAAAAAGGTTATGATATTGTAAATGACTGTGCTATGATGATATCCAAAAAAGCAGTAAACAGTTTTGTAAGAACACCATTTAAGGATATTCTGGATGATCGTTTTATTAAGGAACTGATGGATTCCCTCGCCATGAGCGGGATTGCCAATGAGATAGCCGGCAGCAGCGCACCTACAAGTGGAAGCGAACACCTTATATCCCATGCACTTGACAAGATGCTTGAGAAACCAAGCCTTCATGGTATCCAGGTAGGTATTGCGACATACATTATGAGCAAAGTTCAGAATCACCGGTATGAGAGAATTAATACAGTATTCACCGACACCGGTTTCTGGGATTATGTAAAGACACTGGAACTTCGGAAAGAAGATTTTAAGAAAGCGGTAATGCTTGCTCCCGAGATAAAACCTTTCAGGCACACATATCTCCACGAAGAAAAATATAGGAATCTTGCTATAGAAATAATAGAAAAGGATGAAAAACTGAACGAGATTTTAGTATAAAAATAAGCCCTTACAGAGGATAATCCGTAAGGGCTTATATAATATCTTATCAGTCAGCCGTAACAAAGAATTTCTGGATTGCAGTATCTCCGTTAGTCTCAACTCTGTAAAGAGTATCGGAACCGAACATCTTGAAAAATGTGTACTTTGATGTACAGCTTATAGAAGTTACATCACCGTCATATATTTTTATCTGATTGCTTCCGTCTTTATTCATTCTGTTAAAAGAATGGTCATAAGTCTCTTCCTGATAATAAATAACATCATTATAAACGTTGTATAATACAACTTTGTCTGTTGTAAGAACCTTTTTAGTGTTATTCGAAAGGTTCACAGAGGTAAGAGCATAGTTATTATCGAGGTCAATATAATAAAGAACGTTGTTTACAACCGATGCCATGTATGTATTGCCATTCAGATATGAAATTGATGAGCCGTCTGACACACGCATACTGTATACCGAATGGTCGGCAGTACCGGATGAAGAAGGCTTTGAATAATAGATATGTCCTTTATATACTGAAGAATTGGCAATGTCATCTTCAAGAAGAACTTCTTCATTCTTACCGTTAACATTGATGGCGTAAGTTACATTTTTGGAATTGAGTACACCATTAAATATAAGTGTATTGCCGGACAACGCAAGGTCTGTACTGTAACCCGTATGAAGAGTGGTATAACGTCCACCATTTAACGCACATCTTACAACACCATAAAGCTCTCCACGAAGAAGCGAGTTGGTGTTGGATGCCTTGGCATTATTTTTTACATAATAAATGTATCTGCCGGCACAGTTAATATAAGAGACGTCGTCATCTGTAAGACACTTAATGTTGGAACAGTCGCTGTCCATGGAATAAAGCTTGTTATTGTCATAAGGGTTGGAAAAATATATCTTTCCGCCGCTCTCACAAAAGCTTCCTCCGTTTAAAAGATTGCCCGGAGTATTTCCGGTGGTTGAGGAACTGTTCTTGTCTATTTTCGTAACATTATGATATACGATAATAAGAATAATAATAGCGAGAAGAACAGAGCCGCCAATAATGAATTTTGTGTATTTCTTATTCATAATTTATAGACTCCAATACATTATGATAATAATATTATGAAATAAAATTATTTTTTTTTCAAGCAAATTATTATAATTTGTGATATAACTATTAAAAGTGACATATAGAAGGAGAAAATATATGGTAGTTGACTTACAGGAATCAAGAAAACAGATAGATGAGATTGACAGACAGATAGTTGAACTTTTTGAAAAAAGAATGGATGTTGCAGCCAATGTTGCCGATTATAAAATAGCAACGGGAAAAGCTGTATTTGATAAAGAAAGAGAAGAACAGAAAATTGATACACTGAGACATCTTGCACATTCGGATTTTAACAACAAATGTGTGGCAGAACTTTTTACGCAGATTATGGCAATGAGCCGCAAATTCCAGTATTCAAAGCTTGAGATGAGAAAGTCGGATTCCAGGTTAGAACCATATGACATTGTTGATGATATAAGACGTGACAATATTAAAGTTGTGTATCAGGGCGTGCCGGGAGCATACAGCCATGAAGCAATGCTTAATTTTTTCGGCAGCGATGTCAGAAATATGAATGTAGATACTTTCAGGGAGGCTATGGAAGCTGTGAGTGACGGTGTGGCGGATTATGCCGTTATACCGATAGATAATTCTTCAGCAGGAATGGTTAATGATACTTATGATCTTTTGCAGGAATTTAATAATTACATAGTGGGAGAGACTTATGTGAAGATAAGACATTGCCTCCTTGCAAAGCCGGGGGCGACACTTAAGGACATAAAGTGCGTATATTCCCATCCTCAGGGCCTTGCCCAGTGTGCCGCATTTCTTGACAGACATAAGGACTGGCACCAGAAAGCATATCTTAATACAGCAATGAGTGCCAAAAAAGTTGCCGAAGACAATGACATTCATCAGGCAGCAATAGGTTCTGCAAATTGTGCCGGTGAATATGGTCTTCAGATTCTTGAAGACGGTATTAACTCATCGGCATGCAATACCACAAGATTTGTAATTGTCAGCAGAAAAAGAGAATTTATTAAAAATGCCGACAAGGTAAGCGTGTGTTTTGAAGTTCCGCATAAATCAGGAAGTCTTTACAATGCGTTATCACATATTATGTTTAATAATCTTAATATGACTAAAATAGAGTCAAGACCTATACCTGAGCATAACTGGGAATTCAGATTTTTTGTTGATTTTGAAGGAAATCTTGCAGACCCCGGCGTAAGAAATGCTCTGAGAGGTATATCGGAAGAGTCGAATTATTTGAGACTGTTAGGAAATTATTAGGAGGCATTATAATGAACAGTTCAGAATTATTATTATACAAAAATCCGGAAAACCGCGAGGTTTTTGATTGCATGCTAAGGATAGCTTCAGAAGAATTTGAAGGACTTGACGTTAAAAAAACGGCAGGACGGATTGTGTCGCATATTCTTGAAGTATCGGAAAAAATGGGATTTAACGGAAATTTATGGCAGGACTATCTTGCATATAATCTTGCAAATGATGAGAATTCTTACAGTCTTTCCTGTGAAAGAAGGGGAAGAATGGAAGGCAGCATTAACAAAGCAGCATTGCTTGATATGGCTGTGTACAGAGAACTTTTTAATACGGATTTAAGTGGAACTGACGCTAAATACGGCACATTTTTATCCATGCTCACCGGATTTGAAAACAATAATGAGGGTGAAAAATACTATAATAAAAGAATAAGAAACAGGATAATTAAACTGGCAGAGGAACTTTCCGGGGCAGCGGATGACAATACATTTTTAAATACCGTATGTGATTTTTATAAAGATGCAGGTGTCGGATGTATCGGACTTTTTAAGGCTTTCAGGGTAGGACATGATGACAATGACAGACCTGTAATCACTCCTGTTATAAGTGTTGAGCACAAATATCTTAAAGACCTCATAGGATATGATATACAGAAAAAGAAAATAACGGACAATACGGAGGCATTTCTTGCAGGAAGTAAAGCCAATAACGTTCTTTTATTCGGTGACAGCGGAACCGGAAAATCATCCTGCATTAAGGCAATACTTAATGAATATTACGATGACGGACTAAGAATGATTGAGATATATAAACATCAGTTTAAGGATTTGTCAGCAATTATCAATCAGGTAAAGGACAGAAATTACAAATTCATCATATATATGGATGACCTTTCTTTTGAAGAATTTGAGATAGAATACAAGTTCTTGAAAGCTGTTATTGAGGGAGGACTGGAAAAAAGACCTGACAATGTACTTATATATGCGACAAGCAACAGAAGACATCTTGTCAGGGAAAAATATTCTGATAAAGAAGAAAGAGACGACGACCTTCACACAAGGGATACAGTGGCAGAGAAACTTTCGCTTTCTGCACGATTCGGCGTATCCGTATATTTTGGCTCGCCTGACAAGAAACTTTTTAATGAAATAGTAAAAGGCCTTGCACAAAAGAATAATATTAAAGTTGACGAAAATACGCTTCTCATGGAAGCCAATAAATGGGAATTGTCCCACGGTGGATTGTCAGGAAGAACCGCGGAACAATTCATAAGCTATATGGTATCGGCATACGCAGATTAATTTAATGAATCACGAAGCTTATCAAGATAATCATAACTTATCATAAGATTGCCCATTCCTGTTCCAAGACGGATGTCAGGTTTGTTTGCACCGTGAAAATCGGAACCTCCGGATTCCAGAAGTCCGGTTTCATGGGCAAGCTTTCTTACCATAAGTTCGTCAAATCCCTTGTAGGTTGAATACATGGATTCAATTCCGGTGAGCCCGCAGTCTTTAAGTCTTATACATAAATCCTTTAATTCTCCCATTGTAAGGTGGTAGAGTAAAGGATGGGCAAGGATTGCGGCACCGCCGGCTTTTTTTATCATATCAACCGCGTCATATACGGATTTATGTTCGCGGCTCACATACAAAGGACAGCCGTCACCAAGATATTTTGAAAAGGCTTCCTTGTTGTCTTTTACATAGCCTTTCTTAGTCATATAAGAAGCAAAGTGTGCTCTGGTTATAATGCTGTGGGGGAACATGTTCTCAAGAACTTCAAGAGAAACCGGAAAACCGGCTTCATTGAATTTCTGTATAAGCAGCCTGTTTCTTGCATCACGTCTTTTGATTTCTTCATATATTGCATCGTGAAATTCTTTGTTTTTGTAATCAATAAAAAGTCCCACTATATGAATTTCTTTATCTTTATAACTTGTACTTATCTCTATTCCGGGAATAACTTCTATTCCGGCTTTGCCACCTGCATCGATTGCTTCGTCAATTCCATCCGTTGTATCGTGGTCGGTAAGGGCAAATGCACTTATGCCGTTTTTGACAGCCTCCTTTACAAGCTCTGCAGGAGAAAATGTGCCATCCGAATAAGTTGAGTGAACGTGTAAGTCAATCTTTTTCATTCAAAATGTCCTCTCTTTAATGTAAAAAAATAATTATTTTTGTCATAATTTATATAGCATACATTTTGAGATAATGCTATACTTAATATGTAATGAATGGAATTACTTTATAATCCCGGATAACATCCTCGGGTAAGAGGGTTTAGATATATGAAAAAAAAGAGAATATTGACGATTGCAGGTATTGCAGCTTTTTTTGTTGCGGTAATTACTGTGATTATTGTTTTGCTGAATGTCGGAAGAACAAGTGGTGATTCCTCAGAAACCGGTATAGCTGTAGGGGATACGACTACAGGAGGATATGTTCATATCACCACAGATGCAACAACATCTGACAGATTTCAAGAGACGATGACTACAGAGAACGGAAGGACATCTCCATCTGAGATAGGAGATATTACAAGTGACGACGATAATTTTGATACCGTTCCGGATCCGATTACGACAACAGCAGGCGCAGATAAGACAACATCCCGCCCTGATAACAATACCACAGATAATACAACGGAAAGCACAACTGCAACAGAATCAGAACAGCCGACGGCAGCAGAATCTTCGGTGGAGAGTAATATTACACAATTCTCCTTTGTTAAGTATGACATAGCAGGAATGCCGGATACATACAACTGGAGTGAGTATCTGCTGAGAAAGGGCTATAAGAATGTAAATAACCGGACTGAGCTGACAGATTATGCACAGTCTGTTTTAAATAAAATAACCGAGACCAAGGGCGTAAGATATATACTTGCACCAAGAGGTATATTTGATGATATTATAGGCGAGAATCCATCTGATGCCCATTTGTATGAGCTTTTCGGAATGGATTATCAGACATATATGTGCAAGGGTGTAGCTATATTCCGTATGCGTAAGGTGCAGGATGTGGTGAATCGTGTGACAGATAAGTCCGTGTACGCTATCTATTATTATTCTTATGAGGACTACGTCATGATGACCGAGGTTGACAATAAGATTAAGGAGATAGTTGCCGGATTCAGTGGCAGTGAATTTGACAAGATTAAAGCAGCCCATGACTACCTTTGCGTTAACGTGGAACACAAGGAAGTATCTGACGGATATGCCTCCCATACATCGTATGGTGCATTGATTAACGGACAGAGTGTCTGTGAGGGTTATGCCAAAGCATATAAGCTTATGCTGAATGCAATGGATATTCCCTGCGATATGGTTGTGAATGCCACACACGGATGGAACGAAGTATTTTACGATAATAAATGGTATATGGTTGATGTAACCAACGACGATACCTGGTCCTCGTACTGCTATTTTATGTTGGGCAGGGACGTAATGTTAAGCAGGACGGATAAGTATGTGGAATCGGAATTGATTGATGAAGAAAAGTCAGGATGTATATCATATTATAACTACGTTGACGGAATGAACAGCTCGGTTAATAAGCTGGCTGAGTTTACATATAACAGTATACAAAGAGTAACAGATAAAATCCCACAGTGATGTGGGATTTTATAAACGAAATTTGATTAATAGTATTAACGAAGGACAATAATGAATAATCTTACATTAATAGGATATCTGAAAAAACAGATAAAAAACAACGGATGCGGCAGCCTTTCAATATCAAAGCTGTCTTCTTATTCTTTAGAACATAATGAATTACTGCACCATATTGCATTATATGCTTACCTTACCGATAAGATACATATTTGCGGTAAGAATGAAGCTCTTTATATGGAATGTATGAAGATTAAGAATAATGAAAATTACATAAGGGACTGCAAAGAATATGCCGGAATTTACGATGCATATAAAGAAGAGACCGGGGAATTCCAAAAAGAAGATGAATTCAAGGCGAAGATAAGAAAAAGAATTCTGGAACTTCAGAAAGAAAAGTCTATAAGTAATTACAGGATATATACGGACCTGGGTCTGAATCCCGGCAACGTAAACAGTTTTCTTAAAAACGGTGATTACAGAAAATTAAGTCTTAATATAGTAAGAAGAATATGGAAATATGTAGAAAGGATTTAAAGAAATGATAAAGACCTTATTAAAACACGTAAAGCAGTATAAGGCAGCATCCATAGCAACCCCTTTTTTTATGATTCTTGAAGTTGCCATGGAAATGACGGTGCCTTACCTTATGGCATCCCTTGTAGACGATGGAATCGAAAAAAGCGATATGAGACATATCCTTATAGTCGGAGGCATTATGTTTATTGCCGCTCTTGTAGGACTTTTTGCAGGACTTATGGGTGGCAAATACGGAGCCAAAGCTTCCGCGGGATTTGCCAAAAATCTGAGAGAAGGTATGTATAACAATATACAGACATTCTCTTTTTCCAATATTGATAAATTCAGTACGGCAGGTCTTGTAACAAGACTTACAACGGATGTAACCAATGTGCAGAACTCATACCAGATGATTTTGAGAATGTGTATGAGAGCTCCGGCAAGTCTTATTTTTGCCATGATAATTTCTTTTACAATCAATGTAAAAATGGCAAGTATATTTTTGATTGCGGTAATAATTCTTGGCGGAATACTTACCATACTTATGCTAAAAGCCAACAGGTATTTTAAGCAGGCATTTCCTAAATACGATGAACTTAACGAAAGCGTTCAGGAAAATGTATCCGCAATCCGTGTGGTCAAGGCGTATGTCCGTGAAGAACATGAAGACAGGAAGTTTAAAAAAGCCAGCAATAACATTTACTCAATGTTTGTAAAAGCGGAAAATGTGCTGGTATTCAATAATCCTGCGATGATGGTTGCCATATATACCTGTATGCTTCTCATAAGCTGGATTGGTGCAAAACTTATAGTCAGCAGTAATGAGACAGCACTTACGGTAGGCAACCTTACAAGCCTTATATCTTACTGCATGAACATACTTATAAGCCTTATGATGCTTTCCATGGTATTTGTAATGATATCAATGAGTGTGTCAAGTGCAGAACGTATTGCAGAAGTGCTTAATGAAAAAGCTGATATAGTCAATCCTGATAAACCGGTTATGGAAGTAAGGGATGGAAGCATTATTTTTAACCATGTCAACTTTAAATATAAAAAAGACAGCAAAGACATGGTGTTAAGCGATATACAGCTTGATATAAAATCCGGAGAGACAATAGGAATTATCGGCGGAACCGGAAGTGCCAAGACCAGCCTTGTCAATCTTATAAGCAGACTTTACGATGTAACAGATGGTGATATAGAGGTCGGCGGCGTTGATGTCAGGAAGTATGACCTGGAAACACTCCGTAACCAGGTAAGTGTTGTTTTACAAAAAAATGTCCTTTTTTCGGGAACAATTCTTGAAAATTTAAGATGGGGCAATAAAGAAGCAACGGAAGAAGAGTGCATCAGGGCCTGCAGGCTTGCCTGTGCAGATGAGTTTATTGAAAAATTTCCTGACGGCTATAATACATACATCGAGCAGGGCGGCACCAATGTATCCGGCGGACAGAGGCAGAGACTTTGTATTGCGAGAGCCTTACTTAAAAACCCAAAGATTCTTATTCTTGATGACAGCACAAGCGCGGTTGATACAACAACGGATAAAAAAATCAGAACAGCCTTTAAAACAGAGATACCTGACATTACAAAGATTATCATTGCACAGAGAATATCAAGTGTTCAGGACGCAGACAGGATAATCGTAATGGAGGATGGTAAAATTAACGGAGTGGGAACTCACGAAGAACTTCTTGCCGGTAATGATATATATAAAGAAGTGTATGAGTCCCAGACAGGAACGGGCGGAGACTTTGATGAAAATTCAAAAGGAGGCGATAAGTAATGCCTGCACCAAGAGGAATGAAACCTACAGTAAACAATCCTGCACAGGTTTTAAAAAGAATTTTAAACCTTGTATTCAAAAGATATAAATTTGCCTGCATATTTGTTGCGTTATGTATAGTGGTAAACGTTTTTTCAACATTGCAGGGAACAATGTTCATAAGAACACTTATTGATGATTTTATCATACCGCTTTTAAAACAGGATGTACCTGATTATACTGCTTTGTCGAAAGAAATATTAAGAGTTGGCTGCATATACCTTGTAGGTGTTCTTGCTTCATTCGGCAATGCCAAGACAATGGTATATGTAACACAGGGAACATTAAAATACACAAGGGACGAGCTTTTCCATCATATGGAGTCTCTTCCTATCAGATACTTTGATACGCACTCACACGGAGATATTATGTCCGTATATACCAATGACGTAGATACTTTAAGACAGATGATAAGCCAGAGCATGCCACAGTTCCTTAACAGCATAATTATGATTGTTGGAATTGTAATAAGCATGGTTTCAATAAGTCTTCCACTTACAGGAGTAGCTTTTGTAATGGTAGCGGTAATGATTATTCTTACAAAAAAAGTATCAGGACTCAGCGGAAAGTATTTTGTCGCACAGCAGAGAGACCTGGGTGCCGTGAACGGATATATCGAAGAAATGATGGCAGGACAGAAAGTTGTAAAAGTATTCTGCCATGAAGAAGAAGGAAAAGAAAAATTCAAAGAACTCAATGACAGACTTTTTGACAGCGCATATAATGCCAACAAATACGCTAATATAATAGGACCTATTAATGCACAGCTTGGTAATTTAAGTTACGTTGTAATAGCTATTGCGGGCGGACTCTTTGCAATATACGGAATAGCCGGAGTAACAATCGGAGGACTCGTAAGTTTCCTCACCCTGAGCAAAAGCCTTAATATGCCTATTAACCAGATCAGTATGCAGTTTAACAGTATTATTATGGCACTTGCGGGAGGGGAAAGAATTTTCTCGCTTCTTGATGAAAAACCTGAGGTTGACGAGGGTTATGTAACGCTTGTAAATGCTGTAAAAAAAGATGGTGTAATAAGCGAGACCAAAGACCGTACAGGTCTATGGGCATGGAAGCATCATCATAAGGAAAATAATACAACCGATTATATAGAGCTTAAAGGTGATGTGGAATTTTTTGATGTAGATTTTGGATATAATGATGAAAAAATTGTACTTCACAATGTTGACCTGTATGCTACGCCCGGACAGAAGATTGCATTTGTAGGCTCAACAGGAGCAGGCAAGACCACCATAACTAACCTTATTAACCGCTTTTATGATATACAGGATGGAAAAATCCGTTATGATGGCATTAATATTAATAAGATAAAAAAAGCAGATTTGAGAAAATCACTTGGTATTGTATTGCAGGACACACATCTTTTTACCGGTACTGTTATGGATAACATAAGATACGGAAGACTCGATGCAAGCGATGAGGATGTGTATGCGGCAGCGAAACTTGCCAATGCCCACGGCTTTATAAAACATCTTCCTAAGGGTTACGATACTATGCTTACAGGTGACGGCGCCAATTTAAGCCAGGGACAGAGGCAGCTGCTTGCCATTGCCAGAGCTGCAATAGCAGACCCTCCGGTTCTTATCCTTGATGAAGCAACATCTTCTATTGATACCAGAACTGAAAAAATAGTCCAGGACGGTATGGACAGACTGATGAAAGGCAGAACAACTTTTGTTATTGCCCACAGACTTTCTACCGTAAAAAATGCTGACTGCATAATGGTTCTTGAGCAGGGACGTATCATTGAAAGGGGCTCACATGATGAGCTTATTGCGAAAAAAGGAAGATATTACCAGTTATATACAGGAAATAATATCGGTGAATAATCCCGATTAAGAAAAGTGATATATATTATAGAAAAATGATATTTTATTGGTTCTCCTTTTTTGTTAAAATTATAAAGATACAAAGAAGGAGGTATTACCCAATGAAAAAATTGCGTAAATTATTTGCAATTCTTCTTGTGGCACTTATGGTATTTTCCATGGCAGCCTGTGGCAAGAAGAAGGACCAGGGATCGGTTGAGACAACAACTCCTGTAGAGACAGAGTCTACAACCGATAATTCCAACAAAGCAACAGAGCTTACTCTTAATGTCCATTATTTAAGAGAAGACGGTGTGTATGATGGCTGGAATGTATGGCTTTGGCCGGATGGCGGTGAAGATGGTAAGGCATACACATTCGGAACAGACAAGGATGAACACGGTGTTAAGACAACAGCAGTATTTCCTGCAGGTACAACAACTATAGGTTTTATTGTCAGACTCAATGAATGGGAATCAAAGGATATTGATTCCGATCAGTTTATTACATTGAACGGTGTTATCGCCGGAACAGTTGAAGTATACATAACTTCAGGTGTTGAAGGATACAAATTAGAGCTAGGAGAAGATTGCGTGACAGGGCTTAGTGTATTAAGTGCAGAGCTGGATGGAGATTTCCAGACACTTAAGATAACATTAACAGAAGAATACAAGGACAATGAAATTAAAGTTACTGACGCAGAAGGCAAAGAATTAGCTATTGACAGTGTTGAAAAAGATTCAGGTGATGCTAAGAAGATAATTGTTAAACTTAAAGAAAAAGCAGACCAGTTTGGCAAATATAAAGTAATGCTGGGAAACGTCGGATATGATGTAACAGTACCTGATTATTATTCTACATCTGAATTTGAAGATGCTTATACATATGACGGAGATGACCTTGGAGCAGCATGGTCTAAGGATTCCACAACATTTAAAGTATGGGCACCAACGGCTAAGGCTGTTAAAGTGAATACATATAAGTCAGGTGTTAAGGGAACAGATGACCTTATTAAATCATATGATATGACACTTGATAAGAATGGCGTATGGACAGTTAAGGCAAAAGGAGACCTTAACGGCGTATTCTATTTATATGAAGCAGATTTTGGCTCATCTAAGACAGAGGCATGTGATCCATATGCTAAGGCAGTCGGAGTCAATGGTGACAGGGCAATGGTAATTGATTTATCATCAACAGACCCTGACGGATGGGATAAGGATACTAATCCTAATAAGAAACTTAATGCTACAGATGCATCAGTATATGAACTCCATATAAGAGACCTTTCGGCTGATTCATCATCAGGTATTAAGAATACAGGTAAATATCTTGGACTGACAGAAACAGGAACAACTAATGGTTCAGGACAGGCAACAGGTCTTGATCATATCAAAGAACTTGGTGTAACACATGTCCAGATCGGACCAATGTATGATTATGCAACAGTTGACGAGACTAAGTTAGATACAAAACAGTACAACTGGGGTTATGATCCTAAGAATTACAATGTACCTGAGGGTTCATACTCATCAGATCCATATAATGGAGCAGCACGTGTAAGTGAAGTTAAACAGATGGTTAAGGCATTACATGATAATGGATTAAGCGTTGTTATGGACGTCGTATATAACCATACATACAATACAAGCTACTGCTTCAATGAACTCGTACCTGATTATTTCTATCGTCCGGGCGCTAATGGTTCAGGCTGTGGCAATGATGTGGCTTCAGAGAGAGCTATGGTAAGTAAGTTTATTGTTGATTCTGTAGTATACTGGGCTAAAGAATATCATATCGACGGTTTCAGATTTGACCTTGTAGGCCTTATTGATATTGATACGATTAAAGCAATCAGAACAGAATTAGATAAGATAGATCCTTCTATCATTCTTTACGGTGAAGGCTGGAGCATGACAACTAAAATTACTAAGTCAGGTGTAACACTGGCAACACAGATGTACGTTAATAAGTTAGACAGATTTGCAATGTTTAGTGATACAATCCGTGATGCAATTAAAGGTAGTGTATTTACTGCGGATGAAAAAGGATATGTCAACGGAAACATCTCTAATACAGATGTAATTAAGAAAGCAATCCAGGGCAAGACCGGATGGTCAGAAAAGGGCTCACAGAACATTGTCTATGCATCATGCCACGATAACAGGACATTATGGGATGAAATCAATTTATCTAATCCAAATGACAGTATGGAAGATAAAGTTAAACAGAATCTTCTTTCAGCAGCTATTGTATATACTTCACAGGGAACACCATTTATCCTTGCCGGTGAAGAAATATTAAGAAGCAAGCCTAATGGTGACGGAACATTTAGCAGCGACAGTTATAATGCAGGTGATGAAGTAAACAGCATTAAGTGGAGCACATTAAGTGACGCTACATACCAGAAAGTATTTAATTACTATAAGGGAATGATAGCATTCAGAAAAGCACATGCTTCATTAAGAATAATGGACACTGCTTCAAGTTATTATAAGTTTACTGAAGACACGGACAAGGGTGTTATTGCTTATGAATTAACAGGTGTTAAGGAAGAAGTATCAGATTCAATCTTTGTTGTATATAACCCATTAAGTGAAGCAACAACAGTTACACTTCCGGAAGGTGACTGGACAATCTGCGTACAGGGCGACAAGGCAGGAACTGATTCTCTCGGAACAGCAAACGGAAAAATTACTGTAGATGGAATTTCATGTACAATACTTGTAAAAGGCGCAACAAAATAATATAGCATAATTATAGTCCCGGGAACGTCAGGTTTCCGGGACTTGTTATTTTCTGTACATAGGATAATCGCAGAAAATCAACATTTTTAGATTAGAAAATCAACATAAATGCTATTGAAAAAAGAAAACTAAAGTATTAGAATAAGGACAGTCGTAAGACACAATAATGTATTTAGGAAAGGAATAAAAAAATGAAAAAAATTGCAAAAAGAGTAATTACAGCCGTTTTAGCAATGGCAATGGTAATTGGAATGATGGCTATGACAGCTTTCGCAGCAGATGACACATACAGTGTTATCGGATCAATCAATGGTAACTGGGATAAGGACACAGATTTGGTTAAGCAGGCAGATGGAACATATTCAGTAGACATCACAGATGTTAAGGCTGGATCTTATGAATTCAAGATTCGTACAAACCATGCTTGGGATAATGGCGAATATAACCTTGAAGGTGATGCATCAAGCGGCGGAGCTAATGCAAAAGTTGATGTAGCAAAAGATGGTTCTACAGTAACAGTTACATTTGATGGAACTAAGGCAGCTGTAACAGTTAAAGAAGCAAGTGCAGCAACACCAGCAACTCCAGCAGCAGGCGATTCTTCAGTTATGGTATACATCGTAGCAGCAGTTGCAGCATTAAGCGCAGTTGTAGCAGTTGTAGCTAAGAGAAGAAGCGTAGAAGCTTAATTAGTATTTTATAGAAATGCTTACATAAAGGAATCGGTTCAGACCGGTTCCTTTTTTGTATCGGATATTCTTAGAGTTGTAATATTGCACATATATTTAATAAAATCAACATTTTTATAGTTAAAAAACAACAAATGAAATATTGAAAAAATAAAATACCTGTACTAAAATAAAGCTAGTGTCATAAGACATGAATAAAATGTATTGGAAAGGAAGAATACGAAAAATGAAGAAAATTTTAAAAAAGGTCATTGCTACAGTAGCTGCTTTTGCATTCGCAGCAGCAGGACTTGTTGTAGCACCTAAGACTGCTAAGGCAGCAGGAACAACAGTTAAAGTATATGTTGAACTGACAGCAGGTAAGACAGCAGAGTATTACAAAGGAAATGTTTGGGGCGGAACTGCAAGTGTAGCGACCGCTGCAACAGCAGCTAAGCCAACAGTCTGGGGTGCTGGAACTCTTCCGGTAGGAGATGCAGTTACAGAAGACGGCAAGAATTACGCAGTATTTACAATTAACAATGCGGATGAAGTACAGGGCTTTCAGGTAGTTGGATATACTGATGGTGCAGACAATGCAGAATATCAGGAGCTTGCTTGGAATTCAGAAGTTGTAGCACAGAGCAATGGTAAAGCATATTTCGATTTAACATCAAAGAAGTTATTTAAAGATGCTGCAATGACACAGGAAATTGCACCACTTCCTGTAACTGATGTACTTTCTGTAGTAGGTACTATTACAGATACTGGATTTGATTTACCTGGTAAGACTATGACAAAGAATGATGATACATACACAATTACATTCAAGAATGTAGCAGCCGGCAGTTATACATATAAGTTCCTTCAGTCAGCAGCTGAATATTCATGGAAATACCAGATTGGTAAGGATAATTCATTTGGTGACAATACAGCTAATTTCGAATTAGTATTGGATGAAGTCAGCGATGTAACATTCACAGTAAAAGTAACAGATGTTACAGGTGGTGCAGGACTTGATGCAAAACAGATTACAGCTGTAGAATATGCTGGTCCAACTGTAACACCAGTCGTAGACAACAAGCCAGCAGAAGACAACAAGCCAGCAGACAATAACAAGCCAGCAGAAGACAACAAACCAGCAGACAATAACAAGCCAGCAGGCGGCAATAACGGAAATGTAAGCGCAGGTGATTCTATGGCAGTAGCTACAGCAATAATCGCAGCAGCAGCAGCTTGCGGAATCGTTGTTGTTTCATTCAAGAAGAGAAGACAGGATGCTTAATTTTACATAAGTATTTTGAATATGTAGTAAGATAATAGAGGCTTCAGTCACAGACTATGTGACTGAAGCTTTTTGTTATATACAGAACACATTTTTTGCAAGAAATGAGAAATAGTCCTTGTATCCTGCTTTTTTTACGGTAACGGAAGATTTGACATCAATTGTCCCTATAAGCGTACCATTGTATTTGTAGCAAAGCTGCCCGACAACATCACCCTCATTAACAGGGGCTTTCAGTCCATCAATAAATTCAAAATCTTTTGTAATAAGGGCTTCGTCATATTTTTCTGTGAAAAGATAAGAAAAATTGTCACTATATTCGCAGACAAGCTCTTTAATCATGCCGCCGGATATTCCGGGAGAGGGGATATTGGGCATATTGGAATCCTTATACATCTGACATAGTGAATAACCATAGTTAAGAAGTTTGATAGAATCGGCAACACGGGATTTGCCGTCCTTGGATGCCATAACAACGGAAATAAGCTCAATATCGTTTCTTTTTGCGGTAGCGGAAAGACAGAATCCGGCAAGGCTCGTAGAACCTGTTTTTAACCCTGTTGCCCATTCGTACTGCTTGATAAGTTTATTGGTATTGGTAAGGGTAAAATCGCTTTCACCCCGCCTTGTAACATGGGTTATTGTGTCCATCCAGATTGTTGAAATATTATGTATTTCAGGATATTTGTTGATAAGTTCCTTTGACATGAGTGCCACATCCCTCGCTGTGGTTACATGATTATCGGCATCAAGACCGCAGCAGTTGACAAAATTTGTGTTAGTCATTGAAAGACCTTTGGCACGTTCATTCATATGGGCAACAAAATTTTCCTCAGATGTGTCAATGTATTCTGCCATGGCTACACAGGCATCATTGGCACTTGCAATGGCAATGCATTTAATAAGGGTTTCAACGGTCTGGGTCTCGCCGGCTTCAAGAAAGACCTGACTGCCGCCCATTGAAGCGGCATGTTCGGATACTGTTACAGTGTCATCCATTTTGATTCTGCCGTCATGTATGGCATCAAAAATCAGTATAAGCGTCATTATCTTTGTAATACTGGCAGGGCGGAGAATTTCATCGGGGTTATGCTCATAAATGATTTTTCCTGTAGATGCTTCCATAAGAATTGCTGATTTGGAGGTTAAGTCAAGCTCATCGGCAGTCACACTGATATGGGCAGATGATAGGATAAGTATAAAAGAAATAATAAAAGAAAAAACCTTCTTCATTAAAAACTCCGGACTTTTTTGTTAGTATATTTTATGTATATAACTAAGATAATATGAGCGTACTATTGAAAAAAGAAAAATTAACGTATATAATTGTAGCATTAACCGGATGAGCGGTGATTTTACAAAAAAGAAGAAAGGATGTATAAAAGTATGTTGAGACTTATTGTTATGGCACTTCGTTCATTTTTCTTTCTGATATATGAAATTAATAAATGTAATTATATGATGAAACGTCCGGAGAAATATAGCGAACTTGACAAGTATCGTGAGGTACAGAAAATTGTGGATAAGATGCGTAAAAATTCCAGGACCACCACAAAGGTTTATGGAAAGGAAAATCTGCCGGAAACAGGTAATTATGTAATGTATGCCAACCATCAGGGACATTATGACGGGTTAGGAATTGTGTGCAATCATGACAGACCTCTTACTATTATTATCGACAGCAAGAGGGAACATCAGATGATTGTCAGGCAGATGCTTCCTATGGTAGGGGGGCACGGCATTAATCTTAAAGACGCCAGACAGCAGATGAAGACCATGATGACTGTTACCAGGGAACTTAAAGAAGGAAAAATATATCTGCTTTTCCCTGAGGGTAAGTATGGTGACAATAAGAATACCCTTCAGGATTTTAAAGCAGGTGTATTTAAGTGCGCGATGGATGCCAAAGTGCCGGTTATACCGGTGGCACTTATTGATTCCTATAAAGCAATGGATGGCAACAGCCTCAGGAAAGTGAAAACACAGGTACATTACCTGAAGCCGATACCATATGAAGAATATAAAGATATGAAAAAGACAGAGCTTGCTGAACTTACTAAATCAAGAATACAGGAAGCAATTAACGAGTATGCAAAGTAATTATCTGCCGGAAGTCCTCTTTTCAAATATTCCGATAATTATATAAAGAATTACTGAAAGAATAGAAAGTAAAACAATGGAAAGAAGTACCCAGTCCATTTTAAATACCTGGCTGCCGTAGATGATTAAATAACCAAGTCCTTCCTTTGCTGCAAGGAATTCACCGATGATTACACCTACAAGGGAAAGCCCCAGATTGACTTTCATGGCATTTACGATTGTCGGCAGTGATGACGGAAAGAGAAGGTAAAACAGAACATGACGTTTCTTTCCGCCGAGGGTCCGGATTAATTTTATTTTTTCCTTGTCGGTCTCTGTAAAAGAGGTATATATACTGAGCATTGCACCGAATACAGCAACAGATACGGCGGCTATAATTACCGTTTTAGTGCTGTTGCCGAGCCATACAATAAGAACCGGAGCGAGAGCGGATTTTGGAAGGCTGTTGAGCAATACGAGGAAAGGTTCGGCAACTTTGAAGATATTTCTGTTAAGCCACATAAGTACGGCAGCTGCAATGGCGGTAATCATAACAAATATAAAGCATATAAGTGTTTCATAAATGGTTTTCCATACATGGCGTATGAGAAAACCATTTTTTGTCAGTTCAATGAAACATTTAACAATCCGTTTTGGACTGCTGAATATAAAAGAGTCGATAACTCCCTTTTCTGCACAAATTTCCCATGCTGACACGAAGAAAACCGCCAGAAAAATACGAAGGAAATGAATTAATACTTTATGACGGAATACTGATTTCAGATAATCAGAGTGTGTTTTGATTTTATTCATTGCCGGACAACTCCTTCCACAAGATATTAAAGTAATCACGGAATGCTGCTGTATCACGACGTTCTAAGGAACTTAAATCGTTGCAGAAGTCAAGGTCAATTGCCGCTTTGAAACGTCCCGGACGTTTAGTAAGCACGTAGACACTTTCTCCTACAGAAATTGCTTCCGCAAGGTCATGGGTTACAAGTATTGCGGTTTTATGTTCTTTTTTTATGATAGAGCTTATATCGTCACATACGGTAAGCCGTGTCTGGTAATCAAGAGCTGAAAACGGTTCGTCTAAAAGGAGAATATCCGGTTCCATCATAAGTGTGCGTATAAGAGCAACTCTTTGCCGCATACCGCCTGAAAGCTCGCTTGGTCTTGAATTTTTAAAATCGAGGAGACCATATTGGGAGAGATAGTGGGTGGCAAGATTTCGTGTGTCTTTTTTTCTGTGTATATCAAGCCCTAGCATAACGTTTCCGTATACACTGCGCCATTCAAAAAGATGGTCATGCTGGAGCATATATCCGATGTTACGCATTTCGTCTTTTACCGGGCGGCCATTTACGATTACTTCACCTGAAGTTGGTTCGATAAGACCGCATATTATGGACAGAAGCGTGGATTTACCACAACCGGACGGACCGACTATGGATATGAATTGTCCTTTTTTTACGGATAGATTAATATCCTGAAGGGCTTTTGTTTCTTTCTCTTTTGTAAAATAGGAATAGTTTACGTCTTTTAATTCCAAAGCCAGCATATTTTACACCTGAAAATAATATATATAATATTTTATGATTTGATATTGAAATAGTCACAAAATGATTATATAATAGATAAGACCAATTCAGACAGGTGACAGACATGAGTAAATTTTGCAACATAATTGAGAATATAACAAGTGAGCATGTGTATATACAGACACATAATTTCCCTGATGCGGATGCCATTGCATCAGCGTTCGGACTCTCAGTTCTGTTGGAAAAATATGGAATTAATTCATCAATTTGTTACAGAGGACAGATTGAGAGATACAGCACGAATGAACTTGTGAGCAGTCTTGGCATCAAGATGATTAATATTGAAGAATTGAAGGATATCAACCGGAATGATGAGGTTATCCTTGTGGATTCACAGAAGGGCAATAGTAATATTATCACTACCAAGGGTGATGAGATTATATGTATTGACCATCATCCTACGTTTGAGAATTCCCTTGATTCTTACAGATATGCTGATGTAAGACCTGAGCTTGGTGCGTGTTCCACTATAATAGCTGAATATTATATGGACAATAATATTCCTATTGATAAGAGAGTTGCGACAGCACTTATTTATGGAATATGCACAGATACCATGGGCCTTACAAGAGGAGTTACCGATAAGGATGTTGATACTTACAGTTATCTTTTTAAGATAGCGGACAAGCAGATTCTTAAGGCACTTGAACACTGTTCCATAAGTATTGATGATCTTAAGGCATATGCTAATGCGATTAACTCCATTAAGGTATGTGACAATGTAAGTTTTGCCAATACCGGTTCTAATTGTCCGGAGGCCCTTATAGCCTCGATATCTGATTTTATGCTGGATCTTATTGAAGTTGATTTTTCGGTTGTATATTCTCTTAAGAAAGAGGGAATTAAGATTTCCGTCAGAAGCATGGGTAAATACAACGCGGGAAGGATTACCAATAAAGCATTGTCCGGAATTGGATGTGGCGGAGGTCACGAAGTTATGGCAGGCGGTTTTGTTCCTCTCAAGGAGGGAGAACGGGATATTGATGCCGTAATAGGTGATATTCAGGAACGCTTTTTGCGTGCAATGTAATTTATACTGATGCTGACATGGCGCAGCTGGTAGCGCAACTGATTCGTAATCAGTAGGTCGTGGGTTCGAATCCCATTGTCAGCTTTTATGCAATGGTAACCGGCATAAGATTTCGCATATACAGGAGTCTGTGCCGTTTTTTTTTACTCATAGAGACATAATCAGACAAAAAGTTACCAATTATTACATTGGAGTGCAATAATACGTAAAAAATATTGTTTTTTCAGTAGAAAGGTAGTAAAATAATAATATATGTTGGTTGAAGGAGTGGTTATTCCTGTGGAAATGGAAAGAAAGCCTTTAAGAAAGAGATTAAGAGTAATGTATATACCTGTTATTCTGTCCATATTAGGCATAACAGTATGTATTGTCAATTCAATGCTTATATACAATAAGACGTTCAGATTCTATACTGAACAGTATTATAGGATAGCGCAGGCATTTGAACAGGTAAGCAGTTTTACGTCAACGCTGGATTTATGCCAGAAGCTGCCGTCATCAACGTCATACGACAATCTGGCGGATGCCTATGACATTGAGTTGTTGTCGGCATGTTCGGATTTGTTTTCAACAAGATTTGAATTTGACAGTAATGAACGTCAGGAGATAGAGTCATTGTATGATATTGTACGTACTTCTATTCCTGATAAGTTGAATTTGCTTAAGGACGGCATTAATGACAGAGAGAAATGTGAGGAAGTACTGGCAGCTGTAAGAGCGGATATAACAACTGTTGCGGATAAGCTTAACCATGTGATAGAGAAGTCAGTAGCTGCAGGCAATAAGGCATACGATAACGATAGGATAGATGTATATCTTATTGAAGGACTTATGATTGCAATATTTATAGGTTTTATTATAGTTACGGCATATATGGTTAGCTTTATTGAAAAAAGAATTATCAAGCCTATACGTGATGTCGCAGACTGGAGCCGGATGTTTAAGGATGATTATGCCGATATGTCAGATATTGAGATAACGGATAATGATGAGATTAGTGATATCAGCAGTGCTTTTAATATTGTTAAGGCTAAGTTATGTGAAGCCAATAAGACTAAGCGTGATAATGAATCAGCTCTCCGTAAGCTGAGAGAAGAGGAAGAATATAAGAAGAAATTCGTTAAGCAGTTATATGATGAGAAGCGTGAGAAAGAGATAATAAGTTCTGAAGCTAAGAGAGACGGACTTACAGGTCTTTATAACAGACGTTCCTTTGATGCACTTATTGATGAATTTATGAGTAATAAGAGTGTATCATCAGAGGGCGCACTATTCCTTATTGATATGGATAATTTTAAGAATGTTAATGATACTCTCGGTCACATAGCAGGCGATGAAGCACTTAAGACTCTTGCAGGTGCTATGAGGATAGTATTCCCTGGCGGATATCTTGGACGATATGGCGGAGACGAATTTATAGCATTTGTTCCAAGTACCTGTGACGATGAGACATTAGACAGGCTTGGATCATCACTTTGCAAGAAGATGGACAGAGAATTTGAGCACGGTGGCAAGTCAGTAAGACTTTCAGTAAGCGTAGGTATAGTTAATACAGTTGGAATTGATGATTATGCAGAACTTTATATGAAAGCAGATAAGGCTTTGTACTATTCTAAGGAACATGGAAGAAACCAGTATACATTAGCTTCCTCATTAGATAATTTTGCTACAGATTAAGAATATTACAGTTGAAGAAACCGGCTTCCGACAGGTCATGTGTTACTAATAATACGGACTTGCCGGAGGTCATTTTTTTTACATAATTCATGACAGACAATCTGGTATCGGCATCAAGACCTTTAAATGGTTCATCCATTATAATTGTGGTGTAATCCGCAAGAACAGCACGCAATATTGCCACACGCCTTTTCATACCGCCGCTTAAGGATATGACCTTTTCATTCATGCAATCTGACAATCCCACTGCGGCAAATCCATCTGTAATTTTATCTTTATCATTACATACAAGCCGGACGTTTTTAAATGCGGTAAGGTAAGGACATAATCTGTCCTCCTGAAATACTACGGAATATTTTTCATCTGATTCTATAGTCCCTTTATATGGAACGAGTGAAAGGATTGCATTGATAAGAGAAGTTTTACCGATTCCTGAACTGCCTGTTATGGCTGTGCTGCCTTTTGCAAATTCATAAGTAAGGTCTGATATTACCGTATTATCGTTGTATGCAACTGTAAGGTTATTGAGCTTTATCATTGATTGAACCTGTCCTTTTAAAAATTAAATTTAAAATTAATAATACTATTTTCTCGAAAATTATACTTAGAACAATCAGAGAAATTGTCCATGCAAATAAGTTATCCGTTTCCAGATATATTTTTGACTTGTATATGTTGTTTCCGATGGAATGTCTTACAAGACCTATGATTTCGGCGGCAATTCCTGATTTCCACGCAAACCCGCAGGATAATTTTACGCCGCTTAGAAAATGGGGAGCCGCATAAGGCATATATATGTAAACCAATTTTTTGAACGGTGAAAAATGAAATACCTCAGCCATTTCTTTCATCTGACTGTCTGTATGGGCAATACCTGAAAAAGTATTGGTATAAATTACAGGCATAATTGTTATCGCTGCGATAAACGTTGAAAGATGTGCGGAATCAACCCACAATAAGGCAAGTATAATGAAAGATGCCACAGGAATTGAACGGATGATTTTAACCGGAACATCAATTACCGATTGCAAAAAGGTATTGACAGAAGCTGCAACCGCAAGGACTACGCCGGCAAAAAGACCGGTAAAAAAACCTATGGATATGTTAAAAAGAGAGTATGAAAGGCTTTTGTAATATGCGGAAGTCTTAAGTAAAGAAAAAAGGGCATTGACGGTCTGCAATGGTGAAGGCAGGAATACCGGACTTGAAATTACGGCAGATATAATCTGCCATAATACAAGCCATATAATTATTGAAATAAAAGTGTATAAAGTCTTTCTTTTCATGTTATTTCACAATGTAAAAAATATTGTTGTCAGGTAATTTTTTTCCGAGAGAATCCGGGCTGGCATCAAATAAGACCTTGAAATAGCCGGTTACTTTGCTTACCATTTCATCACCTGTAATAAAACAGATGTTGCAATATGGTATTGCTTTTGTTGCTATGGCAGCTTTGATAATATCGTATTTCTCAAGCAATGAAGCAGTTTCTTCAATGTTGGTTGTTGCATTTTTTGAAGAAGCCTTGTACTCATCAAGGAAAGTTCTTAAAGCATTTTCATTAGAAGATGCAAAATCTTCAGAAACAACAAGCACACCTGTTACTATTGAACTGTCATCATGAATTTTTTCCCATTCTTTTGTAAGGTCTATAACCGTTTCAAAAGCCGGATCCTTGTTTTTGGCAACCTCAACGAAAGGTTCAGGAAGCATAACGACTGCGGAATCCATGGCTGAAGCCTTCTGGAGAACCTCGGCAGCCTCTGACATATATTCAATTGTTACGTCCTTATCAGGGTCTATATTATTCTCGGAAAGAATATGCCTTAAAGTATATTCAGGGGTTGTTCCCTGTCCTGTTGTATAGATTGTCTGACCTTTAAGGTCTGCAACAGATGATACAGAAATGCCTTTTGAAAGAATATAGAGCACACCTAAAGTATTGACTGCGGCAATTTTTATTCTGCCCTCTGTTTTATTGTATAAGACACTTGCAAGATTGGCAGGAACGCAGGCAGCATCAAGTTCCCCCTTAATAAGTCCGGTTGCGATTTCATCGGCTGTTCCGCATATCTTGTAATCATAGTCATTGGAGGTCTTTTCATTGGATGCATCATCGTAAAGTTTTACAAGGCCTATTGAAGTAGGACCCTTCATGGATGCAATTCTTACAGTGCTTTTTTCATTGCCTTTTCCGGGTGTGTTATTATTGCCCCGACATGCACTGAGGGATACAAGCATGGCAAAAATAAGTATTAATGATAATATTTTCCTTTTCATAATCTGCCTTCTTTCTTTTTATGCAATTATTATACTTAATCAAAAAAGATAATGCAAGGACAGTAAAATCGTGATACAATAGGCTAAAAAATGGATGTGTAACTGAAAAGGAGCAACCTATGATTGAAATTAATAATCTTACCAAAATTTACAGGCTGGGCAGCAGACAGATGCGTAAGGAGAAAGTAACGACAAGCACAAGAGTAGCTGTTTCGGATGTATCTTTAAGAGCCGAAAAAGGGGAAATCTTCGGATTGTTAGGCTCTAATGGAGCAGGTAAGACAACGACGTTAAGATGTATCGCCACCCTGTTGAAGCCTACGGAGGGAACAGTTCTGGTGGATGGCTTTGATACCGTTAAAGACGCAGATAAAGTTAGGGAAAAAATTGGCTTTTTAACTAATGATATCAAGCTTGACCCACAATTTTCCGTGGATTATCTTTTTGATTTCTTCGGAAAACTGCACAATATGAAAGATGATGATATCCGCACAAGAAAGAGCGAACTTTTCAATTATTTCGGAATAGAAGAATTTAAGACAAAGAAGATAGAGGAACTTTCAACAGGCATGAAGCAGAAGGCTGCAATAGCGGTAAGCCTTGCCCATGACCCTGATATAATTATTTTTGACGAGCCTACAAGCGGACTTGACATTATCACCGCAAGACTTGTAACAGACTATCTTAAAAAGCTTCGCAACGAGGGTAAGCTTATAATTATTTCCACCCACATCATGTCTGAAGCGGAGGCACTCTGCGACAGGATAGCCATAATAATTGACGGTAAAAAAATCTGTGAAAACACAATCCCCGAAATCCTTAAAGAATATAATGTTACCAATCTTGAGGACGCATTTTTTAAAATGTATAAACTTAATCATAAGGAGGACAAATAAATGGGCTTCAAAGTAATTTTATCAAAGGAATTAAAAAGGGTATTCGGGGATAAGAAAATGGTATTTTCACTGTTTATTCTTCCAATCATATTAATTGCGGGAATTTACGGAGTAATGTTTTTTCTTATAGGTAAAGAGAAATCCAGCATAAACGAACACGTATCCGAGGTATATGTACAGAATATGCCTGATAATTTTTCAGAGCTTATGGCAGGGCATACCGACTGCAAAATAAATATTATACCGGCAGGTGAGTCAGTAGAATCATACAAAGACGGGCTTCTTGACGGAACTTACGATTTAGTGGTTGTGTTCCCTGAGAATTTCTATGAGAATTTCAAAAATGCCGATGCAGGTTCGGCACTTCCTGATATAAAGACATTTTACAATCCTTCAGAGAATAATTCCGGTGAAGCGAGAACACGTTTTACGGGAACATATCTTGAAGAATATAAACAGATTTTACTTAATGAGAGATTCGGCTCACTTGATTATGCCATGGTATTTTCCGTAGATGCGGATAATCCTGACATGATAGTACAGGATAAAGATAAGGCTACAGGCAAGATTCTCGGCTCCATCATACCTTATCTTATAACAATTCTTATTTTTGCGGGAGCAATGGGACTTGGCGTTGATACCATTGCAGGTGAGAAGGAGAGAGGAACCATCGCCAATCTTCTTATAAGCCCTATAAAAAGAGTTGACATCATAATGGGTAAAATAGTATCCCTTGCCATAGTATCCGTTCTTTCGGCGGCTGTATATGTAATATCATTTATCGGCTCAGCGGTTGTACTCAGCGGTATGGGCGGCATGGGAGAAATGGTTAACGGGCTTTCACTTAACTTTACTACCGTACAGATTATACAGTTTGTGGTATTGCTCTTAGGACTTGTGCTTCTTTATGTTGGAATTATAGGTTTCGTATCACTTTTAGCAAAAAATGTCAAAGAAGCACAGTCATTTATAATGCCTGTGTATATAATAGTCATGTTTGCGGGAATGATAACAATGTATTCGGGAGATGTAACTTCAGGCAGTTATATGATACCTGTATATAACACCTCAGCTGCATTCAAAGGTATATTTGAAAGGACAATCACAATGAACCAGTACCTTACGTCAACGATAATAACTTATGCGTTTGCGGGAGTAATGGTATGGCTTATGGCTAAGGCAATGAACAGTGAAAAAATAATGCTTAACGCATAAAAGAGGTCATATATGTTAAATGTTGTATTTGATATGGACGGAGTTCTTTTTGACACCCAGAAAGTGTATACAAGAACATGGCGTGAAGTAGCCGAAATACTTCACATAGATAATTTCGAGATTCCATTAAAACTTTGTATTGGAAGAAACAGGGTTGACCAGGTGGATATCCTTAAAACACACTGTGGCGAGGATTTCCCTTTTGATGAATTCTACAATTTAAAGGAAAAAATATTTACGGGTCACATTGAAGAAGATGGCGTTCCTCTTAAAAAAGGCACAAAGCTCATTCTTGACACCCTGAAAAAAATCGGAGCGAAGGTTGCCATTGCCTCATCTTCAAGAAAAGATGTGGTGCTTCATCATCTTGATGAAACGGGGCTTACAGGATATTTTGATGTAATTATCGGCGGAGATATGGTAGAACACAGTAAACCCTTCCCCGATATATACCTTAAAGCCTGTAAAGAACTTAAATGCAATCCACATGACACCTATGCCGTGGAGGATTCTTATAACGGAATTGAATCGGCTGTTAAGGCGGGACTTAAAACGATAATGATTCCTGATAGTCTTCCTCCGGTCAAAGAATATGACAGCAAAATATTTACAAGATTTGATTCACTTGTGGAACTTTCGGAATATTTTGCCATAAGAGCACTTATGGAGAAGTTGTGGCAGAAGTATGATTATGCCTCAATTCTTTTTGAAAACAGTACAGGAAGAAAATATTCCGTTTCAGGCAGGGGACTGTCTGCATCACAGGATAAAATATCCTGCGCAAGAGGGTATGTCCTGCGTGTCCACGGCAGAAACCGCCTTGTGGAACATTCCTTTAATTCGCTTAAAGTTGGTGACTCAGAAAAAATTATTGCCCAGATAGAAAATCTTTTTGACAAGGCAGAAGAACTTAAAGAGAATTTTACCATTGAAGATACGGAACGTATGGAGGATGAAGTATTTCATTCTTTTTCAGAAAACGATATGAGCCGCAGTCCAGAAATTCTCGGGGATAAGGCAATCCTTGACAAACTCACCGAATTAAGGCAGAAGGGTCTTGAGGCTGACGGACAGATTATTGACTGCACGATTAATTCTTCCTTCAAAAAGAGCAGAAAAATTTTTATCTCCAAAAACAGGGATATGTCCCAGAATATTTTATGGATGACCTGTGCCATGTTAATGATGGCCAAAAAAGGAGATGTTGTAAGAAGTTATTTTAAATCGTATTCAGGAATGAATGGTTATGATGTGCTTGATTCATTGGAGTCAGACATTAAAAACGTTGCCGGGAATACGGTTAAGCTGCTTATGGCAGAAAAGATTACGCCGGGCAGATACGAATGTATATGTACGCCTGAGGTAACGGGGATGATAGTCCATGAAGCCTTCGGCCACGGCGTTGAAATGGATATGTTCGTAAAAGACAGGGCGCTTGCCAAGAACTTTATCGGCAAAGAAGTTGCTTCCGGACTTGTAACCATGCATGACGGAATGGGTGTAAATGAAGTTGCTACCTATGACTTTGACGACGAAGGAACCTGCGGTCATGATACCGTAATTATTAAGAACGGAATCCTGCAGACGGGAATTTCGGATGCCAAGACAGCCGGTATCCTTAAGACAAAAGGAACGGGCAACGGCAGAAGGGAAAATTACGAGCATAAGGCATATACAAGAATGACCAATACCTATTTTGAAGGCGGCAAAGACAGACCGGAGGATATGATTAAATCCATAAAGTATGGTTTTATGCTTGAAAATGCAACCTGCGGAATGGAAGACCCTAAAAACTGGGGAATACAGTGTATGGTAAATATGGCAAGAGAGATAAAAGACGGAAAATTTACGGGCAGAATCTTTTCTCCGGTTGTGCTTAGCGGATATGTTCCGGATTTGTTAAAATCCATATCAATGATGTCAGAAACTCCTGAACTTAACGGAGGCGGATATTGTGGAAAAGGTTATAAGGAATGGGTTAAAGTATCCGACGGAGGCCCTTATATTAAAGCAGAAATAGAACTGGGGTAATTGAAATGGTATCAGAAATAGTTGAAATACTTCACGAACTGAATATAGTTGATTACAATATTTATGACGAGCATAGAAAAGCCTTTGAGATGTATTTTGTAAAACATCGTCTTGATATGACAAGAGACAAGGAAGTAAGGGAAATAAGACTACGCGTTTACAGGAATTTCGAGGAAAATGGTACAGAATATCTCGGAAACTCAGATGTGTACCTATATCCGGGAATGGATGGGGATGAGATAAGGGAACTTATAGAAAGTGCGTGGGAATCCGCTCTTTATGTGAAGAATCCATATTACAGGCTGCCTGAAAAAGTAATCGATAAAAATACGGAAAAAGTATTTGATGGCTGTGAAAGCGTTATTGAAATGGTGAAGGCTCTTTATTCTGCCGAGGATGAAGTTAAGGATGCCTTTATTAATTCAGCTGAATTTTTTGGAGAGACCAGGACTGTAAATATATTAACCGGAAAAGGCTCCGATATATCTTATACATCAGGAAAAATAACCGGCGAATTTGTTGTCCAATGCAAAAAAGAGAATGATGTGGAACTGTATGCTGATTTTTCTTATTATGACATGGAAAAAGAAAGCATCAGAAAAAAGTGTGCAAAACAGCTTAAACTGGCAGTTGAAAGAGAATCGGCAAAACGAAGTCCGGCAGATTATTCAGGTTATCCCATTGTGCTTACGGATTCCTATGTTAAGGAATTTCTGAAATTTTACCTTATGAGAAGCAATGCAGCGTATGTATATCCCGGATATTCGGATTACAAAGAAGGTTATGATATTATGTCCGATATAAGCATAGAAGGGGTGCCGGAATATCCGTACAGTGCAGAGGGCGTTAAAACCGTATCCCGTATGATAATAGAACACGGTATTGTCAAAAACATCCACGGCAATGTAATGCACTTGTCATATCTTAACAGACCGTATATAGGAATGTACGAGAATTTACATTGTGTATGTAACGGCGAACCAATGGACAGACTTCTTAACGGCAAATACATTCTGGTAAAAAACTTCTCCGATTTCCAGATGGATCCGCTTACAGGCGATTTTGGCGGTGAGTTCAGACTTGCCGAGATATCTGATGAGAATGGAAAAAGAATTGTCACAGGAGGAACCGTAACGGGCAATATCCTTAAAAATGCAGATAAAATCAGATATTCCGGTGAATACTTTAAAGAAGGATTATATGTTGGTCCTTCAGCTGTAAAAATAGGTTGAATACTCTGACAAAATAATGATAAAATAATCAAAACTGTATAGACTTTACAGAAAAAGGAAAAGAAATATATGTTAGAATTACAAAATATATCATATCAGGTTGATGAAGAAGGCAAAGACAAAGAAATTATTAAAGATATAAGCCTTAAAATAGATGGAAGATTTACGGCGATAACAGGGCCTAACGGCGGCGGAAAGTCAACACTTGCGAAGATAATCGCAGGTATTGTTACGCCTACATCGGGTAAGATCCTGCTTGACGGCGAAGATATTACAGAACTGTCAATTACTGACAGGGCAAGAAAAGGAATCAGTTTTGCATTCCAGCAGCCGGTAAGATTTAAGGGAATAACCGTAAAGGATCTTATAACTCTTGCCGCAGGCGAGCCCATCAATGCGGGCAAAGCCTGTGAGTACCTTTCGGAAGTAGGACTTTGTGCAAGGGAATACATTAACAGGGAAGTTAATGCGAGCCTTTCAGGCGGCGAACTTAAGAGAATAGAGATTGCAATGATTCTTGCAAGAGGCACATCTGTATCGATTTTCGATGAGCCGGAAGCAGGAATTGACCTTTGGAGCTTTAACAATCTTATTGATGTTTTTGAAAAGATGCATGAAGAGACCAAGGGTTCAATTATCATAATTTCCCATCAGGAAAGAATACTTAACATTGCCGACCGTATTATAGTAATTGCTGATGGCAAAGTGGCAGCTTCAGGCGGACATGAGATGTTGCCAACTCTGCTTGGCAGCGGTAATGCAAAAGAATCATGTAAGAAAATGGAGGCAAGGTAATATGGACCAGATACAGAAAAATCTGCTTGCAGAAATTGCGGGACTCCATGAAGTGCCTGCAGGTGCTTATAATTTCAGGGTCAACGGAGCGGCAGCAGGAAGAAATACAACATCCAATATTGATATAGTAACCAAAACGGACAAGCCGGGAATAGACATTATTATCAAGCCCGGAACCAAAAACGAAAGTGTCCACATTCCTGTTGTTTTAAGCCAGACAGGGCTTGACGACCTCGTATATAACGATTTTTATGTAGGAGAAGGAAGTGATGTGTTAATTGTGGCAGGCTGCGGAATCCATAACGGCGGAGATAAGAAATCATCACATGACGGAATCCATACATTTCATATCGGCAAAAATGCCAGGGTCAGATATGTGGAAAAACACTATGGTGAGGGTGATGGCAATGGTTTGAGAATTATGAACCCTACCACGGTTGTTGATATTGACGAAAACGGCTATATGGAAATGGAAACCACCCAGATTAAAGGAATAGATTCCACTGACAGAATTACCAAGGGCAGGCTGGGAGATGGGGCAGTTTTTATTGTTAAAGAAAAGATAATGACCCATGGTAAACAATATGCAAAGACAAGCTTTGAGGTAGAGCTTAACGGAAAAGGTTCAAGTACCAACGTTATATCACGTTCGGTTGCAAAGAATGATTCCACACAGGTATTTTATGCCAAGATAGACGGAAATAACGAGTGTGCCGGACATTCGGAGTGTGATGCCATTATTATGGACAATGCTTCTGTCAAGGCGATTCCTGAGATAACCGCCAATTCCGTTGAAGCAAGCCTTATACATGAAGCAGCTATCGGTAAAATAGCAGGAGAGCAGCTCATTAAATTAATGACACTGGGATTAACCGAGGCTGAAGCAGAGGAACAGATTGTAAACGGATTTTTAAAATAGAGGAATTAATACATGGAAAACAACAGTTTATATTTAATTAAAAACGGACATGTGCTTGACCCTGCATCAGGCAAAGACGGCATATATAACATCGTGGTAAAAGACGGAATAATAGCAGCCGTTGATAATGACAGCCATGATGAAATAGACAACGTTATTGATGCAGCAGGGTGTTATGTAATGCCGGGACTTATTGACCTTCATGTTCATTTCAGGGAACCGGGTTTTGAATACAAAGAGACAATAAAAACAGGTTCTCTTGCAGCAGCAAGGGGAGGAGTAACAACCGTTCTTCCTATGCCTAATACAAAGCCGGTAATTGACAGTGTGGAAATGGTGCGCAGGGTTAATGATATAATTAAAAGAGATGCCGTAGTCAACGTACTTCAGGTAGCTTCTGTTACCATGGGACAGGAGGGAAAAGTTCCTGTTGATGTGGAAGCTTTAAGAGAAGAGGGCGTTGTCGCAATAAGCGAGGACGGCAAATCAGTTATGAACGCAGAAGTATACAGAGAGGCTATGTATCGTGCCGCTGACTGCGGAATGGTGGTATTAGCCCATTGTGAAGATAAGAACATGGTAAACGGCGGTGCCCTCAATGAAAGTGCCAAATCAGAAGAACTGGGAATTAAGGGAATAACCAATGCCGTTGAAGATGTGATTGTGGCAAGAGACATTCTTTTAGCCAAAGAAACAGGCTGCAGGCTTCATCTCTGTCATTGCTCAACCAAAGACAGTGTTAAGATGATAAAAATTGCCAAAGAGGACGGCATAGATGTTACCGGAGAGGTATGCCCTCACCACTTTACATTATGCGATGAAGACATTCCTTGCGATAATGCGGACTACAAGATGAACCCACCTTTAAGAGGACGTGAAGATGTGGAGGCTCTTAAAAAAGGTCTTAAAGATAACATCATGGATGTAATTTCAACAGACCATGCCCCTCATTCTGAAGAAGAAAAGAAAAAGCCTATAAGCGAGGCTCCGTTTGGAATAACAGGACTTGAGACAAGTCTCTGCCTTACATACACAGAGCTTGTGCTCGGCGGAGTCCTTACTCCTATGCAGATGGCAGAGAAGATGAGTTACAATCCCGCAAGAGTAATCGGTATCGACAGAGGAACTCTTTTACCCGGAGCAGTTGCCGATATTACAATAATGGATAAAGATAAAGAATTTGTCATTGACAGAAAAGATTTCGTATCAAAGGGGCACAACACTCCTTTTGACGGAAAGAAAGTTAAAGGAAAAGTAATGCTTACCATGGTAGGCGGTAAAATAGTATACAAGGAGAACAAAATATGATTAACCAGTTAGTTGAAAAAATCAAGAAAACAAATGCACCTGTTGTAGTAGGTCTTGACCCTATGCTCTCTTATATTCCTGAGCATATCCTTAAAAAGTCTTATGATGAATACGGCGAGACACTTAAAGGTGCTGCCGAAGCGGTATTTGAGTATAATAAAGGAATTGTAGACAATATTTATGATATTGTTCCTGCAGTCAAGCCACAGATTGCCATGTATGAGCAGTTTGGTATTGAAGGACTTGCAGCATTTAAGAGAACTGTTGATTACTGCCATGAAAAAGGACTTGTTGTTATCGGTGACATCAAGAGAGGTGATATCGGTTCGACTTCCACAGCCTATGCGGTAGGACATATCGGTAAAGTTACGGTAGGAAGCAGGACATATACTCCTATTGATGAAGATTTTGTAACTGTTAATCCATACCTTGGAAGTGACGGAATCAAGCCTTTTATAGATGTATGTAAAGAGAATGACAAGGGTATTTTTGTACTTGTTAAGACTTCTAATCCATCAAGCGGAGAATTTCAGGACCGTCTTGTAGACGGAAGACCACTTTATGAACTTGTGGGCGAACAGGTTGATAAATGGGGACAGGAATGTATGGGAGATTCGTACAGTAATGTGGGTGCCGTTGTAGGTGCCACATATCCTGAACAGGGTAAAATACTTAGAAAACTCATGCCAAAGACATTTATTCTTGTACCGGGTTACGGTGCACAGGGCGGCAAAGGCAAAGACCTTGTAGATTATTTTAACGAGGACGGCCTTGGTGCAATTGTAAACAGCTCAAGAGGTATTATCTGTGCATATAAGCAGGAAAAATACGCTTCATTTGGCAGCCTTAATTACGCAGATGCGTCAAGACAGGCAACACTTGATATGATAGAAGATATCAATACAGCAAGAGGTTAATGATATGAAATTTGAAGAAAACGCAAAGGTTATCAGCCAGAAAAAAATAGCTGACGGCGTATTTGATATGTGGATTATGACAAGCAATATTGCAGAAAAGGCAGTACCGGGCCAGTTCATTTCCGTGTATACCAAGGATGCGTCAAAGCTGCTTCCAAGACCTATAAGTATCTGTGAGACAGAAGGCCGGAAACTTAGAATAGTATATAGGGTTGTAGGTGGCGGAACCACGGAATTTTCTACATATAAAGAAGGAGAGTCCATACACATCCTCGGACCTATAGGTAATGGTTTTCCTATTAAAGAGGGCAGAAAAGCCATTCTTATCGGTGGAGGGATAGGAATTCCTCCAATGCTTGAACTTGCAAGGAGAATGGGCGGTGAACCTGAGATTGTCGTAGGTTACAGAAACAGTGACACTTTCCTTACAGATGACCTTAAAGCATACGGTAATCTTACGATTGCAAGTGATGACGGAAGTATCGGAACCAAGGGAACCGTTATAGACGCAATCAGGGAAAACGGTATCAAGGGCGATATTATTTATGCCTGCGGACCTACACCTATGCTTCGTGGCATAAAGGCTTATGCCGAAGAAAATAATATCGAAGCATATATTTCCCTTGAAGAAAAAATGGCCTGCGGAGTCGGCGCGTGTCTTGCCTGTGTATGTAAGACAACAGGAATTGACGACCACTCTAAAGTCCACAATGCCAGAGTATGCAAGGATGGTCCTGTATTTAATGTCAAGGAGGTTGAGCTTTAATGAATACTAAAATTAATCTTGCCGGTGTAGAACTTAAGAATCCGGTAATGACAGCCTCAGGAACTTTCGGTTCAGGAATGGAATACAGCGAATTTGTTGACCTTAACAAATTAGGAGCCGTTGTAACAAAGGGCGTTGCAAACGTGCCTTGGCCCGGCAATCCTACACCACGAATTGCTGAGACTTACGGTGGAATGATTAACGCAATCGGGCTTCAGAATCCGGGTATAGATGTATTTTGCGAGAGAGATATTCCTTTCCTTAAGAAATACGATACCAAAATAATTGTGAATGTCTGCGGTAAATCCGAAAGAGATTATGTTGAGGTTGTGGAAAGACTTGCAGGTGAACCTGTGGATATGCTTGAAATCAACATTTCCTGCCCAAATGTCAAAGAAGGTGGAATTGCTTTCGGACAGAATGCAGCCAATATTGAGCACATTACAAAAGCAATAAAAAATGTTGCAAAACAGCCTGTAATCATGAAGTTAAGCCCTAATGTAACGGACATTACCGAAATGGCTAAAGCAGCAGAAGCCGGTGGAGCGGATGTGCTTTCACTTATAAACACTATCACAGGCATGAAAATAGACATTAACAGACAGACCTTTGCAGTAGCCAATAAGACCGGAGGCCTTTCAGGACCTGCAGTTAAACCTGTTGCGGTAAGAATGGTATATCAGGTAGCCAATGCGGTTAAAATACCTATTATCGGTATGGGCGGAATCGCCACGGCAGAGGATGCACTTGAATTTATTCTTGCAGGTGCCACCGCAGTATCCATAGGAACAGCCAATTTCCATAACCCTCGTACAACACTTGAGGTTATTGAAGGTATTGAAAAATATATGGTTAATAAAGGCGTTTCTGATATTAATGATTTAATCGGAATAGTAAAATAAAGAAACCGCTGTAGGCATGATATAGTCAGATGATGCTTACAGCGGTATTTTATGTGTATTAGTTATTGCAGCCTGTCATTATTTCAGGGTATCTGCTTAAAAGGGTATTGACAATGGAATCAATGCCTTTTTTGGAAACATGTCGTATCTTATATACTTTTTTAGTATCCGTTACGATACATAAAGGATGATACATTATGGTGTTGCCTTTTTTATGGTAGACTTCGTTATAATCGTATACCCATGTTATATTTTCAAGCGGAATAATATCAGTATCGGTTTTGGTAATGATTATCAGAAACGTATCGGTAATAAATACATTCTTACGTCCAACAGCCACCGCCGTATCGTATTCGGTAACGGCAATCGCAAATAATGTTTTGTAATCTCCGTATTTTCTCAAAGCCTTTACAGGCGATGAGTAATTAGGATTAATTGCAGCTATAATAAGCAATACTAAGAAAATAAGGGATATAAGCGCAATTATCATAAATCCGATTATCATAAACCGGGAGTAGTTGGTATTGTAAGCGTATGAATTTATGAATAAATCACAGCTTACGGATTTGAGTCCATCCTCGGTAAAATTAACCATTTCTGAAACATTTTTTACCAGATTATTGTAAATCGATTCGGAATGCTGCAATTTTGCGGGAAATGTTGCACCATCAATTATTGCAGGAGTACCTTTATCGGTTGAGCCTGTTGGATATATGATGTAGTAGCAGATTCCATTATAGAAGGTATAGTATATACCTGCTTTTTTCTTGCTGCCTTTTACATAATCATATCCTGTGTAGTACATTTTATCTATTGTACACTTTATGTATTCTTCGCCGTTCTCGTATAAGGAATCAATTGCATCCAACGAATCCACAGTATGGGGTGTCAGAGCCTTTTTAAAAGGATTGCTTATTATAAAAACAACTGATACAATAATCATAATTAACGGAAAAACAAGCCGTGGCAGGTGCTGCCGGCGTATAATCTGTATTAAATCTGAGTGTTTCATAATTTTTCCACCTTATAAATCTGTTAAAAACAGTATAGATTATAAGGGCGGATTAATCAAGTATGGAGGTTTTATGAAAGCATATTCTTTTTTTGCAAAAGTTTATGATGTATTTATGAATGACATCCCTTATGTGGACTGGCTTGACGGAATAGAGGCATATATGGAGCGCAGGAATATACAATGTCACAGAGTTCTTGAGCTTGGCTGCGGTACGGGACGGTTTACGGCACTTCTGGCAGCAGACGGCTACGAAGTTACCGGGCTTGATTTGTCAGAAGCAATGATTAAGGTTGCGAAGAAAAAGCCTTTCGGAAAAAGAATTTCTTACGTCTGTTCGGACATGAGAAATTTTAATCTTGGGAAAAAATTTGATGTTGTAATAAGCGTATGTGATTCCATGAATTATCTTTTAAATAATGATGATATGTGTAATACGTTTCTAAGTGTTGGAAAACATCTTGAAAAGGGCGGCTATTTTATTTTTGACCTGAAAACGGAAACTTTTTATGAAAAGCTTGGAGAAAATATTTATTCGGATGAAAGGAATTTCGGACGATATTATTGGGAAAACGAATTTGATAAAGAGACGGGAGATAACTTTTATTACCTTAGTTTTTTTATTAAAAGCATGGGAAAATATAAGCTCTACGAGGAAGAACACACACAGCATGTTTTTACCGGCACCGATATAAGGGAGTGTGCGGCAAAGGCAGGATTTACGGTAAAGGACGCTTTATCAGAGGACATTAACTCGCCCATTGATTTTTCAAGGGACAGGGTTTACTATGTTTTACAGTACAATTAAGGATGGTATGGAATATGGAAGATTATTTAGTAAGAGCAATCGCAGCTAACGGCCAGGTAAGGGCGTTTGCCGCATATACAAAAAATACAGTTGAGACCGCAAGACAGGCACACAACACAAGTCCTGTCGTAACGGCGGGACTTGGCAGACTTCTCACAGCGGGAGCAATGATGGGAAGCATGATGAAGGGCGACAGGGATGTTCTTACAATTAAAGCAGAGGGCAGCGGCCCTGTGGGACATTATCTTGTTACTGCCGACTCAAAAGGCAATGTTAAGGGATACGCAGCCAACCCTAATGTAATACTGCCTGCCAATGCCGCAGGCAAACTTGACGTTGGCGGTTCCCTCGGAGCGGGACTTCTTACGGTCATCAAAGACCTGGGACTTAAAGAGCCATATACCGGCACCTGCGAGCTTGTCAGTGGGGAAATTGCAGAGGATTTAACTTATTATTTTGCCTCAAGTGAGCAGACACCGTCCTCCGTGGGACTTGGTGTCCTTATGACAAAAGACAATACCGTCAATGTCGCGGGTGGTTTTATTATCCAGCTTATGCCTGACGCAACGGAGGAGACAATATCAATTGTCGAAGAGAAAATTTCCACAATAAAATCCGTCACTTCAATGCTTGAGAACGGACTTGACCCAGAGGGCATAATTAATCTTATTCTCGGTGGACTTGACCCGGAGATTCTTGATAAAATGCCTGTCAGATTCTATTGCAACTGTTCTAAGGAGCGTGTATCAAAAGCACTCATCGCAATCGGCAGAAAAGAGCTTGACAATATTATTGAAGAAAATGAGCCTATAGAGGTTAAATGCCATTTCTGCAACAAGGCATATAATTTTACAGTGGATGAGTTAAAGAAATTAGTTTGACTTATAGTTCCTTGTGTGTTAGATTTATAGTGTCGTTTTGTAAGACAACTTTTATAATTTTTGGAGGTATCACGATGAACAAGGGTACAGTAAAGTGGTTCAATGACCAGAAAGGGTTTGGATTTATTTCTGATGAGAATGGCAAGGATATTTTCGTTCATTTCTCAGGAATCGTTATGGATGGTCATAAGAAGCTCGAAGAAGGCCAGAAGGTTGAATTTGAAGTAGCCGATGGAGCTAAGGGACCACAGGCAGTTAATGTTAAAGTTATTTAATTAACTGCAGCACATAAGATAATCAACAAGTTTACAGTGTGCCTTTTTCAATTATATATATTTATATTTTGTCAAAAAGTATATTGTCATTCAAGTAGGATTATGATTAGCCCTGTCAGATTGACAGGGCTTTTACATTGTTAAGGAGATATTTTTTTTATGCAGAATGAGACATTAGAATCAGTAACCCAGGCAATTTCATACGAAGGATACGATATGACTGCCAAGGTTTCAAATGGTAAAATTGCAGCAGGTATCATAGGAATTGTCGTGATTCTTGCTTTCGTTGTAGCAACTATTATTTTTATTAGGAAAAAACAGAAGGGTAACGGTTTTGGCATACTCGGAGGCGTAATTACTTACATTTCATTTAATTATTTTGCTCCATCTTTGCTCATTAATCTTATCTTTGTATATTCACCATTTAAGAAGTATGCGGATTCTGTTAATAAAGTAATTGTGTCCACGGCGGCTTTTATTATTGTATATACATTGTCAACAGCTTTTCTTGCGGTTCTGGGCAGGATGCTTGCCAACAGGGTTTTTGCCTACAGGCTAAAAAGCTTCGGAGAGGGCTTCTCTTTCGGACAGGGTATAGCCTACACACAGGCAGCATTCACAATGTCCTCACTTTTCCAGCTTGTGTCACCTATGATAATTATTAACAGAAGCGGGCTTGAGACACTTGTCAGTGGTGCCAAAGACCAGGAGACAGCTACCAAAATGTTAGACAGTGCAATGGAACTTATCGGTTATAAGACATCCGCCATTGTAATGCTCACTATTGTCGCAGTTCTTTTTGTCATATACCAGTTAGCAATAACCATTCCTATGTATGCTGCATACCAGAAAAAAATCCACAAGGGTTATTATGGAATGGTACTTGGCAGCTATATAGTCATTGAAGCAATCCAGTACATGGCAGAGCGTAAAGTTATTAACGTTATCGTCCAGCTTATAGCAACCGCAGTTGTTGTTGCTGCAATCACTTATGTGTGCATCAGAATTTACAACAAGTGCTACAAAGACGAGGAACGTGACCTAGACAAAGAGAAAGAAGACAAAATCAAGAAGATGACAACAGCCAAGAAGATTCCACGTTTTGATAACCTCAGTAATCTGTAATTTACGGGAAGATAAGACGGCGTCTACCTCAAAGGCAGGGAAATGACTTGGAGGGAAGAATAACGCATTACTCATTTATATATTAAATTCAGTAATAGGTAATATTGCACAAAACATATAGCAAAATTCATAAGATTTTCTACTATGAGTTTTTACCATAATTGTGTATAATATGGGTAGGAGATTAAAAATAGTCTCTATCTTTGAGACGTAGTTCAGGAGCGTCTGGCTAAAAATAACCTGACAATATTGCGAGGGGTTTCTCGATGTCACCTGGCTAATAAAAAATCGAAAAATTGTTTTGTATCTAATAGGAAGCAGTAATGCTTCCTATTTTGCTAGGAGATAAAATGTCGGATATACAATACTGTTATATAACGGAACAATATTATATTGATAATCCAACGTTGATAAAAATTTTAGACATTGCTGATTCGTCGAAATATAATATTCGTACTCATATATGCTTAAATATTCAATTTAATAATAATTCTGTTCTTATCCCATTAAGAAAAAACCTAGGTGAACCGAATAGAAAATTTGGTAAAATAGGATTCTCTGTTCCAAGTCTGAGTAAACCAAAAGCAGGGTTGGATTATCGTTACATAATGATAATAAATAATATAAATTATATCAGATTTGATATTCCCAAAATAAGTAATAGCCAAATAAAAATAATAGAAAACAATTATGAAACTATTGAAAAAGAGGCAATAGAATATATAGAATCCTATATTCGAGTAGCAAATAAAGGACGTGTTGACAGAACTGCAAGATTCAAAGAATCAAGTTTAATTAATTTTCATAGGGAGCTGAATATAGTAGATGCTAACAATAACTGTTAGTCACGTAAGGACAAAACTGTAATTCGCGAAATTGATTGAAATTAGTAATAAAAGTACAGCAGGCAGGCGGTCTTATGATGAGCCTGCCTGTTTTTTTGTGGAAATCTCTACCCCAATCGGGAAAACCAGCCGAAAGGGTAGAGAAACCCGGTTTCCACCTTAGTCAGCCTTTACAAGGTCCTCGTAAGGAACTTTTTCTTTTAATTCACCTGCTTCGATGAGGATATCTTCAAGAAGCTCAAAGGATTCCCTGGTAAAGACTGTGTCTTTTTTCCAAGTGTCCTGGGATTTGTATCTTTCAACTATTGTGGTAATGGTGTCAATGTCCGTGTCCTCAAACTGAGGGGCTATGACCTTGGCAATTTCAGCAGAAGAATGAGAATTGACGTAGTCAAGACCCTTCTGGATGGCAGAAGTGAAATCCCTGATGATTTCAGGATTTTTCTCAATGTAGCTCTTTTTAGCGGAGTAGGCGGTGTAAGGAACGTAACCGCTGTCAACACCAAGGGAAGCAACTACATAACCTTTGCCCTCTTTCTCAAGAGAAGTGGCACCCGGTTCAAATTCAACGGTAAAGTCATACTCTGTATTGCCGGAAAAAGCACCTGCGGTCAGACCGAAGTCAACACTCTGGTCGATTGAGAGGTCGGAGGCAGGGTCAATATTGTTGGCTTTCAGGATATATTCAAGCACCATCTGAGGCATGCCGCCCTTTCTGCCGCCGAGGACATTTTTGCCCTTAACCATATCCCATGAGAAGTTATCAATTTTTTCCCTGGCAACGAGGAAGTTACCGGCACGCTGGGTAAGTCCGGCGAAATTAACGGCATAATCCTTAGAACCCTCCGCATAAGCATAAATTGTGGATTCTGAACCCATAAAACCAATATCGGCATTGCCGGATATAAGGGCAGTCATTGTTTTGTCGGCACCGAAACCTGTTTCAAGAACGAGGTCTATGCCCGAATCCTTGAAATATCCCATTTCTATTGCAACGTATTGAGGAGCATAAAAAATAGAGTGGGCAACCTCATTGAGAACAACCTTTTTCATGCCATTGTCTTTTTTGCCACACCCGGCCTGACAGATTGCAATCAAAATAAAAGCCAGAATAAAACAACAAATTCTTTTTTTCATAATTTACCTCTTAAAAATATCTGTAATCTAAATATATTCCCAAATAAATAAAATGTGATAGAATGAAAGCATGAGCGAATTAATGTATTTAAAAAATTGCAGCTATGAGACAATCGGTGATAAAGACAGCCAGACAGTCTGTTATTTTTTTATGGCGGAAAGAATTAATATAGAGCCTGTTGAAGGAGTGAGGCTCGTCATGATATATCCGTATGACTGGAATTACTGTATGACACCGTGGAAATACCACGATAAAAATATGGGAAAAACAGGGGGCGGAGAAGAATTTTTATCATGGTTTATAAGTGAGATTTATGATGAAAAATATCAGAGGCAGTATATCGGAGGTTATTCCCTCGGAGGACTTTTTGCGCTTTTTGCGGCATGTGAAAAAGAATTGTTTGACGGGGTGATGAGCGTTTCGGGGTCGTTATGGTATCCCGGTGCTTTGGAATATTTTAACGAAAAATCCATTGGCAAAAGAATCGGCAAAATTTATATGTCCCTTGGAGATAAGGAACCCCTTACAAAAAATGCGGAGCGGGAAAAAGTCGGATTTAACACGGAGAAATTGGCAGAAGTATTTGGCAGGACCAAAGAAGTGTTTTTTGAATATAACAGAGGTGGACATTTTACGGACATTAGCGAAAGAATAGCAAAATCAATATTGACAGAAATAAATTAAAGTGTGAAAATACAAGGGTTAGAGGAAGGAAAGATTAAAATGGAATTCAAACGTGCAGAAAGATTAAATCATTTCCAGACAGGAATATTTGCTGCCCTGGATGAGAAGAAAAGCGAATTAATCAAGGCAGGAAGAAAGGTTTATAACCTCTCAGTGGGTACACCTGATTTCAGGCCGCCTGAACATGTAATGAAGGCTGTGGCTGAATCAGTCAATAATGCTGAGGATTATAAGTATTCCCTTGTGGATTCGGAAGAAATGCTTAACGCTGTGGTTGATTATTATGCGGACAGATATAACACTGTCATAAAGGCAGATGAGATTACGGCAGTAAGAGGAACACAGGAAGGTATGGCACATCTTGGAATGGCAATACTTAATCCGGGAGACGTTGTTCTTTTACCTGACCCGGGCTATCCTGTATTTGAAGCAGGTTCGTATCTTGGAGGCGCAGAGGTGTATTATTATCCTCTCCTTAGGGAAAATAATTTTTTACCTGTGATAGAAGATATTCCGGAAGACGTTCTTAATAAGACAAAATACATTGTTTTGTCATATCCGTCCAATCCTGTGGGAGCTTCGGCACCTAAAGAAATGTATATCAGGATGATTGAATATGCAAAGAAATATAATTTTGCGATTATTAACGATAATGCGTATTCGGATATTATTTTTGACGGCAGGGAAGGTTTTTCATTTTTATCATTGCCGGGAGCAAAAGATGTGGGAGTTGAGTTTTTCTCACTTTCAAAATCTTATAACGTAACCGGTTTAAGAATTTCTTTCTGTATTGGTAATAAGTCAATTATTGATGCGTTTAAGCTGCTTAGAAGCCAGTATGATTTTGGTATGTCATATCCGGCACAGAAGGCGGCAATCGCGGCCTTAAGAGGACCGAGAGACAGCGTCAAGGCACAGTGTGCAGAGTATCAGAGAAGAAGGGATGCACTTCTTAACGGACTTAGAAAATACGGATGGAACGTACCTGATTCACACGGAACAATGTTTGTATGGCTTCCTGTACCGGAAGGTTATACATCGGCTTCATTTACCGAGGCACTTATGGACAAGGCCGGAGTAATAGGAACACCGGGAACGGCATTTGGACCGCTTGGAGAAGGCTACATAAGATTTGCTCTGACAAAAAGTGCCGAAGAATTGGCAGTAATTGCCGATGTAATCGGTCAGTCCGGAGTACTTTCATAATTGAATTTAAGGTTTTGGGAAGAAAATACATAGTATTAGCAGGAGAGAATCCGGTGTGAGTCCGGAGCTACAGCCATAACTGTAAGAGCATTTTTGCTTAAGCCAGATCGCTCGTCCCACAAATCAGAAAGACCAGACTTTTGGGCAGGGAAAAGTTATAGTCATTATAATGGGATTATGCCCGTATTCTAACTATGCCTGCGATTTCTGCAGGCATTTTTTTATTAAAGAACGGAGGAAAGACATGAAAAAAATAATTTCGGCAATTGCAGCATTTGCAGTTGTATTAAGCAGTCTTGTTGTAAGTCCATTTGCAGCAGACGAAAAAACAGTATCTTTAAGAATTGAAGGAAAAAGTGAAACATATTTCTACGGTGATGTAACAACAAACGCATCTACAGTTGCAGAGCTTATGAATGAGGTTGACGCAGCTAATGATAATCTTACAATAACTAATCCAACAGGAACTTATATTACAGCCATAAATGGTGACAAAGCAGGAAGTATTGAGCCTCTCAAATATGATGGATGGAGTGATATAATTAACGGCGTTGCACCAAGCGTGGGTATTGGAGAACAGCAGATAAAAGATGGCGATGTAATTGTATTTTATTATGCAGATGAATTTGGTTCTCATGGATTTGCAAGGCCTGTAGCAGACCTTTCAAAGCTTGGCGACAGAGAAATAACTTTTACATCAGATGCATACGCTGAAGATTTCAGTCCTATAACTGTACCTGTTGAAGGTGCCAAAGTAACATGGGACGGTAAGGAATATGTAACAGATGCTGATGGTAAAATCGTTATTGACAAAGCTGATTTTACAGTAGGTGATCATTCTGTAGGAATTTCCAAAGTTGCTGAAGACGGAGTACCACTTGTATTAAGATTTGCATCAGATTACAAAATAACAGTTACAGCCGATATGGTTAAAGCAGAAGCACCGGCAGTAACAGAACCTGAGACAAAACCGGCAAAGCCGGCAGAGGATGTTCCATCAGGAGATACAGGGTATGTTTATTTTGTGGTTGCTGCAATTGTCGCAGCAGCAGGAATCGCAGCAGTAAGTAAGAAAAGAGCATATGAAAAATAAAGTCATTGTATTTTTAACAGTAATCGTACTTATATTTACGGGAGCCACAGGCGTTAAAGCAGATACTCCCGATATAGACGACTGCATTAATAAAACACTTGAATATGAATACAAAGAGGCCGCCGTTACAGATGCACAGTCATTTGTAAATGACGGCCTTATGGCTGTTGCAGGCATAAGTCCCTGCGAATGGTGGGTTATTAATATTAAAGCATTATATCCGGAAACAGATTTTTCGGAGTACGTTAAGGCAGTAGAAAAATACCTTGACGAGGCGGAGGATATCAAGCCTACAGACTATGAAAGAATTGCACTTGCATTTTATATATTGGGAGAAAAAGATGATTTTATAAGAGAGGTAATTAAAGAACAGACGGGCAAAATGGGCATTATGAGTGTAATTTACGGACTTATGCCGGCAGCTTACGGCGGATATGATGCGGATTATATCGCCGACAGTCTTTTGGAATTTCAGCTTCCTGACGGAAGTTTTTCCGTAAATCAAAAAGCGGGTGACGTTGATGTGACGGCGATGGCTTTGCAGGCAATGGCACCTTTGAGGGAAAAGTATGAGGAGAAAATTAATAAGGCACTGGAATATCTTAACAATAATATGACCGGAAACGGCGGTTACAAGTCCATGGGGACAGAAAATTCTGAAAGCCTCGCCCAGGTAATTATGGCAAAAACAGCATTAAAAGATACAGAGAATATGGATATTCTTATCAACGAGCTTATTACTTACCAGAATGAGGACGGAGGATTCTGCCATATAAAAGGCGGAAAAAGCAACAGCATAGCCACATACCAGTGTATGTCTGCGCTAATTTCCTACAAAAACGGATTTGTATATGATAAAACCAACCTGACAGAAACCGGGAAAGACGATACTACGGTAAATACCATAAAATGGCAGGGAAAATACATTAAATACATTGTGCTTTCGGCACTTGGCATTGGATATGCGGTATTTCTTGTTGTTTTTTTCATAAGAAAGAAAAAGAAAAAGTCAGTATTCATGACTTTTACCATTGTGTTTGTGGGACTTGCGGTATATTTTTCCCTGTCCGATTTTAAGACAAAGGACGAGTACTACGATGTTAAAACATCGGGAGAAGTCGTGACATACCTTGAGATAACAGGCCATGGCAAAGAAGTTATTTTAAGTGAAAAAGAAATAGACATCAAAGAGGGAGACAGCACTTTTGACCAGCTTTTAACGGCTTCAATGATATATGAGATTCCGGTTGACTACAACGGAAGCAAAGTGTTTTCTTCGATTTATGTAAAAGCAATCGCAGGAATGGCAGAGTTTGATTACGGAAATATGTCGGGCTGGACTTATTCGGTAAACGGTGAATTTCCCAATGTGTCTTGCTCGGCTTACAAACTGTCGGAGGGAGATTATGTCAGATGGATTTACACGGATGACGGAAAGGTGGGGCAATGAGAAAATTTGAAAATTTCAACCCATACGTTCTGCTGGTATTTTTTATGTGCAATCTATTACCTGCAATGTTTTTAATGGAAATTAAACTTAATCTTCTGCTTCTTATATCCGGGATAATTTATATATGGGTTTTAAAAGGCAAGGCAGACTTTAAAATACTCAGAAATTCTTTTGTCATAACGATTCTTATTACTTTTGTAAATATGCTTGTGTCACATAACGGCAACCATGTGTTTTTTTATATTAATAACAGGGCAGTTACTTATGAATCCATGCGCTACGGAATGACAACGGGACTTATGCTTTCCGGTACCTTTGTGTGGTTTAGCTGTATGGATATTGTTATTACAGGGGAAAAAATACAATATATCTTTAGAAAAATGCCTAAAGCAGGCATTATTTTTTCAATGATTCTGAGATTCCTTCCCATGTATATGCGAAAATACGAAAGAATGAAAATGATCAATGACATTAATAACAAAAGCGGCAGAAACAGTAAAGATAATGCAGTTTTTGTTTTTTCGGGAGTGACAAGTTATGCGATGGAAAGCAGTATGGAGACAGCCGATATAATGGAAAGTAATGGTTTTACACAATCGTCACAGATATTCTGCGGCAGCTACAGGTTCAGGCTCAGGGACTGTATTCTGCTTATAATAACCATTCTTATGGCAGCGGGTGGATTATTGCTGCCTGGGGCAAGGTTTGTTTTTATGGCATTTATGTCTTTAATTCCGATTTTTTACAGGGGAAAGGAGAATGTTAAATTATGGATATACAATATAAAAAGATAGTCGAAAAGGGTAATTTTATATTAGTATGTGGTATGACCGGCAGCGGCAAAACCACACTTTTGAAGAAGTTAAAAGAATATTTTAAAGATAATGCCATGATGGTAATGCAAAATCCCGATAACCAGATAATTATGGACAGCGTGTATGGGGAGCTTGCCGTAAATTTATCGGGAAAAGGGCTTAAAGATGATTTTATTAAAAGAAGAATTGCGGAAACAGCTTCATTTTTTTCACTCAGCCACATGTTTGACAAAAGAACCGATTCACTCTCAGGTGGGGAAAAACAGATTTTGAATCTTGCTTCCGTAATTGCCTGCGATAAAGATGTACTCTTGCTTGACGAGCCTGCTTCCATGCTTGATCCGGTGATGGCCGGAAGGCTTCTTGACAGGGTTAAGAAGATTAATAAGGAATTTTTTAAAACAGTGATTATCACAGAGCACAGGACGGACGAACTCTTTTATTATGCGGATAAAATAATTCTCCTTGATAAGTGTGAGATTGTCTATGCCGGAAAACCTGATGAAGCAGCAGTATATATGGCGGAAAACGGTTATGGTTACCTGCTTCCCACGGTCGCAAGGATATTTGCGGATAAAAGACCTGTACCGCTTAGTCTGGCAGAGGGGCATAAATATATAAAACAGAGAAATACTATCCACAAAGAACAGGATTCCGTTAATAATAAAAACGAAATTGCGGCAGAATTTAAAAATGTGTCATTCGGATATACAAAAGAGAACGGTTTTGTAATCGAAGATTTTTCCATGAAACTGTACAAAGGAAAATGTCATTTTATCGTAGGTGAAAACGGCAGCGGCAAAACAACGGTTGCAAAGCTGCTTTCAGGATATATTAAGCCTTATTCGGGAAAAATAAAGACCTACGGCAACAGTATCGGTATTCTTTCACAGGATGTTACAGACCATTTTACAAATGATGAATATGACGGCAGAAACCCTTACGATTTAAGCGGAGGTGAAAAACAACTTCTTGCCCTGTCTCTTGTGTTAAAAAATAATCCTGACATAATAATTCTTGATGAGCCGACTAAAGGCGTAGATAACAGAGAAAAAGCTAATTTGATTAATACTATTAATGAATTAAAAAAACAACAAAAAACCATTCTTGTAATTTCCCATGACATTTCTTTTATGGCAGATGCGGCAGATTATGTGTGTATGATTTCAGACAGACAGCCGGTGTATTCAGGCAATGTAAGGGAGTTTTGTCTTGAAAATGTATTTTACACAACTCCTGTATGCAGGATGTGGAAAGGAATTTCAGAGGATGTGGTTACGGAGAAAGAGGCGGAAGAATGGAACAGGTAAAGACAGGTGCTTTTATTTTTGCAACAGCAGTTGTTATTTTCTGCTTTGTATTTTTCTATATTCTCGAAAAAAAGAATACTTCAGTGAGAAAAATCATGCTTATAACGGTGCTTACAACCATGTCGATTGCAGGACGTTTCATATTCGCACCTTTTCCCGGATTTAAGCCGGTGACAGCGGTTGTGATAATTGCCGGAATGTATCTTGGAATAGAGGCAGGTTTTTACTGTGGGGCGCTTACCGCACTTGTTACTAATTTTTACTTCGGACAGGGAATGTATACTCCTTTCCAGATGTTGACATGGGGTTTAATCGGGATTATATCCGCCCTTATTGGGGGACTGTTAAGAAAAAACAAAGCCGTTCTCATAATTTACGGTGTGTTTGCCGGTGTGATTTTTTCACTTTTAATGGACATTTATACGGTTATATGGACCTTTGGGACGTTTAGATGGAGTTATTATCTGATTACGATAAGTACGTCGTTTACATTTACGATAATTTATGCGGTTTCCAACGTAATATTTTTACTGGCACTTGCAGTTCCTCTTGGGAAGAAAATAGAGCATGCTTATCAAAAAAGAGAGTGAAAATCTTTTAATACCACTTGTTACAAAACACTTACTATGGTACAATTTAGCTTAATCGGGTGTTTAGGATACCTGGTTTGTTATAATTTTAGGAGTTTATTGTAATGAAAAAACATTTATTTATAGATATTATATGTGCAGGCACAGTTGCCGCAGCAGTTTTAACAGGATGTGGCAAGAGCAATTCATTGTCATGTCAGGCAGGAATGAGCAAAATTGAGACCTGCGATTACCAGGGAGCTATAGAATCATTTAATGAGATTATAAGTAAGGACAGCAGTAACAGGGACGCTTACAGGGGACTTGGAATTGCTTATTATAAGCTTGGGGACATTAAAACGGCCGAGGAGCAGTTTGATACCGTGATTACCAAATCAGGCAGCAGATATGACAGTATTTGTCTTGATGCAATGAAATATTATGCGGAATGTCTCACAAAAAGCGGCGAATACGATAAAGCAATAGAGTATTATACAACACTTATTGATGAATGCGGCAAGGCTGATAAGGCAGATTTATATTATTTAAGAGGCTGTGCATATGTCCATACGGGCAATGAGAATAATGCGGCACTTGATTTTGAAGAGGCTATTTCCCTCAGTGACAACAGTTATTCCTTATATTGTAATATGTATAACGAATTTATGGCATCAGGTTATACAGACAGGGCTGAATCTTATCTCAGAAGACTTATTTCAAGTAAAGATGCGGATGATTTTCTTATAGGCAAGACATATTATCTTTTCGGGGACTATACACAGGCAGAACAGTTCCTTAAGAAGGCCATAGACGCAGGTGAGAAGGATGCAGCTTTTTACCTTGCACTTACTTATGAAGCACAGGAAAGATATTCGGAAGCGGAAGACCTTTATATGGATTGTATCAATAAAGATACGTCTAACAGCGAAGCATATAACCAGTACGGGGCATATCTTATCAAGAGATTTAAGTATACCGAGGCTCTGGAATATATAAGTAAAGGTCTTGAGTCAGCTAAAGGAGAAACTAAGAAAGCACTGCTTTACAATCAGGCAATATGCTACGAATATCTCGGAGATTTCAGCAAGGCACTGGATTTGTTTGAAAGCTATGTAAAGGATTACAGTGATGATACAAAGGCTTTGAGAGAATATACGTTTTTGAAGTCCAGAGTATCTTAACAGGAGATTTTTATGATTGATAACAGAGAAGCGGAAGAAAGAGTTATTCTTGTAGCTGTAAGAAAATCAGACAGAGAAAATACCGAACAGTCCCTTGACGAGCTTTGCGAGCTTGCGTCAACTGCAGGTGCGGTAACGGTGGCAAGGGTAATACAGAATCTTGATAATTTCAATCCGGCCACTTATATCGGTAAGGGTAAGATAGATGAGATTAAAGAACTGATAATAGAATATGATGCAACAGGCATAATATGTGATGACGAACTTTCTCCGGCACAGATGAACAATCTCAGCGATGCCCTTGAAATTAAAATCATGGACAGAACGCTTCTTATTCTCGATATTTTTGCAGCAAGGGCTAATACCAACGAGGGTAAGATTCAGGTTGAGCTTGCCCAGTTGAGATATCGTTCCTCAAGACTTTCGGGACTTGGAAACGCACTTTCAAGACTCGGCGGAGGTATCGGTACAAGAGGTCCCGGAGAGACAAAGCTTGAGATGGACAGGCGAATTATCCATGAGAGAATAGGACAGCTTAAGCATGAGCTTGAAGCGGTTGTAACCCACCGTGAGCTTACAAGAAGCCAGAGAAGCCGTTCCAATATTCCGGTGGTCGCTATAGTAGGATATACTAACGCAGGTAAGTCGACACTTCTTAATACATTAACGGGTGCGGGAATACTTGCGGAAAATAAGCTTTTTGCCACACTTGACCCTACAACGAGAGGGCTGGAGCTTGAAAGCGGGCAGCAGATTCTTCTCACGGATACAGTCGGATTTATAAGCAAACTTCCTCATCACCTTGTGGAAGCTTTTAAAAGCACACTTGAAGAAGCTGTATATGCAGATATAATTCTTCATGTCGTGGATGCTTCCAATCCTGCAATGGATTCCCAGATGTATGTTGTATATGATACCCTTGAGAAACTGGGAGCGGGCGATAAGCCTATAATAACGGCTTTTAACAAAATAGAAATTGCAGGCAATAAAGTTCTTAAAGATTTTAAGGCCGACAAGACCGTTAATATATCGGCTCTTCACGGTGACGGACTGACAGAACTTAAAGATACCATTGAAGAAGTTTTAAGAGAAAGCAAAATATATATAGAAAAGACATATTCTTATACGGAGGCTTCCAAGATATCCCTTATAAGAAAATACGGACAGCTTATAAGTGAGGAATATGTTGCGGAGGGAATAGAAGTCAAGGCTTATGTTCCTACGGAGATATATGATAAAGTAAAATAGTGCAGTAACAGGAGGAAATAATGAGCTACGCAGATAAAGTTTTTATAGACATGTGTAAGGATATCCTTGAAAACGGTGTAAGTACGGAGGGCGAAAAAGTAAGACCACACTGGGAGGACGGAACTCCTGCTTATACAATCAAAAAATTCGGTGTTGTAAACAGATATGATCTCAGCAAGGAATTTCCGCTTGTTACATTAAGAAAAACAGCGCTTAAGAGTGCAACAGACGAATTGTTATGGATATGGCAGAAAAAATCCAACAATATCCATGACCTTCACAGCCATATATGGGATGCATGGGCGGACGAGAACGGCTCAATCGGCAAAGCATACGGTTATCAGCTTGGTGTAAAGCACCGGTATAAAGAAGGCATGATGGATCAGGTAGACCGTGTTATATATGATTTAAAGAACAATCCTTTCAGCAGAAGGATAATGACTAATATATATGTACACCAGGATTTACATGAGATGAATTTATATCCATGTGCCTACAGCATGACTTTTAACGTTACCCAGAAAAAAGGTGAAGACAAGCTTACGCTTAACGCAATTCTTAACCAGAGGTCACAGGACATTCTCACAGCCAATAACTGGAATGTTGCACAGTATGCGGTGCTTGTGCACATGCTGGCACAGGTATGTGATATGCAGGTGGGAGAACTTGTACATGTAATCGCAGATGCACACATATATGACAGACATATTCCTATTGTGGAGGAACTTATATCAAGAGAATGTTATGATGCACCGACGTTCCATCTTAATCCCGAGGTAAAAGATTTTTACAAGTTTACAAGGGATGATGTATCGGTAGATAATTATATAACCGGACCACAGGTCACCAATATACCTGTAGCTATATAGGAAAGGACATATTATGAATTTAATCGCAGCAGTAGACAAAAACTGGGCAATAGGATACAAAAACGAACTTCTTGTAAGAATTCCTGAGGATCAGAAATGGTTTAGGGAGACCACAACGGGCAAAGCCGTAATTATGGGACGCAAGACCCTTGAAAGTTTTCCTAATAAACGCCCTTTAAAGAACAGAACCAATATTGTAATAACAAAAGATATGAATTACAAGGTTGACGGAGCTATTGTGGTTCACAGTATAGAAGAAGCCGTTGAGGCGGCAAAAGATTTTGCCGATGAAGACATATATGTAATCGGCGGTGCTTCCATATATAAGCAGATGCTTCCTCTTTGCGACGTAGCCCATATTACTAAGATAGATTATGCTTATGACGCAGATTCGTACTTCCCTAATCTGGAAGATGAAGGATTTGTTATCACAGAATCCAGCGACGAAAGAACATATTTTGACCTTATATATGAATTTGTAAAATATGAAAGGAAAAATAATTAATGATAGATGAAAAAGTTGCAAAAAAATATAAAAAGAAAGTAGCATTAACAATAACCATAATGTCACTGATAGCGATAGCAAGTGTGGTAATTACAGTTATTTTAATTAAAAAAATGTAAAGATAAAGACGTTGCCGGCATAATATATACCATATGAAAAAGAGAGGTATATATTATGCTTATTGCTTTAGATGCAGGACATGGCGGAAGTGACCCGGGAGCGGTGTATAACGGAAGACGTGAAAAAGATGACAACTTAAAGCTTGCCATGGCGGTTGGAGATATCCTTAAAAATGAAGGCATGGATGTTTTTTATACAAGAGATAACGACATATATGAAACACCGTTTAAAAAGGCAACGGATGCCAATAATTCAGGAGCGGATTATTTTGTATCATTTCACAGAAATTCAGGTGAGAATCCCAACGCCGCAAGCGGAGTGCAGGTGCTGATTTACAGTGAAGGCGGAGAGAAAGAACAACTCGCCGAAAACATACTGGATAATCTTACGGATCTGGGCTTTAAGGACCTGGGCATTATAGAAAGACCTAATCTTGTGGTGCTTAAACGTACCAATATGCCGGCGGTGCTTATTGAAACAGGCTTTATCAACAACGATAGTGATAATGAGAAGTTTGATGATGAATTTGAACAGATAGCGGCGGCGATAGCCGATGGAATATTAAAAACCATAGGTTCCGGCACAGCGTCAAGGGATAATAATGTACAGCCTGCGCCGGATGAAAGTAATATAAAAGACCCATACGAGGGATTGTATGAAAAAGACAGGGAAAGCAGCAGATGCACCTGTGACAAATTATACCGTGTCCAGGTAGGGGCTTTCAGAAACCGTGACAATGCGGACCGACTTTTGGAACCGTTGCTGGATATGGGGTATCCCGCATTTATTATTTATCAGGATGACCTCTATAAAGTGCAGGTAGGTGCATACAAAAATCTTGATAATGCCGTGGATATGGAAAGAAAATTAAGAAAATTAAAATATAATACTTATATAACAATCTGATATCGGCTGCAGAGGAGGAAATGCCCTTCTTCTGCAGTTTTTTTTGTGAATAAATGCTATTTTATCGGAAATAGGATGCTTTATTTCGCTAAAACGTATATTGATTAGTAAAATTTTCCGTGCTACAATCAGAACGTGCTTTGGTTTTAATACCTTAAAAGTTAAAATTTTTAAAGGAGCAGACAAAATGAAAAAAGGATTATTTAAAAAAATTCTTGTAGCCATGATGTGTATTGCACTTACACTCGGTATGGCAGCATGTGGCAGCAAGAAAGTGAAGGTTGGCACAGGTGAGAACCAGTCTTCAGAAGACACGGTAAAAGGCAGCAAGAGTGCTGATGACCTTGTCAAAGCAGTAGCAGCTAACAAAGAAGGTTTAGAAAACTTCACAGTATCATTCGATGCAAAATTAGATGCTGATTTAGATTTAAAACAGGTTCTTATTATGCAGGGAATGACTGAAGAAATGATTGAGTCAGCTATTAAAGAAGGTGAACTTAAAGAATCAGACCTTAAGTCATCAGCTAAGGCAGGCATAAACGGAACTCTTAAAATCTGTGATGAAGCAGGTTATGCAGAGGGAAAATCATACGCAGAAATTCCTGATATTGCTGAAGACAGCGATGAACTCAAGACTTATCTTGTTAAAGAAGGCAATACAGCGTATGTCTATGAATATGATTTTGATGACGAAAAATGGATGAAGGAAGAGTCAGATACAAATCTTTCAGATGTGATTGCAAGCTTACGTAGCGTAACAGCAATTACAGATTTTATCAAAACAGCAGATGTAGTTTCTGAAAAGAATGGTATCTACACAGTAGAAGCCAAGCTTGATTTTGACAAAATTCTTGGCGATAAGGAAGATGATATTAAGTCAGCTATCGAAAACAGCCTTTCAGGTTTAGGCAGTGTTTCAGAGGAAGATTTTGATATATCAAAAATTATTGATTTATTAGAAGATGTGGCAATCACAGTAACAATTGACGGAGATAATGACACTATTACAGCCATTTCAATTGATTTAAAGAGCTGCATCGGCAAGATTCTTGAAGTATCTTCAACAGAAGATGTTAATGTTAAAGACTTATTAAGCATTAATGAAGCAAGCGTTACATTTGAATTCTCCGATTTCGGCAAGACTAAGGTTGAGCTTCCGGATGAAATTAAGGACGCAGACGATTCAGATGATAAGAAAGATGAAGAAGAGTCAACTCCTGACAAAGATGATGAAAAACCTTCAAAGGAAGATACAAAGAAAGATGACAAAAAAGACGATTCAGATGTATCCGAAAAGAGCAAATATGAAATTGAGGATTACGACGGAAATGTAATCGGAAAAGTTAACCTTGTTGATGGATTTGAAGTATATGACGAGTATACTGATGAGAACTGTTTTGTCATGAAAACAGATGATATTTCTGTGTGGGTAACCCCATATACAGAAGGATGGGTAAAACACTATATAGAAGGTGATGAATGGGAAGTCGATAAAAGCGAATTCGAATATGACAAGATTGAAAAATTAAAAGATACACTTGACACACCTAATGGTACAGTCGAGTTCTATAAAAGAACTTTCAAGAGAGTAAAGTCACCAAGCGAAAATGAAGAGTATAGTGCAGTCATTACAAAGGATAATGGATACTTCCTTTCGGTTACTTTATATAAGTCAGATTTAGAGAATATTGAAATGACTATGCAGGAACTTGCAGAGGCAATATTTGGTTAAGGTACATAACCGCAGAGTTATAGGGATGAAGTGTAGGAAACGTTTAATATAAAGACCGGGTCGGCGTAAAGCTGACCCGGTTTTCTTTGTGTGGAACATATTGCCGCGCAGGTGAGGACAGTAAATTACTGGGTTACTGTTTTTTTGTTAAGAATATATCCTGTTATTGAACCTACCAGTCCGCCGGTAATATGAGCCATTTGCGATACATTATCATTAACTGTAATTCCGTCATATATCTGCTGGCCTATATATATGGTGGCAACAAGAATAAATGTCAGAGGAATTTCACCATCTTTAAATCCGGTAAATGAAGCCAGAATAATGAAGGCAAAGACAATTCCGCTGGCTCCGCATAGTGCAATATTAGGGAAAAAGATATAGTTGATAATACCGGTAACCAGTGCCGTAATAATTATTATTTCAATTAATGTTCTGGATTTGTATTTTTCCTCTAATACCGGTCCTAATAATAAAAGATATGTCGCATTACCGATAAAATGCTCCCAGCCTGCATGCCCAAAAACATGTGTTATAAACCTTATATAGGTCAGAGGATTTAATAATGATGAGTGATATGTCATAAAAAATAATGCTGTGCTTCTACCATTTGTAATTTCTCCCAGTAGTGTTGCCGCAAAACATATAAAAATTAAACCTAATACTACCGGTGCATTAAATGTAATTCTGAATTTCTTTTTTATTGTTTTCATCTCCTTTTAAGACTAACTACCGGTATTATAACATGTATTCACACTTTTTCCTATACTGTAACTTTGCGTATTACCTTAGATTTGCCAGTCCTTTTTTTGGGACAGGTAAAAATGATAAAATATGAATAAATCAAGGGGCCGGTGGGAGCAACATCAATTTTATTATGGAGGTAACTATTATGAAGAAATTGTCAGTATTGTTATTAACGATTATTGCATGCTGCATGTTATGGGCATGTGGCAAAACAGCAACTTTTAATGAATCTGAAGAGGAGACAACAACACACAAAAAGAATAAGACTGAGTATTCTACAACGGCAGAAGATATAACCGAATCATCTGAGAGACAGACATACAGCGATAGTGATTATAAGACAGGAATTACATTCGATAACATTTCCCGTAATCCAAAGGATTATGAGGGAAAACTTGTATATTTTACAGGAGAGGTTGTCCAGCTTATGGAAGGAGATGATGAGAATCAGATCCGCCTTGCCGTTGACGGAGACTACGATAAGGTGATTCTTATAGGCTATGATCCAGAAATAACAACAAGCCGTATTCTTGAAGATGATAATATTGAAATTTATGGAACGTCAGTAGGCATTTTCCAGTATGAATCGGTTCTCGGACAGACTATATCAATTCCGGCTGTATACGTTGATAAGATTAATCTGATCAATGGCAATCAGATTACGCCCAATGAGCCTGTAAACCAACCCGCAAAACAGCCTGTAGAGAAACCTGCAGAACAGCCTGCAAAGCAGCCCGCAGAACAACCTGCACCACCAGCTACCAAACCTGCTGCCCAGCCGACAACTCCTGCCTCTAATGTATCGGCCGGCGAATCCAATGCACTAAAGAGTGCAAAAAGTTATCTGGATATGGGTGGTTTTTCAAAAGAAAGTCTCAAAGGTCAGCTTGAATATGAGGGATATGATGCAAATCAGATACAGTACGCCCTTGACAATTGCGGTGCCGACTGGAAAAAACAGGCACTTATGTCTGCCAAGTCTTACCTTGGAAGCAATATGGGATTTTCTAAACTTGGTCTTACGGAACAACTTGAATACGAAGAATTCACATCTGATGAAGTCCGGTATGCCATAGATAACTGTGGTGGCGACTGGATGGCACAGGCTGTCATTAAAGCGCAATCCTACATGGAATCGGTGCCAATGTCAAGAGATGAACTTATAAGCCAGCTTGAATATGAAAAGTTCACCCATGAAGAAGCTGTTCACGGAGTGGACGCGGTAGGCCTGTAAGCTGCAGGACATTATAATCAATTTCTAGAACCTTATTATTATAGCTAGGCTAACAGAAAAGTTAAAGAATATACTATGATTTAATGATTGTTAGGACTCTGGATGGGGCTTTATAAACTGCTATTATTACACTACAAGGAGAATACTATGAATGCAAAAGAAGTAGAAAAAACAATAAGAAAATATACAGTATGTAAATTTATTTTTTTAACACTGTTTTGTTTAATGTTCACATTTTTTCTGGGAAGTATTATTTTATATTGGAATGAACCTTTCGATTTATATATGTTTATACCAGAATTAATTATGATTTTTCTTGGATGGTTATTTCCGATTAATAACAAATTATGTAAAACAACTTCAATAGAAGATTATTATGGAATAATTCATTATATATCAAACATGCCTAGTGATATAGGAAAATACATGTATTTTGATGGGTTGGTAATGATAAAAAATACAATTAATGATATTGCTAGTGACCATTTATACAATCAAAAACAATATGTAATAGATTCTGTGCTCTATTTACAGGAGTTATTCTGCGACATGGATGAAAGTGATAAGAGAAGTATTATTCCTGAAAAGTTAATGAATCGTAATTATCTTAAAAAAGTTTGTGAAGAACTTATAAGAAAGTTGGATGAACAATCATTTATACCAAATAAATTGGAAAAAATAAAAAGTGACACCGATTTCACAATAACACATAAATGTAGAACAAAACAAACTAATTTAAAACTAAAAAGTGGAATCGCAATGACGGCTATTCTTGCTATAAAAATTATTGTGACGATAGATTATACAAAATACTGCCAAATAAATGAAAATTGGTCATCAAGATTATTCTATAATTCAGGAATTGATATTATTGCATTATTTTTATTAGGATATGAGGTAGTGGTTAATTTAAATAAAGAAAATGGATTTTATAGAAAGTGATATAATGTTTTGTAAATATAAGAGAATATACATAAAAATTGTTTGTAATAAAATATAATTATTGATATAATACTTCTATGATTTTTTTACAGATGAGAAATTTTAGCTAATATATAGAATATAGCACTGGAGCATAATCTAGAGAGACATATTAAGATGAAGTAACGAGATGTCACAAGTACTCAGGTGCGGGTGGCATTTTTTAATGTAGTAATAATAAGTTCTAATCTGGAGTGCTTTGACAAATTATTAAAAATAAAATCGTAAGTCGAACAATAAAAATAAATTAAGGTATCTATGGCAGGAATGATTGTATGATGATATAATTCAATGGTATTGGTGCCTTATGTGATAAAAAGAACGAATAAAAGATGACTGTATCATATTCGGGTTTATGCAAATTGTAATTGAAGAATGGATTTAAAAACAAGGTTTGATTGAATCAATAGGATTGAATTTGACAACTGTAGCTAAAATGGGGGGCTTTGTCTAATAAAATACAAGAAAAAATATACATTTTACTGAAATGTAGTCGTATCAATATAATTAGTTATCAGTAGCTGCAATTAGAAAGAAGAGGTTAAAACATATGTGGTGTAAAAACTGCAACATAGAGACAAATGAAGATATATGTCCGATTTGTGGTGAATTAACAATGGAAGATATTCCTGTAGAAGTTTATTGGTGTGAAGGGTGTAAAACACCGATTGTTCAAACTGTTAGCCAAGCTGATAAAGGTATTTGCCCTATTTGTGGGGAGAAGACTAAATATATGTCTGCTGATTTAAGACCAGTTTTTCCAGAAGAGCGATTATTACTTGAATTATTATTAGGAAAAAAGCCAAATGAATTTATTGAAAAATCAGTTTGGGCAGCAAATAGTAGGTATTATATAGATGGAGAAAGCATACCGGTTTCAAGCAAAATTTTTCAAACAGCAGACACTGATTACTTAATAAAAGAAATTCAAAAATATAAAAAATTAATTAGTTATGAGTCATTTAATAAGAATATTGCGAATTTTAAATTGGCAAATAAAAGTCGGTTGAATTATTTAAAAGATGAGGCATTTGAATTTGTGCGAAAGACAGCATCAAAATTTGATGAGGAAAAAATAGTATTGTCATTTTCAGGAGGAAAAGATTCCACTGTTACAGCGGATATTGTTGTTAAAGCATTAAGTAATCCTAGTTTAGTACATATTTTTGGAAATACAACCCTTGAATTTCCAAGCACAGTAGAATATGCAGAGAGGTATCGATGTAATCATCCACATGCTATTTTTTTGACAGCAAAAAATGAAGAACAAGTCTTTTATGATGTGTGTGAAGATATTGGTCCGCCAGCACGTATGATGAGATGGTGTTGCTCAATGTTTAAGACAGGACCTATTACTCGAGTTATTAACAGTTTGTATAGGAATCAACAAATATTAACATTCTATGGAATTAGAAAATCTGAATCAATAAGTAGAAGTAAATACAACCGAGTCGAAGATGATGCTGTAGCCGTAAAAATTCAACAACAGACTGTAGCATCACCAATCTTTTTTTGGAAAGATATCGATATATGGATATACATGTTATCTGAAAATGTAGATTTTAATGATGCCTATAGGTTAGGATATGATAGAGTGGGGTGTTGGTGTTGCCCTAACAATAATCAGCGGGCACAATTTTTATCTCGTATATATATGCCAGAACAGTCAAAGAAATGGAGAAATTTTTTGATTAATTTTGCAAAGAAAATTGGCAAAGTGGATGCTGAGGTATATGTAGATACAGGAAAGTGGAAAGCGAGACAAGGTGGAAATGGTCTTCGTGCAGCTGGAGATGTAAAGATAAAATTTACAAATTGCACAACTGAGGAATATGCTAAAATATATCGTCTTGTTAGGCCTTTCAATGATGAACTTGTGGGAATGTTTGTTCCATTTGGAAGAATAGCTCCGGAACTTGGTAAAAAGTTGTTACATGAGGTAATCGTGTTGGATTTAAAAACGAATGTTCCAATTCTTTCAATACAACCATTTAACCAAGATGAATATGAATATGCAGTTAAAGTTCGAACTATAAATGTACGAGATCATGATGAGTTACAACGAATGGTAGGATATCAGATTCGTAAATTTAATGCATGTAGAAAATGTCTTAAATGTGAATCAGTATGTAGAGCAGGAGCAATTTCAATATCGGATGATGGATATTATATTGATTCCAATAAGTGCGTTCATTGTAAAATGTGCATTACGGCAAAGTATTTAGATGGCGGATGCACGATGGATAAATACTTGAGAACAAAGTAGCAACAAGGAGGATTTAGAAATGGCAATGAAGTTTCGTGCACATGACACATTTTTTATAAGGAAAGGATGGCTTAGTAAAGGCATGGAACAAATTGTTGCCAAGCCAGATTTATTCGTAGATAAAAATGAAAATCCTATGGACATATTGGGGATTGGAACGAATATGGTTAAAGCATTACGATATTGGTTACAGGTAGTTGGATTAACAGAAGAACCCACTAATGGAAGAAGGGTTCAAACTTTAACTGAGTTGGGACAGGTGGTTTATGGTAATGACAGATATATTGAGGAACTAGGAACTCTATATTTGTTACAGTACCAGTTAGCAAAAAGAAAATATGATGCAACTGCATGGTATTTTTTCTTTAATGAATTTAGTATGTCCGAGTTTACGAAGGAAGAGTTTGTTCAAGAAATCCAAAATTATGTATCTATGTCAGAGAGTGATACAACGGTAGCAATACGTTCATTAAATGATGATTTTATATGTATAGTTAATACATATTTACCACGGTATAAATCAAATTCAGATAAGGTATCGCCAGAAAATAATATTGATTGTCCATTTGGAGAATTGGGATTGATTGATATCGCAAACAAGAAAAAAAGGACTTTTAAAAAGGCAACACCAGCAGCAAAATCATTTAATCCCTGGGTGGTATTATCAGTTATACAAGATCAAGCACAAGGAAGAATGGAAATAGGATTAAATGAGTTGCTTATGCATCAGTGTAATATCGGAAAAGTATTTAACTTAGATGCAGTAACGATGCTGGATATTCTCCATAATATTGAAAACATAGGGATGATTAAAATAATAAGGACAGCGGGGCTGGATGTAATACATCTGAATCAGCAGTTAACGTTTATTGAGTGCGTAGAAAGATATTACCAGTCGGTTACAGAAGGAGAATAGGTAAGCTATGAGCAAAATGATATCAGTAGCATCTGGTTTCCAGTATTCTGTTAACATAGGATACGATTTGAACAATGATGATAAATTGAAAAATTTTATACCTACTAGATCTGCATTAGATCTCATGGAGGAAGTGATTTTAAGTACAAATACTAGTTCTAATGAAAGAGCTCGTGTATTAGTTGGTGCATATGGAAAGGGAAAATCACATATTGTGTTAAGTATTTTAGCAATACTTATGAAAAGAGACCTAGAATTATTTAAGAAAGCTATGCCAAAGATAAAGGAAAATGCAAGTCTTTATCAATGTATACAAAATTACTATGAGTCAAATAATAAAATATTGCCAGTAATTATAACTGGAAGTAACACAAGTTTATCACAGGCATTTCTTCTAGCTTTGCATAGAACTTTATCAATGAATGGTTTACTGAATGCAATGCCAGAGACAAATTATAAAGCAGCTGTAAATGTGATTGAACGATGGAAAAATGAATTTCCAGATACATTTGAAAAACTAAAAAATGAAATAGATTGTCCAATAAATATATTTATTGAACAATTACAGGATTATAATATTGAAACATACGAACAATTCGAAAAGATTTATCCTAAATTGACAGCGGGTAGTTACTTTAATCCATTTATTGGTTTTGATGTCATAGATTTGTATGAGGAGGCGGTAAAAGGGATAAAGTCGCAAGGATACACAGGAATATATGTTATTTATGATGAGTTTAGTAAGTATTTAGAAGCAAATATTACAGATGCTTCTGTTAGTGATACTAAGATGCTTCAAGATTTTGCTGAAAAATGTAATAGAAGTGGAGAACTTCAGTTGCATTTGATGTTGATATCTCACAAAGAGATAGCAAATTATATTGACAGACTTCCAAAACAAAAAGTAGATGGATGGCGAGGGGTTTCTGAAAGATTTAAGCATATACATTTGAATAATAATTTTTCCCAAACATATGAAATTGTCGAATCGGCTATTCACAAGAAGGATAACTTATGGAGAAAATTTTGTGAAGAGTATGTGTCAAGTTTTGAAGATATTATTATTAAATATCAAAAACTTAATATATTTAGCGAGCTGAATGATGAAATAATAGAGAGAACCATTTATGGTTGTTATCCTTTACATCCTGTGTCAACTTTTATTTTGCCAAGACTTTCTGAACGTGTAGCACAGAATGAAAGAACTTTATTTACATTTATTTCTGCATCAGGAACGTCAACATTACCAGCATTTCTAGATAAATACAATGATGATAAATTTGATCTTATTACACCAGATGTAATATATGATTATTTTGAGCCACTTTTTAAAAAAGAAGGATATGGCGGAAGTGTCTATGAAAATTATCGTTTGACAGAGGTAATATTGGAGAGACTTGTTCCATCTTCTTTGGAAAGTAAGATTGTAAAAACATTATCCTTGATTTACATTTTAGAACAATTTGAAAAATTGAAGCCCTCAAAAGATGAGATGATTAATATTTATTCTGTCAGATATGAAGTTGATGAGATTAACAAGGCGATAGATGATTTAATAGAGCAGGAATACGTTATTTACTTGAAAAGAAGTAATAATTTTTTGAAATTAAAACAGGCTTCTGGCGTTGATGTTCGAAAGAAAATCAATGATTTGATTGAACTACAGAAAAATAGAGTTAATATCAAAGAAACGTTGAATAATTTTAATTTTGATAATTATATGTATCCATCTAGATATAACAATGATCGAGATATTACAAGATATTTCTCTTTTGTGTTTATTGATGAAGAAGAGATAACGGAGGATATTGATTGGAATAAAAAAATCGAATCTATTGATGCAGATGGTGTGATTTATGGCATAATCCCACATAGTGAAGATGTAATAGAACAAGTAAAAAGAGTTGTGTTAAATACAAGTAAAGCATGTGGACAGCAGATATTCATAATTCCAAAACATTACAAAGAAATTGAAAGCATGGTTATGGAATTTAATGCTGTATCTCAATTAAGAGATGAGGCAAATGATGATAAGCTTTTGTTCGAAGAATATGAAGTGATATATGAGGATTTACGTGAAGTAATCAGCCTTTTTATAAGAGGATATACAAGACCAGAAGAGTATAAATCTGAATATATTTTTTGCGGTGAGATGTTGAATATAAAAAGAAAAGCTGAATTAACAGAAGTGATGTCGAAAATTTGTGATACGATATTTGCATTAACTCCTGTCATAAATAATGAAGCAATGAATAGAAATGAGATTACTTCAATTGCAAATAATAGTAGAACTAAGATTATAGCGGCATTATTACGAAATGAGCTAGAAACGAATCTTGGGTTTACAGGTTTTGGACAAGAAGTTTCTATTATGAGAAGCACATTGGTAAGACCTGGTATTTGGAAAGAGGACAATGGCATTCCACAACTAAACCTTAGACCAGATGCTGTTCCCAATATGGATATTTTACTTGCGACTATTGAAGATTTTATTATAAAAACAAGACAGAAGGGGAAACTTTCCTTTGTAGAGTTATATAATAGATTACTTTTGCCAAAATATCATATAGGGTTACGTAAGGGACTTATACCAATTTATATAGCAGTTGTGTTGCATGAGTATAAACGAGAAGTAGTAATTTCTGACATAACAGGACAGGTGCCACTCAATGTGGATACATTATTACAACTCAATGCAAAGCCGGAACAGTTTTATTTATCATATCTTGATTGGAACCCAGAAAAAGAGAATTTTATAAATATATTAGCAAAAGTGTTTGAAGATTATATTGTAGAAGCTGAAAAAAATATAAACTCATATGATTATGTTGTAACAGCTATGCACCGTTGGTATATGGCTATTCCCAAATATGCTAAAGATAGTAAGAAAACCCCTGATGGGGGAAAACTAAGAAAAGATTATCAAGAAATGATGAAACTTTTGAAACAGAATGTCAATGGAAATGAATTACTTTTTGAGATGCTTCCAAAGATATTTGGATTAAAAGAATTTCATGAATCTCTTGTAGATAATATTATTTCAGCAAAAGAGTATTATGATGGTTATATTCAAAAAGTGAAAAAATCATTGAAAAATGAAATAAAGAACATTTTTATATTACAGGAATTATCTCCACAGGTACATAGAATGTCTTTGTCGTCTGTAATAAAAGACTGGTGTGAAAGTATAGATCAGGGTGCTTTTGATCAACTCTTTACAGATGGAACAGATAGATGTTTAGGATTATTTAAAAATGTTTCGAATGATGATGATACAACCGTTTCTCGTTTAGCAAAACTTTCTACAGAACTTAGGTTAGAAGACTGGGATGATAAAATAAGAGATTTATTTTTACAAAATATAAGAATGTATAAGGAAACTGCGGAAAATTATCACAAAGCTCAAGAAAAGCATACTGAGAGTGTAGAAACTAGTGCATATCAAATTTCATTTACTGATGATAATGGTAAAATGATAACAAAGAGGTTTGACCATGTTGAAAACACAGGAAAGGGCAAATTACTATACAATCAAGTAACAGCAGCATTGGATTCTATGGGAAGATCTATTTCAATGCAAGAGAAAAGACAGATTTTAATGGAAATACTAAAATCTATATGCTGATAAATGGAGGTACAAATGGCTTATTTTGATAATGCAGCAACCACCTATCCAAAACCAGAATGTGTATATTCTTATATGGATGAATTTTATCGTCATAATGGTGGAAACGCAGGTAGAGGCAATTATGGTTTGGCACAAACAGCTGGAAAATTGATTTCTGACACAAGAAACAGAATACAGGAATTATTGCATTGCCAAGCAAAACAGATTGTCTTTGAACCATCGGCAACAATTTCAATTAATATAGTAATACAGGGACTAATAAAGTCAGGGATTAAAAATGTATACATCAGCCCGTTCGAACATAATGCGGTAACTAGAACATTATACAACTATAGCAAAGATAATTTTATTACAATAAATACACTAGCGGTTGGAAATAATCTAGTATATGATGTAGAGAAAATGAGATATCAGTTTGATGATAAAAAGCCAGATTTGGTTATTGTAAGTCATGCAAGTAATGTAATTGGTCTTGTGGCTCCAATAGAGGAAATTTTTTCTTTGGCAAAGAGGTATGGGGCATATACTTTACTTGATATGGCACAAACTGCAGGACTTGTTGATTGTAAAGTAGGAGCTGATATAATTGATTTCGCGGTATTCGCAGGACATAAAACTTTGCTGGGACCGACAGGGATATCAGGATTTATAATGAAACCGGAGATTGATTTGCAACCAGTGATATTTGGTGGAACTGGTTTTGAATCTGCAAATCAAAATATGCCTAAGAGATTGCCCGAAAGATTTGAAATGGGGACACTAAATATCGCTGGAATGGCAGGATTGTATGCTTCTTTGGGATGGATTCAAAAACATACGATTAATGAATTATACAGTATAGAAATAAAAAAAAGAAATAGACTAATTGAACTATTAAGACAATATGAGTTTGTAAAACTTATTGGAGTTCATGAAAAATGTAAATATGTAGGTATTGTTTCATGCTTGATAGAAGGGATTAGTAGTGATAGTGCAGGTATTATTTTTAATGAACAAGGAATTGCAATAAGAACAGGATTACAGTGTGCTCCTTATGCACATCAATTTTTAGGAACTTTTCCAACTGGAACAATTAGATTTAGTGTAAATTGTTTCACAAAAGATGAAGATTTTGATGAATTAAAACAAGTATTAGACTATATTGAAGAAAATATTTAAGGAGAAGAGAATGGAACTTAGAGATATTTCGATAAAAAATGAATATAGATCTCTGTTGGATGATGTAATTAAAGACTTTTATGTGCCTTTGTTGAAAAATTCTGTTTTGTATCAACGAGCAGTGGGGTTCTTTTCATCTTCTGCACTTACTATGATAGCAAATGGAATTGATGGGTTGGTTCAAAATGGTGGGCGAATTCAAATTATAGCATCGCCAAGATTATCAGTGTCAGATATTGAGGAAATTAGAAAAGGATACGAAGTGAGAAAGGTCATAGAGAAGTCTTTGATAAGAGAAATAAGTGACATTGAAAAACAAGAGGATGTTGAAAAACTATCATATATTGCAAGATTGGTTGCAGATGGAATATTAGATGTAAAAATAGCATTTTTGGCTTCAAAAAACGAAATAGCAATGTATCATGAGAAGATGGGATTAATCACAGATTTATATGGAAACACGGTTGCGTTCTCTGGTTCAATGAATGAAAGCGAAAATTCCTTTAGGGATAATTATGAGTCATTTGATGTATTCTGCTCTTGGACAAATGATTCAGAAAGAGTGTTTCAAAAGCAAATGGCATTTAAAGCAATCTGGGGAAACTATGAACCAGGAATAGAAACAATGGATTTCCCTGTAGCAGTTAAGAATAGACTTTATGAATATAATTCAGACTTGCGTTGCACAAATAATAGAGGCAATATTCAGCAGGAAAAAGCGTTGAAAGAAAAAAAAGCAATTTATTTACCGGATGATTTTAAGATACGAGAGTATCAGAATAGTGCTATACAAACATGGGAAGAAAATGGCTTTCGTGGAATATATGATATGGCAACTGGAACAGGCAAAACTTTAACTGCATTAGCTAGTATAGAGTACCTTTTTAGAAAAAAAGGGGAGCGACTAGCAATAGTTATTGTTTGTCCTTACCAACATTTAGTGGAACAATGGGTCGAGGACATTGTTAGATTTGGCATTCAACCGATAATTGGTTATTCAGCTTCAACTCAAAAACATTGGAAAAAGAATTTAGAACAAGCGGTGCGTTCATTTAATTTTGGAATTTGTAATATGTTTTGTTTTATAACGACGAATGCATCATTTGTAACAAAAAAGGTTCAAGAGCAAATAATGCAGTTAGGGAAAGATTCATTACTTGTTGTGGATGAAGCACATAATATGGGGGCTACAAATTACAGAAGATGTTTACCAATGGGATTTGAGTATAGGCTAGCATTATCAGCAACAATTGATAGACATAATGATGAAAAAGGAACCGCAGCTCTTACTAATTATTTTGGAGATAAGTGTATTGAATATTCGCTAGAAGAAGCAATTAAAAATAATATGCTGACTAGATATTTCTACCATCCAGTGCTTACATATTTGAATGCTGATGAATTGGAAGAATATATCAATTTAACACATCAATTAACAAAGGCTATTTCAAAAAAAGGTGGAAAAATAGTTTTGACGGAATATGCTAAACAACTTTTGATAAAAAGGTCACGTGTTGTAGCGGGAGCAAGAGGAAAGTTGTCGGAACTGAAAAGACAAATTGAACCATTTAAAGATGATAACCATTTGTTAGTGTATTGTGGAGCAACTACAATTAAAGACTTTGATGTGGATGAAATGGAATATGGTGCTAGACAAATAGATTTAGTAACGAGCATGTTAGGAAATGATATGGGAATGAGAGTAGGAAGATTTACTTCACAAGAGTCACCCCAAGAAAGAGCACAGATAAGAAGTGCATTTGCTGAAGGTGATATGCTACAAGCATTAGTTGCAATTAAATGTTTAGATGAAGGTGTTAATATACCAAGTATTAAAACTGCATTTATTTTGGCAAGTAGTACAAATCCTAAGGAATATATACAAAGAAGAGGAAGAGTCTTGAGAAAATTTTGTGGTAAAGATTATGCAGTAATCTTTGACTTTATTACGCTTCCGTTTCCAATAGATGAGTTAGGCTTTCAAAACCAAGAAATAATAAAATCTACTAAAGGGCTTATTAAAAGAGAGATTATTCGTATGATGGATTTTGCAGAAATTGCTGAAAATCCATCAGAATCATATGATTTAATATATGATTTAAAACATGGTTTTGACGTAACAGAAGAAGAATTAAAGAATGAGGAGGTAAGAGAAAATGTTATCTGACGAAATAAAAAAAGTTGAAATTAATGAGCAAAAATTGAATCAAATGAAAAGGTTGATTATTTCTGCAGAAAGGGAAAATATTAAAACAGGTGAATTCACAACACAAGATATGGTAAAGAATGTTAGAAGAATTATAGAAAAAAACGTGGAGTAGGAGGCATATAGTAGATGTTAATCAAATGCATAACATTAAATAATTTTAGACAGTTTAAAGGAAAACAAACATTAGAGTTTTCAACAGATGCAGAGAAAAATGTAACAGTATTGTTGGGAGAGAATACATTTGGAAAAACGACTATTTTGCAGGCATTTAATTGGTGTTTGTATAATGTTGCAGATTTTCCTAAAGATAGTAATCCAGACTTTTTATTAAATTTGGAAGTCGCAAATGAGCAGGCTGGTGTTGAGCAAAAGTGTGAAGTATATGTTGAATTGGTGTTAGAACATAAAAATACAGAATATGTTGTGCTTAGGAAACAAGCATATGTTGATCGTGCATATGGAAATTGGAATGCTTTGAATAGTCACCTTACAGTTTCATATAAAGAAAATGGGATTACAAAACAGGTAAGAGAGGGAGAAGAAAGAAATATAATAAATGGCATTTTACCTCAATCACTTTCTGGATATTTCTTTTTTGATACTGAGCGTGTTTCTGATATTAGTACAAGAAAGGACCTATCAGAGGCAGTAAAAGGATTGTTAGGTTTAGCAGCTGTGGGAAATGCCAGAAAACATTTGGGAGCTCGTACATTAAAGACAACTGCTATTGGACAATGGAATGGAGCGTTAGATTCTAGTGGTGATGAACGTGCAAGAGAAGCAGAAGAAATCATTTCTAGGGAGTCAGATAGGATAGAAGCACTTAGAGAAGAAATTGTCAATGCGAATAAAGAATTGGATAGTCTTAATACAAAAAAAGAAGGAATAGCAGAGATAATTCGTGATAATCAGAGTACCGCTGAATTACAGAGGCAACAACAAAATTTAGAGAAAAAGTTGGAAGAAGAAAAATATGAATTGGCAGATGTGAATAAGCAATTTTTAAAGTTATTTAGTACAAATGCAGTGTCTTATTATGAACTTCCGTTAATAGTGCAAGCAAAAGATTTTTTAAACAATGCAAATGCGGATGACAAAGGCATACGTGATATGACAGAATCTTCCATAAGGGACATAGTTAAAAGGGGAAGATGTATATGCGGTGCTGAAATTATCAAACCTGAAAATGGCAATATAGGGAATGAAGCATATTATCACATAATGGATGAATTAAAATATGTATTACCAGCACACTTGGGAACAGCAATCATGAGTTTTAAAGAATTGTTGGTCTCAAATGAAAGAAATCTGGTGCAATTTTATCCTACTTTTGAGCAGTTATATAAAACAATTCAAAAACATAGAGATACAATTGCAAAATTAGAAGAAGACATTGAAAGAATTGAAGCAAGTATTTTTGGAAAAGAAAATATGAGTAGCTATGAGTCAGATATGAATCATATTAAAGAAAGCATTAAAAGGATGTCTGAGAAAATTGAACGTGCTAATCGTGATATAGGTGCGTGTCAGAGCTCTATCGACCAAGCACAAAAAGTATATGACAGTTTGGTGTCAGCTTCCGATAGAAATAAGCGATTAATTAGATATTTAGCATATGCCGAAAGAATTTGTGCATGGATAGATGAAACATATGCTGAAAAAGAGCAAGAAATGAGGATAAAGATTCAAGAAAAAGTAAATGATATTTTTTCTGAAATGTATCATGGCGAAAGAAGAGTTCAAATTGATAATCAGTATCATGTAACTTTACTTGCTTACTTGAATGGAAAGGAAATAATTACAGGAGAATCTGAGGGGTTGAAGAGAGTAAAAAATTTTGCATTCATAGCAGGGTTGGTGAATCTTGCTAAGGAAAAAGCATCTCTTGGAAAGAATAACGAGGCTATTACCTGGGATAATGAAGCATATCCGCTTGTTATGGATGCACCATTTTCTAATGCAGATGAAACACATATTAAAAATATATCGTCAGTTCTTCCGGAAGTCGCTAATCAAGTAATTATGTTTGTAATGGAGAAGGATTGGCAGTATGCGGAGCCTGTTATGAATGTCCGCGTAGGAAAATACTGTAAATTAAAGAAGTTTTCAGAAACACATACTGAAATAGTGAAATAGGAGGTAACATAATGTTTGAAGGAGATTATACAATCAATGGTATACATGCCACTTATATCAAATATTTAGTAAATGATGTAAAAGCATTTGGGAGATATATTGATGTATATATGACAGCTGCTGCCATTGGCATGTTATATGATAAGCGAGCAAAACAAGGTGGTAGTACTGATCGTGCTAGAATTTATTCAGATGCTTTTAATACAGAACATGTAAAATGTAATGAGTTGTTTAAAGTTATTATTATGAATGACACATCAAAACAATGGTCAGAAGAGGACAGAATTAATATTTGCTTTAAGTATAGGGATAAGATGGATGAGAATGCTATTCCCCCAATTTCAGAACATGAGGTAGAAATGATGAAGGAAGCATTAGATTTATTTAATGAATATGTAATGGGAGGCATTGAACTGTTGTACGAAAGTTTTTCAAGTAGTTCAACAGTGAGTATAGATGATACGGTAGATTATGCATATAAAGCAATGTTCGATCAACGCATTTTAATTGAGAGCAGGCAGTCTGGGACGGATGTAAATCAGTTATTGCGTCCAGAGTACTAAAAGGAATATGGTGAGGTTATGGTAGATATTTTAGTAAACAGTTTAGGCTTATCTGTAAGAGCGTCAAATGCTCTAAAGAGGATGCAGATACACACTCTTGAACAATTATTGAATACTCCTATAGAGGAGATTAAAGAAGGTAGAAATATTGGAGCAAAAACAGTAGATGAAATTGAAACCTTCTGTAAAAGCTATTTAGATGGGGCTATAGAAATTGATACATTAACCAAGAAAGTATCTGTAAGCGAAAAAACTGAAAGAACCTTTTCAGAAGATAATCTGGAAGAAATGTCTTACCATAATATCACTGAGCTTGAATTATCGACAAGAGCAGAAAATGGATTATTGCGTATAGGATGCGATACTCTATCTAAACTTGCAATGATTTCTGAAAAAGATTTAAGAGATACAGATGGATTAGGGACGAAAACATGTGATGAAATTTTGAAAAAGAAAGAAGTATGGATATCAAGTAATTTATATATTGCAAGCTATGAAGAAAAGAGTGAAACTATATCTGAGAAAGAGAAGACTTTTTATGAAAGGTTAGCTGTAATCTTATCTCCAATAAAAAGGATATTTTGGAGACAGCTAAGAAATTTACTCCTTAAAAATAATATAATGCAACAGGAAGACGATTTTTCTTTGTTACGAATAGATAAAAAATTTATTTATATGATTATTAAGTTAAGTGAATTTAATTTGCCACTAAAAGATTACCTTAAAAAATTAATGCCAGATGAAATCACAAGAATAGATAACTTGAAGGATAAGATTACAATGGATAATCTTGAAATTGATGCTACTGTATTATTAGAACATATTTTAGGGGATAGAATATGTAAACAAAAGGATAAATACATATACATTGATAAATTAACTGTCATGCAATACTTGAAAAAATGTGAGAGTGACTTTGAACCACGAAAATATGATGCTTTCATAAGGCGATTAAAAGGGTGTAGTCTTCAAGAGATAGGAGATGCATTGAATTTAACTAGAGAAAGAGTTAGACAAATATTGACGAAAATGGCGAAGAGTATGCCAACTCTTTATGAGGATTACTATAGATTTCCATATGAATTTTTTAAGTTTACTAAAAGTGAATTTTGTACTGCCTTTCCAGAATGTGGTGCTATTGGGTATGAATATCTATTTATGAGATATAAGAAAGGAAAGAATTTAATAAATGATAATTCTGTTAAAAAGTATATAGGTATTTGGTCAGAAAGAATGGAAGAGTACCTTAAAGAAGAGGCATTACGACAGGATAAAAGACATGTAACTCGAACAGAAATGGTTTATAGAGTTCTAATGAGTAATAGTGACTGTGCTATGACAATGGATGAATTTGAAGAACAGTATTATGAATATTTGACACGGAGAAATTATCCAAAGGATAGATTGGCAATTAATATCAGAACTGTTTCTAATCATTTAAGAAATTCTCAACATGTGGTTTTTGATAAAGATAATAGAGTTAGATATTGTGAAGTGAGTCCTCAAATTATATGGGAAAATATCGATTTTAACCGATATAAGGATACAATTATTTCAGCAGAGTTAATATATAGAGATTATATAGAGTTGATGGAAGAACTTGATATTAGAGATGGATATGAGCTTTTTTATATTATAAAATCATCGCTTGAAAATTGGCATAATAAGGATTTTGATATTAGCTGTAGGCGTGTGCCCGTTATAGTGTTGGGTGATGGTGATGAAGCAAAGCAGGCATTACATTTACTTAAAGAGATATCTCCTATTGATTTTTTTGGATATTATGAGGCTTATGAAGAACGTTACGGCGTGCGAAGTGCAAATGGAAATTCTGTGATTACAGGAACTTTAGCTAATTATTATTTGAATGGTGAATACTCGATTGATGTCACTTCAATGGATAATGAAGATGCGATGAAATTAAAGCTCGCATTATCCCAAAAAAAATTCTGGTTTATAGACGAAGTGGAAAAATTATTTAGTGAGATATGTATTAATTCGTCACAAGACGCATTGAATAAAGCAGCTTTTAAGCGTATAGGATATTCTTTGAATATAGGCTATTTATATAACGATGATTATGGTACAGTTGTAAATTTTTATGATAGAGAAATCTTTTCAAAGGAAATACTTGATCTAAACGAATATGATCGAAGGTTACTAGTATTACCATCATTTGAATCGGCATTGTACAAAAAAAGAATGGAACTTGAGTATATTGAAGTAGCACCTAAGGTATATGTGACATTGAATGAGTTAGATAAAATTTATGGATTAACGCCTGAGGATGTACATAAATTACAATGGTGGATATGCCAATGTGATGATAAGTACTTTAACGCACATAGTGTATGGAAAAAACTAGAAAGCGCTGGACTGGATAAGAAACTTCGAGGTAATGAGTGGTTATGTACATGTATATTTAGACAACAGCCAAATGTATTTTCACAGCAAGTGGCAGGTGGAATTATTTTGTGTAAGGATAGTAATGAACTTAATTTTGGTTACATATGTAAATGGATTGTAGACACATATGGAAAAATGACTGTGAAGGCACTGACAGTGCAATTTAATGAAATATTTGCTACAAGAATTCCTGTAGGAAAAATTGCTGAAAAACTGAAAAATTTTGGATTATGGGATGCATTAGTTACGGATTCTTTTGATGAGTATATTGATAATTTGCTTCTTACAACAGATACTAATATGGGTGTTGATGATTTACTACAAGAGGAATTTTTTTAGAGTGATTTTATATTCAGGCAGTGTTATTTCTCTGATTGAAAATGGGGAAGCCTTTATCAAACGTAATTGCAAAATGAAATGGCGTAAAACAGCAAATTCAAGAGATGAAATGCCGGAGTATGTAGAGCGAAGCTATCATGAAGCACTTGTAAATGCTCTAGCACATCGTGATTATCTGGTAAATGGGAGTGAAGTTCATATTGACATATACGATGACAGAATGGAAATCTATTCTCCGGGAGGAATGCCGGATGGGTCCATGATTCAGGACAGAGATCCGCTTACAGTACCTTCTACCAGAAGAAATCCGGTTCTTGCGGATGTGTTTAACAGGCTTGGATATATGGAACGTAAAGGTAGTGGATTTGGAAAGATTATTAGTGGATATGAATTTCAAATTAATTATGATGAGAGTAAAAGACCAACATTTCGTTCAGATAGATATCAGTTTACTGTTGTGATGCCGAATTTGAACTACAATGTCCCTCAAGATGTCCCTCAAGATGTCCCTCAAGATAAACTGGATATGCAGATTCTGGACTTGATTCGTAAAGACAATAAAATTAGTACAGAGAAAATGGCAATTGCATTGGGCGTAAGCTCTAAAACAATCAAGCGTCATATAAAAGAAATGGATAATATATGTTATGTTGGACGTGGGTTCAGTGGACACTGGGAAATTACGGATAAAGAGTAATATGTAATAAAATGATAGTTGTTCATGAACAGTTAGGGTATACCGATTACGCAGCGGCATCGACCGCCTCGTTGCCAATATAAAGAATGTTTTTTCTTCGATATAATATCAGTATGAATAGATGGAGAGATTACCATGAATGAAATGTTAGGAGGCCGTATCAAGGCATTGAGAAGCGCAAAAATTTCACTCAGGATATTCTTTCCAAGGTTGCAGAAGTTTTAGGTGTAACTGTTGATATTGTGGTAAAGCCAATACCATTGAAGGTAAGAGTTTTGAAACCCTTACCTCCTGCTCGCAATAAATCCTGCCAGCCACATGACAGCCGATGCGATAATAAATATAAGAACAAATGTATTAACTTGTTCTTTCCATCTCAATGAAAGAATAATTGCGTCGCCTATGACGGCTATGATAATTGGCAGAAGCATAAAAAGATTGACTGCATCATTATTGAATACTCTGTATGCCATATATGCAAAAGCAGCGACAAGCACAAGTGATACGACTGCCTCTATTATATGGAATAATCCGGCGTATTCAATATGTGATTTATATACAACCGGAATAGCCATAGAGAAAAATATGAGATACACAAGTGAAAGCCATAGTAATATGCTGTCATTTGCCATTGCATTATTTTTAGCCGTTCTGATGACAAGTGCGGCTATAAGAAATCCGTATGAGGCAAATTGTATTCCGGGGATTGTATATTCGGTATGCACCATTCCTGAGACCAGAATCACGCCGATTGTAATACATATCATCTTTGCATTAACCTGCGTTCCGTCTGACAGAAGTGCCTTAAGAAAATCCCTGTTGATTGTAAATAATAAAATAACGGATGCTGCAAGCGACAGAATACAGATGCCGTTTACATACCGGCTGAACCCATCTCCCCACATGGAAAGATCCTTATCTGCAAATGAACGTATGAGACTCTGAATTCTTTCGCCAAAAAGAATCAGAAAATAACCCATGATAAGCCAGTTAATTAACATCTTTTATCCTCCTACAAAGTTAAATTTGATAACATATTATATCATATAGGAATATCAATTTACCATATAAAAATATATATTATAAGTCCTTTTTTTGGGACATCCAATATGAGATAATTATTATGGGGCAGGCCTAGATTGAAAAATTAAACCTGTACTTTGACAACTGAAAATGGCTATAAAAGGTCTAGTTTACTTTTTCTACAGCCCTTTCCAAGGCATGATATATTGGTTATATCGATTACTATCTGCTGGGAAAGGAGCAGATATGAATTATTACAATGCTAGCGGACAAATGGACCTGTCAGATCGAATAGCAATAGAAACTGGGATATGCATCGGGGAGTCATTCAAAAAAACAGCAAAAAGACTTCGAAGACATCCATCTACTATTGCTTATGAAGTTAAAGGAAACAGAACTTTCATAAAAGGTAATTATCCTAATGGAAAGGATTGTAGCAAGGTAAGACATTGTACGGTAAAGAACTTATGCGGGTGTGATGAAGAAGCCTGTAATACAAAGTGTAGACTTTGTAGAGGAGTGGATTGTACCAAGGTATGCGATAGATATGTATCAGTTGCTTGCCATA
>ERZ779840.191-NODE-191-length-79241-cov-11.099020_pt1 | contig 79241 bp, 67 predicted proteins | sample MGYA00511561_ERZ779840 | MGnify/ENA primary metagenome ERZ779840 (study PRJEB29588, sample SAMEA2162036) | human gut metagenome | biome: human gut; feature: human-associated habitat; material: faeces | place: Denmark | collected 2008/2010 ...
AGGTTCGCACCCTTGCCGCCGAGCAGCTCACGCATTTTGCCGTTGCCTTCGGCTTCCTTGTTGCCGAAGGTATAGACTCGTTTAACGTCTGCCATAATTTTTCTTGGTTAATTTAATTGGTATATAAATTTATAAATTTTATTTTTTTTAATTGCATGAGTACTAAAAGTAACATATATAAAAAAATTGCAACAATTCCACTCGCAGAATCAACTAAAACTTCTGTTATAATCGATATTATTGAAATTAATATTATTTTAAAATTAACTGGATTATCATGTTTTAATTCTAATGATATAGAATTAAACATTAATGTTAACAAAAACAAAAATGAATGATAATTTTTGTGTCCAACCAATCCAAAAGAAGCATTATCATATTTTTTGCTAATCAGGCAAAAAATGACTGAGATAATGTCTGCTATAAACATAATCAAAAATGCTTTCGAAAAAATATCAATAATATATATTCTGTTGTTACGTAAATTTTCGACAATGTACATAGTTAATAATAATTCTGCAATCAAAGCACATAAATATGAATATGTAACTCTATTATTTACAAAAGTAAATAATACAACAATGCCTTCTAAAAAATAAACAAACAATATATACTTTGTTATTTTCAAGGTATAATTATTTTTTATCAATATGTATATAAAAGAGCATATTACCATGATACCATATAGTCTTGATGATAAAGATGTGTGCATATAAAACATATAATCAGCTAATATAATAATTATCCAAGTGTATACTAGACCATTTGTTGTTTTTTTATCTATATTCATTCTTCCCATTGCTCAACCTCTTATCATTAATTTCTTTATGAAATAGTCTTTCTAGACCTAAAGTTTTAATAACTTTCCACAGATAATCATGAATAACATAATATTGTTTGTTTAACCACGCAACATAATATGGTGTATTATATCGAATTGATATTTCCATATTTTCTCGAGAACATTTTTTATAATTAACCTGATTTGTTCCTCCTTCTCTATAATACGCTAATGGATGATCAATATATTTAAAATTGCATCCCATTTTTTTTAATTTTAATAATAATTCTCTATCCATACAATATTTTAACTTTTCGTCATATCCACCATATTTTTCATAAACTCTTTTTGTTATAAAAGTGGATGGATGAAATAATGCCATTCCCTTATCTAACAAATTCAAGTTTCGTGAGGCATTTGGAGTAGCAATATATTCTCTAGCACTATCATCATTAAATATTACACATTGACCATAATATATATCTATCTCCCTTTTATATTCATTAGAAAGTATTTCCAAAGAATCATCACATAATTTATCATCAGAATTAATAATTCCTATTATTTCTCCGCTCACAAGACTAATTCCTTTATTAAATGCATTACTTATTCCATAATCCTTTTCAGAAATATATTCAAATTCTATACCCTTATTTTTAAATCTATCCTCATATTTTTTTATCAGATCAAGTGTACCATCTACTGATTGACCATCAATAATTATATATTGTAAAGGTCTATATGTTTGCTTTAACACAGATATCATTGTTTCTTCTATTGTTTTTTCTGAATTGAACGCGACTGTAATTATTGAAATTTTCATTTTATTCACCTTTTTATTTTAATTTTCTCATCAAGCGTGCAGGACTACCTGCATAAACTCCTCTTTCAAACAATTTACATGTTACAACTGAATTGGCAGCAATCACACAATGATCTGGAATCTCTGCTCCAGGACATATCACAACATTAGCACAAATCCAACAATCTGAACCTATTGTTACCTTTTTGCATTTAAATCCCTGTCGACATATTAATTCTTGACAATTCTCAAATCGATGATTTTGATCAACAACAACTACATTTTGAGCAAACAAATTATTGTCACCTATATGTATATTTTTATAACAAATAATATTTACATTAGAATTAAAAAAATTATTATTTCCAATTTCTAACACACCTTCATTGTGTGCCCCTAATGAACTTCTTTCCGACAAATATGTTTTATTTCCAAGCATAATTTTGCCATTATTGGAAGTAATTAAACGAGCAAATCGCCCCAAATATTGTTTACACCCATTAAATGTTATATTTCTATTAATCCGAGCATGAAAATTGAATCGAATGCATCCTACCAACTTATTTAAAAACATTTATTTTCTCCATACAATATCTTCTTATATACTTCAACAATTGTATCAAACTATATTTATTAATAATACCATTATTGTGTTTTATCGTTATATCTTCTTTATATGTTTTCCATTCATCTTTATTAGAAATCCCTCCCATATAAAATTTAGAAAACACGTTATTTGTTTGTGTAAAAACATGTCCATCAAGATACATCCGTAAAAAACAGTCAAAATCAGCAGCTATTTTGTATTTTGTGTCAAATAAATACAATCTTTGAATTTCTGTTCTTATAAATGCAGATTGCGGAATAAAAGGTAAATGCTTAACAATTGTATCAATCGGTTGAGACTTTCTAAATGTTATTTCTTTTTCATCTACAATACAACTATCTCCATAAATAACCGCTGATTTATCCGTTGCTTCTAATATAAAATTCTCAATTGCATTCTCATCATAAAATTCATCATCAGCATTCATAAAAATAAGCCACTCTCCATCAGCTAATCTAATTCCCTTATTCATCGCATCATATAAACCATCATCTTCCTCAGATATATAATTCATTTTAATTGCTTCATCTTTAAACTTTTCTTTATATTCTTCTAATATTTCAACTGTTCCATCAGTCGACTTTCCATCAATAATCAAATAATCAAATTTATTGCATTTCTGACTTAAAACAGACTCCAATGTTCTTTTTATGGTTTTTTTTGCATTAAAACATACAGTAATCACCGTCAATTTAATTGCATTTTCAAAAATATCTTTGGAACCAGTCATTATCCTCGTTTACCCCCTCTTTTTGCAAATTTTCCGTGTACATTTTTCTTTTTTCATTATTTTCTATAAGATATTTGATTTTATCCTCTATTTTTTCTGCAGAAACCTCCACCACATCACCTGTATATCCGCTAAGAATCTGCTCGTTGGCACCTGAAACATTTGTACAAATTATGGGTCTGCTAAATATTTTCGCCTCAGTAACCGTAGTGACATACCCCTCATGCCTTGATGTTTGCACATATAAATCACAATTTTTAAAATATGGATATGGATTACCTTTAACACCTAATAAATGAATACAATCTGTTAATTTCTTTTTAGTTATCATCTTTTCAATTTTATTTTTTTCTGTTCCATCCCCTATTATATACCATTCAAACTCATAACCAGATTTTTTCAATTCATCAGCCACTGCCACAGCAATATCATATCCTTTTCTTTTTTCAATTCGTCCCACAGTTAAAATAATAAATTTGTTTTTAGGATATTCCAAAGGGTAAAATTCATTTCCTAACTGTTGAATCCTTTTAATAGGTATAATATTCTTTGCCACGATTGTTTTATCTACATATTGTGGACAAATTTGTTCAAACTCCTCTTTTAATTTATTTGATACACAGAAAAAAAGATCAATTTTGTTTAAATAGACGTTCAAATCATTGATTTGATAATTGGTTGTTGTGAAATCATTATGAATCCAGGTATATTTCTTTTTCGCTTGAACCCTTTCCGCTAAATACCAAACCAAAAATGGCGAATGAATATGATAGTTAACTGCTATATCATACTTTTTATCTAAATGAGGAATCTTTGATTTTTGACAATTTAACTCTGAAAACTTATCATTGATCAAAATCCTATTAATTATCATTTTAGTGGCCTCGACATATTTTCTCTGATATATCGCTTCCCGGCAAGCAATCTTTATTCCCCCAACAGGTATACTTTCACGAATGTCAGATGACATTGGAATTTGTATCAGTTTTACCCCCATTGGAATTTTATCAATAAATTCACCTTTCTCGACTATAACATATATAGTTATTTCATATATTTTCTTATCTAACTTATCACACAGTGTAATTAATGTATTTTCCACTCCACCGCATAACATCCATTGTACAAAAAAAGCTATTTTTTTCATCTATATCCACCTATGCTATTTACTTTTTTAAAATAATAAATTTTATATTTGTATACAAATATCTTTTAAAAAGTCTTTTGGGATCCTGCAACATTCTATATAACCACTCTAAATTTAATTTTTGCATCCATTGCGGTGCTCTAGATATATTTCCCGCCAAATAATCAAAACCAGCTCCTACGCCTACCATAAATCCCCTCACTTTTTCTTTGTGTAGATTCATCCATTTTTCTTGCTTAGGAGCCCCCAAGCCTACCCAAACAAAATCTGGAGCATTTTCATTTATCATATTGATAATCTCTTTCTCTTCTTGTTCAGTCAGATTTCGAAAAGGTGGACTATACAGACCCGCGATTTGCAAACCTGGATATTCTTCTATTAATTTACTTCTCATTTTCTTTAGCGTTTCTTCTGTTGATCCATAAAAAAAATGCCTATATCCTTTTTGAACACTTATTTTAAATATTTCTTCCATATAAGAAGGTCCTGTTGTCCTCCTCATATTATCAAAACCTTTTTTACGACCAAGTGACGATAACGGACCTCCATCTGGAATTGCCATTATTCCATCATTTTGTACTTTCATATACTCAGGATCATCATATGCCATTATTGTTGTATGTACATTCGAAACACACATATAGTTTCCTGATAATTGTTCAATATTTTTTTTCGTATACTCAACTAACCACTCCATATTTATAGCGGCAATATTAACCCCCAATATATTGCATATTGGAATTTCTGATTTATCTAACTTTTCCATTCTTATTCACATCCATTTTCTATATTTAACAACAAACCCGTCAAACATTGTCTTTAAACTTAAAATACAAAAAGAGCGTGCTCCGCCACTCGCCAACCGCCCCATCCGGCAGTCCGCAATTTCGGCTTCGCTCACGCTCTTTATCATCCGTCATACGACAAAGCGCGGCACTCGTCACTCCATCGATACAACTTCTTCCATATAATGATGTAAGCCACCCAAACAACGATGTCACGTATATCACTATGATCCATCATGTTACTTCAATCTCTTCCCGTGGACACGTCACCTTCGTCTCCACACCAAAGAGCTCCAGTTCAATCGTCCATTCATCCCTTTCCGGATCTGCACAAAGCAGCTTTCCGGTCATACCTTCAAATGCACCTTTAAGCACCTTGACCTGACCAGATTCCTGATTAGCAGATGGCTGATATTTCCGGATATTTTGCTGTTTCATCTTTTGAAATTCTTCCTGGCTGACTCTGCGAACGGCTCCAAACCCCACTTCCACCGGGGTCATTCTGCCAAAGACCGGTATTTCCAGCTTGGCGATCCGTCGATGCCTGTCCACCGTTTTGATACAGCCTTGATAATGCCTCAGGGGGCCGGAGGTGATACAAACCTTTTCGCCAATAAGAAATCCTTCGGAATATTGTACGACATGCCGATCATCCATCATATCAGAGAGAAACTTCTGTTCCTGCTCCGTAATTGGAGAGATGGCATCGGCATCACGCAGGACACTGGTATATTGATGTACTTTTTTCAAACCTTCCAAAATCGGCTCAATACAATCTGTGTCGACAAATATATATCCTGTAAACAACGTCTTTTCAACATCATGCCACTCCTGCTTGAAATGCTTCTTTGACATATACAGCGGTACAAACATCTCGTTATAATCCGCCGAGTCAATATACTGGCTACATTGCTGCACGCATTTCTGCTCAGTTCCGGACATTGTATGAATGACATACCACATAATCCGGTCTCCTTCCTCCCTATTTTATGTACCACATAATATGTATTATGTGAACATTTTAAACACTAAAACGATAACATACTCAATTTGAATTTGCAATACTTTTCGCCCAGATAACCTAAAATTGCACAAAATGCACAAGAAAAAGACAGTTTCTGTCACAAAACTGTCTTGATTTTTCCAATTATAAATCTTCTTTATTCCGTTTCAGCTATATGCTCCACTGTTCTCTCTCTCCCACTGCATTATAATAAGTCAGAACGAAACACGGATGCATCTTATAAGTGAGAGATACCTCCTGAAACCTGCATGACTGGAAAATACCTTTTTTCTCGTTCCGAACCAGAGAATGGCATATCTTGTTGGCATACATAACGTCCATTGCATTATGACCGTCCGTAGCAATCATATCCAGGGCATATACATCCTCTCCTAACTGTACCGCTGTACAAATTCCGGCTTTTCGCAGCTTATCGATATCCTCATCTTTAGTAATTACCGGTTTTACATCGATGAATCCTTTGAGCCGGTACGGTTCGAATATCTCCCGCCAGTTAGAATGAACAATGTTGAGCAGATCAAATGTAGAGAATACATATTTTTTGTTATGAGGAAGAACGTCGACCATATACACACGATCCCCCGTGATCACCACAAAAAGAAGCATATCCCCCTTCTTCTTTTCCGGATAAAAATGAATATGATGCATTTTCCAGCATGTCAGCATCCGGTCTTTAAAGCCATTCTCATCGGCTCTTTTGCTGAGAAAATCGTTCATATCATCACCGTTTTCAAACTTTTCTTTTATTTCATAAAACCTCTTCTTCCATCCGGCATATTGCGGTGTATCCATCTTTCGCATAAGCTCCGGCGCAATATATACCTTTCTTTTTCTGGAGGGAACATGTTTTCTCAACACTTCGAAATAGTCCACCAGCAGCAGAGAAAAGTCTGTTGTATCACTGTCTTTCCATTTTATTTTCTTCTTCACATAATAATCCAGGATACGATCTTTTAGATGTGTTTTAATTTCATCAGCTTCCATAGTCACTATCCCCTTCATTAAAGCCAAAAACACCCTATCCATGTATCAGACGTAGCAGGACAGGGTGGATATCTCTATAAATTTCTCTAATATTACTGCTTTCCGGTGCTTCCAAAGCCCCCACGGTCTTTTCCGGTAAGATACTCCACCTCATCAAAATTGATCTGTGGCTGATTTTTCATAATACGGAATTGACATATTCTGTCATTCACATGGATCTCGGTATCCCGCATAGCAATCACCGGCATCCTCCACATATCGTTATCGCCACAGTAAGAGCCATCCACAATCCCACAATGGTTTGCCTGTATCACGCCAAAATTCTTGTATGTGCTGCTGCGTGGGACGATATGTGCCTCATAGCCCGCCGGAAGCTCCATTGCCACCCCCAGAGGGATCAGTGCAAATTCACCAGACTTCAAGGTCACATTCTCCGATGCCCGCAGATCGATCCAGTCAGACTTCCCGTCAATATATTCTAATTTGTCAATCTGATCCGTAAAATACTTAATTTTAATTGTTTCCATTATTATTTCCTCTCTTTTCTGATTTTGGTAAAGATCTTCGTTTATTATACTGATTTTGAGAGCATAAGGCAATGTTTGTCTGCTCTTCGTTATAATTCACAAAATTATGTAGTGTTTTTTTCTGATTTTAACAATACTCTTTTCCCCGTCCGATATTTTCTTTGGTAACTTTTCTCTTTTTTTCCTTCTTTTTTTGTGTGCTTTACCGATAGTTTTTCTGTTTCCGGCATGATACAATCTTTTTCATTCAAAAATGATCTTGATTTTATGTCTTTTTGATATTCAATCGTATTCTATTTTTCCGTTGACATTACCTCTTAGAAAGGAGTACAATCTATGAAAAGAAGAAACAAAAAAACTCAGAAAAATTACAGAAAACGGACACAAACTACAGATCCAACGCTCAAACAGCCACCGGTACATCCTCCGGTAAACCGGTTATATAAGGATCGACTGTTTCACATGTTATTTTCACTTTTCTGAAAAAACATCGAAATGAGGTGATTGCCGTGACTCTTTATGAATATAGTGAAGAGGAACACCGACGCATCCAGGAACGGGATAAATTAAAGCTTAAAAAGCAATTAGAAGAAACTATCGCAGAATTACATCAAGTCCAAAATAGTCAGAAACAATCCAATGCAAAGCTTGAGCAGGCGATCCACAACACAATTTCCCTGCTTCGCGATATGGGATGCGATGATTCTGAAATCTGTGCAAAGCTTTGTAATATATATCAGTTGAGCACCGGGGAAGCCCTGATGTATCTGCAGCCCCGCTGCTGACACTCTTTTCTTTCTCTGTCATATAATAGTATGTAATGTCTTTTTATAATGATGGAGGAATTCTATGTCTCAATTACATGCTACACAGCAACAGCAGGACCGCCCGGATACCGGACAGCTGCTTGTAAATGTCAGTTCCATGATCAGTTCCCGTGCTGTTTCCAGTGCTACAGTACAGATCACGGACAGCAATGAACCGGAGGTTGTGCTGGATGAACTGACCACGGATTCTAACGGTCAGACCGATACCATTGATCTGCCTGCCCCTCCTCTGGAGTATAGTCTGGAGCCTTTATCTATTCAGCCGTATTCTGAATTTAACTTAAAGATCACTGCTCCAGGTTTTGAACCAACTGTGATCTCCGGTGCAGAAATCCTGTCCGGTCAGATCTCTCTGCAAAACATTTCTTTGATCCCACAATTTGAAACACCAAACGATGACAGTGAACTTTTTGTCATTCCGCCTCATACGCTTTACGGAGATTATCCTCCTAAGATTCCGGAAAGCGAGGTAAAGGATGTGAGTGAAACCGGTGAGATTGTATTAAGCCGTGTGGTAATCCCCTCTGGTGTGCGATAATTTTTCACAGGAAGCGTTCTAGTTTGCAGCCCCATCCTGTAATTCTCTGGATTTTAAAATAATACGACGTACGCTGGAAGCATCCCAGCGGGACACCGTCTGTGTTTCCTGGGACAATACTTTTCCATCGTTCCGGTATGAGCTTTTTCCCATCATATCCCCCTGTTTTTCCGGATGTTCTCTTTGATACACCTTATGACTGTTGCGATATTCCTGTGGTGTCCGGATCCCTCTTTGATTCAGAATGTCCGCAATCTGTCCATAGGACATCTCTTTTTGCCGAAGAGATTCCATCAGGCAAAGGACATTTCCAAGCTGCTCATCCGGCACCAGGATCCGTTTTCCTTCCTGAACATCAAGCTTCCATCCATAAGGTGGCACGCTTCCGACAAATTCTCCCTGTGCTTTTTTGTGTTGTTTCACCAGACGAACTCTCCTTCCAATGTCTCTGGCATACCACTCATTCATCAGATTTCTCAAATTTCCCGCCAGGCTGCCGGGCATTTCGTACTCCCATGCATTTTCATCCACAGTATATGGATCACTGATACAGATGACTCTCACTCCCAGCATCGGAAATATTTTTTCCAGATATTCTCCGGTTTTGAGATAATCCCTGCCAATGCGGGAAGCATCTTTACACAGAATACACCGGATATACCCCTTCTCTGCGTCTGCAATCAGTCGTTGAAAACCCGGCCGTTCAAAGGTGGTTCCGCTATATCCCATATCTTTATAAATATCATAAATAGTATATATGTGACGATTTCCTGCTGCCTGACTACTTTCTTTTCCACACTCAGAGATATGATTTCTTTCATGAACCCATTGCTTTGCCAGACGAATCTGCTCCTCCAGGCTGCAGTCCTTTTTATTATCATGCTCTACGGACAGCCTTGCATAGATCCCCACCATAATTTCCATTGAAAACACCACCGCCCTTTCCGGCAAATTAAAATTTTCTAATTGTCCCGAGGAATTTTTCTTAAGAAATTATCCGGCATGTTATATAAATATTTTTTTCCTCCATATGGATTTTCTGTGCCAACAGCACATGTAATAACCGCCGCTGCCTGTCATCCACTGGCCTTTTTCCGGTGATGTCATAAACCACCAGCGGGATCACTTTCCCGCATATCCTCTGCTGCTCTCCGGTCAGCCCATATCCGGCCAGCTCATCACAAAATATACTACCTTTCCTGCATCGCACCCGATGAATCCGTAAAGATTTCACCACATCATAAACCCATTTTGGAATGATAACCGGCACAATATCTTTCACTTTTGTCCACTGTTCCTCCGGCAGACAGACCCGTTTGTCCAGCTTATAGCTGATCTTACGATCTTTTCCCTGAATCATCACACCCGTATACATTTCATTCGCCAGAATCCGCCGCACCGTCTGGGGTGTCCATAAACCACCCGCCGCAGCAAACCCACTCCGGTATCGGCTGCCACCAGCCTGTTTATATTGATACGGACTTTTAACCTGTCCATTATTTAGTACAATCGCAATATTTTCGGCTGCCATACCGCTAAGACGCAGCCAATAGATTATCTTTACAATCTCCGCCGCCGGTTCATCCAGCTCCAGCCGGTGAATATCTTTATCACTTTTCCGATACCCATAACAGGCGAAAGCCCCGATATATTCCCCTATGGCACGTTTCGTCCTCTGCTGCCACCGGACCTTATTGGAAATATCACGGCAGTATGCATCATTCATCAGGTTCATCACAGGAAGCAGCAGGGAATCCTCCATAAAATCACTGCCGGCACTGTCATAATGATCTGCAACAGCAATAAAACGGATTCCCAGCTTTGGAAAGATCTCCCGTAGAAAATATCCGGTCTGAATATACTCCCTGCCGAGCCGGGACAGATCCTTGCAAAGAATACATTCAAAATCCCCTGCCGCTGCCGCCAGCATCATTTTCCGGAATGCAGGCCGTTCATAATTACTGCCACTAAAGCCATCATCCACCCACTCTCCGGCACAGACCATATCCTCCTGCTCCTCCAGATACCGCTTTAGAAGCATTCTCTGGTTCTGTATGCTGTTACTCTCTCCGGCTCCGTCTTCCCTGGACAGACGCAGATAAAAAACACAACGCATCATCGTTCTTTCTCCTCATTCTCTGCAATTTCCATCAGGCTCCGGTACCGCATACTGCGGCATGCCTCCCGGTAAAGTGCATACGCCTCTTCGATGGTGGGGCCTTCCTCTGCATAAGAAATATATACGTCACAGCCTTCATACTTTCCTTTATAGATATACTCCTCCATCCCGATTCCTTCCCTCATATCATCTTTTCACATAGCGGAGTTTCGATAAAATTCCCCATATGAATCCTATAAAACTCTCTGTGTGATCTTGTCTTAATATATGATGTTAATCCCCAAAATATCTCTAAACTTCCTCTTCCGGCTGTATAAATAAAAGGGCATGTCCAAAATTCAGGACACACCCATAATAATATTTCTAATATTCAATATCTCAAATTTTCCACACGAAGCAGCAAAATACATCCATTATTTTTAAAGCTCGCATCACTCTTTCCTCAGAAACCTCCGAATCTCCTCCCAGGCATCTCGTGACTCTGCCAGCTTATCCATACTGAGCTGGAATACATGAAACATTTCCGGATAAACCGTTAAGGTCACGTCACAGCCTGCTTTCTTTGCTTTTTCCGCCGCCACCACAGAATCACTGAGAAGCATTTCCAGACTCCCCACCTGAAACAGCATCGGCGGCAGACCGGCAAAATCTCCAAAAAGCGGGGATATATACGGAAGCTTCGGGTTTTCTTTTCCCACATATTCTCCATTATAGATCATACTTTCCCTGGTATTGCCAAATAAAGGATCCTTGTCGTAATTTTCCTCATACGATGACCCGGATGCGGTAAGATCCGTCCACGGAGACATCATCACAAGCTTCTGTGGCAGAGGCATTCCCTGATCTCTGAGATACATTGCCAGTGCCAGCACCAGACCCCCTCCGGCAGAATCTCCCGCCAGTATGATCCGGTCTCCGGTAAACCCGGAATATAACAGCCACCGATAAGCCTCCAGTGCATCCTGAAAGGCTGCCGGATAAGGATGCTCCGGTGCCACGCGGTAATCCACCGAAAGAACACGAAATTCCTTGATCTGACTGTAGCGCACAGCAAAATCCCGGTAGGCATTTCGGATCTTTGCAATATATCCGCCCCCATGAAGCTGCAGGATCACTTCCCCACAGTCCTCTGCCTTGGGTGTCAGAAGCTCCATTTCAAACTGTCGCATAGGAATCGGCAGATTAATATACTCCTCCGGACAGTGCCATGGTGCCTCCACCAGATTTTTGCGCAGAGTCCCATCCTGAATCTTTGGTCCTAACATCTTCTGGGCGGTAAAAAAACGGATCATATCCGTCACGATCCTGCCTTTCACGCTCATATGCGTTCTCCTTTCCGTAAAACCATATTTCTTTGTAATATGTCTGTGTATATAAACGGTTATGGTAATTTTTCTGTTTCATTACATTCAGACTATAAATGAAACTTCCTGCGTATCTCATTCTCCGCTTTTCGCCCTCCAATGAGCATCGTCATGACCCACATAGTCAGATAAACACAAAAAACAACCCACGCCAGTATCGGATTTCCATAAGTTCCGATCATAGAATAAATTAAAAATGCCAGACTAAATGCTGCCATAAGCACCTGCATGGTCAGATAATTCTGCCAGTTTGCAAAATTGATGATCATACAGAGCAGTATGATCGCAGCAAATCCCAACAAAACACATGGAAATCCATATTTAACAGACCATCCCTGAAAACCAAGGGAATAATCAATTCCAAGCAAAAGCAGAAAAACTGCAGCTTCCTGCAAATAAAGCTTACTGATATGACCTTTCCTGCGGCTCAGGATCTGCCACAGGCTTAGGAGTACATATGCTTCTGCCACACCGGAGATCAGGGACCACCTCACCTCAGGAGAAAATATCCGGTTCAGTCCCAAAAGCAGTGCCTCGATCAGCACGCAGATATAAGCACAGATCCAGAATACCTTCCTGCACACCTTTCTTTTGGCCGCAATATCTGGAAAGGAATCCTCCTGTCTGGCCGGCTTTTCGTCCACATGAAGAACACTACTGCACAAAGGACACACTTCGCGGTCTCCCACGACCTCGACTCCACATCTTTTACAATACTTCACGGTCAACCGTCCCCCTTCCTGTTTATAGGTTGCTCTCCACTGCTGCTTCAATGCCATCCTCCGCCAATATCCGGAAAAACCGTTTCTGCACGGAAACATCCTTTAAGATCGTGCAGAACGAAACAACCATCTCATCTCCATAAGAACATACTGTCATTTTCGTATTTTGTCCCTGTGACACGGAAAGACTCGCCGCAAACCGCTTGATGTATGACTGATACGCCTTATCCACCTTCATCACTCCCAGATTGGTCATGGTGGTGGTCGTAGCTCTGGCGCTGACCTGATAAACCCACTGCATCACAAATTTCTTTAATACCAGTGGAACCGCCCGCAGCATCAGGTTTTTCTGATTGGATACGTTATAGGAAAACAACTTTTCCAGGTGTTCTTTATTGATCTGCTCCCGCAATGCCGTTACCACGATCTGCTCTACCTCATCCCTGGTATAATCTTCCCTGTCCGGCCGCAGGGCTGCACTGACCATGGCAAAAAAATTCCGGGTAGTAATCGACTCGAAATAAGGCCGCAGATTCACCGGCACGCAGAGAACCACAGGCTTGTCCGATACCGCCCCATGAAGATATTCCCGGTATATACTATAAACATATACACCTGCCAGATATTCGTTGATACTGACATTTCTGTGATGTGCGGCCTCCTTAATCTGTGCCAGCGGCAGATATCCCTGAATCACACCAAAGGCACCATCCCTGAGCTTTTCTCCATTCATATGAAATGCCGGCTGGGATTTGTACCCCTTAGGCTGTCCCTTCCGGAAGTTTTTCAGATAGCTGTCTTCCGTATTTAACGATGTCTGCTCCGACAGATGATCCCCCACCTCATCACTGATCTCCGGATGTGCCAGACGCAGATACTGGCATGTCAGCTCCTTTAAAAATGTCATGCCTCCCATTCCATCGGAAAGCACATGAAACACCTCGAGATTTATACGTTTTTTATAGTAGCTTACGCGGAATAAATATTGATTGTTAAGCTGCGGCTCCATCTTGCGGCAGGGATATTCACTTTCCCGCTCCACTCCCGGTGCCGGTTTCCGATTTGTCTCAAAATAATACCAGAATGCTCCTGTCCGAAGACGGACATTCATGGAATCAAATAACGGCAGGATCTTGTCCAATGCCTGCTGTAACAGTTTTGGATCGATCTCTTCATCTAAGGTAAGAGACAGTCGATACACGTTCGTCATCCGTTCCGTGGCAATGACCGGGAACAGATTGGCCGTATTATCCAGTCTCGACCATTTTAACTCCCTGCGGGAGGATTGTTCTTTCATATGAATCCTGAATTCCTTTCTACTGCAGACTTTGGATCACAGGCACAAAAGCTGCAGATCAAATTATGATCATTTTTCAAAATATTTACCTTTCGCACTCCAGCCCCCGAATACGTAATCGTACATGACGGACCGCCAAGCGATTCCGGAGCACAAAACTATTATGTCAAATATAAAGATTACATCAAAAATGTCGCTTCCAGTGAAATCTATGCCACCTGGCCGGAAGCAGCTTTGCTTGCAAATATCCTGGCGATCCAATCCATCACCTTAAACCGTGTCTACACGGAATGGTATCGGAACCGTGGCTATGACTTCACAATAACCAGTTCTACTGCCTACGACCAGAAATATATACCGGGTCGCAATATTTTTGAAAGCATCTCCCGGGCAGTAGATACGATATTTTCCAATTATATATCCAGACCAAATATTACGCAACCTCTTTTCACACAATATTGTGACGGAAAACGGGTATCCTGTCCACGCTGGATGCGCCAGTGGGAGTCGAAAACTCTGGGAGATCAGGGCTATTCTGCCATTGAGATCCTCCGCCGTTTCTATGGGGATTCCGTTTATATCAATTCCTCGGAGGAAATATCCGGTATTCCGTCTTCCTGGCCCGGCTATGATCTGACCATCGGTTCCACCGGAGAGAAAGTGCGCCAGCTCCAAAACCAGCTTAACACGATTTCCAAGGGATATCCATTGATCCCGAAAGTGGCTGCCGACGGCGTTTACGGTGAAAAAACCGCAGAAGCAGTCCGGACCTTCCAGAAGGTATTTAACCTGCCGCAGACCGGTGTTGTAGATTATCCGACCTGGTACCGGATCAGCGATATTTATGTGGGCGTGTCCCGGATCGCCGAGCTGTCATAAGCATATTTCCTATGGCGGTTTTAAAATCCACAGGTGGAACATCTGCCTCATTTTACAAATAAGCCTCAGAAAACAAGTAACCCCCTCACGGCTTCTTGTTTTTGAGGCTTTCTTTGACTGCAGACCGGCATTTCCATTCCAACTGCTCCACAACAAGGATCCGGCTATGAGTGATCCTCTTTATTCCAGATCCTCGCCCATCTGGGACGATATGTCCTCCAGTGCTTCATCTCCACAGATGATCGGCAGTACCTGCTGATGATTGAACAGATCTACCTCGTCCCAGCTGCCGCCGTCCTCACCGTCAAGGGTCCACTGCACCTCATCATCGCAGACAATATGAAGATGTCTGCTGCTACACCGGAACATCTTTGTGGCATCCAGATGTTTAGTGAGAAGTGCATTTAACACCGCCTGCAGCTCCAGAGCATTTTTCAGATCCCGTATAAACAATACCTCAAAGAGACCATCATCCATCTTGATGTCCTCCTTTTGGTAAGCCTTATAACCGGCCACGGAAACAGAATTGCTCACAAGCCCCAGCACAAAATCATCCTCTACCACACCATCATCATAAGTGATACGCATGTGGTGCGGCTTGATCTCTGCCAGATGCTTCAGCCCCTCAATAAAATAGGCAGTCTTACCCAGCATGTTTTTCCACTCCTGCGGTGTCGTGTAGGATACCTCGGTAAAGGCACCAAATCCCGCCACATAAGTAAAAAATTTATCATTGAAAGAACCCAGATCACACCGGAACACCTTTCCCTGCGTCACAAGCTCTGCCGCATGACGCATGATCTTCGGGATCCGCAGACTGGATGCGAAATCATTGACCGTTCCTGCCGGAATATACCCACAGATTGGTTTCTCATGAAGGCGCATCATACCATTGGCTACCTCATTCATTGTGCCGTCTCCACCGGAGCATACCACATAATCATACCGGGAACCATACTCGATCACTGCGTTTTTGGCATCATTCTGACGGTTGGTCGCCATCAGCGTCACAATAAAATCCGCCTCACAGAACACCTGAATAATGTCTGCCAGTTTATTCTTGATCTGCTCCTTCCCCGCCATGGGATTGTAGATAAATAATAACGTTTTTCTCAGCTTTTTCTGATGTCCATCGTAATGTTTTTCCATATATTTACCGTACCCTTTCTGCATTTCCAGCTTTGTCCCTGTTTCTGTTCCAAAGGTTTTCTCCTTCCGGAAAGACTGCCACGATATTTATAGCATTACTGAATAAACATTGCGTCTCCAAAGGAGAAGAACCGGTATTTCATCGCCACGGCTTCCTTATATGCCGCCATAATATGTTCCTTGCCCGCCAATGCTGAAACCAGCATCAGAAGCGTGGATTCCGGCAGATGAAAGTTCGTGATCAGGCAGTCTAACACCTTGAACTGATATCCCGGATAAATAAAAATATCCGTATCTCCCTCGGTTGCCTGCACCACACCATGCTCATCGGCAGCAGACTCAATGGTCCGGCAGCTGGTGGTGCCCACACAGATCACTCTGCCGCCCTGCTTCTTCGTTTCATTAATGATATCCGCAGCCTCCTGAGAGACATGATAAAACTCCGTATGCATATGGTGCTCCGTGACATCCTCTACCTTGACCGGGCGGAATGTCCCCAGTCCCACATGAAGCGTCACACGGGCAATCCTGACTCCCTTCTCCTGAATCCTTTGCAGTAACTCCTCTGTAAAATGAAGCCCCGCCGTCGGTGCCGCTGCCGATCCCTCATATTTGGCATAAACCGTCTGATAACGGTTCTTGTCCTTGAGCTGATGGGTGATATACGGTGGCAGAGGCATCTGTCCCAGCTGATCCAGGATCTCCTCAAAGATCCCCTCATATTCAAATCGGATCAGACGATTTCCCTCGTCCACAACCTCCTGTACCTCGGCATGCAGAAGTCCTCCGCCAAAGGAAAGACGCATCCCCGGTCTTGCCTTTTTGCCGGGCTTTACCAGTGTCTCCCAGACATTATCCGTCTTTCTCTTGAGAAGAAGCACCTCCACCTTTCCACCGGTTCCTTCTCTCTCTCCGATCAGACGTGCCGGGATTACCTTTGTATTGTTGATCACCAGACAGTCTCCCTCATGAAGATAATCGATAATATCATGAAAGATCCTGTGGGTGCGTTCTCCTGTTTTTTTATCTAAAATGAGCAGTCTGGAGGAGTCTCTCTGCTCCAGGGGATCCTGTGCGATCAGCTCCTGCGGCAGCTCATAATCAAAATCTGCGGTCTTCATATCCGTACTTCCTTTCCAACATCGTATATCTATAAATAATACTATTTCTCCCGCAAAAAATCCAGCCTTTTGTAAACATTAGGTAAATTCTCTTAAAGGCGCAGTAAAATGTCGAATTATCTTCCAAAAATGCTAGTTATTTTGTTAAAAATAACGTACAATAATGGTAATGACGATAATTCCATAAGGAGGATTTCAGATATGGCTATTACTACCTTTGCAGCCATCGACGTGGGTTCCCACGAAACATCGCTGCGTATCTATGAAGTATCCAGGAAATTCGGGATCCGGGAGCTTGACTATGTACATCATACGGCCCGCCTTGGATATGAAACATACTCAACAAAACATATCAGCTATCATTCCATTGATAAGCTCTGTACTATATTAAACGGCTTTAAAGATAAAATGAAAGAGTACGGCATTTCTGATTATATGATTGCCAGCACCAGTGCTCTCCGGGAAGCGGACAATAATCTGATCGTGTTAGATCAGGTCCGTCAACGCACAGGTTTCCGGATCAAGATCTTAAGCAACTCCGAGCAGCGTTATCTGTGCTATAAGTCCATCGCCCTGCAGGAAAATTCCTTTCACCGGCTGATCCAGAAGGGAACGCTGCTGGTGGATGTGGGTGGCGGCAGTATGCAGCTTTCCCTCTTTGACAAAAACAATCTGATCTGTACCCAGAATATCCTGCTGGGCTCTCTCCGTATCCAGGAGTTTTTACAGGATATGCAGAAGCATACGGACAATTACCAGAACCTGGTATATGAATATATCTCCAACGATCTGCATACCTTTTCAGAGCAATATCTGAAGGATCACAAGGTCAAAAATATCATTGCCGTGGGAAATCAGCTGAGAACCTTTGTAAAATATTTATCTGTCCACAATTTCGGACACTTACAGCCTACCGACAGCCGCGGCCGCAAAAAGGATTCCGTGAGCCGGCAGGAATACGATGAGTTCTACGAAGCAATCTCTTCCCAGCATCCGGAGGATCTGGCAAAGGAGTTAAATACCTCGGTGGATCAGGCTTCCCTGCTGCTACCGACGGCGATGATCTACCACAATATTTTTGAGGAGACCGGTGCTGAGCAGATGTGGCTTTCCGGCATCACACTCTGTGAGGGGATGGCCGCTGACTTTGCCGAACGTAAGGAAAAGATCACACCGGCACACAGCTTTCTGGAGGACATCATCCACACTGCCCGCAGTATTGCAGAGCGGTACGGCTGCAGCAAAAAGCATGGCGATTATGTGGAAAACGCCGCCTTAAAGATCTTTGATGCCGTAAAACGCCAGCAGAACATGACAAGGCATGACCGTCTTCTTCTGCAACTCGCTGTGATCCTTCACAACTGCGGCAGTTACATCAACCTCAAGGAGGTAGGAGAAAATTCCTACAAGATCATCATGTCCACAGAGCTGATCGGTATCTCCCACAAGGAACGTATGATCGTTGCCACTGCCGTGCGCTATCTCCGGGATTATTTTCCGGAATACAGCCAGCTTCAGGACAGCTTCGATAAAGAGGATTACGTCCGCATCGCAAAGATCAATGCCATCCTGTGCCTGGCAGATGCCATGGATCGAAGCCACAAACAGAAATTTACAGCGATCACAACCTCCCTGCGCAGTCAGGTACTGACCATTACAGGAAGCACCTTATATGACATCACATTAGAGCAGGGTATCTTTCAGAATCATTCCGACTTTTTTGAGGAAGTGTTCGGTATCCAGCCGATCCTGAAGCAGAAGAAAACCATGACACCCAAACATACCGAATCCAACAAAGCAAAGAACGGAGGCAGACCATGAGCAGATCACCATATTTAAAACCGGAATATTTTTATAATAGAGAATTAAGCTGGCTCTCCTTTGATTATCGTATTCTCGGAGAAGCCCAGGACAAAACCATTCCCCTTCTGGACCGCTTAAAATTCTTAAGCATCACCGCATCAAACTTAGATGAGTTTTACATGGTGCGTGTGGCTTCCCTGAAGGACATGGTACACGCAGAGTACAACAAAAAGGACATTGCAGGTATGACCCCGGCAAAACAGCTGGAGGAGATCAGCAAAGTCACGCACGATTTTATGAACGATCAGTACCGCACCTACAACAACAGCCTGATCCCTGCCCTGAAAAAGGAGGGGATCGCCATCCTCTCCCATTATGAGGATCTGAGCCAGAAGCAGGCAAAATTCGTTGACGACTATTTTAAGTCCGAGGTTTATCCGGTTCTGACACCAATGGCAGTGGATTCCTCCCGTCCATTTCCTCTGATCCGGAACCGCTCCTTAAATATCGGTGCCATTCTGAAAATGAAAACCACCACTGCCGGTGCTTCCGGGAACGGCCACTTCCGGGAGCTGTATATTACACATAACGGTGCCAAAAAGGAGGGGGCTTCTGATACTGATTTCGCTACAGTACAGGTTCCTTCCGGTCTCCCAAGAGTCGTAGAGATCCCTTCCGAGAATGGCTTTGACCGTACCTATATCATGCTGGAGCAGATCATCGAGCGCAATATCCACCGCCTTTTTCTAAATTATGAGGTACTCTGTGCCTTTCCATACCGTGTGATGCGAAACGCGGATCTTACTATTGAGGAGGACGAGGCTGCGGATCTGCTGATGGAGATTGAAAAGCAGATCAAACGCCGGCAGTGGGGCGAGGCGATCCGTCTGCAGGTGGAGGCAGGTATCGACAAAAAGCTCTTAAAAGTATTAAAAAAGGAGCTTCATATTAAGGAGGAGGATATTTTCCATATTAACGGTCCTCTGGATCTGACCTTCCTGATGAAGCTTTCCGGCATGGAGGGCTATGATGAATTAAAAGTTCCGAAATATACACCGCAGCAGCCAAAATGGCTGAACAGCGAAGACAACCTGTTCGCTCAGATCCGGGATCACGATGTCCTTCTGCACCACCCATATGAGACCTTTGATCCGGTGGTAAATTTCGTCCGGGAGGCGGCCAAAGATCCCGATGTCCTTGCGATCAAACAGACGCTTTACCGTGTCAGCAGCCACTCTCCGATCATTGCCTCTCTTGCAGCGGCTGCCGAAAACGGCAAACAGGTAACGGTTCTCGTGGAGTTAAAGGCTCGTTTTGATGAGGAAAACAATATTATCTGGGCAAGAAAACTGGAACAGGCCGGCTGCCACGTTATTTACGGTCTGGTAGGCTTAAAGACCCACAGCAAGATCACCCTTGTGGTCCGCCGGGAGGAAGACGGCATCCGCCGTTATGTCCATCTGGGCACAGGTAACTACAATGATAGTACAGCAAAGCTTTATACAGATATGGGACTTCTCACCTGCAATAAAGCCATTGGCGAGGATGCCACCGCTGTCTTTAACATGCTTTCCGGTTACTCGGAGCCTGCTGTCTGGAATAAACTGGCCGTAGCTCCTCTGTGGCTGCGTGACCGCTTTACGGAAATGATCCGCCGGGAAACAGATTTTGCCAAAGCAGGCAAAAAGGCATTCATTAAAGCAAAGATGAATTCCCTGTGTGATGCCAAGATTATTGCATCCCTTTATGAGGCTTCTGCTGCCGGAGTTCAGATTGAGCTGGTAGTCCGCGGCATCTGCTGTCTCAAAACAGGCATCCCAGGCGTCAGCGAAAACATCCATGTCCGTTCTATTGTCGGTGATTTTCTGGAACACAGCCGTATCTTCTATTTCCATAATAACGGCCATGAGGAGGTCTATATGGGAAGTGCCGACTGGATGCCGAGAAACCTTGACAAACGAGTAGAGATCCTCTTCCCGGTAGAGGATGAAACCCTGAAGCAGGAGGTCATCCACATTCTGGATATCCAGCTGCAGGACACTTTAAAAGCCCATATCATGCAGCCGGACGGCACTTACAAGAAACAGGATCTCCGGGGCAAAAAGAAACTCTGTGCACAGGATTACTTCCGTCAGGAGGCGATCCGCAACGCAAACCAGCGTAAGAAGGAACAGAAAGCCCGCCGCACCTTCGAACCAATGACCGGCGAGACAGAAGAATAAATCCGTACAACATCATATTCTAAAACTTCAAAAGGATGGCTGCACAATCGTGTAACCATCCTTTTGAAATTTATCGCATAGCGGAGTTTCGAAGAAACTCCTAATATGAGTCCTTTAGGACTCATAATTTAGATAAAATCCAGCAATGACATCTGATTTGTATGTGGCATATCCCCCAGAAGTCCCAGCTCTGCCATGGTATCTACTGTGGTAGCACTGACTTTGCAGCGGTTCTTAAAGTCCTCTCTTGACAGGAATTTTCCCTTCTGTGCCTCCGCCTCGATCATCTCCGCCGCAACATTTCCCAGTCCGTCAATCGAGGAGAAGGACGGCATCAGCTTGCCATCAATAATCTGGAAACGGGTCGCCTTTGACTGGTACAGATCAATCTTAACAAAATCAAAGCCGCGGGCATACATTTCCTGCACGATCTTCATGTCCTCCAATGTGGACTTCTCTTTATCCGTCAGGCTGTCGGAACGCTTGTTGTAATCTGCCATATAATACTCCAGCCGCTCCTTTCCCAGACACATCAGCTCATAGTTAAATGCCGTCGCACGAATACTAAAATAGGCTGCATAATAGGCGAGAGGCCTGTGTACCTTAAACCACGCCACACGCATTGCCATCATAATATAGGCTGCCGCATGGGCTTTCGGGAACATGTATTTGATCCGCTGGCAGGACTCAATATACCAGTCCGGCACATCACATGCCTTCATGTCAGCGATCATGCTGTCATCCAGTCCCTTTCCCTTTCGTACGCTCTCCATGATCTTGAAGGAACGCTCATTCTCGACTCCCATCCGGATCAGATATGTCATAATATCATCACGGGTACAGATTGCCGTTGACAGAGTACAATATCCCTGTGAGATAAAGTACTCTGCATTGTCCTGCCATACATTGGTTCCATGGGACAGACCGGAGATACGGACCAGATCCGAAAAGCTCTTTGGTTTCGTCTGCTCCAGCATGTTCATAACGAAATGGGTACCAAGCTCCGGAAGTCCCAGACTTCCCAGCTTGCAGCCCCCGATGTCCTCTGGTTTGATGCCAAGTGCCCGCGGCGACTCAAACAGGGACAACACATCCTGATCATCCATACGGATCGCAGCCGCATCCACATCCGTCAGATCCTCCAGCATTCGTATCATGGTTGGATCCTGATGCCCTAAGATATCCAGCTTCAACAGATTCGAATCAATCTTATGGTAATCGAAGTGGGTCGTGATCGTTCTGGTCTTCATGTCATTGGCAGGATGCTGCACCGGCGTGAAGGTGTAAATCTCCTCTCCTACCGGAAGAACAACGATACCGCCGGGATGCTGTCCTGTGGAGCGTCGCACCCCAACGCAGCCGCTGGCGATCCGCTCGATCTCTGCCGTTCTCTTGGATTCTCCGTGCTCCTCATAATACTTCTTTACATATCCAAAGGCTGTCTTCTCCGCCATAGTACCTACGGTTCCGGCACGGAAAGTCTGTCCCGCTCCAAAGATAACCTCGGTATAGTCGTGGGCATTACTCTGATATTCACTGGAGAAGTTCAGGTCGATATCCGGCTCTTTATTTCCCTTAAAGCCCAGGAATGTTTCAAACGGAATATCGTGACCATCCTTTAACAGCATTTCTCCGCACACCGGGCATTTCTTGTCCGGCATATCGCAGGCAGAGGAACCGGCATAAGCCCTTACCTCATCGGAATCAAAATCATAATAATGACATTTGCCGCAATAGTAATGTGCCGGCAGTGGATTGATCTCACTGATCCCCGCCATGGTCGCAACAAAGGAAGATCCGACTGATCCACGGGAACCTACCAGATATCCATCCTCCACTGACTTCCACACAAGCTTCTGGGCGATAATATACATTACGGCGTATCCATTGCTGATAATGGAGTTTAACTCACGCTCCAGACGCTCCGTTACGATCTCCGGCAGATCCTCTCCATACATGGAATGTGCCTTATTGTAGCAGATGTCTCTCAGATCCTGATCGGAGTTTTCAATCTCCGGCGGACATTTTCTCGGACTGCACGGATGAATATAGTCAATCATATCGGCGATCAGGTTTGTATTAGTGATCACGACCTCCTCCGCTTTGGCGGCACCAAGATACTGAAACTCGGACAGCATCTCCTCGGTGGTCCGGTAAAAAAGAGGTGCCTGCTGATCTGCATCAGAGAACCCCTTACCCGCCATAATGATCCGGCGGTATACTTCATCCTCCGGATTCAGGAAATGCACATCACAGGTTGCCACAACCGGCTTGTGATACTCCTCTCCCAATGCCACGATCCGGCGGTTGATCTCCATCAGGTCATTTTCATCCTGAATCTGTGGATATCTGTCATTGTCCCGGATCATAAACTCGTCATTGCCCAGAGGCTGGATCTCCAGATAATCATAGAACCGCACCAGACGGTCGATCTCCTCGTCTGTCTTACCCTCCAGAATTCCCCGGTAAAGCTCTCCCGCCTCACAGGCAGATCCCATGATCAAGCCCTCTTTATACTTTAGATACAAACTCTTTGGCAGCTTCGGCCGTCGGTTAAAATACTTCAAATGAGACTCGGAAACGAGGCGGTACAGATTGACACGGCCAATCTCATTTTTTGCCAGAATGATCGCATGATATGAAGGAAGCTTCCGGATCACCTCTTCCGTCGGTCTGCCAAATTCATTGAGCTGTGTCAGGGTGGTGATGCCCTTCTCCTCCAATCTCTTGCACAGACGTAGGAAAATCTCCGCTGTAGCCTCGGCATCCTCCACGGCACGATGATGGTTCTCCAGAGAGACACCTAACTCCTTTGCCACATGATCCAGCGTATGCTTTCCCAGATGAGGCAGAAGTGCTCTCGACATGGATACGGTATCCACCACGGTAAAATCAGAATCAAGTCCCTGATCTTTTGATTTCTGATGGATAAATCCCATATCAAAGGATGCATTATGAGCTACCATTACACAGCCTTTACAAAACTCCAAAAACTCCGGCAGGATCTCCGTGATCAGCTTTGCCCCATGCACCATGCTGTCATTGATCCCTGTCAGCTGTTCGATCTTATAAGGAATCGGTCTCTGGGGATCCACAAAGACACTGTAACGGTCCACAATGGTCTGATCCACGACCTTGACCGCACCGATTTCAATGATCTCGTTATTCCTGGCTCCGATGCCTGTTGTCTCCAGATCAAATACTACAAACGGTGCACTTAAATCCTGTCCTCTGTCATTTTCCACCGTTTCGATCAGATCATCTACCAGATACGCCTCCACACCATAGATCAGCTTCAGGTCGTCATCCGGCTTTAGTGCATGATCGGCATCCGGGAAAGACTGAACCACACCATGGTCGGTGATAGCGATTGCCTTATGCCCCCACTTCAAGGCAGTTTTTACATATGCCTTGATATCCATCACGGAGTCCATCTCACTCATCTGTGTATGGGCATGAAGCTCCACACGCTTTCTGCCCTCATAATGATCCATACGATACACTCTGGTATCGTGCCCCGGTTTCATCCCCCGCACCGATCCTATGCTGATCTCATGGCTGAATTTATCTCTGAGAGGCATTCCCTTTACAATGACAAATTCATTTTTCTTGATCTTACCGCTGTCCTCAATCTCTGCATGCTGCTCCGGCTGCATAAAGATCTTTACCGAAATTGTATCTGTAAAATCTGTAATATTAAACATCAGAAGAATCTTGCCACTACGAAGCTCTTTTGCCTCCACACCGGTGATCATTCCTTCGATCACAACTTCGTCCATCTCATCCTGAATGTCCACAATCCTGACGTGATCTCCCTCGCAGTTTCTGCCATAGAAGCATTCCTCATCGATGTTGCCGCGGTAGCCTCCCTTTTTCTTCCAGCTGCCCCGGCCGCCATATCCACCATTTCCATAACCGCCACTGTTTCCGGAGCTGCCACCACCATTATTGGTGCCAGCGTTCCCGCGCCCCTTGGAGCTACCGCTGTTTCCTGCCACCGCTGTCTTCTGCTGTGTACCCGGTACATTATCCTGCCCCGCCTGCATTGCCGCACTGGCAGCAGCCGCCGCTGCCTCCTCATCGGCTCTGTTGGTATCTGTCTTCTTTTTCTGTCCATCCATGGCTGTTCCATCATCCCACGGCACCTCAGAATTATGCTCCGGTGCTCCGGCTGCACCATTTCCATCAGCCCCGGCTGCAGGCTTTGGTGCCGGCCGGTGCTCCAGACGCACATATTCATATTCCTGAGAAGGTGTCTTAAGAGAAGATGCCTGCGTATAATTGATCTTTACATCAATATCAAACCCGGCTTTATACGCAAAAATTTCCTTCAGCTTCGCAACAAGCCTGTCCTGTCTTGCACGGTACATGGAATCATCCTCACAGCTTATCGTCAGCACCGCACCACTCATCTCTGTCTGACCTCTGTAAAGGATATTAAAATCCAGAATATTGTCCTCTTTGAGAATCTCCATGATACTATCCTGATATTCCTTCCAGAAATCCTCCGGACGATACTGCTGCGACAGATCATAGCTGTCATCGACTCTGACGGAAAATCCCACCGGTCCCATGACCGCCTCCAGATTATGACGCACCAGACGAATCTCGCGATAAGGAATGATATGGCTGCTCTTTAAATCGACACACATCAGCTTTTTTTGACGAAACACCCGGATCCGGTTCACCATAACGTCAGAAAATAAATTCTTCTGACGGTCCGTCATTTTTAGTCCTTCAAACGTATCCAATAACGACTGTTCCATTCCTTATCACCTCATACCGTTCTATCTTTCACCACAACACCGCCGCCCTGTGGCAAAACGGTATTATTTTTCTCTGGCTTCCTGCATCCGGACTAATTCATCATGGAGTGCATTCAAAAGCTGATCTTCCGGAAGTTTCCTGATAACCTCTCCCTTTTTGATCAGAAGACCTTCTCCTTTGCCTCCTGCAATGCCGATATCTGCTTCTCTTGCCTCACCTGGTCCGTTGACAACACAGCCCATCACTGCAACCTTTACATCCAGATCCATGTCACGGACCATATCCTCTACCTTTCCTGCCAGTCCGATTAGATCGATCTGGGTTCTGCCGCATGTAGGGCATGATACCACTGTCACACCACCCTTACGAAGTCCCAGCGTCCGAAGGATCAGACGTGCAGAACGGATCTCCTCCCGTGGATCTCCCGTCAGAGAGACACGGATCGTATCACCAATGCCCTGATACAGGATATTTCCCAGACCAATGGCTGACTTGATATTGCCGGACAGAACGGTTCCGGACTCTGTAATCCCCACATGAAGTGGATAATTTGTCTTCTGTGCGATCAGTTCATGTGCCTTGATGCACATTAATACATCCGATGACTTGATACTGATCACCAGATTGTCATATCCCATATCCTCGATCAGTTTCACCTTGCCAAGAGCACTCCGTACGATTCCCTCTGCGGTCACACCACCGTACTCCTGTATGTACTCCTTTTCCAGGGAACCGCTGTTGACACCCACACGGATCGGAATATTACGTTCCTTTGCCACATCCACCACGGCACGGACACGATCGTTATCCCCGATATTTCCCGGATTGATACGGATCTTGTCTGCTCCATGCTCCATGGCCGCGATTGCCAGCCTGTAGTCAAAATGAATATCCGCCACCAGAGGAATATGGATCTGCTTCCTGATCTGCTCCAATGCCTCTGCCGCCTCCATCGTTGGCACAGCACACCGGATGATATCACAGCCCAGATCCTCTAAGCTGTGAATCTGGGCTACCGTTGCTGCAACATCCTCTGTCTTTGTATTGGTCATGGACTGGATCGCCACCGGATTTCCTCCTCCGATGGCTACGTCTCCAATATGAACTACCTTTGTATGATCTCTGTACATTTTCACCACACCTTTCCCTATTAATGTATAATCTTCCAGATATCGTTAAACATGATCAGCACCATCAGGATCATCAGCAGAAAGAATCCAATAATATGAACAAATCCTTCCTTTTCCCGATCCACTGGTTTGCCCCGGACGGCTTCGATCAGAATAAATACAAGTCTTCCACCGTCCAGTGCCGGCAATGGCAGAAGGTTCATCACGCCCAGGTTTGCACTTAAAAGCACCGACATATAAAGCATATTGATAATGACCGCCTTCATACCATACTCTACACTCTGATCGATCACACCGCCTACGGCATCCACAATACCAACCACACCGGATACATCATTGCGGGATACTTTTCCCCGCACAAGCTGTCCCAGACTCGCCACAGTAGTCTCGATCCAGTATTTCACCTCGATCACGCTGTATTTCAGAACCGCTGCAGGTCCCTTCATTTCATTTCTGGATGCCACAAAGCCCAGCGTCTTCCCCTCGTACGGCTTTGGTGTTACCTGGAATGTTTTCTCAGTTCCTTTCCGGTCCACCACAAACGTCACTGCTTTACCGTCTTTATTTTGCTCCATCACACGGCTCAGCTCACCGCTGTTTGATATCTTTGTTCCATTAACCTCCAGAATCACATCCTTTTCCTGAATTCCGGCTTTTTTGAACGCTCCGTCATCTGTGACGTTGGAAATCTCTGCCTTTGACTTTTCCTCGGATGGATAGCCAAATCCAAACAGATATGTCTTATAATCCGGAGCAATGGAAAGTGTCTTGTCTTTGCCATCCCGCTCCACAGTTACCTTTATGGTATCATCTGTCAGCGGATGAAGCTGCAGATATGTGGTGATCTCCCTTCCAATGGAAATCTTATGGCCGTTAATGCTTTTAACCATATCGCCTTCCTGTACCCCGGCAGCCTCTCCCGGCTGTCCCGGCAGCACCTGGACTACCTCCGGCATATCAATTCCGGCATTTCCCAGAATAATGATCGAAAATACAAATGCAAGGATAAAGTTAAAAAACGGTCCCGCAAAAATCACAGAAAATCTGGCCCATACGCCCTTACTGTTAAATGATCCTTCCGAGTCATCTTCTGTATCCTCTCCCACCATCGCGCAGGATCCGCCAATCGGAAACAGTTTCCAGGAATATTTCGTGATATGAGCCCAGTCCTCTCTCTCCTCAAACATCTTCTGGCTGCAAAACAGCTTGCAGGTCATTCCTTTCTCTGTCTTGCAGAAAGTGATGATCCTCGGTCCCATTCCAACCGAAAACTCCGTAACCTCCACTCCGTTTTTCTTTGCCAGCAGAAAATGTCCGAACTCATGAACCACCACGATAACGGTAAATATTAACAATGCCGCAACAATATTCATTCCTACAACCAGCCTTTCTTCTCTCTTCTCTTTCTTTGCATATAACCTCTACTCATCAAATGAGCCTTTCCACTCATTACTCTGCCTTCACGCATTTGTCGCATCGATTTTTGCATAAACTTCCGCCTCCACTGCAAGGATCTCCTCCAGTGACGGATCGGAGATCTTATGATGATCGTTCATACATTTCTCGATGATCTCCGGAATATCCAGATAACCGATCTTCCGATCTAAAAACAGGGCAACGGCTTTCTCATTGGCCGCATTAAACACCGTCGGCATACTGCCTCCCTGACGTCCTGCCTCATATGCCAGTGCGAGACCACGGAAGGTTTCCGGATCCGGCTTTTCAAAGGTAATATCCGTAAGCTTTGAAAAATCAAGACGCTCTCCCGGCAGATTTCTTCTCTGGGGATATGTCAGTGCATACTGGATCGGAAGCTTCATATCCGGTGTTCCAAGCTGTGCCATCACGGCTCCATCCACAAACTCTACCATAGAATGGATCACACTCTGCGGCTGGATCACCACCTGGATATGATCATAGTCCACATCAAACAGCCAGCGGGCTTCCATGACCTCCAGTCCCTTGTTGACCATGGTTGAGGAATCAATCGTGATCTTACGGCCCATAGACCAGTTGGGATGATTTAGCGCATCCTCCACAGTTACGTTTGCAAGCTCCTCCCGCTTCTTTCCACGGAACGGTCCACCGGATGCGGTCAGCAGGATCTTACTGATCTCGCTATGATGCTCTCCGTTCAGGCACTGAAAGATTGCTGCATGCTCACTGTCTACCGGTGTCAGAAGCACCTGATGCTGTTTGATCATCGGCATGATAATATGACCAGCCGTAACCAGCGTCTCCTTGTTGGCAAAAGCGATATCCTTGCCGTTTTTGATCGCTTCGATCACCGGACGGATTCCGATCATGCCTACCACAGCAGCTACCACTACATCTGCCGATGACACGGTTGCACAGGCGATCAGTCCATCCATGCCATAAAGCACCGATACATTTTCATCTGCCACTCTGCGTGCCAGCTCTCTCGCCTTCTCCTCCCGGTAGATACATACCACCTCCGGATGGAACTTGCGGATCTGCTGCTCCACCAGATCAATATTACTTCCGGCAGCCAGTGCCACCACTTTCATATCCTCGTTATTCTCTACAACCTCCAGCGTCTGTGTTCCAATGGAACCTGTAGAGCCCAAAATTGCTAAATGTCTCACTTGGATCCTCCCATTGTAAATAATTCCCTTATCTCACTATATAAATAAGTTTAATTTGTAATCCCCCTGATCCCGTTTGTACTATCTACAGCAGGATCGCCAGCAGATAAACTAAAGGTGCCGTAAATATAATGCTGTCAAAGCGGTCCAGAATGCCACCATGACCCGGTATCAGCTTTCCATAATCCTTAATATCATAATTACGCTTGATCGCTGATGCGGTCAGATCTCCAATCTGGGAGATCACGGAACCAACACCCCCGATCAGGGCAAACTGCCACCAGAACTCTGTCTCCTGACGATAAAATGCCAGTGCAAACAAAAAACCGATCAGTGCTGCACCGATAATACCTCCCAGACATCCCTCAATGGTCTTATTCGGGCTCAGCTTGGATGGCAGCTTATGCTTTCCAAGCAGCTTTCCGGCACAATACGCACAGGTATCGGATCCCCAGGAAGCTACAAAGATCAGCCATACTGTCAGGATACCACCCTCCAGATAACGTACCTTAAAGATAAAGGACATCATCAGAGTCACATAAACAAGTCCGAAAAACAATAATGTCATCTGATCCGAATGATATTTTGGATAAGCGATCACATAACACGCCATCATCACCATCAACGTAAGGATCAGCCATAATATTAAATATTCGTAATAACTGTCTAATATGAGAATATCCAGAATCACACTGGAAATATACCCAATCACTGCGGGAGGTGTCTTTTGAAGTCCCGCTGCACGGTAAAGCTCAAATAATCCGATCAGTGAAATCGCTGTCACTACCCAGAATAGCGGCCATCCGCCGTTTACCATCAGTGCTATGGTGATCGCTACCAGCACGATCCCGCTTGCCAATCTTGTCCAAAACATTACAAATACCTCACCTTTCCGATCACACTAGATTCCTCCGAATCGTCTGTCTCTCGACTGGAAAAACTCAACTGCCTTTTCCAGCTCTTTTTTGTTGAAATCCGGCCACAGAGTGTCCGTAAAATAAAACTCTGCATACGCAAGCTGCCACAGCAGATAATTGGATAATCTCTGCTCCCCACTGGTACGGATCATAAGATCCGGATCCGGAATGCCGTCAGTGTCCAGATAGGAAGCAATTTTCTCCTCTGTGACATCCCCGGCATGAAGCGAACCATTCTCGGCATCCTGTACCATATTATGTACTGCTCTGCGCAGTTCATCCCTGCCGCCATAATTAAGGGCTACCTGAAAATGAAGTCCGGTATTGCTTGCGGAAACCTCCTCCAGCTCTTTGATCTTTGCCTGCAGATCCGGCTCCAGGCGGCTGATGTCACCAATCACACGCACCTGCATATTGTTCTTTTTGCTTGTCTTGATACAATCCTTCAGATAACTGTGAAGAAGCTTCATCAGGGCATCTACTTCCTCCTGTGGTCTTGACCAGTTTTCTGTGGAAAATGCATACATGGTCACATACTCAATTCCCATATTCCATGCTGCCTCACAGATCTTTTCCACGTTTTTGCTGCCGGCAGCATGACCTGCATTTCTTGGAAGCATACGCTTTTTGGCCCATCTGCCGTTTCCATCCAATATGATCGCCACATGTCTTGGCACTGCTTTTTTGTTCTCTCCCATAAGACTCTTGATCCTTTCCCTTGTTATCTACATCATAATACAACCCTGCGTAAATTTGTAAATTTAGAAAATACAGGGACAGACAACCGCCTATCCCTGCTGAAAGTTCTTATACTGTCATAATTTCCTTTGACTTATCCTCAACCATGCCATCTACCTTTTTGATATAGGTATCTGTGAGCTTCTGAATATCATCCTGCAATGTCTTCTCCTCATCCTCGGAGATCTCATTGGCCTTCTGCTCCTTCTTGATCGCATCGTTGGCATCACGGCGGATATTCCGGATGGCTACTTTTGCATTTTCACCCTTCTTGCGGACATCCTTTACCAACTCCTTACGACGCTCCTCAGTAAGCTCCGGGAAGGTCAGGCGGATTGCCTTTCCATCATTGTTTGGTGTCAGACCAAGATCCGAAGTCATGATCGCCTTCTCAATCTCCTTGATCAGACTCGCCTCCCATGGCTGGATCACCAGAGTACGTGCCTCTGATACAGAAATATTGGCGACACTCTGCAGATTAGACTGTGTACCATAATAATCCACGGTGATCTTGTCCAGCACATGCGGATTGGCACGTCCTGCACGGATCGTTGTGTACTCACCGGACAGACTGTCCAGTGTCTTGTTCATTTTGTCCTCGTACTGTTTTAATTCCACGCTCATTGTAATCCTCCATTTAATTATGCTTTTACAAGGGTGCCATGAGTGGTTCCCTGTACTGTATTAACGATACTGTCTGCCTCATTTAAGCCAAAGATCATCATCGGCATATGATTTTCCATGCACAGAACGGCTGCCGCCAGATCAATGACACCAAGTCTCTGATTGATGACCTCATTGATATCGATCTCATCATACTTTTTGGCATCCGGATTGACTGCCGGATCGGAATCGTACACACCGTCAATCGACTTACCGGACAGGATAATGTCCGCTTCCATCTCCACTGCCCGCAGTACAAGGGCAGTATCGGTCGAAAAGTACGGATGACCGGTACCACCGGCAAAGAATGTCACAACTCCCTGCTCCATATATTTCACTGCCAGATCCTTTGAGAAAAGCTCGGTAAAGGAACTGCAGGCAAACGGTGTCAGCACGGCAGTCTGGATCCCGACAGAACGGAATATCTCAGAAACATAAATGCAGTTCATTACAGTAGCAAGCGTACCGATCTGATCTGCCTTGGTACGGTCGATGTTTTTGCTGGTGCGTCCTCTCCAGAAATTACCGCCACCTGTTACAACGCCAATCTGGATTCCCTGATCTACAAGCTCTTTGACCTGTCTGGCGATCTCAAGACAGGTTGCCTCGTCAAATCCGGTCTTATTGGAACCGGCAAGGGCTTCACCACTTAATTTTAATAACACTCTCTTATACTTTGCCATAGTCTTTGTCCATCCCCATATTATTTATCTTCAAAAAACTCATCCAGATTCACACCTGCATAGTTCAATGAGCAGTATCCATCAACAACAGCACCTGTATTGACCTGAATTGACTTTGCCTTAATACTTCCCTGTACGATCGCTGTAGAATCCACGATCACCGGTCCGTTTACATCAATATTACCCTTGACTGCTCCGGCAACCGTTGCGGAAATACCCTCGATATCACCAATGACTACCGTACCACCGGCCACTTCAACGGCACCCTCACTCTTGATATTGCCCTCCAGACGTTTCGTCTGCACCAGTACGTCAGAAGCAGACACGTTACCGGAAATGGTTCCATAAACGGAAACTCTGCCCAGACAGTCCACATCACCGTTGATAGTACCCATCACCTCCAGAGATCCCTCGGAAGAAATGCCGCCGTTAATGGTCGTTCCCCTGGTGATCACTGTCACATCATCGTCATCGGTATCAACCTGTGCTGCCCTCACCTCCGGCTGGCTCTCCTCTACAGGAGCTTCCTCCTTTGCCGCATTCAGAATATCCTCTACGGATAACTCCTCCTCTACCGGCTCCGGCTCTGCTTCCTCTTTGGCCGCATTCAGAATATCCTCTACAGAAAGTTCCTCCTGTGGCGTCTCCTCCGGAACCGGACTCTCCTGTTCCGGAACAACCGGTTCCTCAACTGCTTCATCTGCAGCACTGTCTGCAAACAGACTGTCGTCTGCCTTTTCTGTTTTGGTCTCATCAGTCATATCATCACCAAAGATCTGACTGAGTATGTCCTTATCTACATTTGCATCTTCAAATTCACTCATCTTATAAACCATGCCTTTCCTGTGACCTGACAGCTCACGCCGCAGACACAAATCTTTGTACAAAATCTTTCCACACTGTCTCCTTGTTCTTCATCCCATCCTCTGTTACCGTCCATGTCTGAACCATAACAGTTTCCGGCTTTTCTGTTATCAGCTCACAGAATCCCTGGATACATGCTGCACCAGCGGTGTCTTATCTGTGATCGGCAATATATCGTAACCGGCATCTCTAAGCTGTTTGATCAGCTTTGGTAAAGACTGTGCCGTGGCTGTCTTTGTCTGCTCATCATGCATCAGCAAAACAACATTACTGCCTGCTGCCCTGACACTTCTCATCGCATGCTCCACCAGTTGGGAAGCCGTATAGCCCTTTCCTGTTGCATCGTCATTTTGTGCATTCCAGTCAAAATATGTCAATCCACTCTGATTCAGATACCGGATACATTCCTTCATGGATACCTTGCTGACCGTGTTACTGCTTCCTCCTGGGAAACGGTAATATTCCGGTCTCACTCCTGTGATCTGATACAGATAATCACTGATCCCTGTGACATCCTTCTGAAAAGAAGCCAGATCCGCATACACCGTACTGTAACTATGGGTATATGAATGCATTCCCAAAGTATGTCCCTCACTGACAATCCTCTGATATCTCTTCTCGTTGGCCTCCCCCTTCTGGGCGATGCAGAAAAAAGTAGCACGGATATTCTCCGCCGCAAGTGTATCCAGAATCGTATCTGTATTGACACTCGGACCATCATCAAAGGTCAGATAGACATTGGGCTTATCTGGATCATCATAAACGGCCGCTTCCTTTTTTTGGAGTTGTTTCCTGGTATCCTCCAACTGCTTCTGAAGATCCTCTATCTGCTGTTGAAGATCCTTCCGGTCAGACCTATTCTGCTTTAACTGCTGTTCCAGCTTGTTGATCTGTCCTTCCAGCGTCAGTGCCCGCTTGTGATTATGATGTCCGTATATGCATAAGATCAGGATGATCAGCAGACATATTGCAAGTATGACACGGCGGACAAGCCTTGCCTGCCTGCGCCTCTGACGCCGCCTTGCCCGGATGCGTTCCTCCTGTCGTGTCATTTCGTCCCCCTCTCTCCTATGGAAACAAGACCCATATTGCAAAATTATAACATAACTTTCCTGTTTCGTCCAGTCACGGAATTCATCTCTATTGATTTAATTCATCCAGCAATTCCCGCCTTCTGGTACCGATCAAAAGCTCCTGATTATACTGCAGATACCGTTCGCACGGATTCTGTGCAAAAAACTGCACTGCCTCTGTCATCAGCGTCAGCTCCGTCACGAATAATATCATTTCCTGCCCGTTTCCAAAGGCATTTTCCATAAAATCAAAGGCAGCTTCCACGACAGCTTTGCCGTTCTCCTCCATCTGCTCCAGACATTTTCTGCATTGCTCAAATCCCGCCTTTGCCTCTCCGAAGGCTTCCCTGGGATCTGCTGCCGCAGGAACAAACTCTGCCATCTCCCTTTTCAAAGCTTCCCGCTCCCGCAGTGACTTTTTGTCCTCCCACTCCGCTTTTTCTGCCTGTCGGATCTGAGTCTCCATCTGCCCCAGAAGCTGCCGGTACATCTGAGCCGGCGATGCCGTCCCATTTCCCTTCTCCTTAAGCGTATGCTGATATTCCCTTAAATAGTCATACCAGCGATCCGTTTTTGCTTTCTGCCGGCAGACTCTGCCCAGAACCTCCCTGACACCATCTGTCAGAAGAGACACGACACTGACCCGCTCGTCAAAGTCCGCCTGAAATAACCGGGTATACACCTCCGTGCGGACATTTCCAGCCAGGATATCCGGAATTGCGTAATCATCCTGATACTTGCGGTAAAGCTCCAGATAAGCTGCCACATCCTCTGCCACATCCCTGTGACGCAGAAACTCATAAACGATTTCTTCCCCGACCGGAATATTAAGCTCCTCATAAGCATATAGCAGCTGGCTTAAATCCTCCCAGCCTCTGGCAGTCACAAACTGCAGCCCATCCACATCAGCCTCCACCCGGTAAAAATTCTTTGGGCGCAGCTCCAGATAGCTTAACAGTGCCCCATGGAGCCTCTGTTCTCTGGCGTATTCCTTCCACACACCGTAATCGGCCTCCACATCCATGCGGCGCACCCGGTCCAGTGTCACCATATCAAACTCCCGCACGGACTTGTTATATTCCGGCGGATTGCCTGCTGCCACGATCACCCATCCCTCCGGGATCTTCCGGTTGCCAAACATCTTTCCCTGCAGGAACTGCAGCATAGCAGGTGCCAGCGTTTCCGATACGCAGTTGATCTCGTCCACAAACAGGATTCCCTCCTTCAGCCCGGTCTCCTCCATCCGTCGGTATACACTGGCAATGATCTCGCTCATGGTATATTCCGTGACAGAATATGTCTTTCCCCCGTAGGAAGCCTCCCGGATAAAAGGAAGTCCCACCGCACTCTGCCTGGTATGATGAGTGATGTTATACGCCACTAATGCAACTTTGCACTCCCGTGCGATCTGTTCCATGATCTGGGTCTTTCCAATCCCCGGAGGTCCCATTAAAAGAACCGGTCTCTGCCGCACCGGAGGAATTTTATAATCTCCCTTGTCATCCTTTCCCAGATATGCCTGTACTGTATTTTTTATCTCATTTTTTGCCTCTTTAATATTCATGCTGTTCTCCATTCTTCCATTGTCCCTCGTCCACCTTCATCCGCATCGCCCATGCCGGCACTTTTTGTTCCTCATAATCCTCCAGAAATAAAAATGCCGTTTTATAAGGCGGTTTCTGTCCGGGATAGATTCCTTTGCCATCCGTAAAATAAAGAAGACCGCACAATTCATGAAACATTCCCTCTTCTAACATCTGCTGTACTCTGGTAAACGCGGGGCGAAAGTCTGTTCCACCACCCCCGCAGATCTCGAAACGATCAAACAGACGGGCAAGCTCCTCCGGAGAGGTGATGCAGTCCTCCTTCTGAACCATTTCATCACACTGCAGGATCCAGACTCTGGACCGCCGAAAAAAACTGTTCTGTCCGGTCAGTATGTCAAAGGTCTCCTGCAAAAAACCCTGCACCAGTTCCCCGCTGGTGGAGTAGCTGGTATCTACCACAACCACAAAATCCCGGATCTTTTGTACTTCACTGCTCTCTAACGGCTCTATCAGCGGCAGGCTGCCATACAACTGTAAGCCATACGTATAGTAACCCAGATCAAATTCCTCCGGATCCAGATGCATCTCCTCCCTGAAAACCGCAAACTTTTTCAAAAAATCCCGGTAGGTTCTTCTCTGCTGTCCGGCCTTCATCTGCTGACCAAAAAGTCTCTGTCCCTTCTCCCGGTCAGTCCCGTTTCGTTTCTGTTCCAGTGAGATCTGATGTGATGCCTGCTGCCACTTCTTCCTCGCCGGAGATGGCATCTGCTGCCCCTTTTGTTCCTTCGGCCAGTAGCGGTGATCATCCGCAAAAAACTCCTGTCCCAGCTTTTCCAGCTCCTGTAGGTCCTTACTCTGAAGCCAGCGGTAGATCACTGCCGCAGAAATCCCCTTTCCATATTGCTCCAGCTCCCGGTAGGTTTGTTCCCGGAGCCAGCCAAGGATCCGCTGCACCGACGGCTTTTTCAGATGATCGATCACATACTCCACCGCAATATCACAGGCAATATGCCACATTCTCCGGTTCCTCTGCCCACCGATCCACAGATGCTGAAACAGACAATGCAGGATTCCGTGCAGATAAAGCCTGTTCAGATATTTTTCGTTGTTCCGGAATAAACGAATCAGTTGCTCCGAAGAATAATGAAGGACTTCTCCATCCACCGCCAGAGTAGTGATCTGTGCGTCCGCCTGAGACGTCATGATCTGAAACGCCCTTCCCATATGACGAAAATCCACAAAAAGAGCATCTTTCGTATAGGAAAGCACCTTTTGTGCCATTTCTGCCTCCCACTCGGTCTCTGTCATGATATGTTTTTTCATGGTTTACCCCTTTTTATTCCTGCCATTCGTCAAATGCGTAACGGTCAGCTCCTGTATTTTCCCCGTTTTGCTCCTTTTGAATCTTCAGGATAGCAGCCGCCCCCTGCACCCATTCCATGGCAGATGCTCTCCGGGCTGCATGACCGATCCCTTCCGTCAGAAGGAGATGGTGCTGCACAAAATAATCTATCATGTCGATATGCCGTTCCTCCACGATAAGCTCCGCCAATGCCTTCTGGTGTCCTAAAAGGTACGTTTCGTAACGGGTTCGTGCCGTCTCCTCCAGTCCCGCCGGGTAAGCTATGCGGCTTCCCGCCATCCGGCATAAGGTTCTCTCACTTTCCTCCGCACAAGCTATTTCAAAAATATCATCGTAATCCCTCAGAGATACGACCCCATCCCGGAAGCACTGTCTTGCCCGAAATCCCTCTCCACGGATACTCATTGCAAAAATATGTGCTGGTCCTATCTCGTCATGATACTCCTCATATCCCGGATAAAACAGCCTGCCGTTGATGCTGCCGTTTTTTTCAAAAAAGACATCCATACCGTCCATTCTCTGTGCCAAAAGCTGTTTCAGACCTGTGGGCTCCTGAATGTCTCCGGATACCCGGAAGGTTTGAAGCTTTCTGCAGTTCATAAACACATCGCTTCCCACCCCCGTAAGATCTGCCCCAAAGCAGAGCTCCATCAGTGCTTTACAATTATAAAATGCCAGGCTTCCGATCCTTTGCACACAATCCGGCAATGACAGCTTCTGTAGATAGTCCCCATTTATGACTCTCACAGAATCATCCACCAATCCGGAATATTCCTGTGCTTTTGCTGAGTCCGCAAAGCAGTAATCCCCGATCTCCACCAACGGTACTCCCCGGATCTTTTCCGGTAAAACAACGGCAGGAGAATCCCCATAGCATCGAAGCAGGCGGATTCCCCCATTTTCTGTTTCTTCTATATACAAATATAAATTTTTATATCTGTATATTTGTCCCGCATCTATTGTACCCACTGTTCATCAAACCTTTCCCGGAAAATGCCGTTTATTTTTGCATAAATCATTATCACCGGACATTTTCGTGCAATGCCATCCTGTCAGCCGGTGCGGTTGGCGATTCCGTTTTCCTTCCACTTCCCGTTTCCTTTGCATCCGGATAGGAAAGTACGATCTTTAACAAACGGATCAGTTCCTCTGTATCCTTCGAACCCAGAATCCGGAACATTCCCTCATACTCCCTGCTGATCATCTGGCGCATCTGTACCGCCTGCTTTTTCCCTTCTTCTGTAATGCAGACATTGACATGACGCCGGTCCCGCTCTCCACGTACTCTCCGGATCAGCCCCTTCGCCTCCAGACTGGTCAGAATATCTGTCATTCTGCCCGGCACCACATGAAGCTGCTCCGTCAGCTTTCCTGCATGAACGTGATCCTCAATATAGCAGAGATACCGGAGCACACCATATTCCCCGCGAATGCTGTCCATCACAGTCCGGTTCATCTTGCTGTTTAACAGCTCTGCCAAAAGATTATATAATTCTTCCCCTAAATTCTGCTCCTCTGTCATTGTCCCCTCATTTCCAGACGGTTACCTGTAAAAAATACAAAGAAAAACTCATAAAACATTTTCCCTTGATCCTTCATTGTTTCACCGTCTATTTTGTAAATAAATCAATATCTTCGTGCCATTTCTATGCATAACGAAGTCCCTGCTCAAACTCCTGATCTCATACCAGAAGGGTGCATCCGATCACCGGATATAACGCCGGATTTCCATGCCCTCCTGTTTTGCCATTGCCAGAAGTCCCTGCTCATCTGTCATCTCTGCGGTATATATCTTGCCACGCACGCTGGGTGACTTCTGATTCGGTATGCTCCGAAGCTTTTTTAACAAGTCTCTCCGAAGCCGTTTTGCATCGACACTGCCCACCATAAAATCCATACGAATGACCTCACCTTTCTCTTTTATGCAGCAGTCCATAGGCTGCCAGCACTCCTATTGTTCCTCCTGCGCTGTCGATCAGTACATCCCGGAGCTGCCCGCTCCTTCCCGGCACAAACCGCTGATGAAATTCATCCGCTGCCGCATAGACCGCTGCCAGAAACACCGCCCGGACAAGCTCCCGCCGGGTCAGCTCCCTCCTGCTGACAATTCCAAGAAACAAAACTGCCAGAATCGCATATTCCGTCATATGTGCACCCTTTCTCACAGGAAATTCAATCCTCTGTGCTAAAGCAGTCTGTTCCTCCGGGGTCTTTAAGACATATCCCGGTACCGCCACTGAACAGATCATGCGCTCCACGCGAAGACTTGTCTGAGTGGACTCATCGGCCGGCTGGCCGGAAAAAAGAAAGATCACACTCATCCAGAATACTGCTGCCACAGAACATATCATCCTGCGCCTCACGGTATTGCCAAACAGCCGGAAAAGTCCCCGAAGCAGCAACGCTGCCAGAGCCCACAAAAGATAGCCCGTCAGAGTACCAAGAGTATTCATAATGATATCATCCAGCTGGCAAAATCCCCTGCCCGTAAGATGTTGAATCAACTCAATACAGACACTGCATAACAGTCCAGCCGGTACCGTTATAAAATGCCATTTTCCCGGAAGAAACAACGGCAGAAGCAGTCCAAATGGAACAAACAAAAGGATATTTTCCAATACCCATGCATGATCCTGCATCGTTGTACCCCAGGTTCCAAGAAAATGCATCTCCGTTCCCCATCTGCTCCCCGGTTCCCTGGAAAAAAACACGGTCTGTAAAAGCACCAGGAAATAGACCACAAACAAAACAACCACGATCCATTTTCCGGTTCCTACGGATGGAAACTTCGGGAAATACCGTTTCAGAAGGATCCACACACCACAGGCACAAATTCCAAGCAGCATGCCACCAAGCAAAGCCTGCGGCAAACATGCCGCTGCCTCACTGATATCTGCCATCATACACTGAAAAATACTCATTAAAACCACCCTCATCTATACTTCCTGTTTTTCTTCACATTTCCTTATGTATCTTACCATAATTCCACAAAAAAACAACCGCCGCAAAGCATCCTTTTGCTCTGCGGCGGTATTATTCATCTGGTTTTCTCAATTTATGCACACAGAATACTCTGGTGTGTCCATAAATTTTCTGTGAACGATCTGCTGCTATATCATTTTGTCTTTACCGATACTGCTTTTGACCACTTTCCTGCCTTACCGGTTTTCGGATCAACCGCACATACCTTCACATAATATTTTTTGTTCTTTTTTAACTTCAGAATTTTCTTTGCATTCTTTTTAACGGTAAATACTTTTCCACCGGATATACGGACCGCTTTTTTATTTTTCAGCTTAGAAAGCTTTGCGGCACTGTTGCTGTATGCTACCTTATACTGCATTCCTTTCTGTAAACTCCAGGTAATAGAGATTCCTTTTTTCAGCCCCTTCGCCTTAACATTTACCACCTGTGCCGGTGCTGTCCCCACTTCTCCTGCTGGTGCCGCTGTCACTGACGGTGTCTGAGTGGAAGAGACTCCCGCATTGCCGGCCGGGGTCTGCGATGGCAGCACTGTCTCTGACGGTGCCGGAGATGCCGGTGACTCGTCTGCGACCGTAACATCCTTTGTTTTTTCAAAGGAATACTTCTGATTTCTGTACTCAGAGGAAACAGCCATTGCATCTGTCCCTTCCTGATAAGGAAGTATAGTAAAGCTGTAATCATATAACTTTTTCTGAATCTGATATTTTTCCAGTGTATCATAGCCGCAGGAAGCATTTCCAGTGCCCCGTACCGCTGCATCCACCGTTACATACGTATCCTCCGACGGAGTAAGTTCCGGTACATGTTTTGCCTCCTGAAGCTGCTGTGGCGTAAAATGAAGTGCCGATGCATTGACCTCGTCATTGCCACAGATCAGCAGACCGTTCTTTCCTGCTTCATCCGTGATACGGATCCAATGAACACCCGTCAGGTTTCCGCAATCCTGCGGCATGGCAAACGGATAATACATATCATTTACAGTAGAGTCATAGACTCCTTTTCTGGTATAACTCTGGCGGTCATTATAGCTTTCTCCATCTCCGTTTCCATACCAGCTTATTTTCTCATTTCCATCTGCCATCGACAGAATCGTTCCTGCCTTGGTCACCTTTTTCAATCTGGTACGGGAAAGATCCATCTGCATATTCACCGTAACCGCACCATTGTTTTCAATGATGTAACGCATGATCACCGTAGTCGGTTCCTCTGATGTCTTATCAAGCTGGAAAGTGGAAAGCCACTTTACGTTAATCACATAACATCCATCCTGATTCTGTCCGATTTCCGGAACGGATGCCAGCGTCAGATCCTTCATAATATCTGTATAATTTGTAGTATCATTATCCAGCTTTGCTCTTCCGATATTTGGCTTTGGTCCCTGCTTCATCAATAGTTTATCTTTGTAGTAGTAGTTCTGCAACAGACCGTTTTCCAGATTCATTTCAACCGAAAAATCATTTCCGGAGATCATATAGCATCCATTTTTCTTGACAACATTTACCTGATCCCCCTGAAATGCATGTGACGTCTGTACAGCCGCCGTATCTACCACAAACTGTGCATATGCCGTCTCATATCCTTTCTCCATTGCCCAGGAGGCGTCCTTTGTCTGCACAGACAGATTCAGATAATAATCCGCTCCTGCTTTCAGCTTCTCCGGAAGCGTATATGGCACCTCCAGATCCTTCTCTTCCTGTGGGGCAACGTCCACATTCCATGTCCCCTGATCAATAACCGTATTATTTTCCTTCAACTGCCAGATCACATCATAATCAGAAAGATTCCTAGAAGCACTTTCATTTTTCACATGAATCTTCCGGTCGCTAAGCTTTTCTCCGTCTATGGTAAACCGGAAATCCTGATACTGGTATTTCACTTCTTTGATTTCCGGCTGCGGATCACGGTCCGCTGACAAAAGGCCATTCTGACAGAAATTCTTGTCCCCGGCATAACTTCCCCAGTCACCACCATATCCAAGATAATATCCCTTCAGATCATATAAACTGCCTGCATGGGCATCCTTCTGTCCATAATAATCCCAACTGCCTTCTGCGATCGCCACTTTTCTGGACTGATCCACCCAGTCCCAGATAAAACCGCCAAGCATGTTATCATATTTCCGGATGATATCCCAGTAGTCTTTCAGATTACCAACCGCATTCCCCATTGCATGATCATACTCACAAAGGATAAACGGCATATGGCTTTCACCCTCAGCATATGACAGGCAGCTTGCCGGATCATAATACATATGACTGACCATATCAATCCCGGCAGATCCCTTCGATCCCCCACTCATTCCTTCATAATGAACCATTCTGCTGTCATCCCGGTCTTTAAAAAACTGCACCATATGTGCAAACATACCATTTGCATAATTACCATCCCGTTCAGACCATCCCTGTGAACACTCGTTTCCGATCGACCAGAACAGATTACAGGTAGTATTTTTAAAACGCTCATAAGAAGCAGACTGTCTTGTCATTGCCACTGTTTCCAGCTTTGCTATTTTATCCTCTTCCGAATAAACTGCGTGACACTCTGTATTGCTCTCGCACATCACATATAAACCATATTTATCGCAAAGATAATACATATAGTCATCATTCGGATAATGCGCAGTTCTGACTGCATTAATATTATTCTGCTTCATCAGCCGGACATCTTCCTCATACACCTTGCGTGAAACATATTTGCCGGTTTCTATATCCGTATCATGACGGTTCACTCCCTTGATCAGCAGGCGCTTCCCGTTGAGTTTCACCGTCTCATAATGCTTTGTGGCATTATTGTATTTCCCGTCATCTGTCACCTTTGTGGAAGTAAATTCCAGTTTCCGGAATCCTACATTCTGACTGACACTTTCGTAATGAAGCTTTCCTTCTACATCATAAAGAGAAAGAACCATCGTATACAGATTTGGATGATCGGCATCCCACAGCTTCGGAGCATTGACAGGAAATGAAATCTCTGTTTCCTGTATCTGACCGGATTCCACCGTTCCGATCTCTGCTGTGCCGGACGCAGTCTCGTTTCCTTCTTCATCATAAAGAACTGCCTTTGCCGCCATAGAACTGCAACTCTCTGCTGCATCATTTCCAATCTGTACTTTCATTCTGACCTGTGCCTCAGAATAATCGTCATTCAGATCCGTATCAAGATCATAATCCCTGATATGTACTGCCGGTGTACTGGTCAGATATACATCGCGGAAAATACCTCCGTCATAGATCATATCCTGATCCTCCATCCAGGTTCCGTCGCAGAACTTCATGACCCTGACCGCCAGCAGATTCTTCTCCCCCTTTTTGTGAAGCAGATCTGTAATATCAAAGGTATGCGGATCATAGCTGTCCTCACTATATCCCACCTGGACTCCATTGACATAGAGATAATATGCGGACTCCACGCCCCCCAGGGTAATGTATACTTTTCCGTTGTCCTGAAGCATAGTATCCTTCACCGTAAACTCCTTACGATACAGTCCCACAGGATTCTTTTTCACCGGTGCTTCCGGGAATGACACACTATCTTCAAACGGCATCGTGGAATTCGTATAGATCGAATGATCAAAGCCATAACTGGTCCAGCTCGCCGGAAGCGTTACTTTCTTCCAGCCATCCTTTTCATTCAGGGCATAATCCTCTGTTTCAAAACTTCCCAGCTTATCAGCAGCTTCCGGATTGTCAAGAACCGTAAGCTCCCAGTCCTGCCCCTCCCCGGTCAGAAGCTGATAATAATCCGAACCCTCTCTTGCATAATCTCTTGCTCCCAGAAATGCCTTCTCCACATTCTGATATGGCGTCAGATTAGAACTGTCCTTCATCGCATTCACCGATGTAATATCGAGATTACCGTCCGTTCCTTTCCATTCATCCCCGGTGCATTCTGCCCGTTCCACCGGATTTATCTTTTTCGCCGGAAGCACTCCATAAGAAAACTCATTGTTATCAAATGTCGCCTTCGTCTCTGCCGCCTCTGCTGTATTTACGATAGTCATATCCGGCATCGCCGTCACTATCATTACCAATGCCATCGCACCGGCCATCATACTCCGTTTCATTTTGTGTAACCTCATTTTACTTCCTCCGTTTTCTAATAATAACCCGTTACATTATCGCGATATACTTATTTTACTTATATCTAAGACATATTTCAATCATCCGGAAAATGTTTATGTTCATTTTGTTATAATCCGTTTGGTTTTATTAAATGACTAACTCAAACTCCCCACACCGAATCATCAGGAGTGTTTCCAACGGAGAAAAAAAGGAGTATAGTATTATTTAGTATTGGCAGCTCTGACCGGAGCCCTGAGCGGAATTAGTGCGGTTTCATCAAAAACACTTCTTTTTTCATGAGAAACTCAATAAAAAATCAGCAGCCGGGCTGGGGCTGCTGACGTTGGGTACGCGGTTGATGATATAACCCGACTCATTCAAATGCTTTCCGAATACTGTCATAATGAAGGAAAATCCCCTTCCTGCCGTACTCCTCGATCTTTGCAGGATCCGCAATCTCAAAGCCATTGACTTCTTCCTGCTGTACTGTTACATCGGACTCTGTAAAATCCATGGTAAACCGGTACACATCCACGAAATAATTGTCGCCTTCTTTAATATTTTCCCGACGGTAGGAGAACAAAAGACCGCCTTCTGCCCTTGATACATCCAGACCGGTTTCTTCCCGCACTTCACGCAAAACGGCATCTGCAGAATCCTCTCCTGCCTGCACGCCGCCGCCCGGCACTTCCCACCAGCCAGGTGCCCATTCCTTATCCATGGCACGCTTCGTGATCAGGACTCTGCCATCCGACCGTCTGATCACTCCCAGAACGGACAGATGGTATTCTCCTTCCTTCAGCCGCCAGTCATTGCGTTTCATGGTACGCCCGGTACGCTGTTTATTTTCGTCGTATATATCCCAAAATTCCATTGTTATTGTTCCTTTGTATGTAATAATCTTTATGCTTCCTCATTCATCTTCGCCAGCTTCGCTGCCTGATCCACTGCGATAATATTATCTAACAGCTCATTGAGATCTCCATCCAGGATCTCATTCAGCCGATGGCTTGTAAACTTGATCCTGTGATCGGTTACGCGTCCCTGCGGGAAGTTGTAAGTACGGATTTTCTCGGATCGGTCACCTGTACCCACCTGACTGCGCCGCTCTGCGGACTGCTCACTCTCTGCCTTCTCTCTCTCCAGATCATAGATACGGGAACGGAGAACCTTCATCGCCTTGTCCTTGTTCTTAAGCTGTGACTTCTCGTCCTGACAAGATACCACGATTCCCGTCGGAATATGTGTGATACGAACTGCAGAGTCGGTGGTGTTGACACACTGTCCACCGTTTCCGGAGGCACGGAACACATCAATCTTACAATCCTTCGGATCCACCTGCACATCCACCTCTTCCACCTCCGGCATGATCGCTACGGTTGCCGTAGAGGTATGGATACGCCCACCGGACTCGGTAGACGGAATTCTCTGCACGCGATGGACACCACTCTCATATTTCAGCTTGGAATACGCACCAAGACCGTTTACCATAAATACAATTTCCTTGAAACCGCCGATGCCGTTTTCATTGGCACTCATGACTTCAACCTTCCAGCGATTTGCCTCCGCAAACTTGGAATACATACGAAACAGATCTGCCGCAAACAGTGCCGCCTCATCTCCACCGGCACCACCACGGATCTCCACGATAACATTTTTATCATCGTTCGGATCCTTCGGAAGCATCAAAATCTTTAACTCCTGTTCACACTTTTCTACTGTCTCGCGGCACTCTGCCAGCTCCTCCTTGGCAAGCTCCCGCATCTCCTCGTCATTTTCCTCCTCCAGCATCTGAAGGCTTTCCTCAATCCCGTCCTTTGCCGCACGGTACTCCTGATACTTTTCTACGATCGGAGTCAGCTCACTCTGCTCCTTCATCAGCTCCCGGTATTTATTCTGGTCATTAATGACATCCGGATCCGTCAGCTGCATATTTATCTCTTCCAGACTCCGTGCCAAATCCTCTAAACGATCAAACATTTTTCTTCCTCCTGTTTCTGCTGTTATTTATTCCTGCACAAACTTTGAACCCTAGGCACAAAGCATTTTATTGTTTATTCAGGCGTCCCATCACCACTCTGTCATTGCCACACAGATCCTGACAGCATTCTATCTCTTCAAAGCCATGCTGCACAAACAATTCTGTCACGGTCTCTCCCTGATCATACCCAATCTCTACCGCAAAGATTCCATCCGGCTCTAAATGCGGAGGAACCTGCTCCAGCAGACGGCGGTACAGCACCAGACCGTCTGCACCTCCATCCAGAGCCAAAAGCGGTTCATGCTCCCGCACCTCCGGCATCAGCCCGCGAACCACCTTGGACGCAATATAAGGTGGATTGGAAACGATGATATCATACTTTTCTGATATATTTTCCAGAAGATCTCCCTGATAAAATGTCACATCCACTTCCAGCTTTTTGGCATTCTTTCCGGCAATATCCAGCGCCTTTTCCGAAAGATCCGTGGCATCCACACGCCGTGGCACCCCCAGCTTCGCCAGCGATATGGCAATACATCCGGAACCGGTACAGACATCTAAGATGCTCTTGCCGGAAACCAACGGAAGCAGCTTTTCCACCAAAAGCTCCGTATCCTGTCTGGGCACCAGTACGTCCGGAGAAACCAGGAACTCCAGTCCCATAAATTCCTGTGTCCCGGTCAGATGCTGCACCGGAATATGACTGCCCCGCTGTCGGATCAGATCGCGGTATCTACAGATATCCTCCTGTGAAGCATTCTCCTGCTGCCGCAGAAAAAATGCTGCCCGGTTCATATGACTGATATGCTCCAGCAAAAGCCAGGCATCAAGCTCTGCATCCTCGATTTTGCAAACTGTCAGAGCATTTTTTCCTTCTGTGAGAAGCTCTCGAAAGGTCATTTGCAGCCTCCTGTCCTTATCTCCATAAATTTATTTATGATATCAGCCACTATTTCTTCTTGTCATCAAAGAAACGATCCAGACTTTTCAAATCATCGGCATCCTGCTCCACCGTTACCTTTGGAGCTGCTTTTCTTCCCTCGTCCAGCTTTGGAAGCTCCTGTGTAGCTGCAAGACGCTCTGCTCGGCGTTTTTTAGCCTCCTGATATGCCTTCTCATGAGCTGCCTCTCTGGCTTCCTGCTCCTTGATCTGGCGCATACGCTCTGCTGCACGGTTCCGGTACCTCTCCTCACGTTCTTCCAGTTCCCGGCGTTTCTTTGATTTTGGCAGTTTCTTCCAGAAGCCCGAATTGCTTTCTTTCTCTTTTGTTGCCTTGCTGCTCTCATTTTTCTTCTTTCGGGCAGCCTTTTCTAACTCTATACTTTCCTTCTTATTCTCTCTGGCAGCCTTTTCTAACTCTGCACTTTCTTTTTCCTTCTTCCGGGCAGCCTTTTCTAACTCTATACTTTCTTTCTTATTCTCTCTGGCAGCCTTCTCTAACTCTGCACTTTCTTTTTCCTTCTTCCAGGCAGCTTTCTCTAACTCTATGCTCTCTTCCTGTTCCGGAACCGCTTCCGTCTGCTCACTCTTTCGTGTAACAGCTTCTTTCTCTCCGTCAGCTTTCTTCTGCTTCTTTGTCACAGCTCCACTGCGGCTCCAGACAATCTCATCGGCTTCCTCCGTTTTTGCAGCAACAATTCCGGTTTCATCACTTGTCTCATCGTTCTCATTGACAAAAGCAGTTTCTTCCTTTTTTTCTGCGGTTTCCTGCTTTCTTTTCTCTGCCTTTTTCTTTCTGCGGTCGCGACGTTCCTTTTCCTTGTGCAGTTCCGTCTGATATGCTCTCCAGTCAAATACTGCCTCTACCGATGCGATCGCTACCTCGATCATTCCGTCATCCGGCTCCCTTGTAGTCAGCTTCTGCAGCCAGAGACCCGGCTTACTGATCAAAAGCACCAGTTTATTATCAGTATTGCCCACAAACTGGATCATTTCAAAGGATACTCCAGCCACCACCGGGATCAGCAAGATCCGGTAAAGCATCCGAATCCACAGATTATCAAAACGAATAAACATAAAGAAAACAATACTGACGATCATCACCACCAGCAAAAAGCTTGTTCCGCATCTTCTATGATAACGGGACTGCTTTTTTACATTTTCTACGGTAAGATCCAGACCATTTTCCACACAATTGATGGTTTTGTGCTCCGCACCATGATACATAAAAGTTCTTTTGATATCGCTCAAAAATGAGATTGCCACAACATATCCCAGAAACAGCAAAACCTTGAGAATTCCCTCGATCACAGATATCGTCGTCTGGGAATGCACTTTTCCCCGAAACAGCTCAGACACTGCAAAAGGCAGTATCATAAAGAATCCGACCGCCAGCAGAATAGACAATGCCACAATGAGAATATTTTCCAACAGCTCCTTCCTGTCAGAAATCTCTACTGCTTCCACCTGTCCTGCCTTCTCTCCATCCTCTTCAAGAAAACTTGAGGAATAGGTCAGAGTTTTAATTCCAAGTATCAATGATTCTATAAATGCCACGACACCGCGGACGATCGGCAGCCGAAGCAGAATATGCCTGTCTCGTACGCTCCCTGTGTCCCAGTTTTGAACAGAAATTTCTCCATCGGGCTTTCTGACGGCAACCGCATATTTATCACGATTACGCATCATAACCCCTTCGAGCACCGCCTGCCCGCCAATTCCTGATGATTTCATCGTATCGTTCCTTCCTACTAACTAAAACTATTGATTAACACAAATGGTCACAATACCGCAAAGGTACTGTGACCATTTGAAAGACCGGTCTCCCCCGGCCAAATATCCCGCTAGTTTGCGTTAATGCCATAACGACGATTGAATTTGTCAATCGCACCACGAGCTTTAACAGCCTTCTGCTGTCCGGTGTAGAATGAATGGCATTTAGAGCAGATTTCTACATGGATCTCTTCCTTTGTAGAACCTGTTACAAACTCATTTCCACAGTTGCAGACAACCTTTGCCTGATAATAATTAGGATGAATTCCTTCTCTCATGATGTTAGTAACCTCCTTTCGTTATCCTGACAGGGATAACCTATTACTTACACACAACTTACTCAGTATATCATAGCGTTATTTCAAATGCAAGCACTTTTCTTAGACAATTTTTACTTTTTTTACCAGCTGGATCAATTCTTTATTATCCTTCGTCTTGCGGAACATGGAAATAATATTTTCCACCGCTTCCTCGGACTTATTACCGCCAAATGCCTTGCGGATCAGGAAGTTGGCCTCCATCTCCTCCTGATCCAGAAGCAGATCGTCCCGTCGGGTACTTGATCTCGGCAGATCGATTGCCGGGAACAGACGTTTCTCGGAAAGACTTCTGTCCAGAACCATTTCCATATTACCGGTTCCCTTAAACTCCTCAAACACCACGTCGTCCATTTTACTTCCGGTATCTACCAATGCCGTTGCAAGGATGGTCAGACTTCCGCCCTCTCTCATATTACGTGCAGCACCAAAGAACCGCTTTGGCATATAGAGGGCGGCCGGATCCAGACCACCGGACAACGTACGGCCGCTTGGCTGTACCGTCAGGTTATAAGCTCTCGCCAGGCGTGTAATGGAATCCAGAAGGATCATCACATCTCCACCATGCTCCACGAGACGCTTTGCACGTTCGATCACCATCTCAGATACCCTTTTATGGTTCTCCGGCAGTTCATCAAAGGTAGAATAGATCACCTCTACATTCTCTCCCTGAATGGACTCCTTAATGTCCGTCACTTCCTCCGGACGCTCATCGATCAGCAGGACGATCAGATGCATATCCGGATCATTATGTGTCACGGATTTTGCTACCTGCTTTAATAATGTTGTTTTACCTGTCTTGGGCTGGGATACGATCATCCCCCTCTGTCCCTTTCCAATTGGAGAGATCAGATCCATCATACGCATGGAAATATTACTATTTCCTGCTCCCGGCACCTCCAGACGGATCCGCTCATTCGGAAAGACCGGTGTCAGATTCTCAAATTTCACTCTGCTGGAGGTCTCTTCCAGCGTATAACCATTCACGGTATTTACATATAATAATGCACTGAACTTTTCGTTCTGATTCTTGATCCGGGTATTACCCACAAGAATATCGCCTGTCCGAAGTCCGAAACGACGTATCATGGCAGGAGAAACGTAAACATCAGCCTCCCCCGGCAGATAATTATCACATCTTACAAAGCCATATCCCTCCGGCATAACCTCAAGGATACCGGTCTTGGTCTCTCCGCTGTCAAGCTGTGCCAGTTCCGCAAGCGGCATCGTTGCCGCATCTCCCCTCATATTTACATGAGAAGTATGGGCAGAATCATCATGCGAAAAGCTTCTACTGTCATGACCGCTATAGCTGTCACGGCTGCTTCCATTATTACGATCATCACGACTGTAGCGGTCGTCTCGGCTGTAGCGGTCGTCTCGGTTACTGTTCCTGTCATCTCGGCTGTAGCGGTCGTCACGGTTACTGTTCCTGTCGTCTCGGCTGTAGCGGTCGTCACGGTTACTGTTCCTGTCATCTCGGCTGTAACGGTCGTCACGGTTACTGTTCCTGTCATCACGGCTGTAACGGTCGTCACGGTTACTGCCCCTCTCATCTCTGCCTGCACCGTACCGGCGTTCTTCCCGTACCGTATGCATTTCCTGAATATTTGATGTATAACCGCCTCTTACCACAGATTTCGGCGTTCTGACAGATGCATTATTTCTCTCTTCATAATCCATAGGTCTTCTCGCAGGACGCCTCTCGGTCTTTCTCGCAGGGCGCTCCTCATATCTCATACGCCGTGCTGCTCTTTCCTCGACTGCTGCAACACTCTGCGTCTCAATTTCTTTTACCGGTGACACATTCTCCTTTTGTGCCGTTTCCCCATTTTCCTTTTTGGCACTTCTTCTAGCCGCCGGCTTCTTCGTTGTTCCGGCAGATGCTGATTTATCCTGCCGGCTTCCGGATCCCCTTGCGGCTTTTCCTGTCGCAGACTGAGCCGCAAGAATCTTCTGAATCTCTCCGATCAGTTCCTGTTTTTTAAATGTCGTTGCATTCTTCATTCCCAGTTTTCTACCGTACAAACGTAACTCTACCAGTGACATTTTTTCTAATTCTTCCATGTATAACCTCCGTTTTGGAATTTTTAATATTAAATTTTATACCTTCTGAAATTTCATGAATCTTCAACGAAATAATCTCTGAAATAAATATATAGAACAAATGAATTCCGTCTGACAGATCAATTTTCTTAAGTATATACAATAATTTCCAATCTGTAAATACCTAACTTAAACTTCTCATACATTTCCTCCTTTCCCTCACAGTTCGCCTTGTTTTCATATATAAAATATGATATCATGGATTTATATGGCTTATGCCCGGTATAATAGAACAATTTGTCCAATATGCTGACAAATTATCGTTTTCTTCATTATGCCTGAACAGAATAAAGAAAGGTTTGGTTATCATTATGGAACTCAAAGAAAAAGCATTATCCCTTCACCGGGAATGGAACGGCAAAATCACAACTACCCCGAAATGTCAGGTAAAGACCAGAGAGGATCTGGCTCTTGCGTACACCCCCGGTGTGGCTGAACCTTGTAAAGTCATTGCCGAAGATAAAGAAGCGGCATATACATATACCATCAAATCCAATACAGTTGCTGTCGTTTCTGACGGAAGTGCGGTTCTCGGACTTGGTAATATCGGTCCGGAAGCGGCAATGCCCGTGATGGAAGGAAAGGCGGTTCTCTTCAAAGAGTTTGGCGGTGTCAACGCATTTCCAATCTGTCTGGATACCCAGGATACCGACGAGATTGTACAGACTGTGATCAACATTGCCCCTGCTTTCGGCGGTATCAATCTGGAGGATATCTCCGCTCCCCGCTGCTTTGAGATAGAGGAACGACTGAAAAAAGCATTAAATATCCCGGTCTTTCATGATGATCAGCATGGTACTGCTATTGTAGTCCTCGCCGGTATCATGAACGGACTGAAGGTCGTCAATAAAAAGAAAGAAAATTGTCATATAGTTGTAAACGGTGCCGGTTCTGCCGGCGTTGCCATTACAAAGCTTTTGCTGCGCTTTGGCTTCCCAGATGTGGTTATGTGTGATAAATCTGGTATTCTTTCCAAGGATTCCTCCAATCTGAACTGGATGCAGAAGGAAATGATGGAGGTTACAAACCTGACCGGCAAAACAGGAACTCTTGCCGATGCATTAAAGGGGGCTGACATTTTTGTAGGCGTATCTGCACCAAATATCGTCACACCGGAAATGGTTACTTCCATGAATCACGATGCGATCCTCTTTGCCATGGCCAATCCGGTACCTGAGATCATGCCGGATGTTGCAAAGAAAGCAGGTGCCCGCGTTGTCGGAACCGGTCGTTCTGATTTTCCAAATCAGGTCAATAACGTTGTTGCGTTCCCTGGTATCTTTAAGGGGGCTCTGGAGGGGCGTGCCAGTCAGATCACCGAGGAAATGAAGCTTGCTGCTTCCTATGCGATCGCCGGTCTTGTTGCCGACGAGGATCTCAATGAGGACAATATCCTCCCGGAACCATTTGACCCGCGTGTTGCTGAGGTTGTTTCCCGGGCGATCAGGGATCATATCCACTAATGGCACGAAAAAAACGGCTTCGTTCCCCGGCCGAAGCGGCCTATGAACAGGCCTGCAGACAATGGAACGGAAAACCTTACTATTCTCTGGACTGTTATTTGAAACAGAAATTTGGTCAAAAGATTTATAAAGTGGCGATCGATGGCGGTATGACCTGTCCCAATCGTGATGGTACAAAGGGAACCTGCGGCTGCAGTTTCTGCAGTGCAGGGGGCTCCGGAGATTTTGCAGTCCCCCGGACGATTTCCGAGGAGGCTGTGATCCCCCGTACTTTAAACACCGGTAGTTCCAAGGAAGCTGTGGTTTTCCGGAACACTCCGGATTCTGAACGCATCCACCGGGGAATTGTTACCCGACAGCTTGACGAGGGAATTTCCCGTCTTCGGGCCGGTCATAAATATTGCGGCGGCAGGTATATTGCTTATTTTCAATCCTACAGCAATACTTATGCCCCTATCCCTTATCTGCGTGCTCTCTATACGGAGGCAATCGCACATCCTGAGACTGCAGCACTATCCATCGCAACGAGACCGGACTGTTTCTCCCCGGAGATATACGATCTGCTGTCTGAGTGCCATTCTCAAAAGCCTGTCTGGATCGAGCTGGGACTTCAAACCATGCATGATACAACAGCACATGCCATTGGCCGGGGCTATCCTCTTTCCTGCTTTGAAGCAGCCGTAAAGGAATTGCAGGATCGGAGCATTCCCGTCATTGTACATGTCATTCTGGGACTGCCCGGGGAAGATCATGACCGGATCCTTGAAACAATCCGCTACCTGAACCGGCTTAAGATCAATGGTATTAAACTTCAGCTTCTCCATATATTAAAGGGAACATCTATGGCAGAGGATTTTCAAAAAGGACGCTTGAAACCATTGACAAAAGAAGAATATATTGCTATTCTACTTGATTGTATTGCCCATCTCTCGCCGGACATTGTGATCCACCGTATCACGGGAGACGGACCGGCAGATCTGTTACTAGCTCCTGCGTGGAGTCTGAATAAACGCGAAACATTAAATACAATCGCACATCAAATGAAAATACAGCATCTCTATCAGGGATGCCGCTCAAACAGCTAAAGGCATTGTAGATATTTTATGCACCCATTAAAAGGAGGGATCATTATGACACCGGAGTCGTTGCAGCTATATAAGCTGATCATCCTATATTTTCTAAATCAGGCGGACCAGCCTATGCCAAATGCAATCCTCTCTGATTTCATTTTGGAAACCGGATATACCGATTACCTCTCAATCCAACAGACATTATCCGAGCTTACCGAGGATGCCATGATCCTTGTGGATCAGACGCATGAGAAGTCCTACTATACTATTGCAGAAATTGGCAAGGAAACTTTGCGTTTCTTTGGCAACCAGCTTCCAACGGATACCTGCCGGGAAATTGATGAATATCTCGAAAAAAATCGTCTGGCGATCGTAGAGACTACCTCCATTAAGACAGACTATACCATGATCCGTCCCAATGAATATCTTGCCACCGGCTGTATTTACGAACGCGGCAGCAAGCTTCTGGAAGTAACCCTCAATGTCACCAGTGAAGAGGAAGCGGTAGAGGTATGCCGCCGGTTCAAAGAGAAAAACGAGGATATTTACGCACAGGTACTTTCACTGCTTTGTATGGATTAAAGACAACCGGTTCATAACAACTTCTGCGATATTACAGGCATTTATCAAATCTACAGGAAAATAATGCAGGGAAACCGAAGCTTCCGGTTTCCCTGCATTATTTTTCTTTATGCTTAAAACAAACAAAAACAGATTTTCTCTCAATGTCATTATATGTCATGCAGACTATTTCACAACAACTCTCATAAATTTCTTCTTGCCCCGCTTCAATACAATTCCTTCTTTGCTTATGCTGTCCTTTGCGATCTGTGCTTTGACATCCGTCACTTTGTCACCATCGACAGAAACTCCGCCCTGCTCCACATTTCTGCGTGCCTCACCATTGGAACTTGCAAGACCAGCTTTTACAAGAAGCTTCAGGATACCAATCTGTCCATCCTCAAAATCGTCCCCGGAAAGCTCTATCTCCGGCATGTTCGCTGTGCTGCCGCCACCTGCAAAAAGTGCTCTTGCACCTTCCTGTGCTTTAATGGCTTCCTCCTCACCGTGTACCAGCTTGGTCAGCTCAAAAGCAAGAATCTCCTTTGCCTCATTGAGACGGCTTCCCTCCCAGCGATCCATCTCTTCGATCTGCTCTAACGGCAGGAACGTCAGCATACGCAGGCATTTTAATACATCCGCATCTGCAACATTTCTCCAGTACTGGTAGAAATCAAACGGAGATGTCTTGTTTGGATCCAGCCATACCGCTCCAGACTGTGTCTTACCCATCTTTTTGCCTTCAGAATTCAGAAGCAGATTAATGGTCATGGCATAAGCATTCTTACCAAGCTTCCGGCGGATCAGCTCTGTTCCGCCCAGCATATTGCTCCACTGGTCATCTCCGCCAAACTGCATATTACAGCCATATTTCTGGAATAATGCATAGAAATCATAGCTCTGCATGATCATATAGTTAAACTCCAGGAAACTCAGACCTCTCTCCATACGCTGCTTATAGCACTCTGCGGTAAGCATACGGTTTACCGAAAAATGTGGTCCTACATCACGAAGCAGCTCTACGTAATTCAGATCTAAAAGCCAGTCGGCATTGTTTACCATAAGTGCCTTTCCCTCAGAGAAATCAATAAAACGGCTCATCTGCTTTTTGAAACAGTCTACATTGTGGGCAATGGTTTCCTTTGTCATCATCTGACGCATGTCGGTACGTCCGCTTGGATCACCGATCATGGCAGTTCCTCCACCGATCAGAGCGATTGGTTTATTGCCTGCCATCTGCAGACGCTTCATCAGGCAAAGTGCCATAAAATGACCAACATGGAGGCTGTCTGCCGTCGGATCAAAGCCAATATAAAATACTGCCTTTCCATCATTTACCAGTTCCTTGATCTCTTTCTCATCGGTTACCTGGGCGATCAGTCCTCTCGCCACTAACTCGTCATACGTTGTCATGTTATTTCCTCACTTTCTTTGATTAAATCCCAGTATCCTTGATCAAAAAGGCATAATTCAGGTTCTCTCCTCAAGAACTGCTCCCTGTTTTCTCACGCTGCACCCCTGTACAAGCAATTCTCTGATACGAAAAAACGTCCTTTACCGGCCATGCCGATAAAGGACGATATCATCGTGTTACCACCTTTATTCCCTATCATCTCACGATGACAGGCTCCATAGGATACCTCTATATCCCTGCACAATAACGGAGTGCACTCCCGTCCGGGCCTACTATGCATTCAGCCGGCTGCTCCGGGATGTATTCATATCAGGATTCCCCTGCGCCTCTCATCCGCCGGCTGCTTTCTGTAGGTTTCCTCTGGTACTACTTCTTCCCTTCCACGCATTTTACAATACTAATTTATCTTACCATGCTTTGTCTGTATTGTCAAACTAATCCAGAGGGAATACATAAGTAGTATCCGGATTTCCCTCATAGAACAGATGCAGATAAGTTACCGCTGACTTCCTACGGTTAGAAATATCAAATCTTACCCACTTTGTATTCTCGCTGTCTGTTGCCAGCGTGTCATTAATATAACTGTCATCACTCATAAAGTAATACTGCGTGCTGTCCTTAAGATAATTCTTTTCCTTCAGCGTAAAGGTACCATCCTTGGATGCAGTATATTTCCACAAATACTGACCGGCAGCATCTGTATACTTCTGATAAATTTCTTTGACAACCTTAACTGTCTTTTCTTCCGAAGTACCAAGGGTTCCGGTAGAAGAACCACCTTTCTGCGGTCCGCTTGCCGTAACCAGGGAAATCTTAAAACTGGTTACATTCTGACTGTCAGACAAATTTGTATAAGGAACAAAGCTGATACGGTGGGTATCGCTGTCCTTAATGTACTTTTCATTCTTCTTTCCATCCGGAGTCCGGATCTCTTCGTGATCTCCATACTCTTCCTTGTTATCATCAATAATCGTATTATCACTGTCTGAGGAAGATCCGCCATTTTTATACTCGTTATACTGTTCTGCGTCCTCATAAATTCCCACGCTGCACAAAATAAACTGCCAGCATCCCTGAATCTTGAAATCCGGAAGCTCTGCCGAAGAATCCACACCAAGTGCCTCCTTCAGATCTCCCAGTTTGATCTTCAACGTCTGTGTTTTTGCCTGGATATTCATCTTTTTATTCTGTCCACTGCTGTCATAAATTCCTGCAAAATTATCACTTTGATCTGTCCACCAGTTTCCTTCACACTGATAATCAATGACAAGGATCGCACTATTGTCCCATCCCTTGGATGTATCCGCTGATACCAGACAGTTTCCCTGATGTGCTCCACCCGGCTGATCTACCAGGATCACAGGTTCTTTCTTTGGCTTTGGTGTCGGAGTTGCAGGAATCGGTGTCTGACCCGGATCGTCAATCTTGCCTCCTCCATTACCGGAACCATTGATTTTTTTGGCACCGGACTCATAATCCTGATAATTGCTTCCTCCCGGCTCCAGAGAACCATCATACAGAGTCATCTCCAGTCCATCTTCGGTTTTCGGAATCTTATTTTTTCCGTAGTAATCTTCAAGATTGGTTTTGCTGATCGTAAAATTCTTATAATTGGTATCTACCGTATTGGCAGAAACAACTTCAACAGCAGGAGACACCACATTACCACTCAATGTATTGATAAACAGCTTCATTTCCATCGGATCTGTTACATTTTCCAGATCGATCAGGTCATAGATCACATTGTCTATGCTATACAAATAGTAGTTATTGGCCGCATCTCTCGGCGAGATACCATACTGTGTGGTCTCATCCTCATCATGGAGGGAATACCAGACGGCAAGTCCCTTATTATCCATATTTAACTGATAGTCCTGGGCTCCTGTCTTAGCAATGCTCATACTTGTCTCATCAATCGTATACGGATATGTTGTCACACGCCCTCTGTTGTTACGGCTGACCTTTGTGGTCTTCTTAGCTGCACTGCCATAGGAAACATTTGTCCAGATATCGTTACTATATACCTTATTGTCTCCTTTTCCTTCCTGCATTACCTTCGCATAAGTATACTCCAGCTTGCCGGTATATTTCGTCCCCCTCGGACTTTTTGCCGTATCATTGATATCTCCGTAGAGATCATCATCTGCCTTCGTCTTCGTAAAACGGCTCATGTTCAGAATGTCTTTTGCTCTGCTGTTATTGGTACCGGCTGCCACATTCATAGCATCACTGCCGGTAAAGATGACAGGAATTCCTTCCTTTGCCGCTCTTAGGTTAATATAATCTGCGGCATCTTTATAATCTTCTTTGCTAAACAGATCGGAACCACCGCTTACAATATAGCAGTTGTAATCATCACCGCCATCGCCTCCGAGAGTCTTGGCTGCTACCTGACTCTGGAAATCAGACAGCGTCAGCGTCGTAACAGATATCTCACAGTTAAAGTCCTTTAACGCCTGTTCACCGCCATACTGGCTAAACAGACTGCCGGAATCCTTTAACTGCTCCTCCAGATTCGCCTCTGCCTTTGCGTTGTCACGGATCACCTGCAGTGCTTTGATCGTTGTGGTCTGCTGCTGCCAGTTGTCGTTTTTATACCATGAAACACCTGTCACAGCTTGATAATTCTGCTTCTGGGCGGTATTGTAAAGTACAAACTTCCAGGAAATGGCACCATTCTTTTTGTTCTTATTCAGATACAACTGGTTATTCTTACTGAAATCATAGCTGTAATTCTGGGTACGTGGTACCTGAATCGCTGTTCCATCCTTTGCCTTATAGACATTACCATTGGAATCCTTAGCGTCCTCTCCGGCATAAGAATATGTTCTTCCCGAACCATTGGCAAATGTATCCTCAACCAGCTCATTGTCTTTAACAATGCCATCACCGTTCAGATCAATGTAAAGTCTGACACCATACTGTCCCTTTTTCTCTCTCTGATCGCCGATCATAAAGTCAAAACTAAGCTTTGGTTCTGAAATTGATTCTTTTACCGAAACTTCCTTTTTGTGGGAAGTGCCGGTACTCTGATCATCTACAATCGCATAATTTACATCATCCTCATCCGCAAATACAACATCTGAATAATACCGTGGAGAAGTAGCCGTAATTTTAGCATATAAACCTACTATGTCCTTATACCGGTTCTTCATCTCTGTATATTTCTTAGATGTCAGACTCGTCTCAAATCTGGTCGGAAATGCATAACCCTGCCCGGAATAATACAGACAGTAATTCTTCAGGAATGACTGACTCAGTTTCGATAAAGCACATACATTCTGTGCCGCAAACTTTGCTCCCTTATCACTCTTAATTTTGTTCAGGAAAGCATGCATATTTGATGTCGGATCCACTATTTTGGAGTACGTATCAATATACGCTCCACCTGTTACCTGTTTTCCATCATTTCCTACCGGGAAGGATGCCAGATCATCTGCTAACACCAGTGCATTGCCACCCTTCACATAATCATCCAGCTTCTCGTTCTTAATTTTGGAAATATCATCTCCGGATGAACGCACTCCACCGGCATTATCACCAATGTGAAGATAGATATAGCCATCCAGGGCTGAATCATTATGCACTGTCTTTTTGCCGTTATCCCGGTTAAACTTACCGGAATTATCTCCTATATAGATCAGATCATAATAACCATTCAGATCACGTTTCAAACCATTAAACTCAGCGGTTGTCATATGATCAACTTCAATCTTTCCCTTAAAACTTGATGCCGGCAAATATTTTCCTATTAAGTATTGTTCCGTCATTGTAAACTCGGAACATGGCTCAATTTCCAGTACATGCATTGTATTTTTGTCTCTGGTTCCAACCTTCCCCGGATTATTACTGCCTCTGCCATACTGCAGCAAATAATGAACCATCTGGGCCGGTGTCAGAGAATTATGGTTCTCTCCATATTCCTCCTCGAACCAATCGAAAGCTTCCTTTGTATTTGCGTCATTGCCGATCGACGCATTATTAAAGCCCTGTGACAACAATGTATCTGAATTGTAAATAAAAGTCGCTCCGTGAAGAGCCGGTCTTGGATAGTTCAGGTATGCTCCACCATAATGGGAAATTTTATATCTCTCAACCTGATCGTCGGAAATATTGGTATCATTGACCTTTTCCGTAACCGGTAGGAATGCATCCACACTCCAGTACTCCTTGGCATCATCCCCCGTCTGCGGGCTGCAGTAAGAGACATCTTTCGATTTATCCTCCGTTATCACACCGCTCTCAAGGAAATAGCTATTAAAGTTTTCCTGATCCATCAGGAAATTCATCAGCATAAACTTATATAAACCACAGCTTGTAGCCCCGGTATTATATTGGATACCATCTGCTTCCATCGTAGTATAATCCAGATGCTGATGTGTTACTGTCTTCCATTTTGCACCATATACCGACTCCGATAAACCGTTCAGATTATCAAGGGCTGTAACAGAGAACAATAACGGAGCAAAATTATATTCCCCCTCACCATCATATGGTTCTATCTGGTTTGACTTTAAGAACAATTTCTTGGCAACATTCCATCCCCAGTCATTGTCAGCCGTAAACCTATAATCACTGCATTTTTCCTGTGCATTCGCATCATTTTTATAAAATGACTCTCCTAATTCATCCTTTACACGATGATATTTTGTATATTTTTCCTCTTTCCACCAGTTTCCGTAGGAACCTACAGAATAACTCTGATGAATATACATCAGATCTGCATAATCAATCCATTCCGGATGATTCTTTAACTCCTGTGGCTCAATAGTTTTGATTGCAATACAAAGATCCTGGATCGCTCCCTCAGATTTATCGTCCTCCAGATTCAAGGAAGTACGGATAAAATCATTCCGGCTGACAACATGACCGGCAAATACACTCTCCTTTTTGCCGTCTACGACTTTGTCCATCCAGCCACCTTCATTAATGTAATAATAATCCGTATCGGTTCGTGTCGTATATTCTCTTTCACCTGGTGTATATTCGATCACTTTATCCGGATCAGCAGCCTTATTTACATCCTTCTCCGACGCACATTTGTTTTCTTTTAATGCGTATGACTTGTTAAAATCTTCTTTTGAAATACAGAAGCCGCTTGCACGATCATTAAACCAGGAAACCCAGGTAAATAACTGCTTATTCGCATCCTCTGCCGTTGCCCTGCGAAATACCGGACGATATGCTACCTGTTCTTCTGTCTTTTCCTTGCCATTTTCATCCAATACCGGATTTCCATTCGCATCCTCTACCGGAACTGTAACATAAAATTTACCAGTATCGTCCTTAACATACTTGTCAATAACGAAATATCCCCCACCTCTTAAAACATCTTCATTAAAATACTTTTCAGATATTTTTTCATAACAGCCATGGGCTGTCACAGTTTTGGAGGTCTCATGATGCCAGGTATCATCTTCCCAGCAGCTCTCATCCACAACGCCATCATTATTGGCATCCCGCTTATACTCATCGGAAAATACCGTCGTACTGGTCGTCCGGATTCCATCAGATGCTCCGGAATAAAGAGATGGATTTACTTTTGTAAAATCAATCGGCTCACACCCCGGAATGACATATCCAAACTCTGCCTGACCATAGTACGGCACGATCTCCAGGATCAGAAACGGATTCTCTCTGCTTCCTGCTTCCGCATTTAAATCTACCTTGCCGTTTTCACTCATGGCGTTATACTCTGCCAGAGTATTCACCACCTGCTTCGTTGGCTTACTGTCCGCATGTACAATAAACTTATGATATCCAAAATATCCGGCAAATACTACCAGATACATTGCAATCAAACCAACTGCAAATTTTCCTTTCGATAAGTTTTTAAACCTTCTTTTCATAGATACAGCCTCCATTCCACAGTTTTCACTGCAAACCGTTCTCCTTACTCCATTATAACGTCCAACGGCAGTCTACCCATTACGGGTAGACTACCAGACCATTTCGTATCTTTGTTGTCTCATCAATCTTGTAAGTCTTTTTACCGGATTTCATTTCGAAAGAAACCGTAACCTTACTTCCATCGATATCTGCCTTAAAGCTATTCATATAATCTGCAAACAACTCTTCCGGTTTGTAGCTGAGAGCACTTCCTGTTGGTGGAACTGCTGTCATTGCATCGTGCTCCTCCAAATAAAGCTTCCCATTTCGAAATTTGATCAGCTTCTGATCCTTCACTACTTTAATTTCCTCATATTTACTTTTCGATCCCCCCGAAACAGATGCTGTCGCCTTTGGCATCTTCAGGGTTTTAATCTGATAGAGTACTAACGCCTTATTGGCATCATCATAATAAACACAATTAGACTCCATGATCATAGTGCTTAGCTGTGCCATCAGCGTCTGGGATTCCATCTGCAGATCAAGCTCTGCCTTTGTATTGGAATAACTTCTGCTTCCTGACTGCATCAGAAGTGTGATTGCACCTCCTACAATTGCCAGAATCGCCATTGAAATAACAAGCTCCACGAGGGTATAACCTCTCTTATCCTTCCAGTTCAGAACAATCACCTCCTATCATCCCTGCTTAATAAAATGCTTCCCGGTTGCTTTAACCAGCTGAATTGTAAACTTCTCCTTGCCGGACATTTCAATCATGCTGTAAAATGGCATTTCAACCATTGCCTTTCCGCTGTCCAGTGTTCCGTTATTACAGTATGTAAAAGCTCCCGTTCCCTTCGAATAACCAATCTTCAGCATGTTTGTTGTATCCAGGGACATCGGATCTGCTCCTGTCCCTGTTCCAACCTTTCCCTTAATGGAAACTGTACTGTCACAAATCTTAGTCTGCGAACCACCATTCGTCAGGTAAGTATTTAAGTCTGCACGATTCATAAAACCATCCGGGAAATTCGGTGTTCCATCATTATCCGCATCATACGTACTGCTTACAATAGAACTGAACACTCCGTCATTCGTGCGATACAGATACAGATAGGTTTCACCCTTTTTTGTCATTGTTGCCGTCTGAATACTGGAAATCTCGTTATTTAACTTTGCAGAAGCTTTTTTGGTTTTACCGGCATTCAGATAGGTCAATCCACCTATAATCGCTCCGGCAAACACTGCCATGATTGCCATTGTAATGATCAACTCGACCAAAGAAAATCCTCGCTGATCCTTTCTGATATCCATTCCCCTCACCTCCTGCATTAGTCATTCTTTTTCCAGTTCTCATAGGTTACATTATTAATATCGGCAGAAGCTCCACTGGTACCAATCGTCGCATCCACTGATTTTCTGAAATATTTGCTCATAATATCATAGAATGCAGGTGACGCAGCATTTTTATCCTGTTCAAATAACTTTTCAATGGCTTCCGCATCCGATGATGCATGTACTGATGTCATAAATTCAACATCATCCCCTGCAATAATTAGTCCATTAAATTTTGCACTGTTCACAGTAACGGTTCCCTTTGCCAGAATAAAACACGGATCATCCTGTGAAAATCCTCTGGCCTTGTAATCCTCCGGCCATTTCACATCTCCGTTCGATACAATATATCCGCATGTGCCGGTACTGCCATTGTCCCTTGTAATGGAATAACGTCCGATCGAGGTTGTTGTCAATTTGTCTACATCAACAAGTGTATAAAACAAGTTGGTATGATCAGACTTACCACTCTTGGTCAGCTTATTATCCGGACGGTTGGCATCATTGTCATCATACAGCCGCCATTTCGAACTCTTTGTTGCCTCTTCATAATCATCTACTAATGCAAGCTGCTTTGACATATACAACTTATTGTTTTCTTCCGCAAACTTTTTAAAAGAATCTGATGGGGTCTGCGAATTATTGTCGAATCTGATCTTGATATTGGCTTTCCCTTTGCTGTCCATATCCCCCTGATCACTATACATAATATTACCGGAAGAAAGAATATATCCTGTCTTGCTTCCTGAAAAGGATGGAATCTGAATACCAACCGAATCCACATAGCTTTTATTTACTACATCATAGATCGTCTGCTGTGAACTCTTCTTATAAACCAGATCAAAGAAACTGCTGGATGCCTTTGAATCGTCAAAATTCAGATAAAAATAATAGATTGCATCCATGCTTACTGTTTGATCAAATCGTGAATACAGTTTCAACGGCTGAGCCTTGTTGATTTTTCCAGACTCGATCAACGCCTTGATATCCAGCTGCTTGTTCCCATTCGAATCCTTCGGAACACCTACACGGTTTTCATACGCAGTATAATCAAACAGATATGTATCTGTCGTTGCATTCTGCCCATCTTCATACTCTGTCGTAAGCGTAAAGACATAACAAGGAACGTTTTCCATCGCATCCAATGTATATTTTCCAAATCCCGGAATGGTTTGTCCGGGATCCATTTCAACACTGCCTGACGGAAGATCCGAAACCTTTTTTACAAATCCATCGACTGCCCCGCTCTTGACCGCTCCGACAAAATAAGATAACTGACCACTCTTTACTGCCAGGGATTCACCAAGCTCAATATCCGGATTTTTAAAAGCATAATTTCCATCAACCTCACTCTGTGACTTTTTCTTGGAAATAAACGTACGACCTGCCAGTACCAGTTCTGAAAGACCTGACATCGTCAACCGCTCTTCATATCCATTGATGGAGATAGAGCTGCTGTAAATTGCCGTTGTTGATAATTTATCTCCTGTAGAAGCATTGGAATAATTATCGGTGTAATTATATCCATAATATTTTCCTTTTAACTCCACATTATCATTTGCTCCCCGAAGCTCCATATCATCGGCAATATACGTTGAAGCATCAATCAATACCTGATTTCCACCGGAAGCAGAACCGCTTCCCGTATTTTCTCTGTTTGTGATAATATTTTCTGCCCAAAGCTCTGCATTCTTATCACTGGAATCACTCTTTCCAATTTCAAAAGTGCTGCTGTTGGAAACCGCTACATCTCCTCTTGTAATGATCTGATCTGCATTGATCTTTAAAGTCGAACCTCCACCAATTACGATTCCTTCCTTCGTGCTGTCATCAGAGGTACGATTCACCGTGCCGGAATAAACATTACCGGTAATCTGGGAAGATATAACTCCTTTATTGTTGATCAACTGATCGTCAGCAAGAATTGCATAATTTAAATACTCCGAATGAGCCTCTGTGCTTACTTCCGGTACTACAATACGAATATCTGTTGTTAATGTCGTCTCGTAATCTTTCTGGACATCGTGTGCTTTGATCACTTTGATCTCCTTTAAAACCAACGCATCTCCGTCCACGATCATCTGTCCTTTTTTGTCCGGATGCTCTATATAACTAGGCACCTGTTTGGTGGATAAATACCCTTCCAGTACACTATCCTGATACTCATACGATGTGATACTCGGATCATATGCTGTCCCACCTGTCAGCCTCTCAACCATCCTGCCAAGGAAATCCTGGGTATAATTGTCACTCATGGAAGTACCTGCTGCAGTCAGGGATGCATTATACTCCCCCAACGCTTTAGCATATGCTTTAGCAGACGCTTCGGATGACTCATTCTGGATTCCTGCAGAAATTGTATCCAATATCGAATCCGTCTCATAAAAGTTTTCCTGAGATGTCTTCTGGGAACTTTTCAGGTAAATATTTGTGATTGTTGTAGTGATAACAGCACCTGCAAGTAAAATCAGAAATGACATGCAGATCATTACCAAAACCAAAGACGAACCACTTTTATCTTTTAAAAAACGTTTTATCATGATCTCACTCCTTTCTAATTCTGAACCTTGGAACCGCTCACTTCAACAATTCCTGTTTTAGAACCATCCTGACTGTCCACGGTAACCGTAATATCCGCAACGCGGTTGATATCCTCTGAATGAACCAACGTGTATTCCTTTCCGCTGGAATCCTTCTGGGCTTTTGCTTCCAGACCATTGCCTGCCAGCTCTGCTTTTCCAAGGGAAAGATTCAGATATACTTTGGCAATTTTGTTATTAAATCCTGAACCGGCAGCATCAAGCTTCAGTAAATAACTCGAAGGTCTTTCCGTGTATCCTGCCGGAATCTCTGTGGAAACTGTTCCGTTTGGCACACTGCTTTGTGCAATTACAAACAAATTGATATTTCCTGCATTGCTCTGAATCGCATTATCGTCATTTGTTACAAATTTTATTGTATCTGTTGTCACATGACTTTCGGTTGTCAGCGGACTATAGAACAGATATATATTTTCCAGCTTATCCACCTTAATAGAAGCAGATTCCACGACATCAGAATAAACCGTCGTGTCATCAATACCATCCGGATAAGCACCTGCCCCTTTTTCATAACGATACTCATAAGTTGCTGTAATAATATCATTTTCCGGTTTCTTTTTGGGATCCTGTTTGGCAGATACCAGGATGGTACAGCTCAGATTTTTTTCAATTTCTGCTGCTGAGACCTGTGTATTACCGGAAACAGCACATGCTGCCGAATTTTTATTGGCAAACGCAAGACTAGCCGCTTTTCGTGTCTGACCATGCTCGGACACCATCACATCTTTGCTGCTGTCCATCGTCCCGATCAGATATTTTTTGTAGTCCATAGCCGCTGCCGGCGAGGCTGCCGGAACTGCACGATCCACTTTACTGATCGGTTTAATCTTTGCAGTGATCTTAAAGGAATTTTTATCTGCGGTTTTATTCTCCGTCAAAGTATAAACACCGTCTGCATCCGGGCCGGAAGCCACTGTCCAGTTAGGATCAGCAGTACAGACAACCTGCGGATCATCCAGTGAATAGGCAGAGTTTTTAAAACTCTCCAGCACCTCCTGTGCCACAATCGCAGCATTTTGCTTCTGTCTGCTCCTTGCATTATGCTTTGCTGCATCTGTGAAATAATTCAAAATAGGTATCGTCACAATTGCAAGAATAGCAATCGTCAAAATAAGCTCTACCAGAGTAAAGCCCCGATCATCCTTCCAGCCCATTCCTGCAGTCCACCTTCTCTCTTTCATCGGCTCACCTCAAATCTTTATACAACAACTGCAACTGCCGAAAAATTCAGCAGTTGCATTATATGTACTATTTTCTGAAAATATTGTCTACACCGGTATTGCCATTACTTACATTTGGTGCTTCATAAATCTCTCCGGTTCCTGAAATCGCATACATATCAATCGCCATATTGCAGGTCAGAAGATTATCTTCCTCTCCGGCCGTTGCCGAAATCTGTGAGATTGTCATACGATCCTTTGATTTATTGATAAAATCAACAACCTTCTTTAAAGATTCATACGTCGATGTAAAAGCAACATTAACCGTAGAACGATATCCGGTATAATCAGCAGCTGCACTGATCACATCGTTCGTCGGCGTGTCAGAAGTAATCGCTGCTACCGATGCGGGATTTGTTTTCTGTTCCGTGTCAGCTGTGTCAGTTGTTCCATCTGTAGTCGCTGTACCGTCACTAACTGCACCCTGTCGATAAAAGATCTGATTCATGTTAAAGTTCTCTGACTGAATCTTTACATCGGAAATACTCTCATACATATCGTTCAGATCATAAATCGCATCCTCGGTCCGGACCTCAGCCGGAAACTTTCCAAGAACCTCTGCAACTTTAAGCTGTGTGTCTTTTGTTTCCTGTAATACACTTTCCTTTTGAGCCTCCATGGTTTCCAATTGGGAAACCTCCTGAGACAACGTCGCATTCTCCGCCGCCAAAGTTGATTTTTTTTCGTTCATCTTTGCGAACACCAAGAAGTATGCAGCGGCAACAATGAGAATTGCCCCAAAAACAAAAAGCATCATTTTATCGCGGTTTGACATTTTCTTTTTTGTATCCATATCTCATATCCTCCTGTCTATCCCTCTAATTTGCCGCCTGAGCAGACTCAGCATCTGCCTGTGCCTGTGCCATCGCCACCTGATAATACTGTGCGGATACCGTAAAATTGTACGCCGTACTTCCATCATCAGTCTCTGCTGCTGTTACAGAAGGGATTGAAATATTGGTAAGAACCGGTATTTTCTGACCGTCCTTATCTTCCATTTCTAACTTTTCCAGATTCATTAGCATTCTTGCAATAGAAATGTCAGTCTCAGAAGAAATCGTCATGTTGATTCCATCCTGTGAAGACTGTAAAAAGCTTACTGTCATTGTTCTTGGAAGGCTGGCTTCCAACTGTTTCACAAGACTGTTCAAATTTTCATTCTGTGTCTCTGTAGATGTATACAGACTATTTACCTGATCATAAACAGATTTAATACCTTTGTTTTCCTCAAATACGCTATTAATGTAAGACAATGATTCTTTTCTTGCCGTCAGATCATCATTTTTCTGCTTCTCTGTATTATACTGCAGGAAGGAGAATGCACACATTGCAATGGAACAGATCACAGCCAGCCCAAATACAAGCTGTGCATTGCGGAGTGCTTCTGCACCTGCTCCCGCTGTGGAAGCATTCTTGGACTTAAATCCAACCGGTGCGATTGCAGCACCGACAACGGCGATATACTCTGTCTGGTTGTAAAGTCCTTCGCTGAAGTGACGAGGGAAGGATACATTCACCAGATGTTCCATTCTCTGGGTCGGAATTCCCAGCTCATTTTCAAACAGATCCTCAATACCGGCCACTTTGCAGCCCATACCGGTAATATAAATACTGGAAAGCTCCACACCCTGATATTTTGATTTGAAGAAGTCAATAACACGAAGCACACTCAAGAGAATCTCGCCCACTGCATCAGTAACGACCTTACGCGATGACTTACTTGCCTCCTGCTGTCTCCACTGCTCCTCTGTCATACGGGCACTGACAATACTTTCATCATCATCCAGACCACGATAATCCAGACTCTTGCATACCAGTTTATCCCTGCAGAGAGCCTCACATGCCGTATCCATATCCTCAATCATACACTCATTACTGAGAACCATCGCCTCAGCTACATTAAAAATACCCTGTGGAATGGTACGCTGCATTAACTGCTGACCTTCATTCATAAAGTTGATCATCGTTGTGTTGCCACTGATCTGGATACAAGCACAATAGTCAAGAACAATCTCTTTCTTAAGTACCTGCATAGAACCATTACCAAAGTAATCCAACGCTTCAATATTGAAGTCCATCTCCTTGGCGAAGTTATAATAGTTATCTACCAGATCATCCGGGGCAGCCAGTAAAAGCACCTTATAAGACTTTTCCTTTCCCTCCTTGATCGTCTCCAGCAGAGAATATGCTAATGTATAATCTGTCAGATCGATTGGGAAATACTCCTGTGCCGTTGCCTGAACAAGGGCTCCGATCTTGTTTTCCTTAACATTTGGAAGTGTTACCTCTCTGGTCGCGATCTTACTGGATGCAATTGAAAAAACAACACTCTTTTCTTTCATTCCGGCCTCTGCCAGTTCATTACGAAACGCCACTGCCAGAACATCCTTATCACGGATGACACCATCTTCAATGACACCCTCCGGTGTTGCAAAGCTTACTGCACGGTATACATGCGGATTTTTCTTTTTATAATCAATCTCAACAATCTTGGTCACCTGTGTACCAATTTCAATACTAAGTACATGTTTTGCCATATCGTACTTTTCCTCCCTGTCTCAATATTTTTGCATCACACAAAATTCAACGTATGCAGAATAACTGCAAAATGGAGCCTAACGCTATGCTCATGGTAAGCTCGCTGTTAAACTCTCTGTGACAGCAAAATTACTGCCATCTTCTGAATAAAACGTCAATAACGGTTACAAATGATCCGGCACTAAAAAACTGCCGATCACATTTTAATCATACCAATATACCAATCAATCATTGGTGTTCCCCATAATGCTGTAATCCAGATACCCACAGACAGATAGGGACCTAATGCCAGACGATGCTCTGCATGGCTCACTGCCATACGGATCAGATGAATCACTGAACCAATGATACATCCCAAGAAAAATGCCAAAACAGCACCTTTCCATCCAAGCAGCAGACCCGCACCAAACATTAACTTGATATCGCCCCCGCCGATTCCCCTACCAACGGTGACAAGATAGATAATCAAAAGAAACACGCTGACAGAAAACATTCCGATCACGTGATCCTTCCATGCACCTATGTCAAGTAATGTTGCTGCAATCCCCAGCAATAAAACAAATAAATTAATACCGTCCGCGATCTCCATTGTGCGGAAATCAAGGACGCTTAAAACAATAAGGGCGGATGTCAGGAGACAATATACGACACTCATATAATTCCAACCGTTCGCCAAGAAAACGATCACATATAATGCTCCATTCATGCCTTCCACTAAGGGATACTGAAGCGATAACTTTGTGTGACACTTCCTGCATCTGCCCCTTAGAAATAAAAAGCTAAATAGCGGAACCAAATCATACCAGTGCAGCTGATAACCACAAGTCATACAATGGGAGTGTGGAAACACTATGCTTTCCTTCAATGGAATGCGATAAATGCAGACATTTAAGAAACTGCCGATCACGATTCCGAAGAGAAAGACGAATATGTATAAGACTGTGGTTATCGCTGCTACTGACATGACTTAGGCTCCTATAAGTAATATTTTCAATTACTGCTCGTTCTCTACAAGGTTCTTAGAACCTGCTGCCGGTTTAGATCCTACAGCACCAGCCCAAACTGCAATCTTACCGTTAGAATTGTTAACCTCTACGCAAATACTCTTACCCTTCATAAGCTTAGATCCAAGTGCTCCTGATGACTCTGTATTAATCTGAGCAAGAGTCTTATCACTTCTGAGCGACTGTAACTCTGCTGTAGTCTTGTCATTTGCAATAGTTGCAAGACTTGTCAATGCTGCAGAACCACCTGTACAAGACTCACCACTCTGTGCAATTGCAGATGTGATATCAGTACACAGTGAGCTTAAGATCTGCTGATCCTTAGACTGACGAGACTTCTCCATGTAAGGAAGCACCTGAGATGCTACAACACCAACAAGGATAGCCATGATAGCCATAACGATGATCAACTCAACAAGAGAGAAACCTTTCTTGTCATTTTCCTGTAACTTTGCGAGATAATTCTTGATAACTTTCTTCATAATAATAATCTCCTTTTCATTTAATTTTTATTTATCAAAAGACTGCTTGGCACAGCCCCAAGATCAAAGTAAATTCTGATATGCCTCTGCATATCCATGTCATCTATGTAAACAACATCTTTATGCATTCTCTGCTGCCGTGTACATAGACATCATTGGCGCCATGATTGCAAACATGATCGGCACAACCACACCAGCCATCAACACAATGATCACCGGTTCCATAATGGCAGTCACTGCCTTGGTTGCATTTTCCACTTCTTCCTCGTAGAAATCTGCCGCATGTTCCAGCATTTCCTCCATATTACCGGTTTCCTCACCGATCGCTGCCATATTATAAAGAAGCGGTGGAAATACTCCCGAATCACGAAGGGGTACCGACAACGGTGTCCCTCGTTCCACTTCTCCTCTCGCCTCTTCCATCACCTTCTGAACAATCCGGTTGGACATCAGCTTCGTAACAATCGAAATAGCATCTACCATCGGAATACCGGATGCCATCAAGGTGCTAAGAGTACGTGCAAGTCTTGCTGCGGCTGACTTGATCTGAAGATCACCAACAAGTGGGATGCGAAGAAGAACACGTCCCAACACGATCGCACCCGTCTCGGTCTTTGACCAGACTCTGAATCCAACAACCAATGCTACGATGATAATACCAACAAGCCACCACCATTTGATCAGTCCATCACTCATTGCCATAACCGCTTTCGTAATTGCCGGAAGATCCATACCTGCTCCCTCAAGCGTCTCCTTAAACTGAGGAATAATATAGGTAAGCATCAATACAACAACGCCCGCCACAACCACGAGTAACACGATTGGGTAGATCATCGCCTGCTTGATCATGCTGGATGTCTTCGAGTCCTTTTCAAACTGCTCTGCCATTCGTTGAAAAGACGTCTCCAAGCTACCAGATGCTTCACCGGCCTCCACCATATTCAGAAGCATATCCGGGAAGATCCCCTCCTGTGCCCTCATAGCATCTGCCAAAGACTCACCCTTCTCTACCAGGATACGTGTCTGATCCAGTGCTTTCTTCAGATACTTGTTCGTCACCTGGTCGGTGATCATCTGAAGTGCCTGAATCACTGTAACACCGGCATGAAGTATGCTCTCAAACTGTTTACAGAATACAGAGAGATCTCTGGATTTGACCTTCTTACCAATACTGATCTCAATATCCCGGTTCAACGCATTTGGTATCTCCACACTGATTGGGATCAGTCCCTCTGCCTTCAGAGAATTCCTTGCAGCTGCCTCATTGGCGGCTTCCAGAGTTCCCTTCTTTTGTTTACCATTGGCGTCTACCGCCACATAATTAAATGCTGCCAATTCATCACCCTTTTCTACCCCTCTGTGTGAGATGTCATACTCACAATGGGTCGTTTATTTGTGTTGTATATAACATCCCCGCTAGTTATATACAGTATCACTTTCTTGATTTTACTACATTCGTCTTATTTTTTCAACGGCATTTATTAAATTTCTATAAAAAATAGTTCACATAATTTTGACTTCATTTTTATACATATTGTCCAAATGATGTCTCTATTATATGAACTATCTTTGTGAAATATTTCTGTTTTATTCGACAAATTAGAACAATTTACGTTTGAGAACCTCCGGCTCCTGAGCGAACTCCAATGCCGTATCTGCGGAGATCTTCAGATCATGATACAGATCAAAGATCGCATCATCCATGGTCTGCATACCCATCTTTTTGCTGGTCTGGATCGTGGATGGGATCTGATGTGTCTTTGCATCACGGATATTACTTGCAATCGCCGGTACCGTATGCATAACCTCATACGCCGCAACTCGCCCCTTACCGTCAGAGGTCGGCATCAGCTGCTGGGAGATAACTGCCAGCAGTACCATTGCAAGCTGCACACGGATCTGCTGCTGCTGATGTGGCGGGAATACGTCGATCACACGGTCGATGGTTGCTGCCGCACCAATGGTATGCAGTGTGGAGAATACCAGGTGACCGGTCTCGGCTGCGGTAATGGCTGCACCGATCGTCTCCTGGTCACGCATCTCTCCGACAAGGATAACATCCGGATCCTCACGAAGTGCTGCACGGATACCATTTGCAAAGGAAAGGGTATCAAATCCGATCTCTCGCTGATTGACAATAGAGTTTTTATGCTTATGAAGGTACTCGATCGGGTCCTCCAATGTAATAATATGCTCTTTACGATTCTCATTGATCATATTGATCAGTGATGCCAGCGTCGTAGACTTACCACTACCGGTAGGTCCTGTAACCAGTACCAGACCACGTTTTCTTTTGGCCAGATCCATAACAGACCATGGGAGACCTAACTTCTCCGGTGCCGGGATCACAGTATTGATCAGACGAAGTACTGCTGCAAAGGAATTCTTCTGGCGGAACACATTACAACGGAATCGTCCCAACGCTTCTGTACTATAAGAGAAATCCGCCTCACCATCTCTCTTTAAGGTAGCAACCTGTCTCTCATTCATAATAGAAAGAACCAGTGTCTGTGTATCATGAGAGGTCAGCACATGAGGAATAATGTCCTCAAGCGTACCATTTACACGCATCTTCGGCGGAAGCCCCACCGTGATATGTACGTCGGATGCTCCCACGTCTCTGGCAATTTCCAGCAAACTGTCCATTGTGATTTCCATTTTGTAAACCCTCCATATTCTATAGATTAATTATCATAAGCGACACGATGTACTTCCTGCAGTGTCGTAATACCCTTCAATACCTGTTTGTTCGCTGACATAACAAGCGTATTCATGCCTTCTGCGATTGCCTGCTTCTCCAACTCCTCCGCTGTACCACCAGTTGCAATGATACGCTTGAGATTTGGTGACATCTGCATGATCTCGTAGATACCGATACGTCCTTTGTAACCGGCGCCGCCACACTCCAGACACTCCTCATTTGGCTCAATATGAGGGATCAATACTTCCTCGCCCCACTTCTCCTCCGGGATACCAAGCTCCTTCTTCTCGAGATCATCTGCCGGCACCATACGCTTACATCGCGGACAGACGCGGCGAAGAAGTCGCTGTGCGATTACTCCGATCACCGCATCGGAGATCAGATAATTCTCAATACCCATATCCGCCAGACGGCTGATAGTACTTGCCGCACTGTTCGTATGGAGTGTACTAACTACCAAGTGACCCGTGATAGCGGACTCAACGGCAATACCGGCGGTCTCACCGTCTCGGATCTCACCGATCATGATAATATCCGGATCCTGACGCAGAATGGAACGAAGTGCCGCGGCAAAGGTAAGTCCCGCTTTGGCATTTACCTGTACCTGATTGATACCATTGATATTGGCCTCGACCGGATCCTCTACCGTGATGATATTTACTTCGTCGGTATTCAGCTCACTGAGTGCCGTATAAAGCGTGGTAGATTTACCGGAACCGGTAGGTCCTGTAACAAGCATAATGCCATTTGGATGCTTCAGAATATCCTCAAAGCGGTGAAGCTCCTCCGGCTCAAATCCAAGATCCTTCTTATCACGGCTGAGGGCAGTCTTCTGAGCAAGACGCATAACGATCTTCTCACCATATACTGTCGGAAGAATAGATACACGGATATCGTACTCCTGCCGATCGACGATCTGTGTCATACGGCCATCCTGTGGTTTACGCTTTTCGGAAATATCCATACCGCCAACAATCTTGATACGCGCAACCATCGCTGACAGCAGGGAAATATCATGACGCATCGCCTCCTGAAGCACACCATCGACACGGAACCGGATACGGAGCTGATTCTCCAGCGGTTCAAAATGAATATCGGATGTTCTTTTATGTACTGCCTGCTCAATGATCTGATTGACCAGACGAACGATCGGCGCCTGCTTAACCTCCTCTGACTCCTCTTTTCCATCCTTATTATTGCCATATTTCTCACGACGCTCAGCAGCAAACTGATCTGCCACCTTCATTGCCTCGGAATTACCATAGAAACGATCCAACGCCTGGGATACATCCTTAACCGTGGTAACACGAACTTCAATCTGCATACCAGTGATGATCGACAAGTCATCCATCGCGATCATATCCAGCGGATCCGAAAATGCTACACGAAGGACATTGGGATTGTCCGGAGCAAACTCATACGGTAAAAGCATATACTTACGCAGAACCTTCTCGTCTACCAGAGCCAGCACCTCATCCTCAATGGTAATACCCGCCAGATGTACACGCTCCAATCCCATCTGGTGGCAAAGTGCCTCTGCAATGATCTCATCGTTCATGATACCCATGTCGACAAGAGTCATACCAAGCTTCTGTCCATTACCGGCTTCCTTCTGTCTCTTTAATGCCTCTTCCAACTGCTCCTGTGTAATAACACCCGCTCCAAGCAGCAAATCACCCAGTCGTTTCTTTCTGCGCAATCTGCTTGCAATCGAATTATCCATGCTAGATCCCCCTATTCATCCTTTTTCACAGGTGCCACACTCGTTCTGGCACCCTCCTCTCCTTTGTCCCGTTCGGGCATAGACACAACAAATGTAATTCCTCGTACGTAATTCTTTATTCGTTTGTGCCTGCATATTTATATTATTATATACGTTTATGGCTCATTTAGCAAGCGGAAACGGGAAATTTACGTAACGATTTACGTAAATTCCATCAAACTGAAAAAAGCAGGCAATCACCTGCTTCTTATTAACTTTCTTTTTCAAATGCGATCTGATAGTGCCGCAAAAAGGATTGCAGTGCCTCTTCCCATAAACTCTCCTCTGGTTTGTCCATCGTAAAGACAGGATAAGAGACAACCGGCACCATCAGCAGCTCGCCCTTCTCAAACCGGATCTGCAGCCGGAATGCAGGCATTTCCCGATTTTCTGACGTGCATATACTCTCTAAGATCTGCTGCCGCTGTTTCTCCGATGTCTCCAGATCAATGTACATTTTGTCCGGTGATTTTTTGCCTTTAATAAAATGAAAAACCATCTCTCTTATCTCTCCCCATTTCATATACCGGTAGTCATGCAATCCCATTTCCTGCCGCATCTGTTCCCACTGTTCACTGTCATACCAGTTTTCGTGTCTTTTTCCTTTCAGCACCAATTCAGACGAAGTAACCGCCTTCGCTTCAAAAAGAAGAAACCGGTCAAAGGTTTCCTGTAACAATAAATGAGTCATAAAATTTTTTATATCTATAATTTTTATTACTATCATAAAAACCTGCTTTCTGTACATAATAGTATCACGACAAAACTGGCTGCCGTAAAACTCCGGAGCCGGCAGCTTTTCTTTGTCTTAACTATAAATCATGCTGGAGGATTCAATCATGAAAAAAGATGCAAAAACCATGAAAGAAGTAGCAGAACGATGTACAAAGTACTGCCGCTGCGACAATTGTAACTGTTCCAACTCAAGCAAAGACGATGCCATTTCCTGCCAGAACTGTACCCATTACACTCCTGGCAAGGTATGCGATATCGATCTGTATGAGGAGATCGTGGAAAATCACGATCTGTAAGAAAAGCAGCACACAATCCACGAAGTCAAATCCCCGTCGCTTGTGCGGGGCATTTGACTTAAAACAGCCGGAGAATACTCCGGCTATTACATATCACTCCAGTCCGCCATCCCTTTTACCGCCCCACAAATACAACAATGGAACGCGGAGGAACGATGGTCTTTTTCTGACTCTCCAATGACGGACGTTTCTTCCGTTTCTTTCTGCGGACCGGCTGTGGAATCTCACTAAAAGTATTATCGTAAGTCTCTATGGCAGGATACCATTCCTTATCGGCTGGGAGATTCGGCAGATCAAAGGACTTCGGTTCCCAATACATATTAAAAATGATATAAATTGAATCATCCGGTGTTCCATCGACTTTCTGCTGATAGTCACCATATAATAAAACTGCCAGCATACGGTTATAATAAGAAAAATCTGCTTTCCACGCCTGCGTACCGTGAATCGAAAGATCCGGCATACCACAGGAAAGGGAATCAAACAGATACATTTCTCTATTCTGGTGAAGAACCGGATGCTCCTTCCGAAAAGCAATGAGATGTTTCACAAAGTCAAAAATCTCTGTACTGATACTGGTGCTTTTCCAGTCCAGCCAGGTAATCTCATTGTCCTGACAATAAGGATTATTGTTGCCCTCCTGGCTGTTTCCGAATTCATCTCCTGCCAGGATCATCGGCGTTCCCTGTGCCAAAAGCATCATTGCAAACGCATTACGGATCTGACTCATCCTGCGGGTCCGGATAAACTTCTTCCTGCTTTTGCCTTCCACACCGCAATTCCAACTGTAATTATACTCTGTTCCGTCCTGATTGCCCTCTCCGTTTCCATCATTGTGTTTCACATCATAAGACACCAGATCCATCATGGTAAAACCGTTCACATGGGTCATAAAATTAATATATCCCATATCTTTACTGCCTCTGCGGAAAAATCCGGAAAATCCTTCCACTTGTCCCTCATCACTTTTCAAATAGCGTCGGGCACAATTCATAAAACCCTCATTGTACTCCGCCAGCGTCCCCTGTGCACTGCTGTCCCCAACAGAAGCTAACATTTCCCGGTTCCAATAATCGGTCAAAAGCTTTACTCCGGATAAAATCGGATCTGACACCAGCATTTGTGCCGGCATCACCTCCTGATTCACCCGGAATCCGTCCACATGATATTCCAGCACCCAGTTTCTAAGACAATCCTCCATCAGACAGACATTTGTTCCCGGCATAAAGTAAATATCAAGCAGCACTTCAATACCTGCCTGATGCAGACTTTTTACAAGGGTTTTAAATTCTACGCCAGCCCCATGGGGATTCGCAGCATAAGCCGCCTTAGGTGCACAATAATATGTTTCGCTCTGTCCATACCCCCAGTAATTGATCTTAACCTGTTCTATGTTATTCACGGAAGGCGAAGCCGCAAGATCATCCTGCTTTCCCGCTTTTTCATTTGCCGGAACTGCCTTTTGAGATACTGCCTCACTTTGATGTGGCATGCCGTGCACTTTTCTCGGCATCTGTACCTCATCAAATTCATAGCACGGAAGAAGCAGTACTGCATTGATTCCTAAGTCCCGAAGATACGGTATCTTCTCCTGCAATCCCGCAAAAGTTCCCCGATGTGCCACCTTAGAGGAGGCATGTCTGGTAAATCCTCTCACATGAAGCTGATACAATATCATGTCTGAAAAGGAAATCCCCAACGGGCTGTCATCCTCCCACTCAAAATCCTCCAAGCTGATTCCTCCCCGGACTACACAGCTTCCAACCGGCCGCTTTGCCCATCGTTCTCTCCCATGGATCACCGCCGCATAGGGATCAATAAATTCTCTTCCATCGACCTCATACATATATTCGTAATCCCGTGACAGAACCTCTGCTACCGTATGGTTTCCGTCTGCTCCCGGGCAGCTCGTAATTTTTACAAAATAAACGCTTCCCCGGCGATATTCCTTTGATAACCGGATCCTGCATGCCGGCCGTTTCTGTCCGATCCTGTATATATTCAGATAGCATTCCTGTCCTCTCGGAATAGAAACTGCAAACTGCACGCCATCTGCTGCCTTTGTCACCCCAAAGGGCAGGGTATCTCCCTGTTTATATTGAAACAATTTCTCTGTTTTGTCCATGTATCTCCAGCCTTCCCAATTGTTTTGCCGTGTTACGCATGTATCACGGCGATAGCATATTTTATTGTACTACATTTCAAGGGAGGGTGTCAAAATTTTTATTAACTCAAACTTCCCACACCAAGAACTATAATATGCCCAGACTGTTTCTGATGTTCGAGGGT
>ERZ779840.194-NODE-194-length-78952-cov-12.467939_pt1 | contig 78952 bp, 90 predicted proteins | sample MGYA00511561_ERZ779840 | MGnify/ENA primary metagenome ERZ779840 (study PRJEB29588, sample SAMEA2162036) | human gut metagenome | biome: human gut; feature: human-associated habitat; material: faeces | place: Denmark | collected 2008/2010 ...
TATAAATATTTATTAAAAAAATCTAAAAAAAGGAAAAATAATAATAATTTTCTTCAAATATCGAAAAACATGTGGTACAATGTGATAGACGCATAAATTGTGCAAAAGGATAGAAGATATGAATGAAGACAAATGAGAACTTTCCGAGGCTGCACGCCGGAGAAAGCGTATTAACCTCTAGAAGCGTGTTATCAATCATAATGATTGTAACAATAATAATGCTGCCAACAATATTATGTATAATCCTGTTCTACAGGATGAACTGCTTGCAGAAGGATTTTTCAGAACTTAAGGCACAGCTTGAATCATCGGTACAGCTTGCATCGGATGAAAACAGCCCGGGCAGGAAACAGATTCAGGCATCACTTAACAAGAATCAGGCAGAACCGGAGAACAGCAGCAAGACATACCAGGAGACACAGCCTGAGGCGACAGAGACAGAGACTGAAGCGCGTACAACTGTGGAGGAAGCACTTAAGCAGGGACGTAAGGTGGTATATCTTACGTTTGATGACGGCCCGAGCGATAACACGGACGCATTGCTTGATGTTCTGGCTGAACATAATGTGAAAGCAACCTTTTTTGTAAATGGATATGAAGGATATGAGGAGGCGCTTAACCGTATAGTTAATGAGGGCCACACTCTTGCTCTTCATACATATACGCATGATTATGCACATGTATATGAAAGTGTTGAATCATTTTCGCAGGAAGTTGAGTCACTGCAGGATTATCTGGAAAAAGTTACAGGGACCAGACCGTATATATTCAGATTTCCGGGCGGTTCAAGTAATTCCCAGGCACCGCTTCCGATATCGCAGTACATAGATTATCTTAATAAGAATAATCTGGTGTTTTTTGACTGGAATGTTTCATCCGGAGACGGAGAAGACGGGCTCAGCCGGAAACAGGTATACGATAATGTAATGAAAGGTATTGCCGGTCAGGATGTTTCAGTGGTTCTTATGCACGATGCCACTTACAGAATGACCACATTTGAGGCGGTGCCCGATATAATAGAGAAATTGCAGGAGCAGAATGCATTGATTCTCCCAATCACTGCAGATACGCAGCCTGTTCATCATAATGTTAATTAACCAGGAGAAATTTTGAAATGGGATTTTTTAAAGATTTTAAAGCGGATTTGTCACAGGCAGTCAATGAGCTTTCGGATGATGCATCAAAGCTTGCGGATGTGAGCGCAGAGAAAGTTGAAGAACCGGTACCGGATGATGATGTGATGGTTGACACACTTGCAAATGATATGCAGTCTGATGCAGGAGACAGTGATATTGAGGAGTCTCTTACAAGAGCTCTTGCAGATATTAAGGCGGATGATAAGAAGCCTGAATCTGCAGCCCGTAAGACGACTGCCAAGGCGGTAAAAGAAGAGGAAAAGTCAGTGCAGGCCAAAGAAACGGCCGAAGAGACTTTGGTTACGGCAGGTGCGGATGAGATAAGCGATGAGACGGCAATTATTACGCCGGGTCTTTCAATTTCGGGTGATGTTACATCAGCAGGTTCTATTGAACTTTTCGGTACGGTTGAAGGCAATGTTACATGTAAAGGAAAGCTCGTTGTAAGCGGAACCATAAAGGGTAATTCGGTATCATCGGATTTCTTTGCCGATAAAGCCAACATAACAGGTGATGTAACATGTGAAGGTCCGGCTAAGATTGGAAACGGTTCTGTTATTATAGGTAACCTTGTTGCCACATCGGCTGTGATTGCCGGTGCCATCAAGGGAGATATTGATGTTCAGGGACCTGTTATCATTGATACTACAGCAATCGTAATGGGAGATATCAAGTCCAAGCTGGTACAGATTAATAACGGAGCAGTTATTGAAGGTCATTGTTCACAGTGTTATTCAGATAACAGTCCTAAGGAATTTTTTGGAGAAAATTAACATTGGAGGAATCTTATGAAAGAGAAAAGAATACTTCTCAAACTGAGCGGAGAGGCTCTTGCAGGAGATAAGCATACAGGTTTTGATGAGGCTACGGTTCTTGAAATTGCACGACAGGTCAAAGCTGTCCATGATGACGGAGCAGAGATTGGTGTTGTTATAGGCGGCGGTAATTTCTGGCGCGGAAGAACAAGTGAGAATATGGACAGAACGAAAGCTGACCAGATAGGAATGCTTGCAACAATTATGAATTGCATTTATGTTTCCGAAATGTTCAGAAGCACAGGCCTTGAGACGGAGATACTTACACCGTTTGAGTGCGGTTCGGTTACCAAACTTTTTTCAAAAGACCGTGCCAATAAATATTTCGGTCAGGGCAAAATAGTATTTTTTGCCGGCGGAACGGGACATCCGTATTTTTCAACGGATACCGGAATAGTATTAAGGGCAATCGAGATGGAAGCAGATGCCATATATCTTGCCAAAGCAATTGACGGTGTATATGACAGTGACCCGAAGACTAACCCGGCGGCTGTTAAATATGACAGCGTATCCATTGACGATGTTATCGCCAATAAGCTTGCCGTTATCGATATGACGGCTTCTGTTATGTGCATGGAGAACAGGATGCCGCTTGTAGTATTCGGACTTAACGAGAAAGACAGCATTATCAATACATACAATGGTAAATTTAACGGAACCGTTGTTACAGTATAATATAGAATAATCATGGCATAAGCCATATATCAGGAGGAAAAATGAGCGAAATTAAGATTTACGAAGAGAAAATGGAAAAGTCACTTGCGGCACTTGAGGCTGATTATGCAACGATTAGAGCGGGCAGAGCCAATCCGCATATTCTTGATAAAATTAAAGTTGATTATTACGGAACACCATCACCGCTTCAGCAGGTAGCCAATGTTTCTGTTCCGGAAGCAAGAATGATCCAGATACAGCCATGGGAGTCATCTCTCATCAAAGATATCGAAAAGGCAATCCTTACATCCGATCTCGGTCTTACACCAACCAATGACGGAAAGTCAATAAGACTGGTATTCCCTGAACTTACAGAGGACAGACGTAAAGAAATAGTTAAAGATATTAAGAAAAAGGGCGAGAATGCCAAGGTTGCTGTCAGAAACATCAGAAGAGATGCTAATGATGCCATCAAGAAGAGCAGCAAGGAAAATGATATGTCTGAGGATGATGTTAAGAAGATTGAAGGAGATATCCAGAAACTTACAGATAAGTATATAGCCGATATCGATAAGGCAGTCGAGAACAAGACAAAGGAAATCATGACGGTATAATCGTCGGTGCAGGATATGGATAATTATAATGAGAAGCTTGGACTTAATATTCCCGAACATGTTGGTATAATCCTTGACGGTAACGGAAGATGGGCCAAGCAGAGACTAATGCCGCGTAATTTCGGACATATGCAGGGCAGTAAAGTTCTTGAACAGATATGTGATGATGCTGATGAGATAGGAATTAAATATCTTACAGTATATGTTTTTTCAACAGAGAACTGGAACCGCTCCGATAAAGAAGTGGCAGGTCTTATGAAAATATTGCGTAATTACTTAAAGGACTGCATAAAGCGGGCCAATAAGAATAACATGAAAGTCCGAATCCTCGGCAAGAGAGATCGTCTTGATGATGATATCATAGAAAGCATAGAACATCTCGAGGCGGCTACGGCCGGTAATACAGGACTTGTATTTCAGGTTGCACTTAATTATGGCGGACGTGATGAAATGGTCAGGGCAATGCGCAAGATGACGAAAGATATTATCGATAAAGGACTTTCGCCTGAAGATATTGATGAGAATATGTTTTCAGGTTATCTTGATACAGCCGGTGCACCTGATCCTGATCTTATAATACGAACAAGCGGAGAGAAAAGAATATCTAATTTCCTCTTATGGCAATGTGCGTATTCGGAATTTGATTTTCCGGAGATTTTATGGCCGGATTTCAATAAGAAACGCCTGATTGAAGCTGTTGAGAGATATAATAAAAGAGATAGACGCTTTGGCGGAGTGAAGGAGGAATAGAATGCGTACCAGAATTATCAGTGGTGCTGTTTTGACGGCCATACTCGTCGGAGCTGTAGCAGGCGGCCGGATTACAATGTTTTTGCTGTCATTGGTTATAACATGCCTCGGTATGTTTGAATTATACAGAGTTGTAGGGATTCACAAAAGCCCCTTGGGAATAGTAGGATATATTCTTGCCGCAGCTTATTATGCACTTTTGTGGTTTGATAAACTTGAATTTATGGATTTGTATTGCGTTGCATGTGGAATAATAATAATGTTCGCATATGTATGCAGTTTCAAAACCAAGAAAGCAAGCCAGGCTGCATTTGCACTGTTAGGTATTTTTTATGTTGCGATTCCGCTTTCGTTCTTATACAGAATAAGAATCATTGATAAATACGGAATATACTTGTTTATCCTGCTTTTTGTATGTTCATGGATTGCGGATACATTTGCATATTTTACAGGTGTAACATTCGGAAAGCATAAGCTTGTGCCGCACCTCAGCCCTAAGAAATCAGTTGAGGGCGCAATAGGCGGAATAACGGGAGCTGCACTTGTCGGACTTTTATATGGCTTTATATTACACAAAGCACTTGGTATCAAAGCAATGATTCCGTTCCTGGTAATAAGTGCGGTCGGAGCATTTATATCTATTTTTGGAGACCTTGCAGCGTCTGCTATCAAGCGTAATTATGATGTTAAGGATTATAGTAATCTTATACCGGGACACGGAGGGATACTTGACCGTTTTGACAGTATGATATTCGTTGCGCCGATAGTATATATCGGAGCGCAGCTTTTGATGCCTTTATTATAGAAGAAACGGGGTCTGTACTATGAAGAAAATTGCAATTCTCGGGTCAACGGGTTCAATAGGAACCCAGACCCTTGATGTTGTCCGTAAAAATAAAGATATTGAGGTGCTGGCACTTGCAGCCGGTTCCAATGTTAAGGCTTTGGCTGAGCAGATTAGAGAATTCAGGCCAAAGCTTGTTTGTATTGCAAAGGAAGAAAGCATCAGCGAATTAAAGCTTCTTACCAATGATATTCCTTATGAGATATGTTACGGTACGGAAGGACTTGTGCGAGTTGCCACATATGATAATGTCGAGATTCTTGTTACAGCCATAGTAGGAATGATAGGAATTGTTCCTACTATTGAGGCAATTAAAGCCGGTAAGGATATTGCACTTGCAAACAAAGAAACTCTGGTAACGGCCGGACATATAATTATGCCGCTTGCGAAGGAACATAATGTAAGGATTCTTCCTGTTGATAGTGAACATAGTGCTATTTTTCAGTCGCTTAACGGTGAAAATCCATCCACTATAGAAAAAATCCTTCTCACTGCATCAGGAGGTCCGTTCAGAGGAAGAACAATTGACGAGATGCGTGATGTCAGGGTTGAGGATGCCCTGAAGCACCCGAATTGGTCCATGGGGCATAAAATAACCATCGATTCGGCTACAATGGTCAATAAGGGACTGGAAGTTATGGAAGCAAGATGGCTGTTCGGCGTTGATATAGATGATGTAACGGTTGTGGTACAGCCGCAGAGCGTTATCCATTCAATGGTTCAGTATGTCGATGGAAGCATTATTGCACAGTTAGGCTGCCCGGATATGAGACTGCCTATACAGTACGCACTTTATTATCCGGAGAGAAAGCCGATGGATATTGCAAGGCTTGATTTTGCCAAACTTGCTTCAATAACTTTTGAAGCACCTGATATGGTTAATTTTAAGGGACTTGCATTAGCATATAAGGCAGGACGCAGGGGCGGAAATCTTCCGACAATACTTAATGCTGCCAATGAATTTGCAGTTGCACAGTTCCTTGGCAGAAAGTGCGGTTTTCTTGATATAACGGATATGATTGAAAAGGCAATGGATTGCATACAATATATAGATAATCCTGATGTTAATGATATACTTGACACAGAGAAAGCAGTTTATGAATTTTTGAGGTAAGCTTATGAAATATGTTATCGCTTTTTTGGTACTTAGTATTATTATAATAGTACATGAGCTTGGACATTTTATTGTTGCAAAGGCAAGCGGTGTTACCGTAACGGAATTTTCACTTGGAATGGGTCCGAGATTATTGAAATTTAAGCGTAAGGGAACGATGTACAGCATCAAATTATTCCTTTTTGGCGGCTCATGCCAGATGCTTGGGGAAGATGAGGACAACAGCAGTGACGGTTCATTTAATTCCAAATCAGTATGGAAGAGGATGGCAATTGTTGTAGCGGGACCGCTTTTTAATTTCATACTGGCTTTTGTGTTATCGGTAATTATACTTGGCAAAATTGGATATGATCCTTGCGTTGTCTACAGTGTCGATGAAGGATCTGTCGCTGAACAGGCAGGACTGGAAGCCGGTGACAGAATAGTTAAGATTGATCGCACCAAAGTTAATTTCTACGGTGATTATAGTTTATGGCTTGCTGAAAATGAGGGCGAAGTTATGCATATAACGTATGTGCGTGATGGAGCCAGACATGAGACAACACTCATTCCGGAATATGTAGATGAAGACGTATATCAGATGGGTGTGCTTATGGACCGGGATAATCCGGTCATATCATCCGTAAGTAAAGATTCGCCGGCGGAAAGTGCCGGAATCAAAAGCGGTGATAAGATACTCAGCATCAATGGAACGGCTGTAAGCGTAACGGACGAGGTCAGTCCGTTAGTAAATGCATCCGGTGACAGTGAGCTGACACTTGTTGTCGAGCGTGACGGAAGTGAAGTAACAATTAAGATTACACCGAATAAGGTGCATCAGGCATATTATAATATAGGTATGGTTATGTCGGCAGCGAGGGAAAAATTAAGTCCTGCAGGTACGATTTCATATTCATTTAAGAATGTCGGATACTGGATTAAAGCCGTGTTTAAGAGCTTTAAACTTCTTTTTACGGGTAAGGTTTCCGCAAATGATGTTTCGGGTCCTGTCGGAATAGTTTCCGCGATTGGTAATGTTGTTACCGAGAGTAAGAGCGACGGTGTGCTGTATGTTATCCTGAATCTCATTAACTGGAGCGTTATGATAAGTGCCAACTTAGGCGTTATGAATCTGCTGCCGATACCGGCTCTTGACGGAGGACGGCTGGTGTTCCTTATAATAGAAGCAATAAGACGTAAACCTGTTCCTAGAGAGAAAGAGGGAATGGTGCACTTCATCGGAATTGTGCTTCTGATGGTACTGATGGTTGTTATTATGGCAAACGATATTCGCAAATTATTCTGATGGAGGATAATCAGGTGTACAGAGATAATACGAAGAAAATCAAAATCGGAGACAGATATATCGGAGGCGGAAATCCGATTCTCATACAGTCAATGACAAATACAAGAACAGAGGATGTTGACGCGACAGTTGCACAGATTCTCAAACTTGAGAAAGCAGGATGTGAGATTGTACGTTCCACGGTTCCTACAGAGGAGGCTGCTAAAGCAATTGCCGAAATTAAGAAACGCATCCATATACCGATAGTTGCCGATATCCATTTTGATTATCGTATGGCAATCATGGCTATAGAGAACGGCGCGGACAAAATCCGTATAAATCCCGGTAATATCGGAAGCCTTGACAGAATAAAGGCGGTTGTTGACTGTGCCGGAGAGCATAATGTTCCGATACGTGTCGGTGTAAACAGCGGTTCGCTCGAAAAAGACATTATTGCCAAGTATGGGGGAGTGACCGCAGAAGGCCTTGTTGAAAGCGCGCTGGATAAGGTACATATCATAGAAGATATGGGATATGATAACCTGGTTGTAAGCATCAAATCATCCGATGTCATGATGTGTGTAAAAGCACATGAAATAATAGCAGACAAATGCAAATATCCTCTGCATGTCGGAATTACGGAAGCGGGAACATTGTATTCCGGAAATATTAAATCGTCCATCGGATTGGGCCTTATACTTGGTCAGGGAATCGGAGATACAATAAGGGTATCCCTTACCGGTGATCCGGTAGAAGAGATACGATCAGCCAAAATGATCCTCAAAACACTCGGACTCAGAAAAGGCGGTATAGAAGTTGTATCATGCCCTACATGCGGAAGAACGAAGATTAATCTCATTGCACTTGCGGACAAAGTCGAGCAGATGGTACAGAATTATGACCTTGATATTAAGGTAGCCGTTATGGGATGTGCTGTTAACGGACCGGGAGAGGCTAAGGAAGCTGATATTGGAATTGCCGGTGGAGACGGAGAAGGTCTTCTTATTAAAAAAGGTCAGATTGTAAAGAAAGTTCCGGAAGACAGACTTTTGGACTGTCTTAAGGAAGAATTGGATAATTGGGAAAGGACTTAGTGATATTACATGGAAGAGAAAAAGTTTTTTGAGACTTTTCCTACACTTCATCTCAATAAAAGAATAGAGCAGATATTCTCAGAGGCCGTAGTAACGCATATATGCATGAATGGCCAGAGAACCTGCGTAAAAATATATGTAAGATTTCAAAGGCTTATCGGACGGGATATAATCGCAGATGTCGAAAATGAAATAAGACGTCAGATAAAGCCTTTTTTTGGAATGCAGGTAATTATAAAAGAAAAATTTGAGTTATCAAGCCTTCATACACCCGAAACAATTCTTGATGAATACAGGGATAGTATTCTCTATGAACTCGGTAAGGACAGTATGATTAAGCAGCAGATTTATAAGAATGCCGAAATAGAAATCAAAGATGACAATAATATTATTATGTCAACTCAGGGCACTTTTGTAGCCCAAAGATATGCAGACGAAATCTGCGGTGCAATTTCAGATATGATGTTGAACCGTTTTGGATATGAAGTTAATGTGACAACGGAGTACACGGAAGTCAAAGAAAGCAGACACAGTAAAGAGGCTGAGTACAAGCTTGAACAGATGGTACATGAAATATCTGAGAGGGCACATAAGAATCCGGCACACAAAGCTGATGAAGAAAACAGTACGGTCGAGCTAGCTGAAAATACCGGGAAACCTGAAATGTCAGCACAGAAACCGGAGAAACCAAAACAGAGAGCTGATGGCGGTAATAATTACAAATCCAATAAAGAATTTAAGAGAGATGGTTCTGATTTCAGACGTTCGGTAAAACGTTCGGACAATCCGGATGTAATATATGGCAGGGATTTTGACGGAGAAGCAGTTAATCTTGATACGGTTGTCGGAGAGATGGGAGAAATTATTTTCCGCGGCCAGATTATGAATGCGGACAAGCGTGAGCTTAGAAGCGGTAAGGTTATATTTATGTTTGATATAACTGATTTTACCGATTCAATCTCGGTTAAGATGTTTATGATGCCGGAGCAGCTTGAAGAAGTTGAGAAAGACCTCAAACCGGGTACATTCGTTCGTGTCAAGGGTGTAACGACAATAGACCGTTTCTCGGGTGAACTTACTATCGGTTCGGTTTCAGGCATAATGAAATCATCTGATTTCAGGGTAAAACGTACTGATATGGCACTTGAAAAGAGAGTTGAACTTCATTGTCATACCAAGATGAGTGAACTTGACGGTGTGTCAGATGTGTCTGCCATAGTAAAACAAGCTGCAGGATGGGGGCATCCGGCTCTTGCAATAACGGATCATGGAGTTGTCCAGGCCTTTACGGAAGCATTCCATACCAAATTGGATAATAAAGATTTTAAAATAATATATGGAGTTGAGGCATATCTGGTAGACGACCTTAAACGCATAATTGAGAACCCGGGAGGACAGAATTTTGACGATACATACGTTATTTTTGACCTTGAAACAACGGGTCTGTCGCCTGTCAATGATCGTATAATCGAAATCGGTGCAGTCAAGATGTGCGGCGGCAAGGTGACTGATCGTTTCTCAACATTTGTTAATCCGCAGATACCGATTCCTTTCAATATCGAAAGCCTCACGGGAATCAGCGATTCAATGGTTGAAAATGCCGGAACAATAGAAGAGATTCTTCCGGAATTTCTTGAATTCTGCAAGGGTGCTGTTATGGTTGCGCATAACGCCGGATTTGATGTCGGTTTTATCAAGGAAAAAACAGATTCAATCCTTGGCAGAAAATTTGAATGTACGGTCGTTGATACGGTGGCACTTTCAAGGGCATTACTGCCGTCACTCGGTAAATTTACGCTCGATCATGTGGCAAAGGCACTCGGTGTTCCGCCATTTAATCATCATCGCGCGGTGGATGATGCAGAGGCCTGCGCCGATATTTTTGCAGCATTGATCGATAAGCTTAGAGCGCGTGGTATCAATGATCTTGACGCGATTAACGAGGTTGAGGAATTTAATGTAAATGCGATCAGAAAAGCCAAATCATATCATGCCATAATTCTCGCTTCTTCGGAAGAGGGAAGAATTAATCTGTACAGACTGGTTTCAATGTCTCATCTTACATATTTTAACAAGAGACCGAGAATACCGAAGAGTGAAATTCTTAAACACCGCGACGGACTTATATTAGGTTCGGCCTGTGAGGCGGGAGAACTGTATCAGGCTTTATTGCACCGTGCATCCAAGGAAGAAATCGTACGACTGGTCAATTTCTATGATTACCTGGAAATACAACCGCTTGGCAACAACCATTTTATGATAGAAGATCAGAAACTTCCGCAGATCCAGTCGGATGCCGATTTAATTAAAATTAACGAAGAGATAGTAAGACTGGGTGATGAACTCGACAAGCCGGTTGTGGCTACCTGCGATGTGCATTTCCTTAATCCCGAGGACGAAATATACAGACGTATAATCATGAAGGGCCAGGGATTTAACGATGCCGATAACCAGGCGCCGTTGTATCTGCGTACAACGGAGGAAATGCTTGCCGAATTCCAATATCTCGGAGAAGAAAAAGCATATGAAGTCGTTGTTACCAATACCCGTAAAATAAGCGATATGTGTGAGCGCATTGAACCTGTACGCCCGGATAAATGCCCGCCGGTTATTCCGCATTCAGACGAAACACTCAGGGAGATATGTTACAACAGTGCTCATAAATTATATGGTCCTGACCTGCCGAAAATCGTTTCGGACAGGCTTGAGAAGGAACTCACGTCAATTATTTCCAACGGTTACTCGGTTATGTATATAATTGCCCAGAAACTTGTATGGAAATCCAATGAGGACGGATATCTGGTTGGCTCAAGAGGCTCGGTAGGTTCTTCTTTTGCCGCAACAATGTCCGGAATTACGGAAGTTAATCCGTTAAGTCCGCACTATCTGTGCCCGGAATGCTATTATTGTGATTTTGACAGCCCGGAGGTCAAAGAATTTGCCGGCGGCGCCGGATGTGATATGCCGGATAAAATCTGTCCGGTGTGCGGACACAAATTAAATAAAGAAGGGTTTGACATTCCGTTCGAGACATTCCTGGGATTCAACGGTGACAAGGAGCCGGATATCGATCTTAATTTCTCCGGTGAATATCAGGCAAAAGCCCATGCCTACGTCGAGGTTATTTTCGGCGAGGGTCAGACATTTAAAGCCGGAACGGTAGGTACGCTTGCCGACAAGACAATGTACGGATATGTCAAAAAATATTTCGAGGAAAAGGGCGAACGTAAAAGGGACTGTGAAATCAACAGAATAGTTGCCGGAGGTGTCGGAGTAAAGCGTTCGACCGGACAGCATCCCGGAGGAATCATCGTTCTTCCTTACGGACAGGAAATACATTCCTTTACGCCTATCCAGCATCCGGCTAATGATATGACAAGCAATATCGTTACGACACATTTCGATTACCACAGTATTGATCACAACCTGTTAAAACTTGATATTCTTGGTCATGATGATCCTACCATGATTCGTATGCTGCAGGATCTTACCAGAATGGATCCGAGGACGATTCCACTTGACAGCCCTGAGGTCATGAGCTTGTTCCAGAGTACTGAGGTGCTCAAAATATCGCCTGAAGATATCGGCGGAACTAAGCTTGGATGCTTGGGAATACCGGAATTTGGAACGGATTTTGCCATGCAGATGCTTATAGACACACAGCCAAAGCATTTTTCCGACCTTGTGCGAATTGCCGGTCTGTCCCACGGTACGGATGTATGGCTTGGCAATGCCCAGACGCTTATCGAGGAGGGCAAGGCCACGATTTCAACCGCTATATGTACCAGAGATGATATTATGGTTTATCTTATCAACAAGGGTCTTGAGGCCGGAACGGCATTCAAAATAATGGAGAATGTCCGTAAAGGTAACGTGGCCAAGGGCAAATGCGATAAATGGCCTGAGTGGAAAGCCCAGATGGAGGCGCACGGTGTTCCGGACTGGTACATATGGTCATGCCAGAAAATCAAATACATGTTTCCTAAGGCACATGCGGCGGCATATGTTATGATGGCATGGCGTATCGCTTATTGTAAGGTATTTTTCCCGCTTGAATATTATGCGTCATATTACAGTATCAGAGCTGATAACTTTTCGTATGAGCTTATGTGCTTCGGCAAGGATAAACTTGACTATTACATCAATGATTACAAGAAGCGCGCTGACGCAAAGCAGCTTTCTCCGAAGGAAGAGGGTCAGCTTAAGGACATGCGTATTGTGCAGGAAATGTATGCAAGAGGTTTTGAGTTTATGCCGATAGACCTTTATAAATCACATTCGCGTAATTTTCAGATTGTTGACGGTAAGCTTCTTCCACCTTTCAAGTCGATAGACGGTCTGGGTGAAGCTGCATCGGACGGCATTTACGAGGCAGCCAAGAATGGAGCATTCTTATCCAAAGAGGATTTCATAAGCCGTTCCAAGGTTTCAAAGACCAGTGCTGCGCTTATGGCTGATCTGGGTATCTTAAGCGGACTGCCTGAGAGTAACCAGCTGTCATTATTTGACATGTTTTAAAAATAAGATTTGCAAGCAGCGTCATAATGCTTTATTATTAAATTAGAAGGAGACCATATCATGAAGGGATTTACGAGGATTTCAATGGCACTTTTGATGTGTGTGATTCTGGCAGCAATAACAGGCTGCAGTAAGATATCACGCATAAAGAACAGCATTTCCGGTGACAAATTCACTGAGATTGCCGAGGATTACGGGCTTGAAGTCGGGAAGAAAGAGAATTCTTCCATAACAACATATATAGCGCAGGGTAACGACATATATGCGGAGTTTTATGTTTTTGACAAGAATTCATATGTCTCGACCAGCTATCAGTATATTACCGGCAATATCGAATCGGCATTTGAGGATATCACGGCTGAGACAGAGACAATGGACGGTGAGTATCCGAGATTTCAGATGAAGGCGGATTCTCTGAATGCTGTTGCTTCGGTAATCGGAAATACCATGGTATATGCTTATTCCACATCAGCGTCGGGAATCGGTAATGTGGATGAATTTATGGAGAAGGTCGGCTATTAATACAGCGGATAGAGGTAGTGTCTATGGAGAATGGTTTAAGGTACAAGGAGGCTCTCCAGTTCGCGATGGAGGCACATGCGGGCGCATTCAGAAAGGGAACGAACATTCCCTATATTGAGCATGCGATAGAGACATCTAAGATTGCTGCGATGATGACGGATGACGAAGATATCATTATTGCGGCACTCCTGCATGATGTTATAGAGGATACTGATCGCACGGCGGCAGACATTGAGAAACATTTCGGAACCCGTGTTGCCAGACTGGTAACACTTGAAAGTGAGAACAAGCGTCGGGATTGCTCTGCCGAGTCTACCTGGCTTATCCGTAAGCAGGAGACCATAGACCACCTTAAGACTGCCGGACATGATGTCAAGCTTATAGCACTTGCCGACAAGCTTTCCAATATGCGTTTAAGTCTTGTCAGACACCGCACAGAGGGCGATGATATGTGGAAGCATTTCAACGAGAAGAGCAAGGATCGTCAGGCCTGGTATTACAGAAGTATCGCGGAGGCCACCAAAGAGTTTGCCGATACAGCATTGTGGAAGGAATATGTCCACCTTTGTGATGAGGTATTTGGTTGATTTGTAGGAATAATTCAAACATTTTGAAACATTTTGAAAATTTTTTAAAAAAGTACTTGCTTTTTCTTCGGACATATAGTATTATACTCAAGTACCACACAGACGGCCAATTGGTCAAGCGGTTAAGACGCCGCCCTCTCACGGCGGAAACAGGGGTTCGATTCCCCTATTGGCTACTAAATGTATTTATATACAGCCCAACCCATTATTCCGAATCAGTTCGATTCGGAATTTTTTTTGCACCCAGGGGTTGTTTTTGCTGCTGGAGTCCTATCAAAGATGTGATAAGATAAAAAATACCCTCAATACCAGGTAAGGCATTGAGGGTAAAATTATATGTTTTTCTGTTAGAAAATAGGTACAACAGCTCCGTTGTATGTGTTATTAATGTAATCTTTAACCTTCTGTGTTGTAAGAGCTGCTACAAGAGCTTTTGTCTTGGCACTGTCAACATCAGCTTTGCGTACGGCAACAATATTTGCATATGTCTGTGCAGCTTCGCCGGAAGCGTCCTCTGATGCAAGAGCATCAGCTATTTTAAGGCCGGCTGCAAGAGCATAGTTACCGTTGATAACTGCGATGGAACCGGCGTCGGCATTCTTAAGCTGTGCGGCAACTGTATCTGCCTGGACAGCTGTGATATTGTATCCGCCGTCGTCAACGATATCAAGTGTTGTTACACCTTTTTCAACTGTTGAACCGTCAGCGAGCTTGATGAGATTTTCCTGAGCGAGAAGGAAAAGAGCTCTTGTTTCGTTGCTGTCATCAGCAGGAATGATTATTGTAGCGCCATCCTTTAAATCCTTTAAGTCAGTGATTCCGTTTCCGTAAATTCCAAACGGCTCATAGTGAATCTTGGCAACAGCGGCAAGTTTTGTGTTGTTTGAAGCGTTAAAGCTTTCAAGGTAAGGTGTGTGCTGGAAGTAATTGGCATCAAGTGTACCGTCATTAAGTGCTGTGTTTGGAAGAACATAATCATCATAAACAACGACTTTTAATGTATATCCTTCGTCTGCGAGAGTGTCTTTAACCTGCTCAAGAATTTCTGCATGAGGTGTTGAGCTTGCACCTACTGTGATCGTCTTGTCGTCGGATGATGAATTGTTTCCTGAGTTTGAGCTTTCTTTTTTGCCGCAGCCCGTAAGAACGAGTGCGAATACCAATGTAAGTGCTAATAATGATGTTACGATTTTTTTCATTTCTTTTTCTCCTTTACTTGTTGATTCTTCTGTCTGATCTGCGGGCAATAACAGCGCCTAATTCCTGAATGATCTGTACGATTATTATTGTCAGGGCAACGCAGATCCAGATGATGTTATTCTGGTATTTCTGGTATCCATATGTGATTGCTATCTGACCAAGTCCACCGCCACCGATGGTACCAGCCATAGCAGAGTAACCTAAAATAGTAACCATTGAGATTATTGCTCCGGTTATAAGGGAAGGTCTGGCTTCCGGGATAAGTACTTTTGTAACTATCTTAAAAGTAGGGGTTCCCATGGCCTTGGCCGCTTCAATTACGCCACCGCCGACTTCTGCGATTGATGATTCGACCATTCGCGCGACATAAGGTGCTGCAGCAATAACAAGTGTGACAATCATGGCTTTATTGCCAAGACTTGAACCAACAATAAATTTAGCAACCGGAAGCATTGCAACCATTAATATAATGAAAGGAATGCTTCGGAATATGTTGACAATAATGCCGAGTATCCTGTTAAGCCATGCGATTGGTCTGATGCCATTTTTGCCGGTTACCGAAAGTATGAGACCTATAGGAAGTCCGATAACATATGCGAAAATGGTGGAAAGTAACGTCATATAGATCGTTTCCCAGATTCCGTATTGAAGTATGCCGTTATCCAGAAGTTTCTGGAGAAGATTAGTTGTCATTATTCGTCATCCTCCTTTGAATATTTCATATTATTGTTATCAAGCCATGTGGTTATTTTATCAGCAGCAACTTTATCTTCTGGAAGCTGGATGATTATCTGTCCATATGCTTTTCCGTCAATGTCCTTGGTGTCAGCAAAAACAATATTAACACCCGCCTGACATTCGAGTATCATGTCTGATATAACCGGCTTGTCCGACGATTCCCCGTCAAAAATAATACGGATGCGCCTGGTACCGATTGATTTACGCGCTAATGGCGACTGCGGAAGGATGAGCTCCCTTGCTATTTCTGACTGCGGATTTAAAAATACCTCCGCAACAGGTCCTTCTTCGGCAATATGACTTTTATCGATGACTGCGACACGGTCGCATATGCTGTCTATCACGCGCATCTCATGGGTGATAACGATAATGGTGACGCCAAGCTCATTGTTGATTCTCTTTAAAAGGTCAAGTATCTGCTGGGTTGTGTTAGGGTCGAGAGCGCTTGTAGCTTCATCACAAAGCAGATATTTGGGATCTGTTGCAAGAGCTCTTGCAATTGCAACACGCTGTTTCTGACCGCCGGAAAGCATGGAAGGATATGCTTTCTCACGGTCTCCGAGACCCACCATTTCAAGAAGATCATGAGCTTTTTTGACAGCTTCTTTCTTGCTTACGCCGGCGATCCTGAGAGGGTAGCATACATTCTGAAGAATGTTTCTCTGCTCAAAAAGATTAAAACTCTGGAATATCATACCAATCTGTCTTCTTATGAGGAGAAGTTCTTTTGAACGTAGAGTGGTAAGATCCTTTCCGTCAAGTATTACATTGCCCAAAGAGGGACGTTCAAGGAGATTGATGCATCGCACCAGTGTACTCTTGCCTGCACCGGACAATCCGATTATTCCGAATATTTCTCCGTCGTTGATAGTCAGATTAATGTTATCAAGAGCTGTTATATTTCCGTTTCCGGTTTTAAATGTTTTACTTAAATTTCTGATTTGTATCATATTTAACCCGCCTTCTTTGATATTGGCAAGATTATAACGCGCAATTCATACCATGTCAATAGGAAATATAAAAAATAAAAATTATGTCATTTTTTCAAATAAAAAATTTCGCTTTATTTTTGTATTACGATATGGTATTATGCGGGTGTTACAAGACATTTCTGCAAAAATTGTTTTTTATTTAAAATCATAATTTCCTGTTGACATTGGAGTCAATGTGGTATATTCTAATATCAGACACGAACATTTGTTCACAAGACATATCAGAAGGAGATTAATATGGCTAAGGAAGATAAATTAAAAGCACTGGATGCCGCTATATCCAGTATAGAGAGGAATTTTGGCAAGGGTGCGGTTATGAAGCTTGGAGACCCTTCAGCTGCAATGAATGTAGAAACCATTCCGACAGGTTCACTGAGTCTTGACATTGCACTCGGAATGGGTGGAGTTCCGAAGGGAAGAATTGTTGAGATATACGGACCGGAATCAAGTGGTAAGACTACAGTTGCACTTCATATGGTAGCTGAGGTGCAGAAGAGAGGCGGAATTGCAGGATTTATAGATGCAGAGCATGCTCTGGATCCGGCTTATGCCAAGAATATCGGTGTCAATATAGATGAATTATACATATCACAGCCGGATAACGGTGAACAGGCACTTGAGATTACGGAGACACTTGTGCGTTCAGGCGCGGTTGATATTATTATAGTGGATTCCGTAGCAGCGCTTGTGCCTAAGGCAGAGATTGACGGAGATATGGGAGATTCGCATGTCGGACTTCAGGCCAGACTTATGTCACAGGCATTGAGAAAGCTTACTGCGGTAATCAGTAAGACTAACTGTGTAGTTATTTTTATTAACCAGCTTCGTGAGAAAGTCGGAGTAATGTTCGGTAATCCTGAGACGACTACCGGCGGACGTGCACTCAAGTTCTATTCATCTGTGAGAATGGATGTCAGAAGAATTGAGACACTTAAGGCTAACGGGGAGATGGTAGGTAACAGAACGAGAGTCAAGGTCGTCAAGAATAAGATTGCACCTCCGTTTAAGGAGGCAGAATTTGATATCATGTTCGGAAAGGGTATTTCAAGAGAAGGAGATATACTTGACCTTGCAGCATCCAATAATATTGTTGTCAAGAGCGGTGCGTGGTTCTCTTATAATGGCGACAAGATAGGACAGGGACGTGAGAATGCCAAGCAGTATCTTATTGATCATCCTGACATTATGAATGAGATAGAAGCTAAGGTACGAGAGGCTTACTTTACGAAGCCGGAAGAACAGACGCAGACCGGTGAGACAGCATCAGAGGAGTAATTGATGGAAATAACGGATATAGCTCCGTTAGACAAGAAGCGGCGGAAAGTGTATATTGATGGTCAATATGCCTTTCCGCTGTATGTGTCTGAACTGAGAAAATATAACATAGAAGCTGGCGCGGTGTTGGAAGAGAATGTATATGATGATATCTGTTCATTGCTGATGAGACGTGTGCGGGAGAGGATTCTTTACCTTATAACGGATTATGACAGGTCTGAACAGAATATAAGACAGAAAATATCGATGGCCGGATACCGTGGAAGTTTTGTGGATGATGCCATAGATTCACTGAAAGAGTATGGATATATAGATGATCTGAGATTTGCAAGATATTATGCAGAATCGATGAGAGATACCAAAGGACGCTCAGCGTTCGCGATTTCAAGGTCATTATATGAGAAAGGCATATCGAGGGATGTAATAGATACCGTTATGGGAGAACTGGACATTGACGAAGATGCGCAGATACTGAAAGTTCTTTCATCCAAGGGCTATAATGAAGAAAATATAAGGCAAATTGACGATAAGGAACGTCAAAAATTAATATCATCTCTTTTGAGAAAGGGATTTTCGTACGATTTGATAAGTATATATGTACGAAAATGACAAGCTTATTGGTTTTTTCCTTGACACTTTCAACAAAAAAGTATAATATTAGTATGTTGTAGTTTGTACAATGAAAACTAAATAAGGAGGTGCTCCTGTGCCAGAATTGTCTTATATTATAACAGCAGGCGTTACGCTTGTTGTTGCTGCACTTATTACATGGTTTATAGCAGCTGCGTATCATAAGAATGTAACCGATAAGAAGATCGGAAGCGCTGAAGCTAAAGCCAGAGAGATAATAGACGATGCACTTAAGACAGCTGAGACACGTAAGAAGGAGATGCTTCTTGAAGCGAAGGAAGAGTCTATTAAGACTAAGAATGAGCTTGATAAAGAGACCAGGGAGAGACGTGCTGAGATTCAGAAATATGAACGCCGCGTTCTTTCCAAGGAAGAAACTCTTGACAAGAAGCTGGATTCCGTCGAGAAACGTGATAATGCACTCAATCGTAAGGAAGATGATCTTAATCGAAAGAGGCAGGAAGTTGATGCTCTTAGTGCGAAACGCGTACAGGAACTGGAAAGAATCTCAGGACTTACCTCCATTCAGGCTAAAGAATATCTTTTAAAAACTGTAGAAGAAGAAGTTAAACATGAAACCGCTGTGATGGTTAAAGAGATGGAAATCAAAGCCAAGGAAGAAGCTGACAAGAAAGCTAAGAATTATATTGTCAGTGCAATACAGAGATGTGCTGCAGACCATGTGTCTGAGGCTACGATATCGGTTGTACAGCTTCCTAATGACGAGATGAAAGGCCGTATCATTGGTAGAGAGGGACGTAATATCCGTACTCTTGAGACAATGACAGGTGTTGATCTTATCATAGATGACACTCCTGAAGCAGTGGTATTATCTGGATTTGATCCGATTCGAAGAGAGGTTGCAAGAATCGCTCTCGAGAAGCTTATTATTGACGGACGTATTCATCCGGCAAGAATTGAAGAGATGGTTGAGAAGGCCCAGAAAGAAGTCGAGAACATGATAAGAGAAGAAGGCGAAGCCGCTACTCTTGAAGTCGGTGTTCACGGCATACATCCGGAACTTGTCAGACTTCTCGGTAAGATGAAGTTCAGAACAAGTTACGGACAGAATGTTTTAAAACATTCTATCGAAGTTTCGTTATTATGCGGACTTTTTGCATCAGAGATTGGACTTGATGTCAGAACTGCTAAGAGAGCAGGTCTTTTACATGATATTGGTAAATCAGTCGATCATGAGATGGAAGGATCCCATGTTCAGATTGGTGCTGATTTGTGCAGAAAATACAAGGAATCAGAACTTGTCATCAATGCGGTTGAAGCTCATCATGGAGATATTGAACCGCAGTCTCTTATTGCGTGCATTGTTCAGGCGGCAGATGCTATTTCAGCTGCAAGACCTGGTGCTAGAAGAGAAACGCTCGAGACTTACACGAACAGATTAAAACAGTTAGAAGATATTACGAACGGGTTCGATGGAGTAGAGAAGTCATATGCTATACAGGCAGGACGTGAGATTCGAATTATGGTAGTTCCGGAAGTTATCAGTGATGCTGACATGGTTTTACTTGCAAGGGATATATCCAAGAAGATTGAAGATGAACTTGAATATCCAGGACAGATTAAAGTTAATGTCATAAGAGAATCAAGGGTAACTGATTACGCAAAATAGTGTAATGAATGACTAGCCCTAAGATCTTTGGTAATCAAAGGTTTTGGGGCTTTTTACATTAAGACGGAAATGCGTTATGCGGTCTTTTAATAAGCAAATTTTAGCTTGACCGCAGACAATTAATAATATATAGTATTATAAGGTTTGAATACAAAATTCAGGAGGTTACTATGAGCCAGGAAAAGATTGATAAAAGAAAACAGAGCAAAGGAGATATGCTACATAATACTAAGAAGCACATGAAGATGACAACATTAATCGTTGCATTGGTTCTTGTTGCAGCAGGTGCATTCGCAAGCGTTGTATCATATCATCAGGGATATACAAAGGGCGAGAAAGACGGCGAAATCAATATGCTCAATTATCAGGCTCTTTTCAAAAACAATACAACAGCAAGCGAGACATCATCAGAAAACACAACAACAGCCGCTGGTGAGACTACTGCAGCAGCCGAAACAGAATCAGCACAGTAGAATATAATAAGAATGTTATGAAAGTACGGTACCATAATTATATGGGCCGTACTTTTTTGCTTGCTTTTTATATGCAATGAGGTTACAATTAGCGATGTATGGATTAGAATTAGGAGAATATATGAAGATTTTATTTATATCACTCGGATGTGACAAGAACCTTGTGGATTCGGAGCAGATGATGGGTCTGCTGCGTGACAGGGGATATGAATTCACGGACGATGAAGAAACAGCTGATGTGGTTGTGATCAATACATGTGGATTTATAAGTTCGGCCAAAGAAGAAAGTATTAACACCATCCTGTCAATGGCAGAACACAAGAAAGACAATCTTAAGGCGTTGATTGTAACAGGTTGTCTGGCACAGAGATACAAGGATGAGATTCTTGATGAAATGCCTGAAATAGATGCAATAGTGGGAACCACTGCTTTTGATACGATTTGTGATGTTGTTGATGATGTTCTGGCCCATAAGGGTCATAATGAGTTTAAGGACGTTAATGCAATGTGCCGTCCCGATTCAAAGAGAATCATTACAACAGGAGGATATTACTCATATCTTAAGATTGCGGAGGGCTGTGATAAACGGTGCACCTATTGCAGTATTCCTCTTTTCAGGGGAAGTTACAGAAGTACGCCGATGGAACAGCTTGTGGAAGAGGCGGAATATCTGGCGGCAGGCGGAATCAAAGAACTGATTCTTGTGGCACAGGAAACATCACTTTACGGCAGGGACATATACGGAGAAAAGAAACTTCCGCAGCTGCTTCATAAGTTGTGTGCAATCCAGGGAATTGAATGGATTCGTATATTATACTGTTATCCGGAAGAAATAACTGACGAACTTATTGAGACCATCAAGACTGAGCCAAAGATATGTCATTATATCGATATGCCGATACAGCATGCATCGGATACCATACTTAAGAAAATGGGCAGAAGAACGACTAATGCCGATTTGAGAAAAATAATATCGAAGCTTAGAACAGAAATCCCGGATATTGCACTCAGGACAACACTTATTACAGGTTTCCCGGGTGAAAGTGATGAGGACCATAATATATTGATGGATTTTATCGATGAGATGGAATTTGACAGACTCGGGGTATTCACATATTCGCCGGAAGAAGATACACCGGCAGCATCTATGCCGGATCAGATTGACGAAGAAGTGAAGCTTGACAGACGCGATGAACTCATGGAACTCCAGCAGGAGATATCTGCCGATAGATCACAGAGACTTGTCGGAAAACGCATGGAAGTTATAATAGAAGGCAAGGCGGCGGACGAGGATGTATATGTCGGAAGAACATATATGGATGCGCCGGGCGTTGACGGATATGTATTTATTAAGAGTGAAGAAGAACTCTTAAGCGGCGATTTCGCCCGGGTTAAGATTACCAAGGCATTGGAATATGATTTGATTGGAGAATTGGAATAATGAATTTACCTAATAAACTTACTTTGTTCAGAATTATATTAATACCGTTTTTTTTGTTTTTTCTGCTGACCGACTATTGCGGAAACGCAGGGAAATTTATAGCGTTGGGAATATTTGCCGTTGCAAGTCTCACAGATATGCTTGATGGTAAGATTGCAAGAAAATACAATCTCATCACTAATTTCGGTAAATTTATGGACCCGATAGCGGATAAACTGCTTGTGAGTTCGGCTTTTATTGCTTTTGTACAGATGAATCTGCTCCCGGCATGGATTGTTATAATTTTTATTGCAAGGGAATTCATAATAAGCGGATTCAGACTTGTTGCATCTGATGCGGGTATAGTTCTTGCAGCCAGCTGGTGGGGAAAATTCAAAACCGCATTTCAGATGATAATGTGTCTTTTGCTTATAATCAATCTTGATTATCCGGTGCTTAATGTTATAGAACAGATATTTATATATGCATCACTGGCACTTTCAATAATATCACTTATAGATTATCTGGTTAAGAACCGTAAAGTAATTGCTGATATGTAATATGGAGGATACCATGACAGTAGAACTTATTTCGGTAGGAACCGAATTATTGCTTGGCAATATAGTGAATACCAATGCGGCATACCTTTCCAGAGAATGTGCTGCACTCGGATTAAGCATGTATAACCAGTGTGTTGTAGGAGATAATAATGCAAGACTTGCGCAGGCTTATACAGAGGCACTTGGACGCTCTGATATTATAATTCTCGGAGGAGGTCTTGGTCCGACAGAGGATGACCTTACCAAAGAAACCGTATGTGAGGTGTTGGGCGTCGGACTGACGGAAGATGCCAAAGCACGGGAAGACATGGAAAAGTGGCTTACCAATCTTGGACATGTGCCTACAGCAAATAACTATAAGCAGGCACTTGTTCCGTCATCAACCGGCGAGAATGGTGAGATTGTTTGTAAAAGTACAGTATTATATAATGATAACGGAACTGCGCCGGGAATAATAATAGAGAAAGACGGGCATTGTACAATATTGCTTCCCGGACCGCCGGATGAATTGAAACCGATGTTCGAGAAGAGTGTGAAACCTTATCTGGCATCACTTTCCGATGACGCCATATATTCTGTGATGATAAGAGAGTGCGGTACCGGAGAGAGTAATCTTGAGACCAAATTGATAGATCTTATCGATGCACAGTCCAATCCTACAATTGCAACATATGCCAAGACAGGCTGCTGTGATATAAGAATAACAGCCCGCGGTGCGGATGAAGATGATGCTAAGAACAAAGTTAAACCTGTCGTTAAGGAAATAAAGAACAGACTAAAAGATGCGATATACTCAACGGATGAGAATGAGAATATAGAAGATGCATTGGTAAAACTTCTCAAAAAATATGACCTTAAAATATCAACCGCGGAGTCATGTACAGGCGGACTTGTTGCTGCGAAGCTTGTTAATGTGAGTGGTGCGTCGCAGGTATTTACACATGGATTTATTACATATTCCAATAAAGCCAAGCGTAAAGTTCTCTCGGTTAACCGTGATACGCTGAAGAAATATTCGGCTGTCAGTAAAGAAGTTGCCAAAGAAATGGCCAAAGGCTGTATCATAACGGCCGATTCCGATGTCGCAATAGCGGTTACCGGGTATGCAGGACCTGAGGATACCAAGGATGAACCTAAGGGACTTGTATATATTTCATGCGCAGTTGGTGATAAAGTTATTGCGGAGAAGTTTAAATTTAACGGAACCCGTGCCAAAATCCGTGAAAATGCAGCAGTTAAGGCTCTCAATATGGCAAGACTTGCAATTCTTGCGGCATATAGTAAATAACAGTTGAAAGGATGACATGAATTTATGGAAAAGAAACCATTTGTAACTAAAGAAAAAATCGAAGAGATTGTACAGAAATATCCTACTCCTTTTCATATATATGATGAAAAAGGTATTCGTGAAAATGCAGCTAAAGTTAAACAGGCATTTGCATGGAATAAGGGATTCAAGGAATTCTTTGCTGTTAAGGCGACACCGAACCCATTTCTTATCAATATCTTAAGAGAATACGGATGCGGAGTCGACTGTTCATCCATGACTGAACTCATGCTTTCACATGCAATAGGATGCAAGGGCGAAGATATTATGTTTTCATCCAATGATACCCCGGCAGAAGAATTTAAATATGCAAGGGAAATAGGTGCAACAATTAACCTTGACGATTTTACGCATATTGATTTTTTGGAGAAGGTTGCAGGAATTCCGGAGACGATAAGCTGCCGTTTTAATCCGGGCGGTTATTTTTCGATTGCCAACTCGATTATGGATAATCCTGGCGATGCCAAATACGGTTTCACCAAAGAACAGATAATAGAAGGATTTAAGATACTTAAGGCCAAGGGCGCAAAGAGATTCGGCATACATGCGTTCCTTGCAAGCAACACGGTTACCAATGATTACTATCCGGAACTTGCCAGAATCCTTTTTGAACTTGCTGTTGAAATCAGGGACAAAACAGGATGTGACATTAAATTTATAAACCTTTCAGGCGGTGTGGGAATTCCTCATAAACCGGATGCTGAGCCTAACGATATTATTGCAATCGGAGAGGGTGTACACAAGGTGTATGATGAGGTGCTTACAGCAAACGGAATGGGTGATGTCGCTATTTATACTGAAATGGGAAGATTTATGCTTGGTCCTTATGGCGGACTTGTCACAAAAGCAACTCACGAGAAACATACATACAAAGAGTATATAGGCGTAGATGCCTGTGCATGCAACCTTATGCGTCCGGCAATGTATGGTGCATATCATCATATTACGGTTCTCGGTAAAGAAAACGAACCATGTGATCATAAATATGATGTGACAGGTTCACTTTGCGAGAATAATGATAAATTTGCAATAGACAGAATGCTTCCGAAGATTGATATGGGAGATTATCTATTTATACATGATACGGGAGCGCATGGATTTTCAATGGGATACAATTATAACGGCAAACTTCGTTCGGCTGAGATTCTCCTCAAGGAGGACGGAAGTTTTGAACTCATAAGAAGAGCTGAGACACCACAGGATTATTTCAGAACATTTGACTGTTTTGATATTCTTGATTCGATTATTAAGAAATAAACAACCGGGAGATTTGTATGGCTGAGTTAATGACAGCAGTTAATGAATTGCTCAAAGGAAAAAGAGTAGAAGAAAATGCGGATATTTATTGTGACGGCATAGAAACGTTATACAAAAGCAGTGCGTATGTCAAATTATGTATGAATTATCATATTTTTTCGGAAGTATACGAAGAGATTGAAGACGACGAGAAAAATGTTATTCAGCCTGTAGTGGCAAGAATCCAGACTTTAATGGGCAATCTTGTCGATTGCAATGATATTGACGCAGGACTTATCGAAGAAGCGGAAAGCATAAGGGAGCGGCTGGTAAATGTAATGGAGATACTTACTGCACATGCCGACCGTCTTCAGATATTTGAATATATGCTTAACCGAATTGAGTTCAGATTCAGAAACGAACCTTTTGACAGTACATATTACAATGACGGGTTTGAACGTGATATTGAAAGATATGTTCTGAGTGACAGGGATAATGCTGTCATTAATATGAAAATAACCCAGATGGTAAGCCAGCTGCCAATGCGTTTGTCACAGAACCGGTTCTTTAATATAATTGAGAATTCCCTTTCCATATACAAGGGAAGCGAACGCTCGTCACTTGATGACTTTGTATATATGATAAAGACAGCGGGGACGCTTTTTCAGCCGGCTAATTTTGAAGATGAGTTTGATGAGATTCTTTCGATTGAGAAGGAGCTTTCCGGACTTGACTATGATTCGCTTGATAAAATCGGATATGAGAAAGCAAGAATGGCTTATGATAAGGTATCTGTTCTTACGGAAAGATATTCGGATGCGTGCGTTATGCTTACACAGGTGATAAATGATTTATACTCTATCATGCTCTGCGCCGGAGCGGCAACGGATGATGAGGAGCGTAATGACCTTATAAGAAAAATTATAACAGCGGATTATAATATTGTTAACGGAAATGCAGCAAGAAGCGGTGATGAAGAAACTATGCTTGCCGGACTTGAAGGAGTTCAGGAGAGCATAAGCCGAAGACTTTATACACCGGATTCTACACTTGATGAGATAATAAATATCAATTATGATATAATGGCAAGAACCGGTCTGATAAGCCGGTTTGATAAACTTAAAACTGTCAGCAGACTTCAGTCGGCAAGTACATTTGCGGTTCTTGAAGATGTACAGGTCGATAAAGAAACTGTTGATGATGAATATGCTGCCAAAGCGGCCGGAAATCTTATAGAAGAATTTAAGAAACTTTTTGACGGTGGAAGCAGGCTTAAGAGAAGGGCTGTAATGGCTTCTGTTGTAGGCAGTCTTCCGGTATTCTTCAATAATTTTGACGAATTTAAAGATTATGTCCATATATCACTGATGCAATGCAGTGATGAGGCAGAAAGACAGGCAGTTCTTGCATTGGCGAAGATTTTAATATCCGGTGACTGATATGTATTGGTATAAGAAACTATATTTTGGAGACAATGCAATAGAAAAGTCAAAAGAAATTATGCGCTCATTGAAGAAAAATGAGCCATGTTTCGGAATATATCTTGTTGTCATATCTAATATGCCCGGAAATCTTCTGGATATACTGGAATGGCCCGGATATATTCTGGACGGTCCGATAAGGCAGAAAGTCAGCAGATTGCGCAATCAGGACAAGTCCGGCAGGTGCATTGTCGGGGTTGCATCCGGGTATCAGGATGCACTTTTGCTGGTAAGACGCATAATAGACGAAGTGTATCGTGAAACCGGTGGTTTTGACGTAGCCGGTTATCTGGGTGTGGAGCAGGACGAATAATGATTTTTGTGACTATTTTACTTACGATTCTGAAAATAACAGGGCTGGTGCTTGCGGGAATAATAGGACTCGCATTGCTGCTTGTTCTCTGGATTCTGCTATCACCGATTCGGTATAAAGGAAGAATTAAGTATTCCGGAAAGCCCGATATCAGGATTAAAGCGTCATATCTGTGCCACATTTTTTCAGGGTATTTTATACTGGATGAGAATGGACAAAAGGCGGATTTTAAAATATTCTGGAAAAGCATGCTTAACAGAAAATCCGGGACGGCGTCACATAGGCAGAAAAAAACAAAATCAACCGACACTGATTTAATAAAACCGGATAAACCGGAGGATTTTTATAAGGCTGAAGAACCGGAGACATTGAAAATTCCGGAAAATGTCAGTGACAACGAATTAAAGAAAACCGAAGTCAGAGCAAAGAAACCACCGGAGAATAACCCAAAGCCTAAAAAAAGTATTTTCAAAAAGCTCAAAGATGTATATAATAGAATCAGGAATTTCATAAAAAACATGTCGGAACGTGTTCGCAATGCATTGGACATGCGCGACAAAATCATATCTGAAATAGATAATGCCGACAACAGGGAAGCGGTCAATTATGGACTTGTGCTGCTTAAGAAGGTCCTTAAACATATTTTGCCGCGCCGCCACCGTATCTATATACGATTCGGAACGGGTGATCCCGCATCTACAGGACAGTATCTGGGGCTTATGTATGCATTTGGAGCGTGGCTTGGTCTTAATCTTGTAGTGGCGCCTGACTTTGATGATAAGGTCATTGAATGTGATATTCCTTTTAGAGGTCATATAAGTATCGCAGTCCTGCTTTTGTGGGCAGTGAAAGCATACCGGAACAAGAAATTTATGTCATTTATTGACAAGATACGTAACAGATAGAATAACATGGAGGATATATTATGGCTGATAACAAATTTGATACAACAGTTTCATCGCTTTTTAAAGGAATGGATGGATTCCTTTCTGCCAAGACTGTTGTCGGGGAACCTGTGACTGTAAATGATACAATCATACTGCCGCTTGTTGATGTTTCGTTTGGTGTGGCTGCAGGTGCTGGAAATAATGATAACAAGAATAAAGCGGCCGGCGGAATGGGCGGCAAAATGAGTCCGAGCGCGGTACTTGTCATTCATGATGGGATTACCAGACTTGTCAATGTCAAGAATCAGGATTCCGTTAGCAAAATTATCGATATGATACCTGACATCATTGATAAGATTAAGAGTTTTAAAGATGGCAAGAAAGATCCTGACATAGAAAAAGCGGTTGATGATGTGATAAATGAATAAGGCGTATGGCTAATCTCATATGATATACTAAAAGGTTCGGCCGGAGAGTATGCTGATGAGAAGAGTAATAGGCTTTGCATTGTTTTTTACGGGTATTGGCATGATTATAGGGCTATTCATAGAAAGTGTGTTCTGGAGCGTGTGCATTATACTTGGACTGTTGATAATAGGATACAATCTGTTTATGAGCTGCCCCGGCAAAAGACACTGATTTTTTGCTAATTTCATAAAAAACACACATTTTGTAAAAAAACACTTGCAAAAATAACTCATATCTGTTATCATAACTTTTGTTGTGAGCCCGTATGGGGCTTAATATCTTAAAGGAGGTGCAAACATGGCTAAATGTGCTGTTTGTGATAAAGGAGCTCACTTTGGAATTAAAGTAAGCCACTCACATAGAAGATCTAATAAAATGTGGAAATCAAATATCAAGTCTGTAAAGGTTAAGGTAAATGGCCAGGCTAAAAAGATGTATGTATGTACTTCTTGTTTAAGATCAGGCGCTGTAGAAAGAGCTTAATTAAGGACAGATAGGGACCGGAAGGCGACTGCCTTTCGGTTTTTTTTGTCTTGATAAACCGGATGGTTTTTATAAGTGTTGCAATTCCGGTTACAATAATGTATAATAAATTGTCAAAACTATTTATTAGGAGGGCTAAGCATGAAAGGACAAATAGAGAATCAGTTTGGTGAAGTGCGAATTGACAGTGAAGTTATTGCCAAATATGCCGGAGCTGCAGCAGTTGAATGTTTCGGCATTGTCGGAATGGCTACAATTAATATGAAAGACGGACTGGTTAAGCTTCTTAAGAGAGAGAGCCTTACCCGCGGTGTCAATGTTACTTACGATGAGAATAATAAGCTCATTATTGATTTCCATGTTATTGTTGCTTATGGCGTATCCGTATCAACGGTAGCTGACAATCTTGTTCATAATGTCAAATATAAAGTAGAAGAATTTACCGGTCTTAAGGTCGGAAGAATAAACGTATATGTTGAAGGCGTAAGAATTATCGATTGATTTGTCGGTTGCTTTGACATAGTATTAAGGAGGATTTAGAAGTGGCAACTACTACAATAGACGCAGAGGTTCTTAAGAAACTTTTTCTTGCCGGTGCGGCTAATCTTGAAGCTAAGAAAGAATGGATTAATGACCTGAATGTATTCCCTGTACCTGACGGTGATACAGGTACTAATATGACATTGACAATAATGTCGGCAGCCAAGGAAGTTAATTCACTCGCTGCCCCTACGATGCAGACACTTTCAAAAGCAATATCCGGCGGCTCATTAAGAGGCGCAAGAGGTAATTCCGGAGTTATACTTTCACAGCTGCTCAGAGGATTTACCAAGGTTGTTAGGGATTACGATGAACTCGATTCAATTATTATATCGACGGCATTCCAGAAGGCTGTTGAGACTGCATATAAGGCGGTAATGAAGCCAAAGGAAGGAACCATACTTACTGTTGCCAGAGGAATGGCAGATAAGATTCTTGATCTTTCAACAGAGATAGATGATTTAGAAGAATTACTTGATAAAGTTATCAAATACGGAGATGAAGTGCTTGAGCATACGCCTGACTTACTCCCTGTGCTTAAACAGGCTGGCGTTGTGGATTCGGGCGGACAGGGACTTATGCAGATCATGAAGGGTGCATATGATGCACTTATGGGTAAGGAGATTAATTACGAAGCGGTTGCCAGCCAGGGCGGACCTTCCGGATCTTCTGAAGTATCTGCACAGGGACTCGAAGAGAAAGAAATTAAGTTCGGTTATTGTACTGAATTCATAGTTATGCTTGAGAAACCGTATGATGCGGCTAAAGAAGCTGAATTCAAGGCATATCTTGAGTCAATAGGTGATTCTATCGTACTGGTATCGGATGGTGAGATTGTTAAGGTACATGTTCATACCAATCATCCGGGACTTGCATTTGAAAAGGGACTTACTTTTGGTTCACTTACCAGAATGAAAGTTGACAATATGCGCGAAGAACACCAGGAAAGAGTTATAGCTAATGCCGAGAAAGCCGCAAAGGAACAGGCAGAGAAAGACGAGCCTAAGAAAAAATACGGATTTATTTCGGTATCTGCAGGAGAAGGCTTAAGTGAAATATTCAAGAGCCTTGGTGTTGATTATATAATCGAAGGCGGACAGACAATGAACCCGAGTACGGAGGATATGTTAAATGCCATCGATAAGGTTAATGCTGAGAATGTATTTATTTTCCCGAATAACTCCAATATTATTCTTGCTGCCAATCAGGCACAGAGTATTGTTGAAGACAAGAATATAATTGTTATTCCTACGAAAACCATTCCACAGGGAATATCAGCTCTTATCGCATATTCGGAAGAAGCATCTCCGGAGGAGAATACGGGAGCGATGACGGAAGAAATCGCCAATATTAAGTCAGGTTCAGTGACGTACGCCGTACGTGATACGGAAATTGACGATAAGACCATCAAACAGGGCGATATAATGGGTATCGGAGATAAGACCATACTCTCCGTAGGACAGAATATTCAGGATGTTACCAAGGATATGATTGAGCAGCTCGCAGGAGATGATGCTGAACTTATAAGTATCTATTACGGTTCGGATGTTACTGAAGAAGATGCCAATGCGCTTGCCAAGGCGGTTGAAGCGGTATATCCTGATGTTGATGTTGAGGTAAATTACGGCGGACAGCCAATTTATTATTATATTTTATCTGTTGAGTAATCGGGTGGATTATGCGTATTAATGAACTTAAAGGTATAGGAGATAAAACAGAGAAGCTTTTTAATAAACTTAATGTATATACCACGGAGGATTTAATACATTTTTATCCGAGAACTTATGATGTGTATGAAGAACCTGTTAAGGTATCTGAGATGACTGATACGAAGACATATGCCATATGGGGAACGGTTGTATCATCATGTGAGCTTACAAATGCCGGACGCTACAGAATTCTATCCGTATATATTGCGGATGATGACGGTGCGCGTATCAAATTAACATGGTTTAACATGCCTTTTCTCAAAAATAATTTAAAACGTGGATATAGATATATATTCAGAGGTGAGGCTGCTTTCAGAGGCAGCCTCGTTTTTATGGAGCAGCCGGTAATGTATTCTTATGATGCATATATGCAGAAAATGAATTCGATGCAGCCGGTATACAGGCTTACCGCCGGACTTACCAATAATGCTGTCACCAAGGCAGTGAAACAATGCCTTGATATAACATGTATGAAAGAATATCTGCCGGAAGAAGTGATTAAGGACACTGGCGTTACAGACCTGGATAAGGCTGTGCATGATATACATTTTCCGAAGAACATGGAAGCATTTGCAGCTGCAAGAAAAAGACTGGCTTTTGATGAATTTTTTATTTTTACACTTGCAATGAGAAGTCTTTCGCGTGGAACACACGACGGAGAGACCGGATATATTATTCCGGAATCACCGTATTCAGAACAGATTCTTAAAAACCTCGGGTATAAACTTACAAACGCACAGCATAAAGTGTATTCTGAGATACTTGACGATATGTCAGGACATAAGATAATGAACAGGCTTATTCAGGGCGATGTTGGTTCCGGTAAGACAATAGTTGCCCTTCTTGCTATGATTGATGCTGCGCACAGCGGATATCAGTCTGCGCTTATGGCGCCTACGGAAGTGCTGGCAGCTCAGCATTATGAGACATTTTCCCATATAATTGAAGCAAATAACCTGCCGGTTAAATGTATACTTATGACGGGCGCGATGTCTGCCGCTGCCAAAAGAGAGGCACATCGCATGGCGGCGGAAGGTGAGGCTGATATTGTAATAGGAACACATGCTGTAATAACTGATAATGTTTCATTTGACAGACTTGCACTTGTGGTAACTGATGAACAACATAGATTTGGCGTGAAACAACGTGAGGTTTTGCATCATAAGGGCAATAAGCCACATATAATTGTCATGAGCGCAACCCCGATTCCGCGTTCACTTGCGATAATATTGTACGGAGACCTTGATATTTCCGTTATTGATGAAAAGCCGGCGATGCGTCTGCCAATAAAGAATTGTGTTGTCGATGATTCATACAGGCCTAATGCATATCGATTTATACAGAAAGAACTGGACAAAGGTCATCAGGCGTATATTATCTGTCCAATGGCTAAGGAAAGTGATGAGGAAGATAATAAGCTGGAAAATGTTGTAAAATATGCAGCCGGATTAAAAGAAAAGTTTCCACCGCAGGTAAGAATTGAATATTTGCACGGCAAACTTAAACCGTCCGTCAAAAATGATATTATGGAACGGTTTGCACAGGGACAAATAGACATTCTGGTTTCAACAACAGTTGTGGAGGTTGGAATTAATGTCCCGAATGCAACGGTTATGGTTGTGGAAAATGCAGACAGATTCGGGCTTGCCGGGCTGCATCAGTTACGCGGTCGAGTTGGAAGAGGCGATGCGCAGTCATATTGTATTTTTATCAGCAATACAAGAAATGCCATGACAAAAGAACGACTTAATATTCTTAAAGAAAGTAATGACGGATTCTATATATCCGAACAGGACCTTAAACTGCGCGGACCGGGTGATATGCTTGGCGTCAGACAGAGCGGCGACTTTGGATTTATGATTGCGGATATATACACAGATGCAGCAACGCTTAAACTTGCAGCGGATGAGGCGGATAAAGTTATGGAACGCTTCAGAGGCAGTGACCCGGAATATGATAAATTACGTCATGCCGCAGACGATTATATGCGGACAAGACTGGATAACTTAAATATATAAACAGGAGCACACTATGATATTATATGTAATCAGACATGGAGAAACCAAATGGAACGTTGAAAGACGTCTTCAGGGACGCAGCGATGTTGAATTGAATGAATACGGAATTTACCTTGCCGAAGTGACGGCGGAAGCACTTAAAGATGTTAATTTTGATGTAATATATTCAAGCCCTCTTATAAGAGCATACAAAACAGCTGAAATTATTAGAGGAGACCGCAATATCAATATAATAACCGATGACAGACTTAAGGAAATGAGCTTCGGAATATACGAAGGATTGCCATCCAATGAAGTCCCGGCGGATTTTGCGAATTTTTTTGCGGCACCTGACAAATTTAAGGCAATGGAAGGTGGGGAAAGCTTTCAGGATGTGATTGCGAGAACCGCGTCATTTATAGAGGATGTGATTGTACCGGCATCTGACAGTATCTCTACAATGCTTGTGGTTGCACATGGAGCGCTCAACAATGCACTTGCATTTAATTTACTGCATCGTGAACTTAAAGATTACTGGGCAGGGGTATTCCCACGTAACTGCAGTGCATCGATTTACGACATTAAAGGACATGATTTTAAATGTCTGGAGTATGGTAAAATATACTATAAAGAAGACGAGAAACATACGCAAAAATTAAAATATACACCTGATCAGGATATGGGAGGAAAAGAATAAAATGAGAGTCATAGCAGGCAGCCGAAGGAGTCTTCCGCTTAAAACACCGGCCGGAACTGACACGCGTCCAACGGAAGACAGAACAAAAGAGACACTTTTTAATGTATTACAGAGCGATATATATGGGGCACGCTTTCTGGACTTGTTTTCCGGAAGCGGAGGAATTGCGATTGAAGCATTAAGCCGCGGGGCCGAAATGGCGGTTCTTGTTGAAAATAACGTAACGGCAATAAACTGTATCAACGAAAACCTTAAATTCACCAAATTCACCGATAAGGCAATACTGATGCAGGCGGATGTTTTTGCTGCACTTGACAGACTTAAAGGCGGCCTTCCGTTTGACATTGTTTTTATGGATCCACCATATAAAGCAGGATATGAACCTGAGGTTTTTAACCGATTAAAATCATGTGATTACATTACGGAAGATACAATAATAATTGTGGAAGCATCACAAAAAACGGATTTTGATTTTCTTGATGACGAAGGCTTTGAAATTTATAAAACCAAGGTATACAAGACTAACAAACATGTTTTTATCCGCAGAAAATAAATTTTACGAAAAAATAATATGAAATGCAAAATTCTATTGTAATACATAGAAGTAAGTGATATTATATAACATATATAGCTACAAGGAGAGTGGATTATGAGCAGAATCGAACAAATTATAGGCGAATTGGAAGATTATATATCAAGCTGCAGACCGGTACCTTTTTCAAGCGCGAAGATTGCCGTTGATAAAGAAGATATAGATGAACTTATCAGGGAACTCAGACTGAAGACACCTGATGAGATTAAGAAATATCAGAAGCTTATCAGCAATAAAGAAGCTATACTTGCGGATGCTAAAGAGCAGGCCGACCGTATGATCCGTGAAGCACAGATACATACAGAAGAACTTATTAATGAGCATGAGATAATGCAGCGTGCATATGAACAGGCCAATGCATTGATTGACGATGCTTCCAAGAAAGCACAGCAGATTGTTGACCAGGCCACAACCGATGCGAATAATATCCGTCTCGGAGCAATCCAGTATACGGATGAGATGCTTGCTAACCTTCAGATGTTAATCGAGCATTCACTTGAGAGCAATAAGTCCAAGTACGAAAGCCTCATCGGAGCACTTGAGAAGGACCTTAATATCGTTGTGTCCAACCGTAAGGAATTAAGACCTGAACCGGAGAAAGTTGCCGCACAGGAAGAACTTGCCGCAGGAGTCAAAGCGGTTATGGATGACGATGACGCTGATGATACAGATGATGAAGTATAATCAGGGAACTTATTGAATTTTAAATATAATCATAAACAGATATGTACATACAAATGCTACAGCCATTGTGATTAATTTGGAGAGAATATATTTTCTGCGGTTGATCACATTATCGGTATCGACACCGAAGGTCTGGAATATTCCGGATATACCGCCGAATGCAAGTGCCGGAATTATGAGAAGCAGAAGTATGTGCATATTTTTTATGCTGTCCGCAAGTGCATTTAATCCTGTTGTCACCTCCATAATGGCACAGATAAATGGCGCACAACGCAGGGGAATTTGCAGAACCAGGTTTGCGGCAATGGAGAAGACGATTATATATCCGGCCAGTCTTGCTATATTGGTCAATGAATTAATTACCGCCATATCAAAAAAATTTCCGGAGTGACCGGATTCCGGCACTGAAGGAGTGCAATCTACATAACTGCCACGAAAAAAAGTGAATTTGATTATTATGGTTGACAATAAAATAATTATGTAAAAAAGAATAAGTACAGGCGCAATCATTGATGTGTTTTTAAGTATGCCGGCGCATACGAAACCGGCTATAAAGGCAGGACTTATATTATTAAAGGAGCATGAAAGAAAAGCTGCGGCATTTTTATCAATCCGGCCTTCACGGTAGAGGCTGACAGCCGAAACGGCACATGCCGGATAACCAAACAGTAATCCGGCTAATATACAGTATGCGGCATCATCGGGGAGTTTTAACAGGCGTGCAGCAGGCTTCATAATAATAGCTGTGTCTGCGGAAATACCGGCATATATAAGAAAATTGCTGAGAATCATATATGGCAGCAACGAGGGAACGACCGATTCAATCCACAGGGAAATGCCCTGTTTTGCTCCGCTAAGAACAATAACAGGATGAGTAAGCATAAGTATGAATAATGAGATGTATATGATACAGATAAATATTTTCTTCATACTTCAATATATTAGTGTACATAATATGTTATTCGATTGATTTTTGAACAGACTTGTGGCAAAATAATAAATGGAAAAATTGGCTTATGGAAGGATCATTATGGAAAGAAAGCTGAAATCATACAAACCGGAAAAAGTTATGTTTTATTTTGAAAACATATGTAATATACCACATGTATCACACCATACAGAGGCAATCAGCGGTTATTGTGAGAATTTTGCAAAAGAACACGGACTTAGGTATTACAGAGATGTGGCAGGAAATGTTGTCATATATAAGAAAGCCTCTGCCGGATATGAGAATCATGATACGGTTATATTGCAGGGACATATTGATATGGTAGGCGCTAAGACGAATGCCTCCGGACATGATTTCCTTAAAGATATTATAAATATAGATGAAGATGCACTGGAAAGCGGCTATATTACAGCCGTGGATACGACACTTGGAGCTGATAACGGAATTGCCGTGGCATATATGTTAGCAATCCTTGATGATGATACCATAGCGCATCCGCCTTTGGAAGCTGTTTTTACGGTTGATGAAGAGGTTGGACTTCTGGGAGCATCGGCACTTGATACTTCCGTGTTACACGGCAGATATATGATTAATATGGACTCGGAGGAAGAAGGCGTATTCATTACCGGATGTGCCGGCGGACTGAGAAGTGATCTGATGATGGATACCGTTATGGATAAAACAGAGAATGCGGTATTCAGAATAATCACCAAAGGACTTAAGGGCGGACATTCGGGTTCTGATATAGGAACCGGAAGACCTTCGGCCAATGTTATTACAGGACGGGTGCTTGAACGTATAAGACAGACAGCGGATATTAGAATAGTAAGCCTTAAAGGCGGTGTCGTTGATAATGCGATATGTAATTATGCGGAGGCAGTTATATCATGCACGGCAGACTATGACAGGATTTCAGAATTGTGTGCAATTATGACCCGTGAACTGCGTGAAGAATATGCAGGCATTGATGATGACATATTAATTGAAGCACAAACCGCAGATAATCATGCAGAGGCTGCATCAGAAGGAGACACGGACAGAATAATATTATGTCTGCGACAGCTGCCATACGGTGTCATATCAAGAAATGCCTGCAATATCAATATGGTAGAGACTTCGCTTAATCCCGGTGTCATGTTGTATGAGAACGGAGTGTTCAGACTCGGATACTCAATAAGAAGCTCGCATGCATCGGCAAAAAGAGAACTTGCTGACAGAATCAGGAATATGGCAGAGTATGTCGGCGGCAGATGTGAAGAAAGCGGAGATTATCCGTCGTGGCCTCACAGGCATAATTCTTTACTGTGCAGAATGGCCGGGCAGGTGTATAATGAAATGTATCATAAAGACCCTGCTTTTGAGATAATCCATGCCGGACTTGAATGTGGTATTTTTGCCGGTAAGATGCCGGAACTTGATATTATTTCATATGGACCGGATATGTATGATGTTCATACTTATGATGAAAGGCTGTCAATCAGATCGGCCGAAAGAGTATATGATTTTACATTGAAACTTTTGGAGAAACTTTAATTTAGTGGGTATCAGGAGGTATATAAATTGGAAATTCAGTTATGGAAGGAAATTCTTACACCGTACGACCTTGCAGTCAGGGAGCTGCTTGTTAAATTTAATCATATAATATCGGAATACCGTTCAAGGAATCTGTATTCTCCGATAGAGACTGTTACAGGCAGGGTTAAAAGTATATCAAGTATTCTTGAAAAGTGCCGTAAGAAAGATATTCCGATTGAAAATATAACGGAACAGATTGAGGATATAGCCGGCATGAGGATAATGTGCCAGTTTGTAGAGGATATATATAAAGTAGTTGATATTATCAAGAACCGCAGCGATATGAAGATTGTTCACGAAAAGGATTATATCAAAAATGTCAAACCAAGCGGGTACAGAAGTTATCATCTGATCGTTAATTATAATGTTGAGACGATGGAAGGAACAAGGACTATTTTTGTTGAAATTCAGATTCGTACACTTGCCATGAATTTCTGGGCCACAATAGAACATTCGCTTCAATACAAATATCGTCACAATATACCGGATCACATAAGGCAAAGGCTTAATGCTTCGGCCAGTGCAATATTGAAACTGGATGAAGAAATGTCATCCATCCATGATGAGATTATGGATGCGCAGGGTTCTTTTATAATACATGCGAATATAGTATCTGATATACTTAATAATATTCAGAATCTTTATAAGGTCGCAAATAAAAAAGAAGTAATTAAGATACAGGATGAATTTTTTGAAATATATAAGAAAAATGACCTTGAACAGCTCAGGAGCTTTGCAAGGCAGTTGGATATAATAGCGGAAGGATACAGGGCACAGAGCCTGTGAACATTAAGATGAAATTACCTGAGAAATACATAAATTCCATGAAAGAACTTATAGGAGATAAAGAACTTTCAGATTATCTTGCAAGTTTTGACAAGCCGAGACAGTATGGGCTGCGCGTCAATACTGCCAAGATATCCGTTGAGGATTTCCTTGCGGTCAGTCCTTTTAAATTAAAGCCGGTTCCGTGGATTCCTAACGGATTTTACTATGAAGAGGAAGATAAACCGGCCAAACATCCTTATTATTTCGCGGGATTATATTATCTTCAGGAACCGAGTGCAATGACACCGGCGTGCGTGCTTCCGGTAGAAGAGGGAGAATGTGTGCTGGATCTGTGTGCGGCACCCGGAGGAAAAAGCACGGAACTCGGTGCGAAACTTTGCGGCAGCGGACTTCTTGTATCCAATGATGTCAGCGCCTCAAGAATAAAAGCACTGCTTAAGAATATAGAAGTATTCGGTATAGGAAATGTTATTGTTACATGCGAATACCCGGAGAAGTTAGCGGATAATTTTGGCGTTTTTTTTGATAAAATACTTGTGGACGCACCATGTTCCGGAGAAGGAATGTTCCGCAAGGATAATAAGCTTATAAAGAGCTGGGAATCACAGGGACCGGAATTCTATGCTCCAATACAGAAAAACATACTCGACAATGCGGCACGCATGCTTAAGGCCGGCGGCAGTATTGTTTATTCAACATGCACATTTTCCCAAATGGAAGATGAAGATAATATAAGATATTTTCTCGAAAAGCATCCAGAGTTTCGTCTTGAGAGAATATATGACTATGAAGGATTTGTACGTGCATTCGGAATGGAAGAAGCAATAAGGCTTTTTCCACATCATCTTGACGGGGAAGGTCATTTTGTGGCACTGCTTGTGAAAGACGGAGAAGAAGATTACCGGCGGACAGTGAATGTAAATGGTGGCTTTGCATCCGGGAAAATACCGTCGGAACTGAAAGAATTTCTTGATGAACTGGATGTTGACTATGATATGAGCCGTATGGTAAGTAACGGTGAGAAAATATACTATATGCCGGAATATATGCCGGATATGAAGGGTATCCGTTCTATGAGGACCGGCTTGCTAATGGGAGAACTTAAGAAAAACCGTTTTGAACCAAGCCAGGCACTTGCTATGACAATAAAACGTGGGGAATACACTACCACCGCGGATTTTGAACCGGATGATATCCGTGTCATCAAGTATCTTAAAGGAGAGACCATCGAAGCGGATGAAAATTCACTTCATGGGAAATCCAAAAATGTATTGATAACCGTAAATGGCTATCCTCTCGGATGGGGACGCATAAACGGTTACACCATCAAGAATAAGTATCTGCCGGGATGGAGGTGGATGTAATGAAACTTCGTATTGACAAATACCTGGCGGATATGGGAACGGGAAGCAGGAGTGATGTCAAAGCATTCATACGCAAGGGCATGGTAAAAATTAACGGAACGACCGCCCGTACCGGGAAAGAGAAAGTTGACACGGACTGCGACATCGTTTTAATGAATGATGAGCCTGTAGAGTATGTTCAATATGAATATTATCTTATCAATAAGCCGGCCGGTGTTATATCAGCTACAGAGGACAGAAATACTCCGACAGTTGTAGACATGATAAAAGAAGCAAAAAGAGATGTATTTCCGGTAGGGAGACTTGATAAGGATACGGAAGGACTGCTGCTTATAACCAATGACGGGCTGCTTGCGCATAATCTGCTCGCACCAAAGAAACATGTCGATAAGAAATATTATGTTGAAACAGACGGATTGCTAAATGAAGATAATGTAAGACAGGTTTTACAGGGGTTGAAAGTTGATGAGGATTTTACCGCACTTCCGGCGTTTCTTGAGATAATTGAATCCGGCAATGATTACAGCAAATGCTATATTACGTTACATGAAGGCAAATTTCATCAGATTAAGAGAATGATGGCTGCAATGGGATGTAATGTAACATACCTTAAAAGGATTTCGATGGGAGGACTGACTCTTCCGGATGAACTTGCACCGGGAGAATATATCAGGCTATCGCCGGAGAAGATTAAACTTTATTTTAAAGACAATATTCCGGAGGAAATATGTTAGAAAACATAAAAGCGATTTTTTTTGATATGGACGGTACCATTATTGATTCAATGTGGATGTGGCGTAACATAGACATTGAGTTTCTGGGAAAAAGAGGAATAGAACTGCCGGAGAACCTGCAGCGCGACATAGAAGGAATGAGTTTCACGGAAACGGCCGTTTTTTTTAAAAACAGATTCAATCTGAATGAAAGCATAGATGATATTAAGCATATATGGAATGATATGGCAATGGATAAATACAGGCATCATGTTCCGCTCAAACCGGGTGTGGCTCAGTTTCTTAAGAATGCCCATGAACGGGGAATCGTGATGGGGATTGCCACCAGTAATTCCAAAGAGCTTGCAATGTGCTGCCTGGATGCACTTGATATAACAGGATATTTTGATGCAGTTGTCACAGGATGCGATGTAGGAGCAGGCAAGCCGTCACCGGATGTTTATCTCAAATGCGCCAGGTTATGTAATGTATCACCGGAAACATGTATGGTTTTTGAGGATATTCCGGTAGGTATAGATGCGGGGCATAATGCCGGCATGAAGGTATGCGCGGTTTATGATAAATATTCCGAAGATATTGATGAAATCAAGAGACAGAAGGCAGATTATTACATAGACAGTTTTGAAAAACTTAATCAGGAGGAAACATATTAAATGAAAATTGCGGTTGTAACAGGTGCATCATCCGGAATGGGAAAGGAATTTGCGTATCAGATTGACAGAAAATACGGTAAACTCGACGAAATCTGGCTCATTGCCAGACGCAAAGAACGTCTTATGGAGCTTGAAAAAGAACTTCATATGCCGGCAAGGGTATTTGCCATGGACATGACAGACGACAGCGATATGAAAGCTTTTGCGGACTGCCTTAAGGAAAATAACCCGGATATCAAGCTTCTTGTAAATTGTGCGGGATACGGTAAAATAGGCCGGTTTGATGAAATTGATATATATGAACAGACAGGAATGATAGATCTTAATTGCAAGGCACTTACTCTTTTTACGGGAATATGTCTCCCGTATGTGTCAACACACAGCCGTATAATAAACGCGGCATCGGCGGCCGCATTTTCACCGCAGCCGGGATTTAACGTATATGCTGCTACCAAGGCATATGTCCTTAGCTTCTCAAGGGCACTCAATGCAGAACTTAGAAGCCGTAAAGTGACTGTAACAGCCATTTGTCCGGGACCGGTTGACACGGAATTTTTTGATATAGCGGGAAGCAAAGGAATGAAACTTAAATGCAGCGATCCTGCCAAAGTAGTTACCAAAGCAATCAAGGATGCAGCACTTGGCAACGAAATCAGTGTGTACGGAGTGACTATGAAAGTAGCAGAAGCCGCTGCCAAAATTCTTCCGCACAAGGTTGTAATGAAAGTATTTGACAATAAGTAAATAAAGGTGGAAACGATATGAAGAAAAAAAAGGGCGAACGTGGTTATATGCGCGCAAGGAAAACCAGACTCGGAGCCGGAACGCTTGTCGGCTTTTTGTTGATGATTCTTATATATTTTATCGGATATTATATTTTTGGCACAGGTAAAAACTATGTGACGATACTTGCTGTTCTTGTAATACTTCCGACAGCCAAGATTTTTGTGCAGTATCTTATGATTCCGTGGAACTGTAAGGTGAGTGATGAAACTTATAACGAAGGCGAAGCAAGTGCCGCACCGCTTAAGGTGTATTATGATATGCTTATGACCGCACAGGAAAAATGTTTTGCAATCAATATGCTGGTAATCGATAAGGATGAAAATATTGTTGCATATACATGTGACGATAAGGCAGTGCCGGAGAAGTTTGAAAAAGGAGTTACCAATTTCCTTAATTACTATGATTATAATGCCAAGGTAAAACTGTTTAAAGATGCATCGCAGTTTAATAAACGTGTCAGACAGCTTGCGGCAAGAAATACTGAACTGACAGATGAAGAAATGGAGCATATAGATACTGTTTTTGAAAAAGTATCTATCATGAGTATCTGATATGAGAGAATATATTATCTCAGATAATGAAGCCGGACAGCGTTTTGACAAATATCTTGCAAAACTGTTTAAAAATGCCCCTTCGGGACTTATTTTCAAGCAGCTCAGAGGTAAGAATATTACGCTTAATAAAGCCAAAGCCAAAGGCAATGAAAAATTAAAAGTCAAGGACGTAGTGCAGGTTTTTATGGCTGACGATACAATAGATAAATTTACCGGAAACCGGGTAAACGATATAAAGGTCTATGAGAATATGCCGTTTAATGTTGTATATGAAGATGGCAATATTATAATTGCCGATAAATGTGCCGGAGTTCTTTCACAGAAGGCAAAACCGTCCGATATTTCAATGAACGAATTGCTGCTGTCTTATCTGATTAAATCAAACCGTTCCGGGAATATAAGTATGGCATTTACACCTGCTTTTTGCAACAGACTTGACAGAAATACGTCGGGTCTTATGATTGCCGGAATTTCACTTGCGGGTTCACAGAAAATGTCGGAACTTATCAAGACAAGGGAAATTGAGAAATACTATCTTGCGGTTGTCTATGGCAGAGTGGAACATGCAGGGCGTATAAGCGGATATATTAAGAAAGATGCGGCATCCAATAAGGTAACGATAGATGACAATCCGGATGACGGAGATTATATTGACACAGAGTTTGAACCGCTCGAATATGATGACTGCCTTACACTTGTAAAAGTCAGGCTTATAACAGGAAAAACACATCAGATAAGGGCGCAGATGTCAAGACTGGGATTTCCAATAGCGGGCGATATCAAGTACGGAAGTCCGGAGTCAATTGCATTTTCTAAGAAAAAAGGCATAAAAAGGCAGCTTTTACATTCATACGAACTGATTTTTCCAAAACTCACGGACAGGTTTGCGGATATATCGGAAATGGACATAAAATCAGAATATCCGGAAGATTTTAAGAGGTTTTTTAGATGGCAGAGAGCAGAGGTCTGAGAGGGTCGGTACTCGAAGAGATGATCAATATGACAAATACGGTGTATCGTGACAATAATCTCGCGTTGATACAGAAAATACCGACTCCGATAACACCGATTACAATCGATAAGGAAAGCAGGCATATAACACTTGCTTATTTTGACCGGAAAAGTACGGTTGATTATATCGGTACTGTTCAGGGGATACCGGTGTGTTTTGACGCCAAAGAATGCCGGACGGATACTTTTTCCCTGCAGAATATTCATGAACATCAGTATGAATTCATGAAAGATTTTGAAGAACAGGGCGGAATATCATTTATAATATTATATTTTACCGCAAGGGATGAAAAATATTACATTCCTTTCAAGGACATCAGAAAATTTGTTGAGCGTGCACAATCCGGAGGTCTTAAGAATTTTAAATATTCAGAAATTGACATGACATACAGGATAAAACAGAAGGGCGGAGCGCTTGTGCATTATCTTGAACAGCTGAATATGGATTTGGACTCGCGGGGTTGACAAACATATTTTTTTATGATATGTTTTCTTGTAGTAATGAATTAGCGATTTACCACAATAAAGCAATACATAGGAAAGAGGCAGATATGGAAAGAAAATTATTGCATACACCTGAAGGCGTAAGAGATATATATAATGGTGAATGTACACAGAAATTATATATACAGGATAAGATACACAATATTCTCAAATTATACGGATATACGGATATACAGACACCGTCATTTGAGTTTTTTGATATATTTAATAAGGAACGAGGCTCGGTCGCATCACAGAATATGTTCAAGTTATTTGACAGGGAGGGAAATACCCTGGTATTAAGACCTGATATGACACCGGCGATTGCAAGATGCGCGGCTAAATATTTTGAAGATGAGTCGGATGCCGTAAGGCTTTGCTACAGCGGCAATACATTTATCAATAATTCCAGATATCAGGGAAGGCTTAAAGAGACTACCCAGACCGGATGTGAGCTTATCGGAGATTCATCGATCGAAGCCGATGCAGAGATGATTGCCATACTTGTTGAATCGGTATTAAGTTCCGGACTTACCGATTTTCAGGTTGAGGTCGGTCATATAGGGTATTTTAAGGGTCTTGCCATGAAAGTGGGTCTTGATTCGGAGAGCGAAGCTGAGATGCGGCGGATAATCCGTAATAAGAATATATTCCGCGTCGGAGAGATAATTGAAAGTGAAAATATTGACAGGAACTCAGGCGAGGTATTCTATAAACTGCCACAGCTGTTCGGGGATGTGGAAGTGCTTGACCGTGCAGCATTTCTTACGGATAATGAAACTTCGCTGGCAGCGGTAGACCATCTTAAGAAACTTTATGAGCTTCTTAAGGCTTACGGTGTTGAGAAATATGTTACGTTTGATCTCGGAATGTTAAGTGAACTTGATTATTATACCGGAATTGTTTTTAAAGCATATACATATGATGTCGGTGAACCGATAGCGAGCGGAGGCCGTTATGACAAATTAATAGGACAGTTTGGCAAAGATAAAGCTTCGGTTGGCTTCTGTATAACGGTGGATCTGCTGCAGCAGGCAATGAACAGGCAGAAAATTGAGACAGAGTGCGGCACAAGTCCAAGACTTATCGTATATGATGAGTCAGGTGTCACGGATGCGATTAAGCTTGCAGCTTTTTTCCGTAAATCGGATGTTCCGGCTGTGCTTGCAAGAAGTGCATCTCCGGATGATTACGATAAATATGAAGATGTGCTTTTTGTTGATAAGAATCTTCTTGAAAGGTATGGTGTACAATAATGAGATATATTACATTCGCACTTGCTAAAGGCCGCCTTGCTAAGAAAGCTATGGAAATACTTGAAGAAATAGGTATTACATGCGAGGAAATGAAAGACGAGAAGACAAGGAAACTTATATTTGTAAATGAAGAACTTAAACTTAAATTTTTCCTTGCCAAGGCATCCGATGTGCCGACATATGTTGAGTATGGCGCGGCGGATATTGGAATTGTCGGCAGGGATACACTGCTTGAAGAAGACCGCAAACTTTATGAGGTATATGATCTTGGAATCGGTAAGTGTAAGATGTGTGTGTGCGGACCCGAAAGTGCCGGATCGCTGCTTAACGGCCACGACCTTATAAGAGTGGCATCCAAATATCCTCATATTGCCAAAGATTATTTCTATAATGTTAAGCACCAGACGGTTGAGATAATCAAACTTAACGGTTCCGTTGAGCTTGCACCGATTGTTGGTCTTTCAGAGGTTATAGTCGACATTGTCGAAACCGGTGCAACACTTCGTGAGAACGGTTTACAGGTGCTTGAGGAAGTGTGTGACCTGTCAGCAAGAGTTGTAGTTAACCAGGTGAGCATGAAGATGGAAAGTACCAGAATAATGGATATAATAGACAAGCTCCGCATACGCGATGAGCAGAGAAAAACGGAGGTACAATAATATGAGAATACTTGAACTTAATGAAAATACCAGGAAAGATATTTTGAGCAATCTTCTCAAAAGAAGTCCTAACAGCTACGGAGAGTATGAAGGACGTGTAAGCACTATAATAGATGATATCAAAAGCCGCCGCGATGAAGCAGTATTTGAATATACTAAGAAATTCGACGGTTATGACCTTAACGCAGACAACATAATCGTAACCGAAGATGAAATCAAAGCGGCATATGAAGAGATTGACGCCGGTCTTGTTGAAATAATCAGAAAAGCACTTGTAAATATCAGAAATTATCATGCTAAACAGAAACGTAACAGCTGGTTTGATGCGACACCTGACGGTACAATTCTCGGACAGAAAATAACACCTCTTGCAAGAGTCGGAGTATATGTTCCGGGCGGTAAAGCCGCATATCCGTCATCTGTTCTTATGAATGTTGTTCCGGCTAAAGTTGCCGGCGTTGATGAGATAATTATGTGTACGCCTCCGGGAAAAGACGGCAAAATCTACTGTGGCACGCTTGTCGCAGCCAAGGAAGCCGGCGTTGATGTGATATATAAGGTCGGTGGAGCGCAGGCAATAGCCGCTATGGCATACGGAACTGAAAGCGTTCCGAAGGTTGACAAAATAGTCGGACCGGGAAATATATATGTTGCACTTGCCAAAAAAGCCGTATACGGACAGGTTGGAATTGACTCGATTGCAGGCCCGAGTGAGATAATGGTACTTGCGGATGAAAGCGCCAATCCAAGATTTGTGGCTGCGGATCTTTTATCCCAGGCAGAGCATGATGAACTTGCATCGGCGATACTTGTAACCACATCAAGGGAGCTTGCCGAGAAGGTGAGTGAAGAAACAGAAGGGTTCTTAAGAGAGCTTTCAAGAAGACAGATAATTGAAAAATCACTCGAAAATTACGGATATATTCTTCTGGCCAAGGACATGGATGAGGCTGTTGCGGTTGTTAATGAAATTGCATCCGAACACCTTGAACTTGTAACAAAAGATCCGTTCCAGACAATGACCAAAATCCGTAATGCAGGAGCTATTTTCCTCGGAGAATATTCCTCTGAGCCTCTCGGTGACTATTTTGCCGGACCGAATCATGTACTTCCGACTAACGGAACAGCCAAGTTCTTCTCACCGCTTGAGGTTGATGATTTCATCAAAAAATCAAGTATCATATCATATTCAAGAGAAGCATTGGGCGCAATTCATACCGACATAGAAAAATTTGCGCAGGCAGAGGGACTTACGGCACATGCCAACTCAATTAAAGTCAGATTTGAATAAGGAGCATATTATGACAAGAAAATCAAAAGTAACGCGGAAGACTGCTGAGACAGAGATTGAACTTGAAATCGATCTTGACGGAAGCGGCAAAGCAGAGGTTGATACGGGAATAGGTTTTTTTGACCATATGTTGATAAGTTTTGCAAAGCACGGCCTTTTTGACCTTAAAGTGACGGTAAACGGCGATCTGCATGTGGACTGCCATCATACTATAGAAGATACGGGAATTGTCCTCGGAGAGGCAATCAGGAAGGCTCTCGGTGATAAATGCGGAATTAGGAGATTCGGAAATTTTATGCTTCCTATGGATGAAACACTGGTGATCTGTGCAATCGACTTATCGGGAAGACCGTATCTTGTATTTGACGGTACATTTAATACCGAACGTGTCGGATATTTTGACACGGAAATGGTAAAGGAATTTTTCTATGCTGTTTCATATTCGGCGGGAATGAATCTCCATATAAAAGAGATGTACGGTGAAAATGCCCATCACATAATCGAGGCAATGTTTAAGGCATTTGCACGGGCGCTTGATGAAGCGGTTTCCTATGATGAAAGAGTACACGGACTTCCGTCCACGAAAGGAGCACTTTAAAATGCAGCTTTATCCTGCCATAGATTTAAAAGACGGCAAATGCGTCCGCTTAAAACAGGGCGAATTTGACAATATGACCGTATACAGTGACGAACCGTATAAGGTAGCACGCTATTTTGAGGAGAACGGTGCGACGTTCATTCATCTGGTTGACCTTGACGGAGCACTTAAAGGACATTCGGTTAATGAAGAGACCATCAAAAAAATAGTCGGTTCGGTTACTGTTCCGTGTGAACTCGGCGGCGGAATAAGAACAATGGAAGATATTGAGAGAGTGCTCTCATACGGTATATACAGGGTTATAATCGGAACCAAAGCAGTTAAGGAACCTGAATTTGTGCGAAAAGCAATCGAGCGGTTCGGAAGTGATCACATAGTAGCCGGTGTCGATGCCAGGGATGGCATGGTTGCCATTGAAGGATGGGGCGAGGTGTCCGGTACAAGCGCAGTTTCACTTTGCAATGCCATGAAAGAAATGGGAGTCAGGCATATAGTATATACTGACATTTCCAAGGACGGTATGCTCTGCGGACCGAATGTTGAGATGACAAAGAGACTCACAGAAGAGACCGGACTTGATGTGATCGCCTCAGGAGGAGTATCTTCCATGGATGATCTGAGAGCATTAAATGCAGCCGGAATAAAGGGTGCAATTATGGGTAAGGCGATATATGAGCGCAGAATTGATGTGGCCGCTGCCGTTAAGGAATTTCCGGTATTCAAGAGTGAAATACCATATTCCGAATTTAAGCTTAATTCTGACGGAATGATTCCGGTTGTTGTGCAGGAAGAAGGAACCGGAGAAGTTTTAATGGTTGCTTATATGAATGAAGAGGCTTATAATATGACCATAGCAACCGGTAAGATGACATATTACAGCAGAAGCCGTCAGGAATTATGGATAAAGGGACTCACGTCCGGGCATTACCAGTATGTATCCGGGATGAAGCTTGACTGTGATAATGATACGATCCTTGCCATTGTAAGACAGGCGGGAGCGGCGTGCCATACCGGAGCACATTCATGCTTTTTTAAGGAGTTGACCGGCAGGTAATGAAGAAATTAGTTATAACTGATTATAACATGAATAATACATCCGGAAATCTGTCAATGCTTTTTGAGGACAACAGGGAAATCCGCATCGGTATATATGACAATGAAGAAAGCGTACTGGGCAACATATATGTTGCCAGAGTGCGTGACATTGTGCGTAATATTGATGCGGCTTTTGTTGAAATTGCACCCGGGAAGGTCTGCTATTTTTCGATAAAGGATAACCCGCGTCCGTTGTTCCTTAACAGAAAAAATACGGATAAAGTATGCATGGGAGATCTGATGCTTGTCCAGGTCCTTAAGGACGGAATTAAGTCTAAGGCGCCGTTAGTATCGAGTATTATATCATTTGGAGGAAAATATGCGGCTATAACACGGGAACAGGCCGGACGTGTCGGGGTTTCACATAAGATTACCGACAAAATATTGGCTGACAAACTTAAAGCCATAGTCATGCCATATGTTACCGATGATTACGGTTTTATTATAAGAACCGATGCGGTTAATGCATCTGCGGATGAGATTGAGGCAGAACTGAAGCGTCTGACAGAAGAATATAGGAATATTCTGGATAAGGCATATCACAGACCGGCTTTTACATTGCTAAAGGAGTCTGACAATGGGATGTTAAGTGACATATCCTCTTACAGACTCGGTCCGGATGACGAGATTGTAACTGACAATAAAGAACTTGCCGGATTCCTTGCAAAACAGGACTATGATACGCCCGTACGTCTGTATGATGATAAACTGCTGCCGCTTATCAAGGCTTATTCAATGGAATCGAGGCTGGAACATGCCTTAGACAAGCGTGTGTGGCTCAAATCGGGCGGATATCTTGTTATCGAACCTACTGAAGCGTTGACGGTAATAGATGTGAATACGGGCAAATTTGACGGCCGTAACGCGGACAGGGAGAAGACTTTTTTAAAGACTAATCTTGAAGCCTGTGCGGAGATTGCCAGACAGCTTATACTGCGTAACATATCAGGAATTATAATTATTGATTTCATCAATCTCTGTGAGAAAGATAACCGTAATATAATTCAGGATACAATGAAAAAATATCTTGCTGCAGACCCTGTCAAGGCCGTTTTTGTGGAATTTACGGGCCTTGACCTTATGGAGGTAACGCGTAAGAAAATCAAAAAGCCATTACATGAAATACTGAAAGGAGAACGAAATGCTTAAAACAACTTTGCAAATTGGAAATAAGACAGGAAAAATCATATCACCGGAATTATACGGACAGTTTTCCGAACATCTCGGAAGATGTATATACGACGGAATATACGTGGGGGATGATTCTGATATTCCTAATGTTAACGGAATGCGTAAGGATGTAGTTGACGCATTGAAGGAAATCGGAGTGCCGGTATTAAGATGGCCGGGAGGATGCTTTGCAGACGAATATCATTGGCGTGACGGCATCGGAGATAAAGCAGACAGGCGCCACATGGTTAATACTAACTGGGGCGGCGTGGTAGAAGATAACAGCTTCGGAACGCACGAATTTATGGAATTGTGCAGTCAGATAGGCTGTGAGCCGTATATCGCGCTTAATCTTGGCAGCGGTACCGTAAGAGAAGCATCAGAATGGATTGAATATATGACGGCACCGGCGGGATCATCCGTAGCCAATGAGCGTGTGGCGAATGGAAGAACCCAGCCGTGGAAAGTTAAATATATCGGTATCGGCAATGAAAACTGGGGATGCGGCGGAAACATGGACCCTGAATATTATGCATCCGAATACAAACGCTATCAGCAGTTCTGTAAGGACTGTGGTGACAACCACCTGTACAAAATAGCATGCGGTCCAAGTTCCGATGATTATCATTGGACCGAAGAACTTATGAAACGTATCAACAGATGGCATGCCAGGGCGATAAGCCTTCATTATTACACAGTTCCGGGAGACTGGGAGCATAAGGGAAGTGCAACGGAATTTGATGATAAGGAATATTATATTACAATTCAAAAAACTCTTCACATAGCGGATATAATCGATAAACATCTTGAAATTATGGATAAATACGATTCTGAACACGATATAAGCCTTATAGTGGACGAATGGGGAACCTGGTATGATGTGGAACCGGGAACCAATCCGGGATTTTTGTATCAGCAGAATACGATAAGGGATGCCATTGTGGCAGCGGCAAATCTTAATATTTTCAATGCAAGATGTGACCGCATATCAATGGCCAATATTGCCCAGATGGTTAATGTTCTGCAGGCAATGATTCTCACTGAAGGAAAGGATATCGTCAAGACCCCGACATATTATGTGTTCGGAATGTATAAGAATCATCAGGGGGCCGAACTGGTGGAAAGCAGTGTTGATGAAGTAACTGTGGGCAGTGATGATATATCGGTCGGAGCCGTATCACAGTCCGTATCCGTAAAGGATGATACGGTGACTATTACTCTTTCCAATGCTTCACTTAATGATGAGGTTGAGGTAAAAATCGAGTTTTCAGAAAATGTGCTTTTTACCCGACCGGTGGAAATTACTGTGCTTACCGGAGACGTCCACGCATGCAACACATTTGACAATCCGGAGAATATAGTACCTGAATATATGACTGATGACTGGAACGGTGGGGAACGTATTGTTAAACTTCCGGCTGCTTCGGTTGTTACGGTGATATGCCATGTCAGAAAATAGTATCGGCAATCCGCTTAAAAAGCTCAGATGTGTCAGGTGTCTGCTTAATGCCATTGACGATAAGACAGCATTTGAAATCGTCAATAAATATAAGGCAGATACGCCGGAAAATGACAGGGCATTGCCGGATGTGTACCGGCAGAGACTTGATACCTGTCTTGCCTGTAAGTATCTTGAACGAGGAGTATGCCTTAAATGCGGCTATTATGTGGAAGCCAGAATGTACAGAAAATGTGGGACATGTCCCTTGAAATTATTTTAAACGGAGATTATATCATGGAATATGATTATATGCCTCAGTTAAGAGAGGCGGATGAAAACGGATATATCGGAATAAGAGGCTATCTGAATTTCTTTCAGGATGCCGCGACAAGGCATATGCATGATTTCGGTAAAGGCAATGATACAATCCCGGAGCAGTACGGTATATGCTGGATGTATACCAAATACCGTATGCACCTCGTAGAAGAAACAGGGTTTGAGCATCCGGTAACAATCAATACATGGATTGAGAAAATGAAAACAACCGCTGTTACCCATCAGGCGATTGAAATCACTTGTAACGGAAAGCAGGTGGCAACAGGGCGGCTTGAAAGCTGCCTGGTTGATATGAAAGCAGGGCATCTTACGAAGCCTTCCTGTATAGATTTTCCGGAGAACGCAGCGGTTGACAGACAGCTGCAGCTTGAACCGTTTACCAGGCTTCCCAAGAATGCAGATGGGACGGATGAGGTTTACAGATATGTAATACGATACACTGATACCGACAAGAACAGGCATATGACGAACCTTCGTTATGTGAATCTGCTTATGGATGCTTTTGACGGAGCTTTCTATGAAGACAGGATCCTTAGTGATATTGAGCTGCATTATATAACACAGTGCTTTGAAGGCGAAGAAATATCAGTGAGAAAAAAATCATGTGACGACGGTTATATCGTTATGTGCGTCCACAGTGACGGAATCGTTGCGGCGGCAGCATTTATGAAATTTACTCAAAGGAAGAAATAACATGCAGAGCGAAGAGAAACTCGGAACAGGGAATATATGGAAGCTTATGATTTCCATGGGTATTCCGATAATGATATCACAGATAGTCAATATTCTGTACAGCATAGTGGACAGGATATATGTCGGAAGAATAAAAGACGTGGGAGAAAACGCGCTTGCGGGTCTTGGCCTCACAATGCCTGTAATAATAGTAATTTCCGCATTTGCGGCATTTGCCGGGGCCGGAGGGGCACCGCTTGCCGCGATAGCAATGGGAAAGGGCGACAAGAAGCGTGCGGAGAAAATACTCGGAAATTCTTTTTTTATGATTTTAGTATTTTCTGTTGTGCTTATGGCAGTATTCTATATTGTAAAAAAGCCTTTCCTGTATCTTATAGGTGCATCCGATGCAACATATGTATATGCGGATGATTATATTTCGATATATCTTATAGGTACAATTTTTGTACAGATTGCGGTGGGACTTAATATGTTCATAACCGCGCAGGGTAAATCCTCCGTTGCGATGATTTCGGTCCTCATCGGAGCCATTGTCAATATAGCACTCGACCCGGTCCTTATATTCGGATTTAACATGGGCGTCAAGGGTGCGGCTGTTGCGACGATTATATCCCAGTTTCTGTCGGCGGCATGGGTTATGCGTTTCCTTTTCTTGCCAAAGACAAGTCTTCGCATTAAGATATGCAATATAAAGCCGGATATACGTCTTATCGGAAGCATATCGGCACTTGGAGTGTCGCCTTTTATCATGCAGGCGACGGAGGCAATGATTTCCATTGTGCTCAATCACGGCCTCAAGAAATACGGCGGTGATCTGTATGTGGCATCACTTACGGTCCTGCAGAGTGTCATGCAGTTAATCACAACGCCTATTAACGGTTTCGGCCAGGGTGTACAGCCTATAATGAGCTATAACTACGGAGCCGGTAAGCCGGACAGGGTGCGTGCGACATTTAAGCGTCTGATCATAGTGATGACAAGCGTGTCGGCACTTATGGCTTTAAGTGCAATTGTTTTTCCGGGATTCTATGCATTGTTATTCGGTGACAGCGAGGCGTTAAGAACTCTTATAAAGCGTGTGCTTCCGGTATTTGTATTCGGAATGCTTATTTTCGGACTGCAGATGAGCTGCCAGACAACATTCATGGCATTAGGCCAGGCCAAAATATCACTTTTTATTGCACTGCTCCGTAAGGTCATATTACTTATACCTTTTGCAATAATTTTCCCGGCTGCCATGGGCGGTGATGTAATGGGCGTGTATTATGCGGAACCGGCAGCGGACATAATCGCTGTTATAATATGTACCACTATTTTTGCAAGGACATTCAAAAAAATATTAAAATCTTAAAATGAAAGAAGGAATTAATTATGTATGAAATGAAACCAGAATATTATATCGGAATAGATATGATTGACGAAGAACACAAGCAGTTGTTTAAATATGCAGACGAGGCATATGAGCTTCTTCATGACGAGTTTACACCGGATAAATATGATAAGATTGACGCAATATTGAAGAATCTTCATGATTATACGGTAAAACATTTCACTGATGAAGAACAGTACATGGAATCCATCAATTATAAGAAGTTATTTACGCAGAAAATTCAGCATCAGGAATTTATACACAAACTTGAAGAATTCATGGAAAATCATAATGATGAGATAGAAGATCAGGACGAACAGATTATGGGAATTCTAAAATATCTCACTGACTGGCTTGTTGATCATATTCTGTATGTCGATGGCCAGATTCCAAAAGGCTGATAAAATATGAGTCTGGATTAAGCCTGTAATAATTGTGATACGGAGAATTTGGATGTATGGAAATTTTTGACATTGTAGATGAGAACGGAATACCTACCGGAGAAACTATTCAGAGAACTGTTGCGCATGATAAAGGGATAAGGCACAGGACGGCGCATATATGGATTGTGCGCAATACTGATAATGGCTGTGAAGTCCTTTTACAGCAGCGCTCGTATAATAAGGACTCTTTTCCGGGCAGATATGATACCTCATCCGCAGGTCATATAAGGGCCGGGGATGAACCGCTTGATTCTGCTTTAAGGGAACTTGGTGAAGAACTGGGAATCAAAGCGGAGCCTGCCGCTCTTACATACATCGGCAAATTCCCGATCCAATATGAAAGAGAATTTTTCGGCAAGCCGTTTAGGGACTGCGAAGTGGCTTTTGTGTATCTTTACACCGAACCGGTCGACATCAATGCACTTACGCTTCAGGCGGACGAAGTTGAGACCGTGAAATGGTTTGCGATTGATGAAGTATACAAAGCATGCGTGAACCATTCCCCGGAATTTTGTGTGCCTGTGGACGGGCTGAATCTGGTGAGAAGGTATATGGCAAGAGGAAATGTTGACAATATAACATGAATCAAAAAATGATTGATGCAGTAATAGAAAAAGCAGAAATGGTATGTCCTGGATCGCTGGCACTTATTGGAGTTTACGGTTCCGTAGCCACAGGTGATGAGTATGCGAAATCGGATTTAGATTTGCTTATATTGATTCAAGACGATAACGGGTGGCAACTTGGAACAGCTTTTATTTTAGATGATAATAAAGTGGGTTATGATATATATTGTACGAGTTGGGGTGGGTTAAAATATGATGCAGAATGCCATCACGCTCAAATTTCGAAACTTATGGATTCCAAGATAGTATATGTTAAAAATCAGGATGCCTATGATGAATTGTGTAAACTAAGAGAGCAGACAAAATACTTTTTGGTATCTGAGGAACGATTCCAAAGAGTGAATGACTTGATAGACAAAGCAAAAATATCTTTTGTAAATGCTCATTTACATGAAGAATTAGGACAGGTACGAATGGATGTATTTATTTTAAGCGTGGCACAAAAAGAATGTTAGAGGAATTGGAGTCTTTGCCGATTAATGAGCTTTTTGTGGATAATATAAAGGGCATTGTTACAAGTAAGGATGTTTCTGAATTAAGGACTTTATCAAAGAGTATCCTTTTATATGCAGAAAAAAACTTGATACATGAAAAAGATAAAAAGGAACCTTCTGAGAGTCTTGCAGGTACCTATGAAGAAACATATTCGAACTGGAGAAATCCATAGGAACTTACAATATCATGGAAGAATATAACCCTGATTGTTTAGAAGACAATGTTAGATTATTTGATAAGTGCTTACAAAAATACCAGGAAGTATATAAAACAGTGGGATTAGAAATAAAGCGTTTTTCTAGCGTAGATGAATTTGTCGCAGATTATTTAAAGGAAGCAAAATTTATGTAAAATACACACGTAACTTCAAGTTTGTGAAATCCACATATTTTAAGAAGGAGCCTTCGCGTATGCGAAAGCTCCTTTTCTACTAAAATGCGGGATAAACACTGCTTCTAAAGAATATAATATGATTGTGGAATAGAAATATACAACAAATTACCAAAATCTATTCCAGTGTCCGGCTGATATATTGATTTTTGAAGTCTATTCGGATATACTAGAATAGAAAAATGCAACATGTTGCAAAAATCTTTTACAGTGAGGTTTTAAGATGGAGATTCGCAGAGATTTTTATTTGGATAAATTGATAAAAAGAAAGAATAATGGACTGATTAAGGTAATTACCGGTATTCGTCGATGTGGAAAATCCTATTTACTGAATAATCTGTTTTACCATCATTTATTGGAAAGCGGAGTTGATGCTGATCACATCATTCGCTTTGCGTTTGATTCAGCCGATGATCTTTATCTGATTGGCGAAAGCCTGATTCAGATTGAAAAGGAAAAGCGTGGAGTTGACCCTGAAAAGTTTATGACTTATATCCGTTCCAAAGTTGTAGGTGAAGAAATGTATTATCTGCTGCTTGATGAAATTCAGATGTTGGATTGTTTTGAAGCCGTTTTAAATGGCTATCTTCGCAAAGATAATATGGATGTATTTGTGACAGGAAGTAATGCAAAACTTTTGTCTAAAGATATAGCCACCGAGTTCGCCGGTCGGGGTGATGAGGTTCATATGTATCCCCTGAGTTTTGCTGAGTTTATGACCATTTACAGCGGTGATAAGTACATGGGATTATCTGAATATATGCTGTATGGCGGTATTCCTCTGGTTGTTCTTCGTGAGGGAGCAAATAATAAGGCAGCTGCATTGCAGAATCTGTTTAATGAGATATATCTTCGAGATATTACCAAACGTAACCGAGTGAGGAATATCGGAGAATTGGAAGATCTTCTGAATATTCTTTCCTCTGCCATTGGTTCGCTGACCAACCCAGAAAAGTTGAAGAATACTTTTAAGACGGTAAAGAAATCCAGAATTACTTCTGCTACCATTAAGAAATATCTGGATTATTTCGAGGATTCTTTCCTGATTGAATCAGCACAAAGATATGATATTAAGGGAAAAGCGTATATTGAAACACCAAAGAAATATTACTTTTCCGATCTTGGCCTTCGCAATGCCAGAATCAATTTCCGTCAGTTTGAACAGACTCATTCTATGGAGAATGTAATTTATAATGAACTTCGTATGCGTGGTTACAGTGTGGACGTGGGCGTAATACCGATTGCAGAAAGAAATCAGGAAGGTAAGGTTATCCGTAAACAGCTTGAAGTTGATTTTGTATGCAATCTTGGTTCTTCCAGATACTATATCCAGTCTGCATACTCGCTGCCAGACGAAGCGAAACGCACTCAGGAAATCAGACCGTTCAGAAAAATTGATGATTCTTTCAAAAAAATTGTTATCACGAAAGATATTATACAGCCCTGTTATGATGACTATGGTATCTTGACTGTAAACATTTATGACTTCCTCCTTGATCCGCAAATTCTTGAAAAATAAACAATGTTATAAAAGATGTTATGCGGTTTTGGAAGAATGTATGCCGGTTGAGGCGAACTTACAGAAAATCTGGTGAGAAGGTATATGGAAAGGGAAAAAGTTGACAATATATATAATTGGTGATATATTTGTAATAGCTTTTAGACTTGAAGGGATATAAATATAAAAATCTCTCGGTAAATATTGCCGGGAGATTTTTATCTATAGAGGATGTAAAGTGTATTTAACTTAAGGAGGATTATTGTATGAATGTACAGAACATTAGACATCAGAGTGATTATAGTTATTTTAAGTCTGAGGAAAGGAAAAATATTGATGTCGAAGAAAATGTAAAGAAAAATATAAATGTCAAGGAACAGGTGGATTATACAATACAATGAATGGAGTTTAAGTATGTACAAAAAAATAGGATTATTATTCTTTTTGGCATTATTTCTGACAGCGTGCTCAAGAGCAAAAATAAGTGTAAACGAAGTTGACGTGATCCATGATGACACTAAGGGTACGGTTGAAATTTCCACAATTGAAATGACAGAACCGCAAACGCAGACGCAGCCAACGGAATATGAGACTCTGCCGCATACTGTACAACCGGAAGATGTTGTACTGCATGCCAAAGAAAGTATGTCAGAGGCCCTTGGCAGCAAAAAGAAAGTCAATATAATATCAGAAGGAATAGACTGGATTTCCAATGAATGTGATGCAGTGGACTGTGGACAAAGCTCCCAGTTCAAACAAATGTATTTAAAAGATTACAATCTGATATATGATATGGGAAATACAGTGTCAGAAGAACCGTTGCAATGGAATGAGTTTGCGGTTGTAGATCTGAATGGCGACAACGTAAAAGAGGTTATACTGCTGTCGGACGAAGGTACACTTTTACTGTATAACTATGACGGGGAGATTTATGCTGTTCCGGTCAGTAACCGGCTGTTTAACAAAGAAATGTATGATATAACAAATGATGGTATAGTGTACAATTCTGTTTCGCAAAGCCGGTATGATTATTGGATATTGCGAAAAGGCAGGACGTATATGATTGAACTTGCTCAGAAAGAGTATACGATTAATGACACTGTCGAGTATTATCGGTTAGGCGTTAAGGTTACAGAAGATGAGTACAATGATTATATAATGAAACTTGTGCCGGATGTGACCGACACTGTTGTATGGCAGAAATTCACGCCGGATAATATTGCAGGTATCGCAAAAAATTAATGATTTATTTGAAAAAACATTTGACAAATCCCTTTGTATATATTACTATAATCTAGTGTGCCGCACAGCGAGGTAGTAAGTGTCGATAAGACCACCATAGCTGGCGAGTATTGATAATAGGAGGAAACCAAGATGAAGTACGCAGTTATTGCAGCATGTGGTAAGCAGTACAAAGTATCTGAGGGCGACGTTATCAAAGTTGAGAAGCTCGGAGTTGCAGATGGTGAAACTGTAACATTCGATAAAGTTCTTCTCGTAAGTGATGGAGAAACCGTAATCGGTAACCCGACAATTGCCGGAGCATCAGTTACTGCATCTGTTGTATGTGAAGGCAAGGACAAGAAAGTCGTTGTTTACAAGTACAAGAGAAAAACAGGCTATCACAAGAAGAACGGTCACAGACAGTTATTCACAAAGGTTAAGATTGAGTCAATCAACGCTTAATAACCAGGTCTATGACGAATATAATTTTTTATCGGAAGTCCGGTGATATTATCGGATTTCAGTCCAAAGGACATGCCGGACACGGCATGAGAGGAACCGATGTAGTATGTGCTTCGGTTTCGGCACTCATCATTAATACCATTAATTCGATTGAGAAGCTTACTCATGACAAGTTTGATGAGAATATTAATGACAGAAGAGCAATTATTGAGTTCCAGATAGACGGTGCGGTAAGTAATGAATCAGAGCTTTTCTTTAAATCGCTTGAATTAGGGCTTACGGAGATTGCACGGGACTATCCGGGGAACGTATCGATTAAATACCGTGATTATTAGTATCACGGCTGCATAAGACATTCAAGGAGGTGTAACACTTATGTTAAAACTTAACCTTCAGTTTTTCGCTCATAAAAAAGGTGTTGGTTCTACTAAGAACGGCAGAGACTCAGAGTCTAAGAGATTAGGTGCAAAGAGAGCTGACGGACAGTTCGTATTAGCCGGAAACATTCTTTACAGACAGCGTGGAACAAAGATTCTCCCGGGCGTTAATGTCGGACGTGGTGGCGATGACACATTGTTTGCTACAGCAGACGGTATTGTAAGATTCGAGAGAAAAGGCAGAGACAAGAAGCAGGTTTCTGTATATCCGGTTGCAGCAGAAGAGTAAAGCAAGTTTTATCAAAGCTCCGAATCCATTGGATTTGGAGCTTTCTGTGTTTATGTAAGGAGGCAGCATATGTTCGCAGACAGCGCAAAAATATTTATTAAATCAGGCAAGGGCGGCGACGGACACGTAAGTTTCAGGCGTGAACTTTTTGTCGCAGCAGGCGGCCCGGACGGCGGTGACGGCGGACGCGGCGGAGATATCATATTTGAAGTTGACAAGGGACTCAATACGCTTGGAGAGTTCAGACATACCCGCAAATATGTTGCAGAAAGCGGAGAGGAAGGCGGCAAAAGACTTTGTCACGGCAAGGATGGCGCCGACCTTATCATTAAGGTTCCGGAAGGAACTATTATAAAAGACGACACTTCAGGCAAGATTATTGCCGACATGTCGGGTGACAATATGAAAGTCACCATATTAAGAGGCGGACGCGGCGGCAAAGGTAACAAAAATTACGCCACGGCCACTATGCAGGTTCCTAAATATGCCCAGCCGGGACAGCAGGCCAAAGAATTATGGGTAAGACTTGAGCTTAAGGTGATAGCGGATGTCGGACTGGTAGGTTTTCCGAATGTCGGAAAATCAACACTTCTTTCAATGGTAAGTAATGCCAAACCGAAGATTGCCAACTATCATTTTACAACACTTAATCCTAACCTTGGCGTGGTGGACTTAGACGGCGCTGACGGTTTTGTCATCGCTGATATTCCGGGACTTATAGAGGGTGCATCTGAAGGCGTCGGTCTCGGTCATGAATTTTTAAAGCATATTGAAAGAACCAAAGTTATTATTCACATGGTTGATGCGGCATCAAGTGAGGGCAGGGATCCTATAGACGACATCAACAAAATTAATTCGGAATTAAAGGCATACAATGCAGAACTTGCGGATAAACCGCAGGTTATAGCAGCCAATAAGATAGATTTGATATATTCGGAGGATGAGGATCCGGTTCAGAAGCTTCGCGATGAGTTTGAACCGAAGGGAATCAAGGTTTTCCCTATTTCGGCGGCAACGGGCAAAGGGCTCCGGGAACTTCTCTATGCGGTAAGACATCTGCTTGATGAATGTCCGTCGGAACCGGTCGTATATGAGCGTGAATACTATCCGGAAGAGATGTATGATGACAGCACTCCGATTGACGTATACAAGGCAGATGAGCATGCGTTTGTCATTGAAGGACCGCGTGTTGACAGAATGCTTGGATATACGAATCTGGATGATGAAAAGGGATTTTCATTCTTCCAGAAATTCATGAAAGAGCAGGGAATAATCGAGAAGCTTGAAGAACTCGGTATTGAGGAAGGCGACACGGTTTATCTCGGCGATTTGGAATTTGATTATTACAGATAACAGGAGGATAATATATGACAACCAAACAGCGTGCATATTTAAAAGGTCTTGCCATGACAACCGAACCGATTTTTCAGTGCGGCAAGAGTTCAATAACACCGGAATTTGTCAATGCGGTGTCGGAAGCGCTTGAGAAAAGAGAACTTATAAAGATAAGTGTTCTTCAGAACTGCGCAGATGATCCGAAGGAACTCGGAGTAATACTTGCGGAACGTACACGTTCACAGCTTGTACAGGTAATCGGCAAGAAAATTGTATTATACAAACAGGCCAAGGATGAAAAACATCGTAAAATAGAACTTCCGAAGGCCGGTAAAAAGCAGGCATAATATGAATGTAACCGGTAAAATCGGCATACTCGGAGGTACTTTTGATCCGATTCATATGGCGCATCTTAAGCTTGCGGAGTACGCATTGTCGGAGCTTGAACTGACGAAGGTTATTTTTATCCCGGCGGCTGTTCCGCCGCACAAAAGAAACCGCATGATTACCGATAGCGAACACAGGTTTAACATGACAAAGCTGGCAATCGGTTATAACGACAGGTTTGAAGTTTCTGACATGGAACTTAAGATGGATGGCGCATCATATACGGCGAGGACTTTAAGCATTTTGTATGAGGAGAATCCGAATCTGTGTTTTATACTGGGCGCGGATTCGTATATGGCACTTGATACATGGTTTCATCCTGAGATAATAATGGCAAAAGCCCAGATAGCATGTGCCTGCAGGGATGGAATACCGACGGCAGCGCTTGAGTGTAAGGCTGGTGAGTACGGTACAAAATACGGTGCGGTTACGCATTTTTTGAGTATGCCCGATACCGATATAAGTTCTACCATGTTAAGACAGATGATTTCTGAAGGCAAAGATGTAAAACAGTATATACCGGAACAGGTTATGGAATATATCCGGACAAATAATTTATATACAAAGCAGGTATAATATTATGGCAGAATATGATTTTGACGCAATAAGACACAAACTTTCAAAATATATTGATGAAAGCCGTATGACACATACACTAGGCGTTATGTATACGGCGGCTGCACTTGCAATGCATTATGCACCTGAGGGCACAGAGGACGAGCTTTTATGTCAGGCGATGATTGCCGGTCTGCTTCATGATAATGCGAAGTGCATGAGTGATGCACAGATGCTTGAAAAAGCTCTGAAACATTCCATTGACGTTACAGAAAGTGAACGTGATAACCCTTTTCTTCTTCATGGCAAACTTGGCGCATATTATGCTGCCCACAGGTACGGTGTGGAGGATGAGGCGGTTCTAAGCGCGATAACGTGGCATACAACCGGCAGACCGGATATGACACTCCTTGAGAAAATCGTATTTACAGCCGATTATATGGAACCAGGAAGAACCAGACAGCCGAATCTTGCATATATCAGGAGACTTGCTTTTGAAAATCTTGACAGATGCGTGTATGTTATATCTGATGATACACTTAATTACCTTAAGGGTAAGAAAAAATGCATAGATGAAATGACGGTAAAGACAAGGGATTTTTATAAGGACAGATAAGAAAGGAACGGTTTTATGAGCTCAAAAGACATTCTTAAAACAGCATATGAGGCCATAAGCGATAAGAAAGGCGAAAACACAAGAATAATCGATATATCAAAAGTATCGGTAATTGCGGATTATTTTATAGTTACCAACGGAAGCAATGTCAATCAGGTTCAGGCTATTGCCGATAGTGTGGAAGAGAAACTTCTCGAAGCCGGTGTCAAATTAAAACAGGTTGAAGGAAATAATAATTCAGGCTGGATACTTATGGATTTCGGCGATGTTATTGTGCATGTTTTTTCAAAGGAAGAACGTTTCTTCTATGACCTTGAGCGAATCTGGAGCGATGGAACCAACGTTGAAATAGAGGATTTGTAATGAACTATAGGAAAACGACAGAATATCTTGACAGTCTTAACGGTCTTGGAAGCAGGCCGGGTCTTGAGAATATTTCTGAATTATTAACAAGATTGGAAAACCCGCAGAATAAAGTGCGGGCCGTTCATATTGCAGGCACCAACGGAAAAGGCTCCGTAGGTGCTTTCTTAACATCCGTGCTTACCATGGCCGGTTACCGCATCGGACGATATTGTTCACCTGCCGTATTCGATCCGCTTGAGACAATATCGTTTAACGGGGTAAATATAAGTGAAGATGACTTTGCCCGGGTTATAACAGATACTGTGTCTGTGTGCGATGAAAATCTCTGTCCTACAAGGTTTGAGATAGAGACGGCGGCGGCATTTATGTTTTTTGACCGCATGAAATGTGATATTGCCATTGTTGAATGTGGCATGGGTGGTGAACTTGATGCAACCAATGTCATGTCTGACGTTATCTGCTCGGTAATCACACCGGTTTCGATGGACCATATGTCATTCCTGGGCGATACTATTGAGAAAATAGCGGAATGTAAAGCGGGAATAATAAAGCCCGGTGTGGATGTGGCTGCATACAAGGATGAACGATATTCATCCGTCTTAACGGAACGTGCCATGCAGACCCAAAGTGATATATATTATATAGATGATGAGAATATAATCTGTAATACAGGTAATAATGAACTTGTGTTCAGTTACCGCGGATATAAAGATATCAGGCTGAATACTCCGGCAGCATATCAGGCAGTGAATGGCGCAATCGCATTGGAAGTTGTGGACCGACTTCGTAATAAAGGATATAATCTGACTGATGATATCATTAGAGCCGGTATGTACAACATGAAGTGGCCGGGAAGGTTTGAAATCCTTAACGATAATAAAAAGATGCTTATTCTCGACGGGGCACATAATCCGGCCGGAGCGGCAGCTTTTGCTGACAGTTACCACAGGCTTTACGGAGATGAAAAATCTGTGATCATTCTTGCGATGTTCAAGGATAAGGATACGCGCGGTGTGCTTGAGCATATCATGCCTTTGGCAGATTCGGTTATAACGACAATGGCACCGGATAATCCGCGTTCTTTTCCTGCTAAAGACCTTGCAGAATATATCAAAAAATATTATGATATAGAAGTTGGATATGAGGCAGATATTTATAAAGCGGTATCACTTGCTTTTGATATGGCCGGTGAAAATAAAGTTATAGCATGCGGTTCATTGGCACATCTTGCATTAGTGAAGGAGGCTTACAGAAAATATGGACAAAGATAAAATAAAACAGGGCGTGCAGCTTATAATAGAAGGAATCGGTGAGGACGCGTCAAGGGAGGGCCTTGTTGAGACACCTGACAGGATTGCCAGGATGTATGAGGAAATTTTTGCCGGACTTAATGAGAATGCATCAGTTCATCTTAGTAAAACTTTTTCAACGCAGAATACGGATATGATAATAGAAAAAGATATAACATTTTACTCTATGTGTGAACATCATTTTTTGCCTTTTTACGGAAAAGCGCATATTGCATATATTCCCAATGGTCGTGTAGCAGGCCTTAGTAAGCTTGCAAGAACGGTTGAAGTATATGCGAGAAGGCCTCAGCTCCAGGAACGTATGACTGTGCAGATTGCGGATGCTATTATGGAGAATCTTGATGCTAAGGGCGCAATGGTTATTATTGAGGCAGAGCATATGTGTATGACAATGCGCGGAATCAAGAAACCGGGAAGCCGTACGGTAACAATTTCTTCCAAGGGAATATTTACCGAAGATGCTGAACTTCGCAATACTTTTTTGACAATGGCAGGTGCTAGATAATGATTATCGGAAACAGAAATTACAATGAAAAACATACTCACATAATGGGAATCCTTAATGTTACCCCGGATTCTTTTTCAGACGGAGGACGTTATAATAATAAAGAAGCAGCGCTTAAGCATGCGCTCGAAATGATTAATGACGGTGCGGATATCATAGATATCGGCGGTGAATCGACAAGACCGGGATATACGATGATCTCTGACGAGGAGGAAATCGAAAGAGTCTGTCCGATTATTGAAAAGATTAAGAAAGAAACGGACATTGTTATCTCACTTGATACATATAAAAGCAAGGTCGCGAAGGCGGGACTTGCAAGTGGCGCCGACCTGATCAATGATATATGGGGACTTAAATACGATCCGGAAATGGCATCGGTTATCGCAGATGCCAATGTTGCGTGCTGTCTTATGCACAATCGTGATATTGATAAGAACCCGTATTCGGATTTTATGACTGACTATATTAATGATATGAAGGAGTGTGTAAGGCTTGCGCATGAAGCAGGGATATCGGATGATAAGATAATCCTGGATCCCGGTGTTGGATTCGGCAAGGACTATACGCAGAATCTTCAGGTGATCAAGTATCTTGACAGATTATCCGACATGGGTTATCCGGTTCTGTTGGGAACATCTCGTAAATCGGTTGTCGGCCTTACTCTTGATCTTCCCAAGGACGAGAGAGTGGAAGGAACCGTTGCAACCTCGGTAATCGGAGCACTGAATCATTGTATGTTTGTAAGAGTGCATGATGTCAAGGAAAATTATCGTGCTGTCAAGATGACGGAAGCAATAATGAATTCGTAAAGGCGGAATACAATGGATACAATATCAATAGACAAATTGAAAATATACTGTAATCACGGCGTGTTCAGGGATGAACAGATAAACGGCCAGAATTTCTATGTGTCAGCCAGACTTGGCGTGGATACATATCAGGCGGGCATTACTGACGATCTTGATAAATCCGTAAATTATGCTGAACTAAGTCATGTTATTACAGATTATATGCAAAATAACAGATATAATCTTATAGAAGCTGTTGCAAATAATCTTGCGGCACATATTTTTAAATATTCAAAGCTTATACGCGAGCTTACACTTACTATATACAAACCTGAGGCACCTGTCGGACTTCCGCTTGAGAATGTATCGGTTACAATAACCCGTAAATGGCATACGGCATATATAGCACTGGGATCCAATATAGGTGATTCTATGCTTATAATAAGAAGCGCATTGGATGCCATGAAAAATAATGCTTCAATACGAGTTATAAAGGAATCTTCATTGATAAATACCAAGCCTTACGGAGGAGTTGAACAGCCGGATTTTATTAATGGTGTTGTACAGATAGAGACATATCTTGAACCTGATAACCTCTTAACATATCTTAACACACTTGAAAAAGAAGCCGGAAGAACACGCGAAATCCACTGGGGACCAAGAACACTTGATTTGGATATTCTGTTATATGATGAGCAGATTATTAATACCTCAAGGCTTATGGTACCGCATATAGATATGGCCAACCGTTTCTTCGTGCTTGAACCGTTATGTGAGATAGCGCCATACGCATATAATGCAAGACTTAACCGGACAGCAGCAGAACTCCTTTATGAATTACAAAAAAGAACAGAGAGATAAATAACAGACAGCATAAATGAGGAACCCCTCAGATGCTGTCTGTTATTGTATAAATATCAGATGCCAATTCTTATCAGTCCGATTACCTTACCTATAATAGTACAATGATCAACAATAATCGGTTCCATGTAATCATTCTCCGGCTGAAGTCTGTAATGACCGTTCTCTTTATAAAATGTCTTAACTGTAGCGGAGTCATCGACAAGAGCTACAACCATTTCGCCGTTCGATGCTGTGCTGCGTCTTGCAACGATTATAGCATCACCCGGAAGTATTCCCGCATTAATCATGCTTTCTCCCTTGACTTTAAGCATAAAAAGCTCTTCATTAGGTACCATGTCAACCGGTACAGGATAGTAATCGACGATATTCTCAACAGCCAGAAGAGGCTGTCCCGCAGCTACGGTTCCGACGATAGGAATATTAACCACATCACGGCGTGTAATTGCATAATCATCATCTATAATCTCGATGGCACGCTGCTTGGTAGGATCTCTTCTGATATAACCGTTCTTTGCAAGTGTCTCCAGATGTGCATGTACACTGGAGGTGGACTTAAGATTGACAGCTTCGCAGATCTCTCTTACCGAAGGAGGGTAACCCTTGGCAAGAATCTGTTCTTTAATAAATTCAAGAATCGCCTGCTGCTTAATAGTAATCTTTCCGTTAGCCATATGTAATCTCCTTATTCTGTGTATACAGACTGTAAATTATTTAAATATATATTATCACATGTCAGGAGGAAAAGCAAACAAAAGTTCCGAAAAAATGTTCGTTTTTTATGTTGACAAACATCTGTTCGGGTGTTATTATAACAATATATCGAACAGATATTCGAATGAATGTGATATTCAGGAAACCAGGAGGTATACATATGACAGCAATTACCAGAAGAAGCACTATGATTTCTTATAAGGCAGTGATTTTTGCCATATTATTTTGTATTATGTTAATTTCATTTGTACTGGGCAGTGTAATTGTCAAAGGTCAGAGCAAGAGACATGCTTTGGCATCAGATACATATTTTACCAATATTACAGTCGACGAGGGAGATACACTCTGGTCAATAGCACAGGCGAATATTGATTATGATTATTATGACAGTATATATGATTATATGGAACAGTTGAAGGATATTAACAATCTTACGACTGATGACATAAATGCAGGAGATAACATGATTGTGATATATTATGCGGATTCTGTACATTAATTTGCCACCCCTTAAACCGCCGGTTTAATTCCGGCATATATTTTCCCGGCACGCATCATGCGTGCCGGGTTTTTGAAAAAATATGACCTTAATTTACCTCTTTTCGATAAAGTATATGCAAATTTTATTTTTTTTGATATAATCATATTATTAAGTTTTAACACAATCTGCTTTATACCGGCAGATAATCTGAAAGGGAATAATATGGAATTAGATAACAGATTAATATCAGGACTGCATAAATTAGGCATAGACAAGCTCACCTCGATACAGCAGGAGAGTATTGAACCTGCATTATCAGGACGTAATATAATGGGATGTTCTGGTACGGGTACAGGCAAGACTTTTGCGTATCTGTTACCGACGATATCTGCCAATGCTGATAATCATACATTGTATGCAGTTATAATTGCACCATCAAAGGAATTATGCATACAGATTTGCAGTGAGATTAACCAGCTTTCCAATAAATCAGGAATTTCGGTAACTGCGGCGGCTTTATTTGGCGGAGTGAATACAAAGCGGCAGCTTCAGACATTGAAAAGCAAGCCTAATATCGTTGTAGGCACATATCAGCGTATATATGAGCTTATTCAGGAACGCCGTATATCGGTTCATAATGTACGCACATTTATAATAGATGAGGCCGATAAGCTTGTTAATAAGGATAATATTGAAGGTATTCTTACTCTTCGTAAGTGTTTTATGAGAGATATCCAGATCATGCTTTATTCAGCTACAATTAGTGTGTCGACCCAGAATACGGCAGGATTGCTTGCAGATAATTTTACGAAGATTTTTGCAAATGATAAGATAACCATACCGGCCAATATCGAACATATGTATGTTGTGGTAGAACGCAGGGATAAGATTGAGACGGTCCGTAAGGCTATAAAGGCATTGAATACCAGACATTGTATTATTTTTTCAAATTCCAGATATGATACAGAGGAAATTACGCAGAAATTGGAATATCATCATTATAATGCCGGTTGTCTTAATGCAGATTGCGATAAGAATACCCGCAGACAGCTTATAGATAAGTTTGCAGCAGGTAAAGTTGATTATCTGGTGTGTTCAGATGTTGCGGCGCGTGGATTGGATTTTAAGAAACTTAATTGTGTTATTAATATCGGATTACCACAGAATCCGGTAGATTATTTGCACAGATGCGGAAGATGCGGCCGTGATGGCAATAAGGCAATATGCATGTCGATAATCACAGAGAATGAATTAAGCAATGTTAAGGCATGTCAGAAAGCATTTGGAATCAATATGATCAAGAAGAAACTATATCAGGGAAAGATTGTAAGAGGATAATGATTGATGAGGGGAGTCTGATAAAGTATGTCGCAAAATATTAATTTTACGACATAATATTGCAAAAAACAGCTATAAATGCTATAATATGTATAGTTATTAAATATAATGAATTTATGGAGTCAATATAATATGGATTATAAGAAACAATTATCTGCAATGCAGCTTGAGAAATTAAAGACAGTTCTTGATGATATGCCTTCGTATTGCCGCGATTATTTTGATTATTGTGACGGAACACTTAACCGTTCAGCGGCAACCATGCTGGAATATGCATATGACATCCGGACATATTTCCGCTTTATAGCATCTAACAATCCGATGGTCAGTTCTGTTGAGGATGTGACTCTTGATATACTGGATAAAATGACTCCGAGGGATATCCAGGAATATATGTCATATCTTAGAAGCCATAAGGATGAAAACGGTCGGATTATAACAAATGATGCTAATGCAAGAGCCAGAAAGCTTTCATCATTAAGATCATTTTATCAATATTATTTTGCATTTGGTGGTTTACATTCCAATCCGGCCAAGTTGGTTAATTCACCACGCATACATAATAAGAAACAGTCACGGCTGGATTCTGATGAGATGAAGGAATTACTTACGGATGTAATTACAGGTGACGCACTGGATGATAATAAGAAACCATATGCAAGACGATCCAATATGCGTGATACAGCTATAATTGCATTACTTGGAGGCACGGGAATCCGTGTTTCAGAACTGGTTGGAATTGATTTGAATGATATTGACTGGGAACATAATTGTATAAGGATAATTCGAAAAGGCGGCAATGAAGATATTGTATACTTCGGCGATGAATTGCATAGATATCTGGAGGATTACATTAACTATGAGCGAGAACCCGGCGACGATAAGGAAAAAGCACTTTTTGTAGCATCTCGTAAGGATAAAGGACGTCTTACGGTACGTTCGGTTGAACGCATTGTAAGTAAGTATGGCACAGCAACAATTCCATCAAAACACTTGTCACCACATTCATTACGAAGAACATTCGGAACAAATTATTACGAAGAAACATCCGATCTCTATGCGGTTGCAGATGCTTTGGGTCATAAGAATATTCAGGTTACAAAAGACCATTATGCAGATATTTCCGAACGAAAGAAACAACAGGTTAAAGAATTTTCAGATAAATTATTAAAGTAAGACAGAGATAATAAGTATAAGCGGGCACTAATTAAATTAATGTCCGCTTTATATTATTCATGAGATGTAATTGAAGAAGGCTCATCAGAGGATGTGGTAAACTCTTCTACTGATGTAAATTCTTCAATATCGGGTGTCTCGGCAGGGACGGTAACTTCAGCCGGTGTTGTCTCAATATCCGGCTTTGTTACGGCAGTATCTGATGATACAGGTTCAGTCTGCTTATCAGGTTTGACTGATGCAGGCTTTGTATCCCCGGTGCTGCCGGAAGTGGTTAAATCTTCGGTACTTTCGCTTTCTCTGACGATAAGTGTAATCTGTTTAGTCAGGTGGTTTCCGGATGTATCAACCAGATTAAGAGTAATTTTGTACTCTCCTGCTTTATCAAGATTATATTTTCCGGTTATATATACATAAGATATAACACTTGTATCATCCTTGTCACGTGCATTGACGTGTTTGAAAATATCATTAATTCCGTCGCCGGTATCTACTTCAATCTGTGAATCACACTCAAGCAATTTAACTTCAGTAGGACACCATACAGAATTATCATCCGTTGTATCGGTAGGATCCCAGGTAATGCCTTCCGGAATATCTGTTTTCTTAAGAAACTCATAATTAACATTCTCATCTGAATCAGAATATATGACGAATTCAGACTGATAGGAACAATTTTCATATATCCATTTGGCATCTGCCAATTGCAAGGTAATACCGGGGGTATCGGTATCTGTGCCTATAGTATTAAAGTCAGATGCATTGAGAGAGTTTTTGTCATTGGAAGTATTATATAAAGCAGAGTGAAATTCAATGCCGTTTCCGTAATTGGAATAATAACGGTAATATCCATCATCAGATTCAAACCATGTCATCTTAATTCCGTCTGAAGACTGATAAGAACCTTCTGTTATAGCACCGATTCCAGCAATCATATACCTTCCCGGCTCATTGGAATACTCTCCTTTGGTCTCATCATAAGCATATGCAGTAATCATATGCGTTGCAAGATTAATAGTTATTCTGTACATACCTCTTGCAGACGTAACCGGCTCATTGTATGATTCAGTATCCGATTCGGTATCAGTCGGAGCAGCATCTGATCTGCCATCTGGGCGAATCTTCTTACTGACGATAATAATTGTTGCAATGACAGCCAGAAATAATATCATAAATGCAATATAATATTTCATATTTCTGGTTTTGAAGAAGTCTTTAATACCTCTCTTCTTAGATATATAAACCATAATTAAATCCTATTATATAGTTCCTTTTGGTGTTGTAAGTCTTGTTTCAATATATGATTTAAGAAATTTGACGGTATTGTCAATGCCGAGTTCACTGCTGTCGATACATAAATCATAACTTCTTGAGTCTGCCCATTTCTTATTGGAATAGAAATTATAATAGCTGGCTCTTTTCTTATCGGTTTTGATAATAGTATCTCTTGCCTTGCTTTCAGTATAATCATATATTCTCATAATACGCTTTATTTTGGCATCCATATTGGCTTTGATAAAAATACTTATAAGACCGGGATCATCTTTCAAGGCATAATCTGCACATCGGCCTACGATGATACAGTTCTCCTCCTGGGCCAGTTTCTTTATCGAATCATATTGTGCCATAAAAACCTTCTGGTTAAGCGGCATATCCACGAATGAAGATGTTGAATATCCCATGGAATATGTATCCATAACAAGGGAGTAAAGAAAACTGTTGGTAGGTTTCTCATCATGGTTATGGAACAATTCTTCGGCCATTCCGCTGTCCTTGGCAGCACGTGCAAGAAGCTCCTTGTCATAACATTTAATACCTAATTCATCCGCAAGCTGCATGCCTATCTGTCTTCCGGCACTGCCATACTCACGACCTATTGTAATTACATATTTATCCATAAGCAAACCCTCCGTAACTGATAAATAATTATAGAATTATTTTATCATATTATTGTCAAAGTTTAAACTGTTTTAAAGAATTTTATAGTTTTTTTTCAGTTCTATAATAAGTGCAAAAGCTAAGTTTAATATTTACTTACTTTTTATTTCTGATCAATTTTTAATTAAAGGAGGTAGCTTTTATGATTTTGAAAGCACAATTGGAGTACCGTGGATATAAGGAAACGGAGTATGACTTAACAGCGCAGGGAGGACCTAAGGGAATTTCTAAGACCCTTACTTTTCTTACGGATGATGATGACAAGCTGTTGTTTTCTCGTCCTGATGATGTCGTTATTGATTTTTCTGTTCTGCAAAAAGGTGTGATGTGCGATGTTACTTTCGATGCAGCTCTTAAGCCTTATGTCAATAAAGAGACTGACCGCGTCAATTATAAGAATTTTGCAGCTCGTTTCTCGGTAGTTGATGTTGTTCCGGTTGGATTTGTTCCGGCTGATTCTATTCCATTTGATGCAGCTTATCCGGAATCTTCTAAGCCTGCTGATAGCAAGAGCAAGAAGTGAGGTGCTGATTATGACTGCTAATATTGATGTCTCTAAAGTTGATTTAAGATTTGCGCTTGATATGCATTATGCTTTATTTATGGATCGTGATTTATCTGATGCGTTATTACCTGCTTGTTCTGAATTGCTTTCCAATGTTGATTATTTGACTTATAATATTCTTCTTTTCTTCGCGTGTGAGGTGTTGCATTTTATCGTCCTCCGTTATGAAGATGGCTGGCATTCTCTTATTAATTGTTCTGATAAAGATGTTCTTGACGATGCGTTTATTAGATCTTATATGGTTTATCCTTTTGATGATTCTTCAAGGAGGTCTTAGATATGTTTGCAATTTTGATTTTGATTTTTGTATTAATTAATACAGTTTTACTTGTTCGTTTAAATAAATGCGGTAAAGTTGTAATCGTTAAAAATGAACATACTTACGTTCCGCAGCCTAAGGTTAAGAAGGTAACCAGGAAGGTGGAAATCTCTGATGATGAGGATTAATTGATTGGTCGGTTTTATCGTAACAAAAACGCTATACGAGAAAACGCGTTCCGGCTATCATCCTTTTATTCAGGGTAAAAAGTAAGAAAGTGGGCAGCTAGTGGAATGGTCTCTTATATCGCGTCCATTACAAGACCTATGCTTGTTCGGTATAAACCCGGTTCGATTCCGGGAGCTGCTCATTGTTACGTCTCGTAACAAAATGCCGAAGGTGTCGGGGATTCCGACAAAATGATATCCTCCGGATTATTCTTCCGGAGGATTATTTTTAGGATTGTTAGGACATTTTTCCATATTGCATTTTTCACATCCTATATCACATCCTATATTTGTTTTTTTATTTTCGTCTTTTTTCTTTTTCTTTGTAATGTTTAATACAATTATTATTGGTGCTGCTATTAATAATGTGAAAAAGAATAAGTATCCTATAATGAATATGATTTGTGTTGTTCCTGATAGTAATATCATTTCGGTATACTCCTTTCGGTTTTTATTAAATTATACATCAATTTCAGTGGAGGTTCAAGCATGGATTTTTTGAGAAAGCATAGAAAAATATGTTCAGCTGTAGCTGCTCTTATGGTAGCTGTTCTTGTCGTATATTCATATGGTTCTTTTCGTTCTTATGCGGCAGCTCCGGAAGTGTCCACGTTGCCGGCTGATATTGATATTGATGTTGATTATACTGCTGATACTGTTAAATTTACTTATGCTGGTAAGGCTTATTCCATTGATAGAAAGCATAAGGTTAATTTAACACATTATAGATATAGTAGTAATCGCTATGTTCTTGATGGTAATTGTCCTGAATTTTTTGAATATAGATTTGATGGATATTCTTGTTATACTTCCTATTGTTTTTCTCCTTCTGAAATGCGTGTATATGTTTTGATTGGATGGCATTCATATTCTAAAGTTAAATCTTATCTACCATCTCCCAAATATGGCACATTTCGTATTTCTGAAAGTGATTCTGATGTATATTATTATATGACTACTATTGACTATGGCTCTGGTTCTGCTATTTATAATAAGATGTCATCTAAGGAAGCTATTGATTATTGGGATGCACAAGTATCTTCCTACGATGATTCGCATAATCGAAGCTGTGATGATGTATATGCTTGTAAAAGTAATAATTCATCATTTAATTATTATAATACCGGATTCCTTGAAGATGGTTTTCTTGTGCGTACATATATGGATTATAAGGCATCTGGAGAACTTAATACATCTGATTATGCTTCAAATTATCATTATATTCCGAATGATTTATTATGTATTTTTTCTAATTATGAAATATCCGGATTTTATGAACCTGATACCAGCAAGGTACATACACCTGATTATTATTTCAATTTTCAATACATTTTTTATAAAGAGGGATTTGGTTACATATTCGTTGATTCCGCGAAACGTTGTAAGGAAGTCGGCTTTCCGAACGGAGTAACTAACCCACGCTTTTATTTTGACGGAGAAGGTAACAATTATGTTTATACTTCTGTAGATGGTATAACTTGGATTCTTAAGAGTGCCTACAACACTATGTATAATAAATATTTCGAGGTGTCTTGTGGCTATGAATTTACTGATTATACTCTAGTTTATACCAACGATAAAAACTTTGGAACTCCTCTTGTTACTCCTTCATATGGTTCATTGTCTGATATTACTGGTGATCTTCCTGATATTTCACATAATTATGGTGATAACGGTAATGGTCAGAATGGTTATACTGTTGATCATGATGATGTTCTTGATGTTACTAATCCGCTTTTTACTATTATTTATGGAATTACTTCAAGTATAGACTCTGATGTTTCTTCTGGTGTTGCTAAAGTATTGTCTTATATTCTTGATGTAACACCGGACGCTTTGAAAGATAATACATTATCTACGTTGTTACTTCAATATAATGAATTAACTTCTCGTGTTACTTATGATTATGTTGGTACCTTGAATGGTAAGGATTATTATAATCCACGTACTACTATATATGGATTTGTTTCTGATATTAGTCTAAAACTATCTAATGTTCAGTGGTATCTTAATTCGTTAAGGACATTAATTCATTCTGATTTGAAGAGCGTATTTGATAATATCACTTTATCTAATCAGTACCTTAAGCGTATATCTGCTAACCTTGATTCCTTATCAATTCCGGATGCTGCTCCTGACTATTCAGGAAGGTTTGATAAATTGTCGGCCGCGCTTGATAAATTACATAACGATCTTATCTATGAAGAAGGCGTTACTAAGCTGCCAAACGTTCCGCAGTACCTTGTTTATGTCTACTCTGTTACCAAAGACATCCGGACAAAACTTGATAATATTAACGTCCAGTTGTCTGATGATATCGTTACTTTTAGGAAGGCTGTGATTTCACGTTTTGATCCGGTGACTGAAAAGCTTGATTCTATTATTGCAAAGATTCCTTCCATCTCTGGAGGTGGCAGCTTTGACGATTCAAATATGGTCGGCTCGATTGTATCTCTTAAGGCTGATATATCTGATAACTTTACGACATTGATTAAGCTGCTTAAGAATGATACAGATGGAGTTGAAGGTATCGCAGATTTAACATCTTTCCTAACTACTTATGTTGTGTCGCTGGGGAATGCTGCATACTTCACTACTTTGCTTGATTTCGCTGACGGCGTTAAAAATAACGTTGTCTTAATTAATGAAACTATGGTTACTATGGTTACTGATTCCGGCATATTTGCGCCGATTTTCACGCTGGGCGCTGGGTTTGCCGTATTCAGCGGTTTAATCAGGAAGGAGCGTATGGATTAATGCAGAAATTATTCTGGGTATTAATTATTGGTGCTATTGTGGCTGCTTTGAGCGTTGTATTATTGCTTAATAATTTTCTTCCGTCTTTTATATTGCCTTTCGCCCTTGCATTGATTGCTTTATATATAATTCGTATTGACAGATAGGAGGTTGCTATTATGTTATTGGTACATATTTCTAACTTCATATTCAGATTAGCTCCTGCTATTCATTTGGATGAACACTCTGGAGGTGGCTCTGATGGGCCTTTTAACCCCTCTCCGGACATGCTGGAAGTGTTCAAGTGGATTCCTAAAATCTGGCAGAAGGTTATTGAATGGCTTTCATCTGCTTCTATCATCCGCGGATATCCACTTTTAGGTTTCTTCGCCGCAGCGTTTTTGATTGGCTTCCTGATAGCTTTTATCTTTTCCCGGTAGGAGGTGCTTTTTATGGATTTTGCTCAAGCTGATCAGTTGGTAGAGTGGCTGCTTGGACGTTGTACAGATTTGTTTACGTTAATTAAAAGTAATTGGATCCTTATGTTATCCTTTTGCGTTTCTTTAATGTCACTTGTGGTTTCAATTCTTCATAGAATTAAACATATAAAATCGTAACTGTTGACTTTGATTTTGAAGGAGGTTTTTATGACTGAATTTCTTGCTATGATCGGAGAAGGTGCAACATGGATTATGACGCAGGCAACCGGAATTGGTACTACTATAGTAAATACTCCGGCGCTTGCAATCTCTCTTGTTGTTCCTATTCTCGGTGGAGCTGTCGGCATCTTTAAGAGACTTCTTAAAGGTTAGTTTATAGAGACGTAGCAAAATAAATTAATGGAGGTAATTATCATGATTGCTGCAGAAGCTACTGCTATGGGCACTTTTCTTACTATGATCGGAGAAGGTGCTACCTGGATAATGAATCAGGCAACCAGCATTGGCCAGACTATCGTATCAACTCCGGTTCTTGCGATTGCTCTTGTAGTGCCTATCTTAGGTGGTGCCGTTGGTATCTTTAAGCGACTGCTTAAGGGCTGATTTATTTTTGCGTTCCGGATATCTTAATAGATGTCCTCTTATTTCTGAATGAAAGGATGATTTTATATGGATGATTTGCTTTTTGTATTATGTTGTATCTTTTTTTGTTTTACATACTATATGTATGTTTATAGATGTGAAATATGACAATCCAATTCCCGAACTTATTTTATGTTTTACTTTTGCTATTGTTATTTTTCTTTATGCTTTATTTGATGGAGGTTCTATATTATGCCTGGTTTCGTTTTTTCAATAGTTGAGGTTTTTTGTTTTTTGGTTTTCTGCTGTGCTTTGTTTACTTCTTCGGTTTTATTGTACCGTAGGGGTTCTAATCGTTAGGAGGTTGATTGTATGCTCCAGCTTATATTTGAATTGTTCTATAACTTCGACATTGGCGGAGTTAATGATTATATATTGTCCATGTTCGATACTGCTTCGGATGTTCTGGTGCCAGTTGTTTTAGTTCTTATGGCTATTACCGGAACGCTTACTGTTTATATGTTTAATGTCTTTACCGGGCTTATCCAGCGGATTCTTAACAGAGAGTAGGTGTGTTTTATGATTGATGTTCTTTATAAATTTATGTTTGGTTCTGATTTTCCTGAAGTTCTCGGCTTGGATCCTGCTATCTCTGCCAGTATCAGGATATTGGCTCAGCTTGAATGTATGATTGTTGCTTTATATATTGTTTTTACTTTTGTTTATTTTCTTATTTGTGTGCTTAAGAAAAACAAGCGTAATATTTTATAGGAGGTGTCTCATGAACTCGTTTACTGATTTTTTGACATCCTTTGGAACTTGTTTCTGGGATTGCTTTACTCTTGTGTTCAGCAATTACATAGGTGTATTTTGCTTTGTCTGCGTCCTTATAGGTATTGTTTTTAGTGTTATTTATAACTTCGCCGGCAAAGGCTACTAGGAGGTGTAATAATGTGGCTGCTTAATCTTTTAAAGGTCATTGGTATTATATTTGCAATGGCCTGCTGCTATCTTATCGCTACTAACCCTTATACGAACCCGTACAAATTGATTATGATCTTCGGTAAAAAGGGTTCCGGAAAAAGTACTATCTTAACAAAATATGCTATCCAGTATCTTAAGAAGGGCTGGACTGTTTATTCTACCGAGCATATCCCCGGTGTCTATTATATTCCACCAGGTTATATTGGTAAATTTATGCTTAAGGATTATAACTATACCCCGATTGATCTTGACGATTACCGGGGTCTTAAACGTCTGCTGCTTAAGCTGCGTCTTAAATTTTTCCCTCATAGGCCTAAAATTCTGCTGTTGATAGATGAGGTCGGCATGATCTATGACAACCGTCATTTTAAGAATTTTAACGATTCTGTCCGGGACTTCTTTAAGCTCCAGCGACATTATTATGTTAAATGCGTTATGTTTTCTCAGACCTTTGACGTTGATAAAAAGCTGCGTGATCTGACTGATTGTATGTATCTTGTCAAAAATTTTGCAAGGGTTTTTTGTTATGGGAAAAAGATCCGGAAGTACCAAAACATTAACAATGATTCCACCGACGGCTCTGGTGGCAAGATTGTAGATGATTATGAATTTGAACCTTTCCTGCTGTTTTGGCTGGGTACCAGGACGCTTACTTTTATTCCGAAATACAGCCGACATTTCAATAGCTTTATTGCGCCTTCCCTTCCGGAAGTCTCTTTTGCATGCACTGATTACAATCGCGATAAGCTGCCTGATGTTCCTGCTGTTCCGGATGCCGGAGATAATTCTGAAATCGAAGCTGAATCAGAACCTGATGATTCAGGAAAAAATTCGGCTTGATAGTGAGAGACCGCGGGTGTAGGCTGTCATGCCGGACGGCTTGGCAAGTGCTGCGCTGCGCGTCAGCCAGCGCACACGCGCCGCCGACCCATGCA
>ERZ779840.204-NODE-204-length-76255-cov-4.746352_pt1 | contig 76255 bp, 69 predicted proteins | sample MGYA00511561_ERZ779840 | MGnify/ENA primary metagenome ERZ779840 (study PRJEB29588, sample SAMEA2162036) | human gut metagenome | biome: human gut; feature: human-associated habitat; material: faeces | place: Denmark | collected 2008/2010 ...
TTTCTGTCCCCCGGAAAGTTTTACGCCGCGCTGTCCGATGTCGGTGTCATAGCCATCCGGCAGTGCCATGATAAACTCATGGGCATTGGCATTTTTTGCTGCCTCTATGACTTCCTCCCTTGTCGCATCCGGTCTGCCGTAGGCAATATTGTCATAGACCGTTCCGACAAAAAGATAGACATCCTGCTGTACAATGCCGATATGGTCTCTTAGGCTCTTTAAGGTCAGATCCCGGACATCTTTGCCATCCACTTTGATACTGCCACCCGTCACGTCATAAAAACGCGGGATCAGGTTGCAGAGTGTGGTTTTTCCTGCTCCGGAAGAGCCTACCAGTGCCAAATACTCTCCTGCATCCACATGTAGATCTATGTGGCTTAGTACCTTTTCTGTATTTTCCTCATACTGAAAAGACACATTTTCAAAATCAATCGTTCCTTTGACATCGGTCAGCTCTTCGCTGCCCTGACTGTCCTGTATATCCGGCTCGATCGCCAATATCTCCTGAAAACGCTCATAGCCGGAATATCCGTTCTGGAACATCTCCGCAAAGTCGATCATCGTGCGGACCGGATCGGTCATAATACTGATATAGAGTAAAAATGTGACTAAATCGGTCACGCTGACCTGTGCTTTTGTGATCAGTATTCCACCTGCGACTAACACGATGACCGTGATCATATTGATAAATGCCGTCAGTCCCGAATGATAACCGCCCATATAACGGTAGCTGTCTTTTTTGGCATCTAAAAATCCATCGTTTCCGATCTTGAATTTTTCTTCTTCCACGTTTTCATTTGCAAAAGATTTTACTACACGGATGCCTGACAGATTATCCTCGATCTGTGCATTGATATCGGCGATCTTGACACGGTTTCTTGCAAAGGCCTTTTTCATCTTACGATTAAAAAACCAAGCATATAAAAACATAAATGGGATCAGTGCAAACGCCGCAAATGTCAGTTTCGGACTGATCGTGAATAATATCACAAAGGCTCCGATAAATTTCATCGCAGAAATCACTACATTTTCCGGCCCGTGATGCAAAAGCTCCGTAATATCGAACAGATCCGCCGTGATGCGTGACAACAGCTGTCCGACTTTCTGATTATCATAAAAAGAAAACGGCAGCTTCTGATAATGTGCAAATATCTCCGCTCTCATATCATACTCAATCTTTGCTCCCATCACATGTCCGTAATTTGCAATAAAATAATTGCAATAACACTGAAACAAGATCAGTACCGCCATCATCAGGCCTAATTTCAGGATAATCCGGGACGCTTCACCGGTTTCATAATAGATAACCGTCGATGTAATGTAGCGTACCACCAATGGGATCATCAGTGTGATGATCGATGCCATGATCGCAAAAAACATATCTGCAAAAAAGATTTTTTTATAGGGTTTATAATAAGAAAAGATACTCTTTTTCTTCTCCATGTATTCACTTCCTTTACGCTTTTGTTCCGTCAACGTTTCTTATCATACCTTCTTTTGCCATGAAATGCAAGCTATGCTATAATGCTGTCAGACAATTTTTCAAAGGAGGAGGTTTCCCTATGAGTCCAAAACAGACTTTTTACGAACATCAGGCAAACACGATCATTGCAAATTTAAAAAAACGTCAGATGGACGGCTTCTACTGTCCAACCTGTAAAGACGCAGTAAAAACAGCCATGGAGCTTGTATCCACCGGCGACAGTGTAAGTTTTGGCGGCTCCATGACACTTTCCGAATCCGGTATCATGGATGCGTTAAATGCCCGTGAGGACATCACACTTTATGACCGTTCAAAGGCTTCTACCCCGGAGGAGATCGGTACGATTTACCGCAAAGCATTTTCCTGCGACACCTATTTCATGAGCACGAATGCCATCACCCTAGACGGTGAGCTTGTCAACATTGATGGCAACGGCAACCGCGTAGCCGCCCTGATTTTCGGCCCGTCACAGGTCATCATTATCTGTGGAATGAACAAAGTGGCAACCGATACCGATGCTGCCATCGCAAGGGTTCGCAACATTGCTTCCCCGCCAAACTGCAACCGCTTGAATAAAAAGACTCCATGTGCCACAACCGGCACCTGTGCAGACTGTCTTTCTCCTGAGTGCATCTGCAACCATACCGTAATTACCAGACGCTGTGGTACGCCGCACCGGATTAAAGTGCTGTTAGTCGGAGAAGAACTGGGATATTAAAAACACCCTGAAATTTATAAGGGAGAGGATGCTATGATACGCATACCTCTCCTGCTTCTTCTGTTTCATATCGTTTTTCAAAAAACTCTGCAAACTGTTCTTCGTTATACGTCCATGCGTTCTCAAAAAGAAATCCTTCTAATTTTCTTATTTCATACAGATTTCTCACAGTATTTGCACGGTTCCGAATATGACGATATAACTCATCTCTGTTTTTAGACTTTTGTAACTTTGCATTTCTTTGGCAATAGACATCTTCATTGTACACCAGAATATAGGTTGCATGATTTCTGAAAAAATTCCAATCTTTAATTGCTAATTCTTCCAGCATAATCAGACTGTCATACAGTTTTCGATAAATCTCCTCTTTCTTAACTTCTCCATTCTTAAACTCGATAAATATCCATTTATTCTCTTTGGTAATATATAATGCATCGTTCGACTTCGGAACTGTCCTAATCATAGCTTGTTTCGCATACTTTTTTGGAATTTTATCAAAATCAACCACTTTTAATGAGCTGTTGCTCATAGAGGTTTTATGTTCAGAATCCTTAGAACTTTCTTCTAATGTACATGTGGTTCTCAGTATTTCCGGAAGTGTATCATACACTGCCTTTATCATTTTTCATCTCCCCTAACTTAGTATCTGATACTGTCTAACTCATCTAAAGGTGCTGCTAATTTTTCATAAATAGCATCCAAATGGTCGCTGACCTCCTCTAAAACCGCCTCTTCCTTTCCGTCTGTCAGATAATAATGAACCTTGTCCGTAATTCCATGCTTTCCCGAATACAGCTCTATTGCATCCAAAAAATACGGACTGTGTGTTGTAATAATAATGCTCAAATCAAAATGCTTCTGCAACAATACAATAATTTCTGCATAAACTAACTGCCACTGCGGATGTAAATGTATCTCCGGCTCGTCTAAAATCAGAACATCTTTTTCCTTAAGTTCCCCTCTTTCTAACAGTCTTCTGATAATGGTAAAGGATTTTATGCCCGTAGAAAGGTTTGGAATTTCTAACACCTTATCGTGATAATGCATCCGATACTCATCATCTTCATCCTTTACTAATTTTCCTTCAAACATCCGGTCAAACATTCCAAAAATCTCATCAAGTTTTTCTGCTACCATAATCTCATCAATCAGATTTCTCTCTTTTTCATTGTCTGACACCAGTTTCTTTAATAAAAGATTTTCCTGCTCGTTTCCTTCATAATACCAATAGTCATTCATACGGTCTAACAAAAATGGTGAATCAATATAGACGGCTTCATGATTCGTCTGAAATTCCATTCGGTTAATTCTGCATTTCTGTTCTTCAAACTCCAGACTCAGATGCTGCTCATGTATACACAAATCTATTTCAGCCTTACTTCCCGGATGGTAAATATTGTTTACCTGTCCGTGAAACACTTTAGAAAAATAGCCATCAATCAGCATACGATAAATTTTTTGTTCTTCTATCTGCATGGTCTGGAAAATCTGTTCTGATAATTCTCTCAAAATTTTTTCTGTAACATCATCTAAAGAATCCCACTTTAATGATTCCAGCCAGCCTGCCAGTGCTGCATAAACATCTTCTTCGCTTGTCAGTGTCATGACTTCATTCACAATACGCACAATCTGTTTTCGTGTAATAATTCTTTGTTTTTCCCAGATATTCTCTGATCCCAACATTCGATTGTGCAGATTATCTACACTCCAGCTAACCAGACTTCTAATCTTTTCATAACGGTAATTATTGACATGCTCCTCCATGTTCACCGTAGCATTAAACAGTGAAAATAATACTTTGCCCACTGTACTTTTTCCGGTATTATTCTCACCTGCGATCACAGTAATACCATCAATCTGAACGGAAGCCTCTTTAATTTTAGCAAAATTTTTAATATCTATCCTCATTTTTTCTCCAATGCTCTTCACACTTAATACTTCCGGATACTATCCTCCGCTTCATCATCCGACTTCTCTATGGCACGGATCTCTAAATAATAACCGGCATTCTCATTGACCTTTACATAGACACGGTCACCTACTTTGGCTCCGCGGATGGCTTTGCCGATCGGAGATTCAATGCTGATATAATTTTTCAGGGAATTTCCGCGTACACTGGTGACTAATTTGTAGACCTCTTCCTCGTCATCATCCTCAAAATAAACGGTTACCTTATTGTTCAGTCCGACCTCGTCCATCTTTGACTCATCCGAAATGACGCTTGCCGTCTTTAACATTCTCTCTAAATACCGGATACGGCTCTCATTTTTATTCTTTTCCTTTTTCGCCGCATGGTACTCAAAATTTTCACTCAGATCGCCCTGCGCTCTTGCTTCCTTTACGGATTCGATGAGCTCCTTGCGAAGTACCAGCCTGCGGTATTCAATCTCTTCTTCAATTTTTTTCACATCGCTCTTTGTAAGCTGTTCTCTCAAAATTCTCCCTCTTTTCCTGTTTCCATTCTAATACTTACATCTTCTCTGGTGCTTCAAAGCCAAGCAGATCAATGCAGATTTCTAATGCAGATTTTGTCAGTTCTAACAGACGGATATATCCTGCCTGTACCACTGCATCTTCCTCCGCCATGATCTTTGTCTCATGGTAAAAATGGTTAAATGCATTCGAGAGATCATAAATATATGCACAAATCTTATGCGGTGCTTTCTCCTCATATGCATTTTCCATTACAGCATTAAACTTTGATAACTCTAACATCAATGCTTTTTCACTGTCAGAATGTGCCGGCTGTATCACAGCATCTTTTGCACACTTACCTGCCTCGGCATATTTTGCTAAGATCGACTTGATACGCACGATGGTATATAAAATATATGGTCCTGTATTTCCTTCAAAAGAAGTGAAACGGTCAATATCAAAAATGTAATCTTTAGATGCCTGATTGCTTAAATCTCCATATTTGATTGCAGAAAGTGCTACGATCTTTGCTGTTTTTTCTGCTTCGTTCGGATCTACCGTATGGTTTTCCGTAATCTTTTCGTACATCTTCTCGTTGATGTTTTTCATCAGCATCTCTAAACGCATGACTCCGCCTTCACGGGTCTTAAACGGCTTTCCGTCCTTACCGTTCATCGTACCAAATCCTAAGAACTCTAATCTGGTATCCTCCGGTACGATCCCGGTCTTTTTCGCACAACGGAATACCTGTACAAAATGCAGTTCCTGACGCTTGTCTACCACATAGATGACCTCATCCGGTTTGTAATCCTGCTCACGCATGATCAACGTTGCTAAGTCTGTTGTTGTATACAACGATGCTCCATCGGATTTTAAGATAATACACGGTGGGATTTCCTTTGTATCCTCTTCTTTTGCAACATCTACTACCAGTGCGCCGTCACTCATGTAAGCAAATCCGTCTTTTTTCATCTGTTCTACCATATCCGGAATGTATGGCTGGGCATCGGATTCTCCTTTCCAGAGTTCAAAAGATACATTCAGATTTTCGTAATTTTTCTTTAAGTCTGTCACGGAAACATTTAAAATATGAGAAAGGAGTGCCTGATATCCTCTCCGTCCCGCCTGTAATTCCGAGGTTGCTTTCATGGCAGCCTCTTTATATGCCTCATCCTCTTTGGATTTTGCACTTGCAGTCGGATAGATCTCCTCTAACTCTGAAATGGTAAACGGCGCTTCTTTCGGATATTCTCCGGTATAGTTTTCATCATAATATACCAGCTCCGGTTTGCGCTCTCTAAGCTCGGTAATGATCAGCCCCATCTGTAGTCCCCAGTCACCTAAATGCACATCACCGATTACCTTATGTCCCATAAATTTTCCAATACGTTTGATACTCTCACCGATAATTGCAGAACGTAAGTGTCCGACATGCAGCGGTTTTGCAACATTCGGTCCGCCGTAATCAATGATGATCGTCTTTGGGTTCTTTGCTTTTTCACATCCAAGTCGTTCTTCATCTTTCTGCATAGACTGCATATAGGATGCAAGATATTCCTTTGATAAGATCAGATTTAAAAATCCCGGTTTCACGGAATCTACCGACTCAAACATCTCGCTCTGCTTTAATTCCTCTGCTACCTTATCTGAGATCACAAACGGTGCACAGTGGTATTCCTTTGCGGCAGCCAATGCACCATTGCACTGGTACTCGCACAGATCCGGGCGGTTTGAAAGTGTCACTCTTGCATATTTTTCATCGTAACCGCAGGCTATAAATGCCTTAGTCACTTCCCCTGTAATTAAATCCAGCATTTTTTCCATAAAAGTATCTCCTTATATCACCAAATCAAAGAGGGTAAGATGACTTACCCTCTGCATAATCTATTATAGTATAATACTTTTTGAAATCCCGTGCAAGTTCTGGCAGAAACTTAAGAGAAAAAGTTCTCAGCAATCGTATAGCTTTCTGTTTCCTTGATACCGCCGGTTAAAAAATGTGCCATATCTTTATTGAAAAAGTGCATTTCGACACCACCCTGCTCATCTGCAAGTACGAACTCATCGTCTTTGATGTAACCGTCATCTAATAAGTATTTTGCAAATACACTGATGCCGCCTTCATACTGCTCTGCTTCTCTTCCGCTCTTGTCATACATCCGCACTACGATCTTGCCGTCATCTAAGATCGGTCCATACAGTAAACCGACTGCATTGCTTCCAAAATTTCTCTTACAGAGCATTTCGATGTTACGCTCCTGTAAGTGGATGTCATTTTTATTCGGATCTAAGATCAGGTAGTTGTTACCTCTTCCTCTATATTTCTTTAATGTGATCGTTTCCATAAACCTGCACTCCTTTCGCTCTGCCTTTGTTTTATCTTTTATCTATACTTTATTATATTTTATTTTTTTGCATTTTCCAGTGTGTTTTGTGCTTGAAAATATGCAAAAAGTGCTGTACCATGATGATAGCAATATTTATTTGTCGGCTGTTTGGCGGCAAATACTGCTACCATTGTGGAAAAAAGAATGTTTTTTTAAAAGATTTTAGGAGGGTTTTGGGATGTATCCACCAGAGGAGAATTTAAGAAGCGGTTATTTACAACAGAATTTCAAGTTGTTTCATTTAAAGGACAAAAAGGAGCAGCAGTTTGACTTTCACTACCACGATTTTGACAAGATTGTGATTTTTTTATCAGGCAAGGTTACTTACATTGTGGAGGGGAAGTCTTACCACTTAAAGCCCTGGGATATTCTTTTGGTGCCGCACCATGACATCCACAAGCCGGTCATTGACGGCAGCAGTGTCTATGAGCGTATTGTCATCTGGGTAAAAAATGAATTTATGGAAAAACAGCACCGCAAGAACTGTGACCTCTCCTCCTGTTTTCAGGAAAGTCTTGACCGCAGCTTTAACCTGATCCGCGTCCGCTCTTCCTTGCAATCGGAGATCCAGACGATCATCGCCAATTTAGAGGACAGTCTGCGCAGTACGGAATTTGGCTGTGAGTTATTAAGTGATACCTACTTTTTACAACTCTTAGTCTACATTAACCGCGTGTTTTTAGATGCTTCTTTTACAAACGATGAGACGGATCTGACCTATGACAAGCAGATCACGGAATTACTCAAATATATCAACTCTCATTTAGGGGAAGATTTATCGAATGAAACGCTTGCTAACCGGCTGTATTTAAGCAAATATTACCTGATGCACCGCTTTAAGGAAGAAACCGGTTACACCTTACACAGCTATATTGAACAAAAAAGGCTGTTACACGCCTCCGAACTGATCAAGGAAGGTGTCCCAGCCATGAAAGCCGCCCAGGAGTGCGGCTTCAAAGAATATTCTACTTTTTTAAGGGCGTTCAAACGCAACTTTCATATTTCTCCAAAGGAATTACTGACGGATGTAAATGCCCTGTGATTCTATAAAATCCTGCAACTCGTCCTGTGCATCCTGTGACCATTCCGGATTTAACTCCTTTTTTGTCTTTTCCTGCTCTTTTTGTTCCTCGCTCCGTTCCTGTCTCTTTGCCACATCACTCATTGCACATCACTCCTCTGTCTGACTGTCATGGATCACCTTGTCCAATTCCTGTCGCTTCTCCGCTAAGATCGCATTGATCTGCTCTTTGGTTACCGGATTGTCCGTCTCGTTCGTGCCGTATCTGCTAGAAGGCGGCATTTTTGCCTGTTCTAAAAGCTTCCGCTGTTCCATCTCACGACGGCGTTCTAACTCTAATGCGGCTTTTTTTGCGGCTTCTTCTAAGCGTAACCGTTCCGCAGCTTCCTGCTGCCTTTTTCGCTCTTCTTCCTCTTTTTGACGTGCAAGCTCTTCCTGTGTGACATAATGAACATTGTATCCTTTTATAATGCTGTTTTTCAGCTTCTCACGTCTGTTACGTTCATCGATTAAGTCTCTCATTGACATCCCTTTTCTCATCCACTTTATGGTCTTATTTTAGCATATCATTTTTTAAAAATAAAGATATTTTGAATAACTTTCCAAGAGAAAGCACATCCTAGTATCGTCCTCATTTTCCCCTACATATTTTTCATTCAGGAGGAACTGTCATGGCAGCATACAAGGTTGAAATCTGCGGTGTAAACACTGCAAAACTCCCTATTTTAAAGGAAAGTGAAAAGGAAGAACTCTTTGCTAAGATCAAACAGGGAGACATGGCTGCCAGGGAAACTTACATTAAGGGAAATCTGCGGCTCGTTTTAAGTGTCATCAAACGTTTTTCGAATCACAATGAAAATGTAGATGACCTGTTTCAGATCGGATGTATCGGTCTGATCAAATCCATTGATAACTTTAACCCGGATATGGGGGTAAAATTTTCCACATATGCCGTGCCGATGATCATAGGGGAGATCCGAAGATACCTGCGCGACAACAACTCGATCCGTGTAAGCCGCTCTTTGCGTGACACTGCCTATAAAGCGATCCATGCGAAAGAAATCTTAACGAGGACTGCTTCTACGGAACCGACATTAGAAGATATTGCAAAAGAAACCGGTATCCCAAAAGAGGATATCGTCTTTGCACTCGATGCCATTCAGAGTCCTTTAAGTCTCTATGATCCGGTCTATACTGATGGTGGTGATGCGCTCTATGTCATGGATCAGATCAGTGATAAGAAAAATAAAGAAGAAAAATGGATCGAAGAGCTCTCTTTAGGCGATGCCATGGATCGTTTAAATGAGCGTGAAAACTATATTATCCGGCTTCGTTTTTTTGAGGGCAAGACCCAGATGGAAGTTGCCGAGGAAATCCATATTTCCCAGGCACAGGTCTCCCGTCTGGAAAAATCCGCCCTAAAGAGTATGAAAAATTATCTTTCTGTGTAGATTTCGGTATAGATCAGCAATCCCATTAACGATCCCATTTTTCACACAGTGCATTGATCTGGTCTGCAAATTTTGCCATATCTTTATTTGCAGTTCCTTCATTTTTCTGGATGACTGCTAAGAGTCTCTCACCGGCTGCTAACAGTCTTGCAAAGACGTTCGAAGAAGCCTTGCTGCTCTTTGTCTTTTTCTTCACAAGATCTCTTGAACCCTGTGCAGTCTGCTGGTTCAGCACCAGATCAAACGTATCCCCACTGTATGGTGCTACGGCATCGAGTCCTAATTCTTCTCGCAGATATGCAGCAAAGCCATCGCAGACCTCATCATCACCATGCACGATAAAGACCCGTTTTAACGGTGTCTTATAGGCTTTGATCCATTCTGTCAACATTCTCTTATCCGCATGACCGCTCAATCCCGGAAGGTTCATGATCTTCGCGTGAACTTCAATCTGCTCGCCAAACAGTTTTACTTCTTTGACACCATTAAGCAGTGAATGTCCTAACGTTCCCGGCACCTGGAATCCGACAAAGACGATCGTGGAATCCGCTCTCCACAAATTATGTTTTAAATGATGGCGGATACGGCCTGCCTCACACATACCGGAAGCAGATATGATTACCTTGGATTTTTCATTAAAGTTGATCATCTTCGATTCATCACTTGTAATCGCCATCTTCAAACCGTCAAAACGAATCGGATTGATGCCTTTTCCGACTAATTCTAATGCCTCTTCGTCGAAACATTCTGCTACATTTTTATGGAAAATCCCGGTTGCCTCCACAGCAAGCGGACTGTCAATATAGACTTCAAAATCCTGATACTCTTTCATCAGATTTTCGGTCTTGATCCTTCTTAAAAAATAGAGTAATTCCTGTGTCCTTCCTACAGAAAATGCCGGGATCACGACATTTCCACCCCGGTGAAAGGTTTCGGTGATCACTTCTGCCAGTTCTTTTGCATAGTCGACAGACACCTCATGCAGACGGTCTCCATAGGTGGATTCCATGACTACATAATCGGCATCCTCGATAAAATGCGGATCTTTGATCAATGGTTTGTTGCCATTGCCAATGTCACCGGAAAAGACAATTTTTGTCTTTCCGTCTTCGTCCTCTGCCCATACCTCGATGGATGCCGAGCCTAACAGGTGTCCTGCGTCCACAAAACGGATGGTAAGTCCCGGTTCGATCTCAATTTTTTGTGCATATGGACATGGTACAAAATGCTCCATAACTCCCATTGCATCATTGATATCATAAAGCGGTACCACTTCCGGTCTTCCGGCACGTCTTGCTTTCCGGTTCTTCCATTCTGCTTCAAACTGCTGGATATGCGCACTGTCTTTTAACATGATCTCGCAGAGTTCCGTTGTCGCATTTGTCGCATAGATCTTTCCGCGAAATCCATGGTTATAAAGCAGCGGCAGCAAGCCGGAATGATCGATGTGTGCATGTGTTACTAACACATAATCGACCTCTGAAGCATTGACGGGTATCTCCTGATTGACATATAGATCTGCTCCCTGCTCCATTCCACAGTCGATCAGGACATGCGTCTGCCCCACTTTCAGATAATGACAGCTTCCTGTTACCTCATGATCTGCCCCCAAAAATTCCAGTTTCATATACACTTCTCCTTTTACGTTTCCTCTGTATGCAGATTATTATATGATTGATAGGATCATACTTATCGCAGTACCTCTCAAAAATCTGAGTTTTTTATTATTATACCATATTTGTTTCGGAATTGTATATGCAATTACTCAAATTTTACAATTTCTTTTTTTAATCTTTTCATGATCTTCTTTTCTAACCGTGAGATATAGGATTGGGAAATCCCAAGCAGGTCCGCCACTTCTTTCTGGGTCATTTCCTCTCCGTTTTTTGTTCCAAGTCCAAAGCGCAGTTCTACGATCGTCCGCTCCCTGCCTGAGAGTTTTTTGATCGCTTCCCGTAAAAGCTGCTCCTCTACTTCGCTTTCGATCCCACGATAGATAATGTCCTCTTCGGTGCCTAATACATCGGATAGCAGCAGTTCATTGCCATCGTAGTCTACATTTAAAGGTTCGTCTATACTGACCTCTAACTTTGTCTTATTATTTCGCCGCAGATACATCAGGATCTCATTTTCGATGCAGCGGGAAGCATAGGTTGCCAGCTTGATATTTTTTTCCGGATTAAAGGTATTGATCGATTTGATCAGACCGATCGTTCCGATTGAGATCAGATCCTCGACTCCGACCCCTGTATTGTCGAATTTTTTTGCGATATAAACGACCAGTCTTAAATTGTGCTCGATCAGCATAGAACGTGCCTCTTTCAAGCTCTCTTCTTCTCCATTGACCAGTCCCTGTATGTAATGTGCCTCATCGATCGCATCCAATGGAGGCGGCAGAACTTCACTTCCTCCGATGTAGTGCACTTCATTTTTCTTTTTTAAAAACATAGAATAGAAAGACGGTATGATCCGAATTCCCATTTTTCCCGGCAGATTCATTTTTATGTACATTTTCTGCTGCTCCTTTCCTTTACCATAATCGCCCATTTAAAATTATCCTGTATGTACTGTCTTTTAAAAATTTTTCTTCCACAATGGCAAAAACTGCCGGTTGTATCGCAATTTCTTTTTTTTCTTTCTTAATAAAAAGGGAATCCAATGTCACCGCCTGCACCATGCCGTGCTCCTCTCCAAGTGATACAAACGGTATGTAGCGGTACAACACCGGCTCCTCCCCTGTAAGCATCTCTAGCGTGTTCTTTTCTATAAGGCTGACCGGAAGGTTGCTGTACGGGTCCATAAGCAAATTTCCCGTATCGAAAAAACCTTTTGTGGAAACTTCTTTCCCTTTATGGCATACTCTGATATCATAGATTTTTTCTTCCTCCTTCCGGTCCTGAAACAGGAGTAAAAATATAGTCACCACTCCTGCTATGCCTCCCATAACCCATCCAAAGAGATTCCTTTGTCCTAAGAGCCGGCAAAGCCACTCTACCGAACCGCCAAGCAGCAGCATGATCAGATATCCCGCTGCATAGTCTGTCAAAAATTCACGAATACTTTTCTGCTGAAAGCAAAAATAGAACATCAGCGGATTGATAAGAAGGTGTACAAGTATTTTATAAATCCCTGCATTTTTCAATAAAAGCATACTGGCAGCCGCACTCAATACGCCCAACAATGCCATCACTGCCATTCGTCCTGTTTTTGTCTGTTTTCTTCTGACTTCCCGAATAAGGAAGAGGGTCAGGTAGTCGAAGAAAAAGTTGGTCACGATGTATGCATCTATGTAAAACTCATAATGCACCTGCTACCTCCATTGCTGCTTTTGAAATCTCTTTGATCGGTACGAACCTATTATATGAAATATCAGATGCTTTTTTTGTCAAAATCAAAGTGGCGAAATACAGGAATCATCCTGTCCTTTCGACAGACCTTCCCATAATATCCGAAAATCCAGGATCGTTACAGAACGGTAATTGCGTAAGAAATTTCTTATAAGGATCAGGGTGTCAAAAAACTTCAAACCGCCTTTGGACACCCTGATCCTATAAAACAAAAAAGAAAGCAGATCTCTCTGCTTTCTTTTACGTTATCTATCGTAATATACTTCCCTGTTACTATTTGCGGATCTTGAAGCTCTTGATCAACTTCTCTAACGTTCCTGCCTGATCGCTCATTTCCTGACTTGCTGCCGCACACTGCTGTGAAGTTGCGGAATTTGTCTGAACAACACTGTTGATCTGCTCAACTCCCTGATTGATCTGTGCCATCGTTGCTGCATCTGCCTCTAATGCTACCGCGATCTTGTATACTTCTGCAGTCGCTGCTTTAGAGCTTTCTACAACCTGCTCTAACTGTTTTGCAGTCTCATCTGCAATGACTTTACCTCTCTCAACCGCGGATACGGAGGTCTCGATCAGATCACGGGACTCTTTGGCTGCTTCCGCACTCTGTGCTGCAAGAAGGGATACCTGATCTGCTACCACGGCAAATCCTTTTCCTGCTTCTCCTGCTCTTGCTGCCTCGATGGAAGCATTCAGTGCTAACAGATTGGTCTGTGAAGCAATGTCATTGATCGCTGCAATAATGTTGCCGATCTCCTGAGAGGTATTACTGATCTCATCCATGGCTTCGACCATTTCCTGCATCTTCTGGTTACTGATCATAACAGCTTCTTCGGAAGATTCTACTTCCTTGCTGATATCTTTTGCATTCTTTGCATTACCGGATACGCGCTCGCTGACTTCGTCAATCGTTGCCGTAAGCTCTTCTGTAACACCTGCCTGCTCAGTTGCACCTTCTGCTAAATCCATGGAACCTGCTGCTACCTGTTCTGCTCCGTTGGTTACCTGATCTGCAACGCTTTGAACGTTTGTGATCATATCTGCCATACTGTGCTCAAATGCTTTAAAGGATGTTAAGATTCCTTTGAAATCTCCCTTCCATTCTACGGATGGATTGACAACAAAGTTCCCTTTTTCAAATTCCTGCATTGAAGCACCGATATCGTCTACATAAGAAGATAAGGTTGCTATAGAAGATCTTAAGCTGTCTGCTAATGAACCCAGCTCATCATCTGCCTGATAATCCAAAGTGCTGTGAAGATTTCCTTGGGACAATTCTTTCGTTGTCTCCTCCAATGCAGCTAATGGTATCAAAATAGATGCAATAATACGTTTTCCAACTACTACTGCGGATGCGATGCCGATTAAATTGAATATGATAATAAAAATAATAGCGGAAACTGCATCACGCTTACTTGTAAACATCAGTTTGTCCACTTGTTCATCTGTGATCTTTTGTATTTCTTTTGCGGTATCTACTGCTTCGGATAATGCCGGTGCACATTTTGTCAGTATCTTTTCCGTTGCATCTTTCTGATTTCCTGCTTCAATCTCATCGATAATATCCATACCGATGGTCCCCCACTCATTCATCTGGGTCACATACTGATTATAGAGCTTGTCCTCAATGACCCCTGTTTTTTTCATTGCATCTAACTCTTGATCAACATTCTTTAAAGCATCGTCTACATTTTTCTTATATGTATCATAACTTGACTTATCGTCATTTAACGCCATCTCACGGATATTTCTGGCTGCAATATTTACATTCAGTCTGCACATCTGAACGGCTGTGTCAGCCCGCTGTACTTTGTTAGAATAATTACTGAGATTTCTAAGCAGTATCGTCTCTCCTACGATTGCTAAGATTCCTGAAAATACCATCAGTACGATCACGATCAGATAGCCGGTTATCATTTTTTTTCTGACAAGCATTCCATCTAATTTTTTAAACATATGCTTCTCTCCCTTTTTGTGTATTTTTTGTATTCTCTCATATACGATTATTATAATCAGATTGGTAGGCTTTTGCAATATTGTTTTCGTCATATTTTGTCAAAAAATGCAATTTTTTACACTGTCCTTTAGAAACATCCGAAACCTGTCAAAATTACCGTTCTATACAGTCTGTGATGCTTTGCCGTATTCTGCATTTCTGTCACAAAATCATCCACATCTGCCTTCAGATATTCTCCTAACGCATGATACTCTTCCCGGTTCTGCACTATGGTGCTGTCTATAATCTTTCTACACTGTTTTTTTAACTCCTCTGCTGTCTGACTGCATACCAGCTCTTCTAATAATTCGTAGGGTTCTTCCTCCTGTGATGTACTGCCTGTCACCAGCATTTTTCCGAGCAGATGTCTTAACAGTATCCTACACAGATTGTCAAACTGCTTTTCGTAATCGTTTCGGTAACTCTTTAAGATTTCCCGTACATAAATATGCTTCCTTGGCCTATTCTGTTTTTTTCTTTACGATCTCATATCCGGTCTGCTGATCTGTTTTCTGCTCTGCATTCATGCCTCATCCTCCCGATATTTTCCGATATATTTTTTCGTACCGGTCCGCACCTCTCTTGCGAATGTATCAAGTTCCGTTCCCTCTAAATAATCAAGATCTCCGGCACAGATTCCATCAAATTTCTCTTTCATGTACTCTAACAGCTCATCATCGGTCAGTTCATCTAAGGATTCATTTTTATACAGATAAAAAATATCCTGTAACCGCATCAATGTATCCGCATAGTTTTCCTGCATGATAAACGGGGAGTCGCAAAAATGAAAAACCAGCTTTTTTAGGATTCCCTCCCCAAATTCTACTCTCTGCCGCTCCCTTAAGCTGTTTTTCCGCTCCTGTACCAGCAGTTCTGCGTCCTCCCTGTCTAACTCTAAACCAAACTTTTTTGTATACCGGTTGGTCTGCATCACTTCCTGCATCTGTTTTTCCTGTATAAATTGTTCCATCCAATTTTTTTCTTCCACTTTTCAAACCCTCCAATCACCTGTGGTCAGAGGATTATAACGCAGTTTGCACTCCCATACCAGTCTTGAAATTTTTGCCATTTTGTGGTATTCTAAGACATATCATCACGAAGTGAATCTATAATATTTTCTTTTTTTATCTTACTTACGGCATATAACATCGTAATGAACACGATGAGCAGGACACTGCAGATGCTGATCCCGATACTTACCCATGGCAATGTAAATTTGATCTCATCCAGTCCTACGATCACCTAATGACAGATTTTTTGCAATTTCTTTATCATCTTCTACTAAAAATATATGTTTCATGTTATCTATTCTGATACTCCTCCCTGCTCATGCAGGTAACGTGCTCCGTGCGTATATCATCCATCAATTTCCAATGGATATCACGGTTGGTATGATGATAGATAAATCCGCATTTTTCCTGTACCCGTTTTGATTTCTCATTTCCATCAAAATAGCCACACCAGATCCTGTCTAACTTCAAATCTTCAAAACCGTGCCTTAACAGTTCCTCCACAGCTTCCGGTATCAGTCCCTGTCCCCAGAACGGCACTCCGATCCAATATCCGATCTCTCCTTCGGTGTCAGGAATATCTAAATTACTTGCAGACCCGATCATCAGTCCTACACTGCCTACTGCCTGATCCTGATCTTTTGGTATTACTGCATAGGTCTCATCCGCAGATAATACATTCTTTATGATCTCTCTGCTGTCTTCTACCCTTGTATGTATCGGCCAGCCGGCAATGGGGCCAACCCTTGGATCTTTTGCGTATTCATACAGGCTTTTAGCATCTGATTCCTGCCATTTACGCAGTATCAGTCTTTTGGTTGTTAATTCCATGAAAATTCTCCCGTTCTTGTATTGCTATGTTTTTTATTCTACCTTGATCGATACTTTAATCGTACGGCTGGCATAGGTTCCTTTTCCCTTTGCCTTTACGTTGATCGTATATTTTCCTCTCGGTGTTCCCTTTTTGATGGTTACCTTTCCTTTATTGTTTACCGTAATATATTTCTTACAATTCTTGGACTTACTGTAGGTTACCGTTCCCTTTGCCTTTGTGACACCGATCTTAAAGGAATAGTTCTTTGCAAGTTTTCCGGTAGATGCCTTGGCTTTGTAAGTCTTTGACTTGACTTTTACAGTCATTGGATTCTTTTTTTGGATCACCAGTTTTGCAATATTAGACTGTGCACTCTTATGCGTGCTGGTTGCTGCAACTTTTGCTCTTACATAATAAGTTCCGACTTTTTTCGGATAGTTTTTCAGCTTCTTTTTGCACTTCGCATCCGTATAATAGGTGTAGGTTACTTTTCCTTTGCTTCCGGTTACCTTCGCCTTACCGATCTTGATCGCTTTGCCTGTGTAAATGGCATACTTGTCCTTTAAGACTACTTTTGAGGATTTTTTCGTACTTGTTTTTCCATTGTCCTTGACTTTTATTTTCACAGAGGTCTGATAGTATTTCGTTTTACCTGTGATCGTTACATTTCCCAAACCTACAAACGATACCTTTCCCTTTGCATCTGTTTTCGCGATCTTTGTATTGCCGGATGCCCAGGTGATATTTTTACTGCTAAATGCCACTTTTTGTCCAAATTCCGGATTGATCAGCCACAATTTTGCCTGTGTCTTTTTTCCAACCTGACATTTTGCACTATCAATCCCAATACTAAACTGATATGTATACTCTTTCGGCGTATTCCATATGATTCCCCTGCTTGTGATCGCTTCCGAAAAAGTGCCGTTTGGAATATACATCGACTGACTTACCGTCTGATTCGCCGGTTTTGCTGCTGCCTGCGGATTCTCGGCATTCCCAAAGCACTGCGCCCATGTATAGACTCCATCCATATAAAAACATCCGATTCCTACCGTTGTGGCATCTTTCGAAAGAATATTCTCTCTATGACCTTCTGAATTCATCCAACTGTTCATAACTTCTGAAGCCGAACTCTGATTAATCGCAACATTTTCTGCGATCATCGCTGCATTTGCCGAAAAACAGCCTGCACCATCCGGTCTTGTATGGGAAAACAGCACTTCCTGCTCTCCTGCTCTGATCATCGCTGTTTCTAATAAGCTGCTGTCCATCGTCAGTGCCGACAAACCATTTTCCGCTCTTTTTTTATTTACAATGGAAAGAACCTCAAAGGCTTTTTTATAATCTCTGGTACCGGAAATGGTGATCTTCTCTGCATAGTGAAGTCCATTTTTACCAAACTTCACAAGTTCTTTATTCCGGCAGTTTACCTGTACTCCCGCCTCAAAGGCGTTCTCATCTACATACTGTGTAGATGCCGGAAGCGTAATACTTGTTAAAGAAGGGCAATTTGCAAATGCCTGTCGATAGATTGTTTTCACCTTTGACAAATTTACCGTTTCTAACGCATAGCACTGTGCAAAATCGGCATAACCGATCGTTTCTAAGCCTTTTGCCGTAAACGTTTTCAGGCTGCTACAACTGTTAAAAACGGAACCACCCCATTTTTTCATTCGATCCGGAAGTGTGACGTTCACTAAACTGCTACAATCGCAGAAAGTCCGCATGCCCAAGGTCTGAAGTCCGCCAAAATCAATCGTTTGAATGCTGCTGCATGCCTCAAACATCCTGTAAGGGGACTCTTTCAGTCCTTTTCCGAATTTGACGGATGTAATCTCTGTACAACTATCGAATGCAAAACTGCCAGCCGTTGTTATCTTATCGGTAAGTACCAATGCTCCTGATAATGAGGAATCGTAAAATGCTCCCTCCCCAAGTATTGTTACATTGGAAAAACGAACGCTTTTCAGATTACGGGTCTTGGAAAAAGCATAATCTCCGATCTGCTTTACACCGGTCGGCACGGTAAATTGTGTAACCGCTTTATCCACCGGAAACAGCACTAACGTGGACTTATCTTTTGTATATAAAACACCATCTTCTGCTATAAAAGCAGTGTTGCCGGATGCAACTTTCAACTCGGAAAGGCTCGTATTGCCAAATAATATCAGTGGCGAAAATTTTGTCATTTTTTTAGGAATTTCAAACGTAGTAATCACGGTCTCCTGCAATGCATAATCCCCCATTGTGGTTACTCCGCTTGCGGAAAACGCTGCTAATGAAGTACATCCTGCAAATGCTCCGCTCTCTATGGTTTTGACATTCTTAGCAAGTTTTACTCCTGTAAGTGATGAACACTCATAAAATGCTGCCTCTTTGATGGTCTGTAAGGATTGTGGAAAGCTAACCGATGTAATGGAACTCATTCTGCAAAAGTTCTGCTGTCCGATCACGGTAATCCCCTCACTGATCACTACACTCTTTACATTGAGTTCGCTCCACGGTGCAGGTTCTGACAGACTTGCATCCGGCATTGCACCGGAACCTGTGATCGTCAGTGTCGTACCTGATAATTTCCATTTTACATTGCCATATGTACCGCTCTGCGCAGAAGCTCCTGTCGCATTCTGAGTCAGATCATTCGTTCCGGTACTTTTTTGTTCTTCCTGATCCTTTACTTCTATGTTCTCTGCTTCTGTACTCTTTGTATCCTGACTCTTTACTTCTGTATTTTTTGCATCTTCGTCCTCTTTTGGTTTGTATTTTCCCGCCGGTGAGATGTCCTGAGCTTTCCCTCCGACTAACTGCCCGTCCTCTTTTTGGAGAGATGCTGCTGCCTGTACGGATTTTGTGGAAAATCCAGACATTGCGTATAAAAGACAGCATCCCATGAACAGTCCTAACACTAATTTTCCTTTTTGTTTCTTTTTCATAAATTTAGACCTCCTTTTTTAGTTGATTTTCCAGTAATAATATATTATTTCCCTACTTTTTTCAGTTATCCTATCAATCACCCTTTCAGTCACCTTTTCAGTCACTTTCCTATTTCAAAATCTTGTATTGTTATTGCTTTATTTTACCACATTTATCTGCTTACCGGAATATATTTGGAATAATCAAAAGAATCAAAAAAGACATTCGGACTCCTTTCAGAATCCGAATGCCTAAAATATTATACGCTATTTCCGTAATTGTGTTTGCATTGGTACAAATTCAATTTTTAATTGCATCCCCATACCATGAGCTAACCGCTTCAAAAGTTTTAAAGATGGATTTCTGGTTCCATTTTCAAGTTTACTTATATCTGCCTGATCTATTCCCGTACGCTTTGCAAGCTCTTTTTGTGTTAAATTCTGTTCAATGCGTGCATCGATCATGGCACGAATAACATCCATTTCCGGCTGCATGTCATCCCATTCCTTTTTAAATTCAGGGTCTTTTAATTCTTCTTGTAATAAATTTTGAAATTCACTCATTATTCACCACTCCTTTCTAAAAAAGCTTTTCTGCATTTCTTTGCATATTCAATTTCACTTGGCGGTGTCTTTTTCGTCTTCTTAACAAAACCATGTGTTAATACTATTCTCCCTTCATAATAAAAGAAATATAATACTCTTGAAATATCTGTCCCTACTTTTGCTCGCAATTCAAATATTCCGTCACCTAAAGGTTTACTGTATGGTTCTCTTAACTGATTCCCATACTGCTCTAAAATACTAACTAAGCCAAATAATTTTGCCTTCATTTTAGGATTTTGTGAAAGCATAAAATCTTTCGCGGGTTTCTTTCCCTCCTCTGTTTCGTAGAATTCTGCTTTAAATTCACTCATAACTTTCCTCCGATGTGATTTCTATATAAATATAATATGGTGTTTTTACCATATTGTCAAGCAACAGGACACGCCTTGATCAAAAACAAACCGTAATGTAAATTATGATAAAATGAAACCAAGTCCTCTCCCCATGGAATCCCCCACGGATAAAGGTGACATAGAAGCACCTGTTGTTATTTATCATAAAAAGTGTACATAAGCACTGCTCATATATTATGTTCCCTCTAACATGGTTCTTCATCATAAACCAGTTTTGCCTTTTCCTCATACAGCATCCGGTCTGCACGCACGATCAGTGTCTCCGGTTTTTCCTCCGGGTCATCCACTAACGCATAGCCGATAGATACGGCAAGCGGATAGAGCAGTTTTTTCTCCTCACATTTCTGACGGATCAGCGAATGAAGCCTCTCCATAACCCTTGCAGGCTCTGACAGTTCCGTACTGTAGTCTAACATCATAAATTCATCACCACCGTAACGTGCCACAAAGATGTTATACTCTCCCGCAAGCTGTATCATGCACTCCGCAATGGATATCAGTGCATTGTCTCCTTCTGCATGACCATACTTGTCATTAATCTGTTTGAAACGGTTTGCATCTAAGAGATAAAGGATCATCGGATGCTCCTTATCCGCCTGTGGAATCTTCGTTTCTAACATAAAAAACAGACGTTTCCGGTTATTCAGTCCGGTCAGTGCGTCATTATAGATCTGTGTCCTTTGTGCATAGACAAAAATGATAAACAACGAAGTGATGATCGCCGGTGCTATGATCGGTGTGTTTCCAACTGTCATCTGTACCATACCTGCTGCCAATGGAAATATCAAAAATATTCCAAACAGCCAGCATAACATCCGTCTTTCCTTATTCGTTTCCCGGATGCCATGCTTTACGGCATAGATACAGACTACAAGACTATACAGATATTGCAGGGATGACACAAAAACGAACAATACGCCTCTTTGGTATGTACCATCTGCCGCAATCTGAAATACCCAGCCGGTCCACGGTGTCGTCAGACATAATACCATTGCAAGCCCAATCGGTATCTGACAGATCAGATAGGCCAGTCTGCCCGGACGTTTATCCGTTCTTCTGATGCGTGCCATTGCAAAAAAGAACCAATAATATGATGCTAATGTCATACACAGCAGTGACAGGCTGTTTGAAATCCACGCCACTGCCGGATTATACGGAATATAGTGCGCCTGGGTCAGTATCCACACCAGACCAAATCCCAAAAATTCTATATATGCTGTCAATGCTCTCCGTAGAGATGTGACCTCAAATTCACTTCCAAAATCGCTCTGAATACTGATCCCCATCGTAATTGCCATCAGTATACAGAAAAAATCCACCCCTATATAGGTTACTACCATTTGCAAATTCACAGACTCTCCCACCTCTTTCTGTTACTTTTCCTCTGCCTTCTTTCTCCAGTAAAATTATTCCTAATCCTTAGATTCAATTACTACTAATCTGCCTGTTCGCAATTCAATCTCTGCCTGTTCTCCTGTGATCTCATTACTGATCCCGATCGAATGGCAGTGATCTAACGTATAATCCTCTAATGGATATTTCATTCCCTTTAATGTGATGCCTTCCACAGCTCCCATAAACGGAAGCAGTGAGACATATTTTCCATACTGTGTTTCTCTTTTGATCACGGTTCTTTGATCTATGACCTGTACCCGGTTATGTGCATCTACAAGATAAGCCGAAATTCCCTCTTCCCGCAGCAATCCCAGCAGATAGACATTTGCAAGCATATGGTCTAACCTGCTTCCGGTTCCTCCTACAATATGGATTTCTTCTGCCCCAAGCTCTGCCGCAGTCTGCACTGCTGACTCGGTATCCGTATCGTCTTTTTCCGGACGTAATACTTTCCACTCAATGCCGTCCATTTTTCGATACGCCTCTAATACAGCCGGGTCTACGGAATCAAAATCGCCCACGATCATGTCCGGTTTTTTTCCGCACTTATATAAAAACTCCATGCCGGAGTCCGCAGCAATGATATAACGAAATTGTTGTTCTTCTATATATTTTAACATAAAAGATGCCTCTATGGCACCGCCTGATATTAGCAATATCTTTTTTGTTTTTTGTATCATTTTACTAATCCGCTCTTATTTCATCCGATTTAAAAATTCCTGCACATTCTGCTCTACATCACCTTTGAAAACTGCACTTCCTGCCACGATGATATTTGCTCCTGCATCCATGACCATTTCCACATTGTCCAGATTGATCCCGCCGTCCACCTGGATGTCGGTTTTGAGTCCCTGACGCTCGATCATCTCCTTTAACTTACGGATTTTTTCCGTACAATAAGAAATGTAGGACTGTCCGCCAAAGCCCGGATTGACTGTCATCAACAATACCATGTCCACTTTTGGCAGGATATACTCTACCGCTTCTAATGGGGTTGCAGGATTCAATGCCACTCCTGCTAAGACATCATGCTCTTTGATCACTTCAATGGTGCGGTCTAAATGTTTACACGCTTCTGCATGAACGGTAATGATATCCGCTCCTGCTGCCGCAAATTCGTCAATATAACGAATCGGCTCCTCGATCATCAGATGCACATCAAAAATTCTCTCCGTCAGCGGACGGATCGCTTTGAGCACCGGAAATGCAAAGGAGATGTTTGGGACAAAACAGCCATCCATAACATCAATATGCACATAATCCGCTCCCGCTTCATCAATCACTCGGATCTGCTCGCCTAAATTGGCAAAATCAGCAGATAATATAGACGGTGACAGACATTTCATAATTAAGTTCCTCCTAATACTTTTTCGTATCTTTTATTTCTTCATATAGGGTACAGTAGTTCTCATACCGCTCTGTACTGATCTTTCCTTCTGACAGTGCTTCCTTTACGGCACAGTCCGGCTCATGGATGTGACTGCATCCCGTAAAACGGCATTGTTCTTCTAATGCCACAAATTCAGGATAGCAATCTTTTAAATCCTCTTTTTCAAATCCCGGCATATACATGGAGCTGAATCCCGGCGTGTCCATCAGATAGGTGTTTTTCGAAAGCGGTATGACCTGTGAATGTCTCGTTGTATGCTTTCCTCTTTCGATCTTCATACTGATCTCTCCGGTCTCCATTCGGATCTCTGACTGCAGCACATTCGTAAGCGAAGATTTTCCGACACCGGACGGACCGGCTAAGGCGAAGGTCTTGCCCTCTATCTGCTCTTTGACGGTTTCTATGCCGATCTGCTCTTTCGCACTGACAAAACAGATCGGATATCCGGCTACGGCATAGATGTCCTGCAGCCTCTTTCGTTCTTCTTCATCCACTAGATCTGTCTTATTAAAACAAAGCACTGCCGGAATATGCTGATATTCCATCATCACTAGAAAACGGTCTAACAGATGGAAGTTTGGCTTTGGCTTTGCCGCCGCAAAGACCACCAATGCTCCGTCTATATTGGCAACTGCCGGCCGGATCAGTTCGTTTTTCCTCGGCAGAATTTTTTCGATATTTCCTTTTTTCTCATTTTCATCTAAAATAGCAATTTCCACGTTATCTCCGACTAACGGTTTGATCTTCTGATTGCGAAAACTGCCTTTTGCTTTACATTCATAAATTCCGGCTCCTACTACATGAATGTAGTAGAACCCGGAAATTCCTTTTACTATCTTTCCCTGCATATCTTTCCTTACTGCTTGTTAAATGTAACGTCCTGTACCTGTTTCTGCTCTGTTCCGTCAGAAAGTGACCAGGTAATCTCAAGTTTTCCGGAAGACATTTCTGCGATATCTGTTTTCTGGATCGAGTATGGGAAGGATTCGATCGCAATACTGTTCCACTGCTCTAACACTGCTCCATTAGAGTCCTTTAATACAATACTTGCACCTACCACACTGTCATTATCTGCCGGTGCCGTAATCTTGGCACTGAACTTATAATAAGTGATCTTTGGTCCGTCACTGATGACCAGACTGATATTGCTTCCCGCATCGACATATTTTCCATCTGCGATACTCTGACTGATGACATTTCCTGCCGCAACGGTATCACTGTTCTCTTTGGTAACACTTGTTACCGTCAGTCCTGCTCCTGAGAGTTCGTTTCTGGCATCTGTCTCCGATTTTCCAACCACATTTGGAACTACGACCGGTGCTTTTCCCTGAGATACAACAATACTGATACTGTCACCCTTCTTTGCCTTGGCACCTGCATCCGGTGTCTGGGAGATGACCTGACCGCTTGCTACCGTATCACTGTTTGCGTAATCCCTTGAATACTTAAATCCGTTATCCTGCAGTTTATTAATGGCGGATGTCTCATCGAGTCCCTTGACATCCGGAACGGAAACTTCACCCACGCCACTGCTCATCACAACGACAATGGTTGTATTTTTCTTGATCATATCTCCTTTGTCTTCACTCTGGGAGATGATCTCTCCTGCATCATATTTTTCGGAAGCCTGTGTGCCGCCGTCTTTGATGCCTAGATCAATTTTATTTAATGCTTTTTTTGCTTCCTCATAGGTCATTCCGGTGACATCGATCATCTCGACCTGTTCGCTGTCTTTCTCGGTTTTTGTCGCCTCTTTTGTATCATCCTTTTTACCGGAGGAACCAAATTTTACGATCCCACTGACACTTAAGATCAGCCAGATGACAATTCCGACAATGATCACACCTGCAACGATCCCTGCAATGGACATAGCCTTTTCCATCTTCGGATTGAGTTCGCCTTCGGATTCTTCCTCCTCCTCTTCGTCGTCCTCATCCTCTTCCGCTTCTTCCTGCGGATCATAATAAACGCTTTCTGCTTCTTTTTTGATGCGCTCTAAATCTTCATCGTTATATTTTCTTGTCTCGCCGCCGACATTCGGATCTACTAATGTCACAAAATCTTCATCCGGGTTGATCAGCGATTTCTTTAAGTCCAATAGCAGATCGCCCATGGTCTGATATCTTCTGTCAGCATTCTTCTGTGTACATTTTAAGATGATCTTTTCTAAGCTGACCGGAAGATTTGGTGCATAAGCACTCGGTGCTACCATTTCTTCCTGCAAATGCTGGATTGCCACGGCTACGGTGGTATCTCCGTCAAACGGTACACGTCCTGTCACCATTTCGTACATCACGATTCCTAAGGAATAGATGTCACTTCTGCCATCCACAAAACCGTTTCTTGCCTGCTCCGGGGAAGAATAATGGACAGAACCCATCACATCGGAATTAATGGTATTCGATGTTGCGGCTCTTGCAATACCAAAGTCCATGACTTTGACTTTTCCCTCTGTGGAGATCATGATATTCTGCGGCTTGATATCCCTGTGTATGATATTTTTCTTATGGGCAGCCTCAATTCCTCTGCCTACCTGAATGGCAATACTGATCGCCTCTTTAAAAGTAAGCTGTCCTTTTTTCTCAATATAAGTCTTTAAGGTAATGCCCTCTACATATTCCATGATAATGTAGTACATTCCCTCCTGACTTCCTACGTCATAAATATTGACGATATTCGGATGCTCTAAGCCCGCTGCAGACTGCGCCTCGGTACGGAACTTTGTTACAAAATTAACATCCTCTGAAAATTCCTGTTTTAATACTTTAATCGCAACGAAACGTCCTAATGTATGGTCTTTTGCCTTATAGACATCCGACATTCCGCCCGCACCTATTTTTCCTACGATCTCATAACGATCATCTATAAACATTCCTTCTGTTAGCATTCTTTCCACCTCGTCTAAAACGGTTCTATAACAACCACCGTGATATTATCCTTTCCCCCATTGTCATTTGCTGTCCGGACCAATCTCTCCGCGCATTCTGCAACGTCTCTCTGACTGTTGATGATGCTTCGGATGTCCTGATCCTCTACCATGTTTGTCAATCCGTCCGTACAGAGCAATATGTAATCCTGCGGTTCTAAATTCACCTGAAAGAAATCCGCTACTACTTTGTCTGCTGCTCCTACAGCTCTTGTAATGATATTCTTGTCGGGATGATCTTTTGCTGCATCTTTTGCAATCTCGCCCATGCGTACCATTTCCTCTACTAAGGAATGGTCTCTGGTCACCTGTTTGATCTCTTTGCCGACAACATACATTCTGCTGTCACCAACATTGGCAACCCATGCCTTTTTCCCGATTACTGTCACTACAACAACCGTAGTCCCCATGCCGGACATTGCCTCATCACCGGCTGCTTTTTTTATCAGTTCCTCATTTGCTTTACAAATGGCATGCTCGATGACCTCCACCGGTTCGGTTCTCTCATCCTTCTCAATACTCTCTACGATAGTCTCTACCGTATATCTGGATGCATACTCACCTGCTTTGTGTCCGCCCATCCCATCTGCTACAATAAAAAGGTTCGGCAAATTTCCAACGGCATTCTCCGATGTATACATATAATCCTGATTCATTTCTCTTCTCTTTCCGATGTCTGATATCGAAAATGTCTTCATTCCCTGTTTCGCCTACCCTTCTGTATATCTCTTTCTCAATTGTCCACAGGCACCATCTATGTCTCTGCCCATTTCCCTTCTAATAGTAACATTTATTGCATTTTTTTCAAGTTCTATTTTGAATTTCTCTGTTGCCGTATGATCCGGCTGCTTATAATCCCGCTCTTTGATCGGGTTGACCGGTATCAGATTCACATGACAGTTCATTCCATGGATCAGCCTGCTGAGTTCCTCTGCATCCTCTTTTGTATCATTGACTCCTGCCACTAAGCTGTACTCAAAGGTCACTCTCCTGCCTGTCTTTGAAAAATAATATTTGCAGGCATCGATCACTTCTTCGATGTCATACTTATTTGCGATCGGCATCAGTTCCTGCCTCTTTTTCTGATTTGAAGCATGCAGGGAAAGTGCTAATGTCATCTGTAATTTTTCTTCGGCAAGTTCCTTAATCTTCGGTACAATGCCACAGGTGGATACCGTCAGATTTCTCTGGCTGATGTTTAAGCCGTTTTCATCGGTCAGCATGGTAATAAAACGCAGCAGGTTTTCGTAGTTGTCTAACGGTTCTCCCGTTCCCATCACAACCACATTGGAGATCCGCTCTCCGATGTCTTCTCCTACGCGGTAAATCTGCTCTAACATCTCTGCCGGAGTCAGTCCTCTGACTAATCCGTCTAAGGTAGACGCACAGAAACGGCAGCCCATACGGCAGCCTGCCTGTGAGGAGATGCAGACGGAATTGCCGTGTTTATAGCGCATCAGCACGCTCTCTATCATATTTCCATCCGGCAGACGAAACAGATATTTTTTGGTTCCATCCAGTTTCGAAATTTGGATGGTCACCGGCTCTAAGACCGTCAGTTCTGCCTGCTCTTTTAACTTTTCCCGAAGTGCCTTTGATAAATTCGTCATCTCATCCCAGCTGCTCACATGGCGGACATGCATCCACTGATAGATCTGGGATGCCCGGAACGGCTTTTCTCCAATGGATGTCATAAACGCTTTCAATTCTGCTAAATCCATGGATTTGATGTCTGTTTTTCTATGATTTTCACTCTGTATCTCACTCATGTTTCTTTCCTTTTTTCATCCTTGCAACAAAGAATCCGTCATTTCCTTCTTCTCCCGGAAAAATCTGCTTTTGCAGTTCTACTTCCAGTTCCGGGTACTGCTCTGACAGCCACCTGACATTTTCCTCATTTTCCGCTTTATGGATCGTACAGGTACTGTAAAGAAGTGTTCCGCCCGGTTTGACATAACGCACTGCATTTTTTAGGATTTCCCTTTGCAGTGCCACAAGCTCTGCCTCTTTTTCTACGGTCATCTTATATTTGATATCTTTTTTTCTGCCTATCACACCAAGTCCCGAACACGGCAGATCTGCGATCACGACATCTGCTTTTTTCTCCCATGCCGCATCAAAAATCCTTGCATCCGCGCACTCTGCCTGCATATTAGATACCTGACATCTTCTGATATTTTCTTCGATCAAAAAGACTTTCTGTGGTGTCAGATCCCTTGCGATGACACGTCCCTTTCCATGCATCTGTTGTGCCACATAAATGCTTTTACCTCCCGGCGCGGCGCAGAGGTCTAAGACCACATCCTGCTCTTTTACCTTTGCTTCTTTGGCTGCTGTCATAGAGCTGATGTCCTGTACATAAAAAAGTCCTTCCTGAAAACTCTTTAGCTTATTCAGATAATCATAACCGGACAGGAATAGGGCATCCTCCATCTGCACAGATTCCGATACCCTGACACCTTCGCTTTGCAGCCGGTCTATCAATTCTTGTTTCGTGATGCGTTCAGTATTGATCCGCACCGTGGTCGGCTGCTCTGTCAAAAATGCCGCCGCCATCTGTTCGGTACACTCCATTCCATATTCATCCTTCCACTGACAGACTAACCACTCCGGAAGGGAGTAGATAACGGAAAGATACGCGACCGGTTCTTTTTCTTTCTCCGGATAGGTGATGTTCTCTTTATTTCTTGCGATGTTTCTGAGAACTCCGTTGACAAAACCTCTTAACGTATGGAACCCACGTTTTTTTGCCAACTTCACTGCCTCATTGCAGGCAGCAGAATCCGGCACTCCATCTAAAAAGCAGATCTGATAGACCGCACTCCTTAGGATGCAGCGGATGACCGGTTTCATTTTATGTACTTTTGTATTGGAAAATGTATTGATGATATAATCTATCCGAATCTGGTATTCTAACGTTCCCTCTACTACTTTTGTAAGGAAGGCACGTTCTCTTTTTTCTAAATACCGGTATTTGTCCAATGTGTTTTTTAACGCAATATGACTGTACTCGCCATCCCTTGTTACTGCTAAAAGGATGTCGAGTACAATCTCTCTCGTGTCTGTCTTATCAGTCACGGTCATTTCCTCCAAATAAGATGATCAGACGAAGTAGCTGCAGGATCGCTGCTGCCGCACTCGCCACATAGGTCAGTGCCGCTGCTCTTAATACCCGTCTTGTATACTTCAATTCATCATCCTGAAGCATATTTGTGGTTCCTAAGATATGCAATGCACGGTTAGACGCATTGAACTCTACCGGAAGTGTCACTAACTGAAACAGTACTGCTAAAGAGAAGAAAATGATTCCAAGCTGGATCAGAAAACTTCCGGTACTGCTGTTAAAGAACAGTCCGATAATGATCAACGGCCATGCCATAGTGGAGCCAAAGTTTGCCACCGGTACTAAGTTTCCACGCAATGTCAGTGGAAAATATCCGGTCTGATGCTGGATCGCATGACCACATTCATGTGCTGCCACACCGATCGCTGCTACAGAAGTGCTTCCATAGACACTGTCGGAAAGGTTTAACACCTTGGTCTTTGGATTGTAATGGTCTGTCAGGTTTCCTGAAATATGTCCGACCTGCACATCATAGATGCCGGCATCGTGTAAGATCCGCTCCGCCGCCTGTGCTCCGGTCAGTCCTGACATACTGCGGTATTTTGAATATTTTGCATAAGTGGTTTTGACTCTTGCAGATGCGATCAGACAAATGATCGCTCCGATCACTACAAGAATGTAAGTTGGGTCCCACCAGTAGTACATATGAATTCCTCCTGTTTTTAATATTTTCTAAGCATTTGTGCCAAGCACAGTTCCTTCTTCGAGCGAAACACCACATAAGAATGCCTCCGCCGTCATCCGTTTTTTGCCTTCTAACTGTATCTCGGTCGGAACTAAAATACCGTCTTTGGTCTGGATGCCAAAGCTGTGCTTTGTAACGTTTACGATCGTGCCTGCCTTTGACGGATCACCGCCTTCTTTTACTGTCGCACCCCAGATCTTTAAGGTTTTTCCCTGATATTCGGTATAAGTTCCCGGCCACGGATTCAGTCCACGGATCAGACGTTCTAATTCCACGGCACTCTTTGTAAAATCCATCTCACCGAAAGATTTTTTGATCATGCCTACCTGTGTTGCTTTTTCGTGATCCTGCGGTGTAAATTCTGCCGTTCCATCTTCAAGTGCCTGTAAAGTCTGAACTGCTAACTTTGCTCCAACCTCGGCTAAACGGTCGAACAGGCTTCCTCCGGTTTCGTCTGGTGCAAGTGTCACCTCTTCTTTTAAGATCATATCTCCTGTATCGAGTCCCTCATCCATACGCATCGTGGTCACGCCACTGACTTTTTCTCCATTGATGACTGCCCACTGGATCGGTGCTGCTCCACGGTATTTTGGAAGCAGGGATGCATGAACATTCACACAGCAGTATTTTGGCATTTCTAAAATCTCTTTTGGCAGGATCTGTCCAAATGCCACAACGACGATACAGTCCGGCTGATATTTTTTCAAATATTCGATGCTTTCTGCTTCTCTCAAACGTTTGGGCTGGAATACCTCTATATTATGTGCAAGAGCGGCCTCTTTTACCGGCGGATATTGCAGTTTTTTACTTCTTCCACGCGGTTTATCCGGCTGTGTGACCACCAGAGCTACCTCATGTCCTGCCTCGATCAGCGCTTCTAATGTCCCCACCGCAAAATCCGGTGTTCCCATAAAAATCAATCTCATGTCTATTCCTCTTCTTCCTCATAACGCACATCAAACAGATCACCTTCTACCAGCTCTGTATACAGATGTCCGTCTAAGTGGTCTATCTCATGGCAGAATGCTCTTGCAAGAAGCTCTGTACCTTCTAATTCACGCTCTACCATATTTTCATCCAATGCCCGCACTTTGACATAATTTGGTCTGGTGACTACTCCTGCTTTTCCAGGAAGGCTTAAGCATCCCTCATCTCCGGTCTGGCTGCCCTCTGTCTCTAATATCTCCGGATTGATCAATACGATCGGTCCGTCTCCTACATCAATGACTACGATACGCTTTAAGATGCCGACCTGGCATGCCGCAAGTCCTACGCCGTTTGCATGATCCATCGTTTCTATCATGTCCTCGATCAGCGTTGCTATTCTCGGAGTCATCTCCGTTACCTCTCTGCATCGTTTATTTAATACTTCATCTCCCTGAATGCGAATGGTTCTAAGTGCCATAATGTCCCTCTCTTTCTCCTGTCTAAAACCCGTGTACCGGATTGAAATCAAACTGTATGCCAATCCCGTTCCCAAACGGTTCTTTTTCTAAATATTGTTCTAAGCTGTCCTTTATCTCCACTAATGTATCATAATTTCCGCATTTTAGATAGAGAATCTTGCGATAAATATCATTGATCTTTGCAACTGCCGGCTCTGTCGGTCCAATGACTGCCACGGTCTTTAGTTGCATCTGTGCGATCTTTTTTTCTATCTGCTCTGCCGCTTTTGTAGCGATTTCTTCCTCTCTCGAAGAAATCAGTATGACTAAAAGATTCCAGACCGGCGGATAATTCAAAAGGTCACGATAACGGATCTCCTGTTCATAGAACATCCGGTAATCCTGTTCTTTTGCCGCCTCGATACTGTAGTGTTCCGGTGTATAAGTCTGGATGACCACCTCGCCCGGTTCACTTCCCCTGCCTGCTCTTCCTGCCGCCTGCGTTAAAAGCTGGAATGTACGCTCTGCGGAATGATAGTCATGGATATAGAGTGACATATCTGCCGCTAGGACTCCTACTAAGGTCACATTTGGAAAATCATGTCCTTTTACGATCATCTGAGTCCCGATCAGGATATCTGCCTCCCTGTTTGAAAATGCAGATAAGATCTTCTCATATCCGTCTTTTGTCCGTGTCGTATCCATATCCATGCGGATCGTTCTCGCCTTGGGAAAACGTTTTTTTACGATCTCTTCGATCTTTTGTGTTCCCGCTTTAAAACCACCGATATATTTAGAACCACATGCCGGACAGACCTTTGGCTGTTCTGTTTCATAGCCGCAGTAATGGCAGATGAGTCTGCCGCCCTGATGCTGGCTTAACGAAACATCACAATGCGGGCATTTGATAACATTTCCACAGGCACGGCAGGACACAAATCCCGCTAAGCCCCTGCGGTTTAAAAAAAGCATCATCTGTTCGCCTTTATGCAGCCTTTCTTCCATCAATTTCTGCAGTTTTACACTTAGGATCGAACGGTTACCCTGCTTTAATTCATCCCTTAAGTCGATGACATGACATACGGGAAGTGGGCGGTTCTGTACCCGCTCGGTCAGTTCTAACAGTGTGTACTCGCCTTTTTTTGCCTTATAATAACTCTCTAAGGATGGCGTTGCGGAACCTAATACTAACGTTGCACCGCACAACTCTGCCCGCTTTGCCGCTACTTCTCTGGCATGATACCTTGGAACGGTCTCACTTTTATAAGAAGTCTCATGTTCCTCATCTATTATCATAATGCCTAAATTTGAAAACGGTGTGAACAATGCCGAACGCGGGCCGATCATAACATCAATTTCTCCATTTTTTGCCCGCTGATACTGATCAAAACGTTCTCCTAAAGAAAGTCTTGAATTCAGGATCGATACCCGCTCGCCAAAACGGTTATAAAACCGCATGACCGTCTGATAAGTTAAAGCGATCTCCGGTATCAGGACAATGGCCTGTTTTCCCTGCGCTACTGTTCTTGCAATCAGTTCCATATAGACTTCCGTCTTACCGCTTCCCGTAACACCATGCAAAAGGTAGGTCTTTGGCTGTTGGTTTTTCATCTGTTCCCAGACAGTGTCCACTACGTTTTGCTGTGCAGCATTTAAGACCGTAACATTCCCGCTCTTTTTTAAATGCGCCACCGGATTCCGGTAATCTCTCTTAGAAATGGTCTTTACGATTCCCTGTTCTTCTAAGGCATGGATGACTGCGGTAGAGACTCCGAGCTTTTTCGTAATGATCTCTTTTGGCAGCTCTCCCTGTTCGATCAGGGCTTCTAATAACCGTTCCCTTGCCACACTGTTCTTACGGTTTTTTTCTAAAAAAAGATTTCTCGCCGCCTGCGGCTCTAATGCTAAGGCGATCGTCTGCTTTTGTTTTTCATTCTCTTTCCGCTTGATCGGAAGCACGGTTTTGAGTGCCTGGTTCATGGTCCCGCCATAGTTTTTGCGCATCCATGCCGCTAAAGAGATCAGCTCCGCCTCGATCGGTATCCCATCCGTCTTAATATTAAATATAGGTTTAATTTTCGCAGGATCAAAGGAAGGTTCGGTGGTCAGATTCACCACATAACCCGTGATCCTTCTGCTTCCTTTTCCAAACGGCACTTCGATGGGCATTCCGATCCCAATGTCCTGTTCTAATTCTTCCGGCACCAGATACTGAAACGTTCTATCTAATTTTTCTAATGAGATATCAATGATAATATCTGCATATAATGCCATCTTTTATTCTCCATGTAATTCTTTTAAGACTTCTGCGATCAGAACTCTTTCGTCCATCGGATGTTTCACGCCTTTGATTTCCTGATAGTCCTCATGCCCTTTTCCTGCAAGGACTATGACATCTCCCGGTTTTCCATGCTCAATGGCATAGCGGATGGCTTCTTTTCTATCGATGATCTCAATGTATTTTCCATCTGTTTTCTCAATTCCTGTTTTAATATCATCGATGATCGCCTGTGGTTCCTCAAATCGTGGGTTATCTGATGTGATAATCGTAAAGTCTGCAAGTCTTCCCGATACCTCACCCATCTCGTAGCGACGCAGTTTGGAACGGTTGCCGCCGCATCCAAAGACACAGACTAAACGCTCCGGTCCGTATTCTTTTAAGGTACTTAACAGGCTCTCAAGACTCATTGCATTATGTGCATAGTCGATCATCAATGTAAATTCATCGGAAACTTTTACCATCTCAATCCTGCCACGCGTCTTTGCCTCTTTAAGCGCCTTTTTCATATCCTCCACGGAAACATTGAAGTGATGGCAGATCGCAATGGCTGTCAGGGAATTGTATACACTGAATTTTCCCGGAACATCAATCTCTACGTCAAAATTTAAAAGTCCCTCTACGGTATAGGCAACCCCTAAATATCCCGGACGTTTTACTAATTTTGTATTGACCGCATGGATATCCGCATCTTTGGAAAATCCAAATGTTTCCACTTCGCAGGTGTGTCCTTTTAAGATCTCCTCCACATGGGCATCATCTTTATTGACGATTCCCAAACGACACTGGCGGAACAGCATGGACTTGCAGGCAAGATACTCTTCAAAGGATGCATGCTCGTTTGGTCCGATATGATCCGGTTCAATATTCGTGAATATTCCGATTTCAAATACAAATCCTGCCGTACGATGCATCATCAGTCCCTGAGAGGATACCTCCATGACACAGCAGTCACAGCCTGTTTCCACCATTTTATGAAAATACTCCTGTATAATATAGGACTCCGGTGTCGTGTTGCTTGCCGGAATGACTTCATCCCCGATGATCGCCTCGATCGTACCGATCAGACCGACTTTATAGCCTGCACTCTCTAAAATGGATTTTACCATATAGGTTGTGGTCGTCTTTCCTTTGGTTCCGGTCACTCCGATAACACGCATTTTCTCTGCCGGATGGTCAAAATATGCTGCTGATAAAAGTGCTAAGGCATAGCGGGTATCTTCGACTTTGATGACCGTTACCCCTTCTGGTGCTTCTACATCCTCCTGCACCACGATCGCAGCGGCTCCTTTTTGTGCCACTTCCCCAACAAACTTGTGTCCGTCCACTGCCGTACCTTTGATGCAGACAAACAGATCGTCTTTCCCTGCTTTTCTCGAATCATAAATCAAATGTGAAATCTCAATGTCAGGGTTCCCCTGCACACATTGATAATCTAATCTTTCTAATAATTTTTTCAGAGCTGGCATAAGCATTCCTCTTTTCCTTTTTTATCTTTTCTAATAATAACGGACTTTGCATCTCAAGTCAATTTCACGCATAAACTTTCCACAATGGAACATACTGTTTTTATGAAGAAAAATTTTTTGATCTGTGGGCTGACGGGATGGTGTATGGAGATCATCTTCACCTCGTTTCACGCCTTTTTTAATAAGGATTTCCGCCTCAAAGGGCAGACCTCTATCTGGATGTTTCCGATTTACGGACTCGCTGCACTGATCCATCCGATGCATCATCAGATGGAGGACAAGCCTGTCCTCTACCGCGGCAGCATCTATACCCTTGGTATTTTCACCTGCGAATATATCAGTGGTTCCCTTTTAAAAAAACATCATATGTGTCCCTGGGACTACAGCAATGCCAAAGCAAATGTCGATAGTGTCATCCGCTTAGACTACGCACCGTTTTGGTTAGCGGCAGGATTGATCTTTGAAAAAATCTTAAGTATTTCGGATTCTGAATCTTGAAAATTTCGGACAACTATTATATGATAGTAAAAATCACTTAAGGAGGAACACTATGCGACATTTAATGAGTCCGTTGGATTTTTCCGTTGAAGAGTTGGATGAGCTTTTAAATCTTGCCAATGACATCGAAAAAGATCCCAAAAAATATGCACATGCATGCGATGGAAAAAAGCTTGCCACCTGTTTTTATGAACCGAGCACCAGAACCCGTCTTTCTTTTGAAGCTGCCATGTTAAATCTTGGAGGCAGTGTTCTTGGTTTTTCCAGTGCCGATTCGAGTTCAGCAGCAAAAGGCGAAAGCGTTTCCGATACGATCCGTATTATTTCCTGTTACGCAGACATCTGTGCGATGCGTCATCCAAAAGAAGGAGCCCCTCTTGTTGCTTCTCTTCATTCCAATATTCCAGTTATCAATGCCGGAGACGGCGGTCATCAACATCCTACACAAACTCTTACCGATTTATTAACCATTCACAGTTTAAAAGGCAGATTAGACAATCTGACGATCGGTTTGTGCGGCGATTTAAAGTTCGGACGTACCGTTCACTCTCTGATCAATGCCCTGATCCGTTATCCGGGCATCCGTTTTGTATTGATCTCCCCGGAGGAATTAAAAGTACCAAGTTATATCCGCGAAGAGGTCTTAAACCGCAATCATATCCCATATGAAGAGGTCATCCGCTTAGAAGATGCCATGGACAAACTGGACATTCTCTATATGACACGCGTACAAAAGGAACGTTTCTTCAATGAAGAGGACTATGTGCGCATGAAGGATTTTTACATTTTAGATAAGAAAAAAATGGAGTTGGCTCCAAAGGATATGTTAGTACTCCATCCGCTTCCTCGTGTCAATGAAATTTCCGTTGAGGTAGACGATGATCCGCGTGCTGTTTACTTCAAACAGGCACAGTATGGTGTCTATGTACGAATGGCACTGATCCTGACTCTGCTTGGAATTCAGGTATAAATGACAGTTGAAAACACGACAAACAGGAGGACAACTATATGTTAAATATCAGTGGAATCAGCGAAGGTTTTGTGCTTGATCATATTCAGGCAGGCATGAGTCTGAAAATCTATCACGACCTTGGATTGGATAAATTAGACTGCACCGTTGCGATCATCAAAAACGCCAGAAGCAGCAAAATGGGTAAAAAAGACATTATCAAGGTGGAATGCAGCATTGATGCTCTCGACCTTGACATCTTAGGATTTATTGACCACAACATTACCGTCAACATCATCAAAGGTGATACGATCGTTGAAAAACGAAAACTCCACCTTCCAAAACAGGTTAAGAATGTCATCCGCTGCAAAAATCCAAGATGCATTACTTCGATCGAACAGGAACTTGACCAGATTTTTATTTTAACGGACAAAGAACATGCCGTTTACCGTTGCAAATATTGTGAGGAAAAATTCCGTTCATTAAAATAATTTTCGATTTATTTCTATACAGGTTCAAACAGCCCGCAGATTCATGATGATGTCATATTTTGTCATGATCCTGCAGGCTGTTTTTCACTCTATAGAAAATATCGTGTTACGTTAAATTTATTGGTTCTTTTTATACATTTTCATACTGACCCAGACTGCTGCTGCTAACTCAAGCAGACAGGAAATCACCATAGCAGAGGTTCCCCTGTGCAATCCAAACATCATAAAAATGTCATTTTTATAACCCAGTCCCAACAAAAGCTGAAGGATCACCAAAAAGGCTGTTACGATCCACATGCCGCCTATGATGAAATGATAATATGGTGCGCCATCCGTGACATAGTTCACGAAATATTGCACCCCTTTTTTTATTGTTTCATTTTTCTGTGCAAATCGGAATATTCCTCCAATTACAACAGTCATCACTCCGATTCCGATCAGATATGCCGCATGTAATAAAAACGAAAGCCATCCAAAATACTCATTCATCATGCCGAACACTCCTGCTGCCAATATCAGCACAACCGGAATCCCACCAATCCCAATCCGTATATTTTCCAATCTGTTTACCGGATTTTCTTCTTTTAAAACAAGTGTCTTTAATGGTTTGATATCTTTTGGTTTTTCTAAGAAATATTTTTTTCGCAAGAATATCATAACCAGTGCCACAATATGTAACAGGATAGAAACTATCAAAAGTGCCACACCATATGCTGCCCGGTTCTCTTTGCTGCCGATCAGAAACGGAGTCAGGGTCGTTGGCCCGCCAAGCATGGTGCCGGAAGCCACTGTCTCTACAATGACACTGATCACAGTCATCAACACAAAGAACAGGACTGCTAATCCACACCAAAAGTTTAAGCAGCCTTTCCCTGCTTTTTTCAAAATCTCATAATACTTCGCATCTGTCTTTTCTACATATCCGGATGCAAAATCTGCAGCCTTTTCTGCATTTTCATCAAAGAACCAGTAAACAACGATTTCACCGATATAAAGTATTCCCACCAATCCAATATATGGATTTACAAGTGTGCATAAAAATGCAAGTAATAACGGTATGATCCAATACATATTCATCTCTCCTCTTTTTCTTTCCATATGATGTCCGATTTTATCATAAAAAAAGAACCGAAACAATAAGTTCCGATTCTTTTTTTGCATATTTATATATTCCTTATAGCAGTCTCTACTCCCTATGCATCTGCCTTATGACCCGGATAGTGAACATGAAGCAGTTCATGCTCTCTGTTCTTTAATAAGTCATCGTAAAGATTTTTCACGATCGGGTTGTTCTCGCTTCGCTTGATCTGAAGTGCCTTATCGTTTTTGTAAAGACCTTCTGCACGCAGACGTTTTTCTGTAGAACGGGCAAACGGCTGACCTGCTCCGGCAACACATCCTCCCGGACATGCCATCACTTCTACGAAATCAAAATGCTCTTCACCGCTTTCGATCTTCTTGATCAGCTCTTCTGCATTGCCAAGTCCGCTGACGATACCGATACGGACGGTACGCTCTCCTAAATCCAGTTCACAGATCTTAGTGCCTGCCATTCCTCTTGTTCCGATGAACTCAATGTCTTTTAATGCTTTCGGACTCTTGTCTGCTACGACACGTCTGACTGCTGCTTCAGTCACACCACCGGTTGCTCCAAAGATCACACCGGCTCCGGAATAGATAGAGAATGGCATATCATATGCTTCCGGCTCTAAACGGTCAAAGCGGATACCGATCTCTTTAAACATTCCGATCACTTCTTCGGAAGTCAGAACATAGTCCACATCCGGTCTGCTGTTGCGTACAAACTCTTCTCTGGACGCCTCATATTTCTTTGCCGTACATGGCATGATCGCAACAGATACGGTCTCTTTTCCTTCTTCTTTGTCTAATTTCTTATAATATTCTTTGATAACTGCTCCAAACATCTCCATCGGGGATTTCGAAGTGGATACATATTTCATCAGGTGCGGATATTTTGTCTCCACAAAACGGATCCAGCCCGGACAACAGGAAGTAAAGAGTGGGTATTTCCGTCCTTCTTCGGAAAGTGTCTCTACTAACTCCGCAGACTCTTCCATAATGGTAAGATCTGCTCCCACGGAGGTATCAAAGATTGCATCTACACCTAATTTTCTTAAGGATGCAATTAATTTTCCAATTGTATTCTCACCCGGTTCATAACCGAATGCCTCACCGATCGCAACACGGACTGCCGGTGCGATCTGCATTACCACACGTTTTTTCGGATCATGGATCGCTTCCCATACGTCATGGGTATCGTTTTTGATCGTAATCGCTCCGGTCGGACAGACTGCTGCACACTGTCCACAGTTGACACAGTTTGTATCCGCAAGATCACGTCCGAATGCTGTGGAAATGATCATTTTAGAGCCACGGTTTGCAAAATCGATCGCTCCGACATGCTGAATCTCGTTGCAGACACGGACACAGTCACCACAGAGGATACATTTATTCGGGTCTTTTACGATCGCTTTTGAAGAACGGTCGATCGGACGGATCGGATTGGTGTTCTCAAAACGCACTCCCGGAATTCCGAAACGTTTGGCTAATTCCTGCAGTTTACATTTTCCATTCTTCTCACAGGTTGTACAGTCTCTGCAATGTGCTGCTAATAACAGCTCTAAGATACGTTTTCTGTGATAATAAAGCTGTGGTGTATTCGTATAGATCTCCATCTCATGCTTTGGCGGTGTAGAACAGGATGCCACAATGCCACCCCACTTGTCTTCTACGACACACATACGGCATGCACCATAGATGGATAAATCTGAGTAATAACAAAATGTCGGTAAAATAATTCCGGCTTTGCGGATTACCGCAAGTATATTTTTTTCATCGGTGAACGACACACGTTCTCCGTCTATGATCATATATTTTTCCATGCCAGTCCCTCCTATACTTCTTTTACTGCATGGAAAGGACAACCTTCCTTGCAGGCTCCACACTTGATACACTTCGTGGTATCAATCTTAAACGGTTTCTTGATCTCGCCGGAAATTGCTCCAACCGGACAGACTCTTGAACATTTTGAGCATCCTTTACAAAGTTCCGGATCGATCTGAAGGGTTACTAAGGCTTTACACTGTCCTGCCGGACACTTCTTATCTACCACATGGGCAATATATTCATCACGGAAGTATTTCATCGTGCTGACAACCGGAGATGCTGCTGTCTTTCCAAGTCCACAGAGTGCTGTTGCGGAAATGGTCTCTGACAGTTCCTCTAATAATGTAATATGCTGCATCGTTCCGCGTCCTTCGCAGATATCGGTTAACAACTCTAACATACGCTTGGTTCCCTCGCGGCACGGAATACATTTTCCACAGGATTCGTTCTGTGTAAAATTCATGAAGAATCTTGCCACTTCTACCATACAGCTTTTGTCGTTCATAACAACCAGTCCACCACTTCCGATCATGGCTCCTACTTTTTTCAGGGAGTCAAAATCCAACTGTAAATTCAGGTGGTCTTCACTCGGATTGATACAGAGACATCCACCGGATGGTCCTCCGATCTGGACTGCCTTAAATTCTCCGCCTTTGACACCGCCTCCGATATCAAAAATAACTTTGCGAAGCGGTGTTCCCATCGGAACCTCGATCAGTCCTGTATTCATAACGTTTCCTGTTAAGGCAAACGCTTTTGTTCCATGGTTCTTATCCGGTCCGATCGTCTTATACCAGGCTGCCCCTTTATTGATGATCGGCGGAACGTTACAGTAGGTCTCTACGTTATTTAAAACGGTTGGTTTTTCAAACAATCCTTTTTCTACGGTACGAGGCGGTTTTACACGCGGCATACCACGATTTCCCTCGATGGAAGCGGTCAGTGCGGAACCCTCACCACAAACGAATGCTCCGGCACCCTGACTGATCTTTAAGTCAAAGTCAAAACCTGAATTTAAGATATTCTTTCCTAACAGACCTTTTTCTTCTGCCTTTTGAATCGCTGTCTGGAGACGTTCTACGGCAAGCGGATACTCTGCACGCACATAGATATATCCGTAATGTGCTCCGGTTGCGATACCTGCGATCAACATTCCCTCGATGACACGATGCGGATCTCCTTCCATCATACTTCGATCCATGAATGCTCCCGGATCTCCCTCGTCACCGTTACATACAACATATTTAATCTCGGAATCCTGAGCCAATACCTGTGCCCATTTTCTTCCGGTCGGGAAACCGCCGCCTCCACGTCCTCGTAAGGATGCTTCGGAAATCTCATCGACGATCTGCTGTGGTGTCATATCAAACAGTGCTTTTGCTACGGCACTGTAACCACCGACTGCTATGTATTCTTTGATGGACTCTGCATTGATACGTCCGCAATCCTCTAATGCCACACGGGTCTGCTGCTTATAGAACGGGATCTCTTCCTGTTTCTCATAAGCTTTGCCCTCCTGGTCATGGTATACCAGACGCTCGATCACACGGTCATTGATGATACTTTCTTCGATAATTTCTTCACAATCTTCTACTTTTACTTTGATATAAAGAAGTCCTGCCGGCTCAATCCTTAACAATGGGCCCATTTCACAGAAACCATGACATCCACTCTTTTTCAGTCCCACACTTTCTTCATGCGGCTCTTTTTCCAATACCAGAGAACATTTGATGCCGCGTTCTTTTAAAATCTCCTGCAGTCTTGCGTAAATGTTCAAAGAACCTCCGGCCACACATCCGGTTCCCGCACAGATTAAGATCTGCTTTTTCTGTGTCTTTAAAGAAGCTGCGTACTCCGCTCTTTTTGCTTCTAATTCCTGTCTTGTCTTAATTTTCATTTGCAGCTTCCTCCTTTAATTCTTCTATTAAAGCTCTTGCCTTTTCAGGGGTCATTGCCGGATGTACTTTGTCATTGACTGTACAGACCGGTGCTAATCCACAGGCTCCCAGACAGGAAACCGTCTCAACCGTAAACATCATATCGTCTGTCGTCGGATGCTCCCGGGATACACCTAACACAGAACGGATCTCATCTAAGATCGCGGTAGAATTCCGCACATGACAGGCGGTACCGTCACAGATTTTGATCACATATTTTCCCTTTGGCTCTAAGGAAAAATTCTCATAAAAGGTTGCTACACCATACACTTTTGCTTCACTCAATCCCAATTCACCTGCGATGTAAGTGAGTACCTCCTGTGGAAGGTAATGATAGATTTTCTGGATATCCTGCATGATCGCAATGACGGATGTCTTGTTGTAATCATGAGCCTTCAGGATGTCATCCAATTGTTTTTTCTCTTCTTTTTTCAATATATATCCTCCTTATTTCTTGCCCGCGCAGCGTGGCATATAGATGCCCTGTGGGTGCTCCTTATTTCTTGCCCGCGCAGCGTGGCATGCAGATGCCCTGTGGGTGCTCCTTATTTCTTGCCCGCGCAGCGTAGCATATAGACATGTTGACTCATTTTATCTCATTATAGCATTGTTAAATTATTAACGCAATGAAAATGAACAATTTTTCTCAATAATCTTTACGTTTTCTATGCATTTTTTCTAAATTGCACAAATCCAAGTACAATTTGTTGTGCATTTTTTATTTGTATTTCTCTGTTTTTTCGCCTTTTTCGTCATTTTCTTTATTTGGAGATTTTTTATTTCTCTGATTGTTTATATTTTTTTAATAAATTCTCATTAAGTCCCTGTTTTCAATGGTTTTGGCGAATCTGTTAGCACTCATTTTTAACGAGTGCTGATTTTCTATTGACATTGTCTTTTTCTGATACTAAAATATGTACTAGCATCAAAATATTTGAAAATAAAACACAAGAAGGAGTGTATGACTATGAGTAACAGACATGGAAGCCTTTCCATTAACAGTGACAATATTTTTCCTATTATAAAGAAATGGTTATATTCTGACCACGACATTTTTTACCGTGAATTGATCTCGAACGGTTGTGATGCCATTACCAAATTGAAAAAACTGGATATGATGGGTGAATACAGCCTCCCGGATGACTACGAAGCAAAAATCCGCGTAGTTTTGAACCCGGAAGAAAAAACTTTGAAATTTATCGATAACGGTCTTGGTATGACTGCTGACGAGGTTGAGGAATACATCAATCAGATTGCTTTTTCCGGTGCAACTGACTTTTTAGAAAAATACAAGGACAAAGCAAACGAAGACCAGATTATCGGACATTTCGGTCTCGGCTTCTACTCTGCTTTTATGGTAGCAGATGAAGTGCACATTGATACCCTTTCCTATAAGGATGGCGCTACGGCTGTTCACTGGGAATGTGACGGCGGTACAGAATTTGATATGACTGACGGATCAAAAGAAGGCGTCGGTACAGAGATCACTCTTTTCTTAAACGAGGACTGCCTTGAGTTTGCCAACGAGTATCGTGCAAGAGAAGTCATTGAAAAATACTGCTCTTTCATGCCTACCCCGATTTTCTTAGAAAAGGAAAATGCAGAAACCGAATACGAAACTATTCCGGCAGATGAAGTAACCGAAAAGGACACTGTCGTGGAAAACATCGTGGAAGAAGCAAAATATGAAGAAAAAGAAAACGAAGACGGTACAAAGGAACAGGTAGAAGTCTCCCCTCGAATGGAAAAAGCAAAGATCGTAAAACGTCCGGTTGCTTTGAATGACACGAACCCGCTTTGGGCAAAACATCCAAATGAATGCACCGATGAAGAATATATTGCTTTTTACCGCAAGGTATTCCAGGATTACAAGGAGCCTTTATTCTGGATCCATCTGAATATGGATTACCCGTTTAATTTAAAGGGTATTCTCTACTTCCCAAAGATCAACATGGAATACGAATCCATTGAAGGTGTGATCAAACTTTACAACAATCAGGTATTTATTGCCGACAACATCAAAGAGGTGATCCCGGAATTCCTGATGCTCTTAAAAGGTGTCATCGACTGCCCTGACCTGCCTTTAAATGTTTCCAGAAGTGCTTTACAGAACGATGGTTTTGTCAAGAAAATTTCTGATTATATTACAAAAAAGGTTGCAGATAAACTTGCCGGTCTTTGCAAAACAGACAAAGAGTCCTATGAAAAATACTGGGATGACATCAGCCCATTCATTAAGTTCGGCTGCTTAAAGGATGAAAAATTCTGCGACAAGATGAACGATTATATTCTGTTCAAGAACTTAGATGACAAGTATCTGACCTTACCTGAAATCCTGAAAAAGGACGAAGCCGACGCTGATACCGAAGAAACTCAGGATACCGATACTGGTGCTGATGCCGAAAAAGATACCCGCAAGGTTGTCTACTATGTTACCGACAAGGTTCAGCAGAGCCAGTACATCCGTATGTTCAAAGAACAGGGTATGGACGCTGTCATTTTAGACCACAACATTGATACTTCTTTCATTTCACAGTTAGAAGCCCGCAACGAACAGTATCGTTTTGCCCGCATTGATGCAGATGTAACCGATTCCTTAAAAGAAGATGTTTCGGAAGAAGAATTAAAAGAAACCACAGATACTCTGACTGAGGTATTCAAAAATGCTCTTGGAAAAGACAACTTAGATGTCAAAGTAGAAAAATTAAAGGATGAAAATATTTCCTCTATGATCACTCTTTCCGAGGACACACGCCGTATGCAGGATATGATGAAAATGTACAGCATGCACGGTATGGGCATGGATCCTTCTATGTTTGGCGGTTCCGAGACTCTGGTACTGAATGCAAACAATGCTTTGGTTCAATATATCTTTGAACACAAGGATTCCGAGCATGTACCGACCTTCTGTAAACAGCTCTATGACCTTGCTATGATCGCAAACCAGCCGCTTCCTGCTGATGAAATGGCTGCATTTATTGCAAGAAGCAATGAAATTATGATGTTGCTTGCGAAGTAATCATTAATGGGATAAATAAAATTTTAATGCGTAACAGGTATTGAATCTGTTACGCATTTTTATGTGATCAAAAAACGAATACATCTTATCTTAAATTTTCATTATAGCGTTATTCTTCTAAGACAACCTCTCTTAACAGAGCTATCACCTGCTCATAAGATATATCGTTAGCATATAATTCTGTAACACTACCTGTGCTGCTATTTTGTTGCTTTTAGCGTAATTCTTAATCTTCTCTTTGAGGCTCATTGATTTTGCGCTCATAGCAAAACCTCCATATATCTCTTTAAGTTTTTCTCAACGCCAAGCTTTGAAGCATATGCGGCTAACCGATCAAGATCTTTTTCTGATGAAGCAGCATAATTCTTTATGCCACTGATAACCGTTTCTTCGTCAAGTCTATTTCGTGAACGTAATAAATCACAAATCGTACGCTCTGCATTATAACATCGCACTTCATTTCCCAACGTGGTTTTCCGGGTAATAACACCTAACTGATGCAACTCCGGTTTTATATAGTAACACACACATTCCTTCTGCAGAGGATTCGAAAGTTTCGTATTACTCGGAATTGTTACAGAATGCATAAATGGTGTTCTCTCTGATAACCCATTTAAAAATAATGCTGTATCATGCGAACATATCATTTTATCTGACCGCAGCATCAATGTATACATGTCATCGCAAACAGAATCAGGCAGAATATAAACCCCTCTGCAACCACGTTCTAATAACCCTTCTTTTACATACCAGGAAAGAAGAGAACGTGTAAATCCCAACTCAACCGCCTGAGCCGTAGTTATCATATTATTATTACTTTTTATTACTTTTAATATCGTCTCGTTAATTTTCATTGAATCCCCCTGTTTTACATTTGTATCGATATTGTAATTTATTTCGTAATTATTGTCAAATATTTATTATATAAAATACCACAAAATACTGTCTACGACAAAAGCCCATCGGAAGTCACAAACCTCCGGTGGACTTTTTCATAATGTCTCATAACATGAAACATCCAATATTCCATCCATAGAACTCTCTCTTGCGAGTCCCTTTACCTGATATCCGTTCTCTTTTGTATATCTCATAATGTATCCGATTGGTAACAACATGCATACAAGGTGCTGCCAAAATGAAAGGATATCAACATACAGACAGCAAATACTAATACCGAACTGTGACTATTATAGCTCCTGTTTTTGCGATTTTTTGATTCATACGCTCACTCCTCTGCTGTTTCTTCTCGTGAAATTACTTTTTATTCTGCTTTTTTCTATTGCAACAATCCATTTCATTTGCTCTGTGCTTTCTTTAAGATACCATACCTGTTTTGTAACATATAGTTCCGTTTTTATGCATAATGTGTCAATATTTTAAAACAACCTCTCCGTCCCCGGAGAGGTTGTCTGTTACTTTTCTTCCATATGTCGGTCTATGACTTCAAAAAAGGAATCGGTCTTAACATCCTTTGGCAGATTTACCTGAAGTTTATCCCACATTTTTGTATTCAAAACCGTAGAGCTGTTTTCAACATATTTGTCATATACGGTATGGAATGCTTTTTCCTTGCGTTCCTCTAAAATGACTTTTTTATTCTTGTCTGTCAGCTCTTTGTTGTATTTGTTGATGCACTTGATGAAATAATATCCCTCTTTTGTTTTGATCTTTCCTGAGATTTCTTCGTTTTCTAACTCAAATGCTTCTTTCACAACTTCCTTTGGCATATCCTCCCTGCCAAATTTAATATCTGTTCTGGTTTCCTCATTGCAGCTTGCTGCCACCGAAGCAAAATCTTCGCCTCTTTTCAGGCGTTTTTTTACCTCATCCGCTTTTCCGGAATCCTTGACAAAAATCTGCATCCCTTCGATAATGCGTGCCTCGTCATCACTGACTTCCTCATCCACACTTCCGATCAACGACTGATATACTTTTGATGCCAACAAATACTCGCTATACATTTTCGTGATCAGCGACTGACTGGCACCCATATATTTTCGCTCTTCTTTGGAAAGGGATTCATAGTACTCTTTTGCCGCAGCCTCTGCAATCTGCTCTTCTTCCTTTGTCAGCTCGATCTTCTGCTCTTTTGCAATACCATTCATACATTTGATCTTAGAAAGCTGTGATATTGTCAAATCTTTCACATACTGCTCTAAATCTTCCTGTACAGATTTCTGCTTTCTCAGGCTGACCCCATAGGCATTACCGTAGATATTCATATAATTGGTCAGATAGACCTTTGCCTCTTTTTTCCTGCAAACCTCTTTGTCAATCTTAAACACCTGATGATAGCCGACAGGCTTTAAGAACACCACCTTTGTATTTCCGATCTGACAGCCGCTTAGCAGCAATGCCACAAGCAGCAGACATGCCATACTCCTGATTCTTCTGTGTGATCTCATCTTCTACTCCATTGTCTTTAAGATACTTCTCGCTACAGACAATCCGTTTGCAGATGCCTGCTGAAGTCCTCTTGTCACAGATGCTCCGTCTCCGATCGCACGAAGTCCCGGAATACTGGTTTCAAAATCCTTATTGACTACAACTTTGTTAGAATAGAATTTTACCTCTACACCATAGAGAAGTGTTTCATCACTTGCAATACCCGGTGTTACTTTATCGAGTGCCTCGATCATTTCCTCAATATCCACCATGATACGATGTGGGAATACCAAAGACAGATCTCCCGGAACCGCATCCTTCAAAGTCGGGATCAGGTTGTTACGGCACAGACGCTCCTCGGTTGTTCTTCTTCCACGTTTAAAATCTCCAAAAGTCTGTACTAAGATTTTTCCGGCACAGAGCATATTAGAAAGCTGTGCAATCTGTTTTCCGTATTCGATCGGTGTCTTGAACGGTTTTGTAAAATTCTTAGATACCAACAGTGCAAAGTTCGTATTGTTTGTCTTTAAATCTTTTGATTTATAAGCGTGACCATTGACTACGGCAAGACCGTCATCGTAGTACTCGGTTGCCACCTCTCCGGAAGGATTGGTACAGAAGGTACGCACCTTATCATCAAAGGTCGGTGTATGATAAACAAGTTTTGCCTCATAGAGATTGCGGTTCAGTACGTCCATAACTTCATCACGCACTTCCACACGCACACCAACATCTACCGTTCCTACCTCTGTCTCAACTTCGTGCTCTTTACAGATATGTGCAAACCAGTCTGCTCCTTCACGTCCGACTGCTGAGACGATCTCTTTTGCACGGAATTCTTCGCCTTTTTCGGTCAGGACTCCAACGGCTCTTCCGCCTTCAATGATAAGGTCTTTGACCATAGTATCAAAACGGATTTCCACGCCTGCTTCTAAAAGATGTTCCTGAAGTCTGGAGTAAATCTTATATCCCTCTTCAGTTCCTAAATGACGGATCGGACATTCGATCAGCTTTAAGTTGGCATTGATCGCTTTTCTTCTGATCTCACGGATCTCTTTTTCTTTGTCCACGCCGTAAATACTCGTATCTGCACCGAATTTCAGATAGATTTCATCGGATTCATGGATCAGTTCTTTGGCTGCCTCATAGCCTAAAATCTCCGGAAGATTTCCACCGACATCCGGGGATAAGGAGAGTTTTCCATCAGAAAATGCTCCTGCTCCTGCAAATCCGGTCGTAATGGAACATGGCTGACATCCTACGCAGACCTTTGTCTTACGTTTCGGACACTGGCGGTTCTCGATCCTTCTTCCTTTTTCAATCATCAGTACCTTTAAATCTTTTTTATGCTCTAATAACTCATATGCACAAAAGATTCCGGAAGGTCCTGCTCCTATAATAATAATATCATAATTTAACATTTAAAAACTTCCTTTCTTTTATCCTTCTACAATTAAGTATCTTCCACTCGGAAGTGCAAATACTTCTTCTAATTCCTCTAAGTTATCCAAAGACAGTCCGGAAATATCCACACCTTCTTCATCAAAGTAATCTTTCACATCTTTTAAATCTTTACAGATCACTGCCATGCAGTCTGATAAAAATTCCTCTGCCTCCTCCGGTGTCGTTGCTACCTCTTCCTGAAATAACTGAAGCTGTTTCTCTAAGAAAACCTGCAGACACTCTTCATCATATTCATTCATACCAGATATTCCTCCTAAATAACTCTCTCCCAATACGTTTTTTTCACACCCATAGTATCGTATCAAAAACGCGTCGGGATTTCAATGGATTTTCGCTTTATTTCCTGATAAATTCTGCCGATAGGAAGTCCTACAACATTGTTGTAGTCCCCCTCGATCTTCTGAATGAATTTTGCTCCGATCCCTTGAATGGCATAGGCACCCGCTTTATCCATCGGTTCGCCACCGGCAATATAATCTCTGATCTCTTCTTCTGAAACCGGATACATCGTCACTTTTGTTCTTTCAAAAAAATTCTCCATGCTTTGATCCCGGTTATCTATCAATGCCACTCCGGTGTAAACCTCATGTTCTTTTCCCGAAAGCATGGTAAGCATTCTTAAAGCATCCGCTTCATCCTTTGGTTTTCCTAATATTTTTCCTTCATATGCAACCACGGTATCCGCTCCTAATACCAAAGCATCTGCTCCTGCTGTCTTTGCAACCTCTTCTGCTTTCTGTTTTGCCAATTCCATCACCACTTCGCCCGGAAGCTCTTTTGTGATCACCTCTTCGCCGGTTGCCGGCAGGATATTGAATTTTACTCCGATCTGTTCTAACAATTCTTTTCTTCGCGGCGATGCCGATGCTAAAATGAATCTCATATCTTCCTCCTAAAGTCTTACGATTTTTTCTAATGCAAAGGAATAGATCAGCTTCTCGCCGACTTCTACCTCTAATGCCTTTGCCAATGCCTCCGCATAAAGTTCAATCTGGGTTTTATATCTTCCGATCAACTGCTCGCCTTTGTTTACCCGGTCAGTCTTATAATCTAACACATGTACTTTACCGTCCTCAATAAAAAAGACATCCACGATTCCCTGGATCAATACCCGCTCCGTACTCTCCATTTCCGGATAGATCTCACCCGCTTCTTTTCCTAATACAAACGGTTTTTCTAAAAATAATCTGCCTGCCTGCTGTGCATTACTCATGTGGATTGCTGTTTCATCCATAAAAAATCCGGCAATCTTATCCGGCAGGATCAGTTCATACATCTGCTCATCTATTTTATGCTCTTCTAAAAGCTCTGACAATCGTTTTTTTACAATGCCTGCAATGCCTGCCCGGTCTGTCTGTACGCCTGCACTTTGGATCTGCTCCTCCATCCGTGAAAAATCAATGCACTCCATGGCACGGTGTACTGCCGTACCTCTTTTTGCTCCCTGATTTTCCTCACGCGCTTTTACAAATTCCGGCACATACGGCAGCGGTACTTCTTCTTCAAACCAGCGTACCGTCTGCTCCTCCTCCGGTTCAAATACCATATCCCTGTGTTTTAATTCTGAAACGGATATCTTTGTCTTTAAGGAAACCTCTTCCATTTTCGGATAACAATAGGAAAGCCGCTCTGTTAACTCCTTTGTATCTGCTTCGCGGATATGCTCTAAAAGCTGTTCTTTCTCCCAGCCCTTTTGAAATTCCTCTGCGAATTCACTCTGCTCTTTGCTATCACTATCCACATACACCGGATATCTTTCACCATAGGAATAGATTGCCGGCAAAATCCAGTCAAAATAGCTTCCCGCATTACTCCTGCATCCATAGGAAAGCATCCCGGTACCGGCACTGCTTTGATAGCTTTCTAATTTTTCTCCCGGTTTTTTTAGGGTTCCGACTAAAATCAGTTTTTCTTTTGCCCTCGTCAGTGCCACATAGAGAACACGAAGCTCCTCGCCTAAGTTTTCCAAACGGATCTGCTCTGCTAAAATCTGCTTCACAAAGGACTGCGACTTGATCCGCCTTTTCGTATCATACTCCTCCACACCGATCCCAAACTGCGGATGTACGACGATTTTTCCATAACTGTCCGACATATTAAAACGTTTTCCCAATCCTGCCACAAAGCAGATTGGAAATTCGAGACCCTTGCTCTTATGGATACTCATAATACGCACCGCTTCATCATTTTCACTGACAATCTCTGCTTCGCCAAAATCCACGTCATATTTCTGTAATTTTTCAATATATCGGATAAAATGGAACAGGCCACGGTAACTGCTGTTTTCAAATGCAATTGTCTTTTCTATCAGCATTTCCACATTTGCCCTGCGCTGTCCGCCTGCCGGCAGTGCCGTAACATAATCTAAATATCCGGTCATTGCAAAAATCTCATAGAGCAGTTCATGGATTGGCAGATAACGGCTCTTTTTTCGTAGCTTCTGATATGTCTGATGAAAACGTGCTAATTTTTCCTGTATCTCCTCTGGCAGTTTCTGACGCAATTCCTCGCTGATGCTTTCCGATATCTCTTCGGATTCCGGCATCCATGCCAGCACATTTTCATAAAATGGCTTTTCTTTATCCACTGCCCGAAGATAGCCTAATTCCTCTTCGCCAAGTCCGCCAAACCACGAAGTCAGAACGGATGCTAATGGAATATCCTGTCTTGGATTATCCAAAATTGCCAGATAATTCAAAAGCACCTGGATTTCCTGTGTGGAAAAATATCCGGTTCTCGAGATCGCATGTGCCGGAATCCCCATTTTCCCAAGTTCAGCTGCCATCACATCGGCATCTCCTCCGGGACTTCGCAAAAGGATGACCATATCCGAATATCCCGGTCTTCGTAACTCTCCGCTTTTTTTATCCGTGATCCATCCGTTTTCCTTTAACTGCCGGATCTTTCTTCCGATCGTCCCTGCTTCTAAAATGCTCCGCTCTGTGCTGCTGTCCTGTTCCACCACAATGACTTCAGAAGATTCCTGTTCTCCTTTCAATACCGGATAATCTGCTCCCGGATAAAGGGCTGCATCCTCATCATAATGAACCCTGCCCAAATCTTTTCCCATGATCTTATAAAAGATGTCATTGACCGCCGCTAAGACTCCTTCCCTGCTTCGGAAATTCTTATGCAGTTCGATCTTCTGATACGGACTGTCCTCTTTCGTATAAGTCTCATATTTTTCCATAAAAAGTTCCGGTCTTGCCAAACGGAAACGATAGATACTCTGCTTCACATCCCCAACCATAAACATATTCGGCTCTCCTGACTGTATCTTCGATACGGCACTTAAGATTGCCTCCTGCAAATAGTTGCTGTCCTGATACTCATCGATCATGACTTCTTCAAAAAAATTCCGGAACTCCTCTGCAACAGGTGTCGGCTCCTTCGTCTTAGCATTCACTAAAATATCCAATGCAAAATGCTCGATATCTGAAAAATCCACCAGACTCTTTTTCCGTTTTGCCTTGTCATAAGCCTCTGTAAACGCGCGGACTAATTCGAGTAAGACATGTACCATCGGCTGCTGTCTGCAAAGAGAAGCCTTCAGATCAGACTGGCTTTGAAAGAATATTTTTTCACGCAGCTTCTGGATCGTATCTTTCATCTGCTCTCTTGCTGCTTTGACCTGTGCCTGTTTTTGCAGACTTCCATCATAGCCCCGTGCCGCCGCAAGTCGTGCATAGGCAGGAAGCTCTGTCAATGCCTGTACAATATCTGCATAGGTATCCTTTGTACACAAAGTTTCCACCAGTTCTAAGTCGCTTTTAATAGCGCCTGCATACATCTGCGGTCCGTCAAACTCCTGTGTCAGATTCCATGCCTTTTGCAATTCCCGCAAAACATCTTCCATACTGTTCCGGTAATCAGAAAGTGCAAGCTGCATCCAGACGGAGTCATCCGGGGATTCACATGCTTTTTTGTAATCTTCATCTAACTTATCAAGCCACTCGGACTGCCATGGATTCGACTGTGCCGTAGTAAAGAGTTCTAATATCATACCACGGACATTCCGGTCGCTTTTTGCCGTTGCAAAAGCCTCCATAAAGGACGTAAAATCTTCATTTGATTTTTCATAAAAACTCTCTAAAACTTCATCTAATACCTGCTCTTTTAACAGTGCCAATTCTCCCTCATCTGCAATCCGAAACCCCGGTTCTAAATCAATCGTATGGAAATAATTTCGCACGATATAGAGACAAAAACTGTCAATCGTCGTAATCTGGGCATTATGGATCAACGACTGCTGTCTTTGCAGATGATGATTTTCCGGTTCCCTTTCTAATGCCGCTTCAATGGCATCACCAATTCTTTCGCGCATCTCTGAAGCTGCCGCATTGGTAAAGGTTACCACTAAGAGCCGGTCCACATCCACCGGATGCTGTTCATCGGTAATCCTTTTTATAATCCTCTCTACTAAGACGGCGGTCTTTCCGGAACCGGCTGCCGCGGATACTAAGATATTGCGATTCCGTAATTCAATTACCTGTCTCTGTTCTTTTGTCCATTCCACACCCATTACTCGCCGCCCCCTTTATTTGTTAAGTCTTCACTTATTTTTTTAAGAATATCATTGTCCTTTAAATTTTTTTCTAACTCATGATAATGATATCCCGGAATCTTTGCATCAAATCCACAGATACTCCGATACGCACAATAGTCACAGCCGCTTTTCGAGTCTAACAGATATGGCTCTGCCGCAATATTTCCTCCTAACATTCCATTGCCAAGCTCCTTAATCTTTTCTGTTGCAAATGCTCCGACATTAGAAAAAGCTGTTTCTGAAAGTGTTTTAGACGTTGCAGAAATCGTTCCGTCTTTTTTTAATTTTACCGGGATGACATGCGACTCGCTCTCCATCTCTGTATCCATTGCCCGCCAGACATCTTCCTCACTGTTGACAATACCATCTAACTTCAGACGCTGTAGGATTTCCTCTCCAATTTCTTCCTCGCTCATTTCGGCTCTGCCCTCTGCATAAGGGTCATCTACATGATAATAGAAGATTCCCGCAGGCACTGCCGTTTTCTGTGGATATTTCTTCGCCGTTACCTCCAATGCCGCGTTCAGATAGACCACAAGCTGTAACTGTAAACCATGATAGAGATTTAAAAGCTGAAAACTCGTATTTCCGGTCTTGTAATCTATGATCTTTACATAGACCTTTTCATTGGTCGTATAAGTGTCCATCCGGTCAATCCTTCCACGCAGATGCATCCGTTCTTCTTCGTTTAAGACGAACTGTGCCGCGTCTAAATGATTTGCTGCTGAAAAGACCAGCTCATAGCCTTCCGGACGGAATTTTCCACGCTTTACCTGTTCCCGCAGTGTCTCAATGGTGCGATGGTAGACACGCTTCATCTGTCCGATCATAAACTGACTTTTTTTTGTATCATATTCTTCTAAGAGCCTGTTTCTTTCTAAAGATTCCTCAAAAGAATATTCTTCTAACCTTCTGCTGTCCTCTTCCTCTAAATCTTTCCAGGTCAGCCCTTCTTTTCGCAGGCTTTTTGAAAAAGATTCAATTGCAAAGTGGAATACATTACCGAAATCTGCCGGTGTAAAATCCTGCATCTGGCGTTCGCTGAGCCCTAAGCCATATTGCAGATAATGTGCGCAGGCACAGGCGGCATAACGCTCTAACCTTGTGACACTGCTCTCAAGGACTTTTCCATAAATCTCATGTATCAGATCTCCCGGCAACTTTTTCGCATGGTACTGCATATAAGAAGCATCGATCAGATGATAAATCGGTTCTGCCCAATCTTTGTTTTCTAAATACCAGTGCGCTAAAGCCTCCCAGTCCTTTCCTGCCGTCTCTTCCATGTGAAGTCCATGCTGTTCCCTTTGTGCTAAGAGTCCCTGTAAAAAATAGGACATACTGCTCTTTGGCGTTGCAATGGTCATACTGCGGTCAAATGCTTCCTGTACTTTGATCTGTGGATACATTTTTTTGATCTGTCCGATCAGATAAGATGGACGTATCGCTTTTCCTTCCGAATCCACGCGGGAATAGCTTAGAATTAAATGTTCCTTTGGCTTTGTCATATTTAAATACAGATAGAACTTTTGGATAAACGCCCGCTCTCTTGGTGTCGGTGCAAGCTGGATATCCTTTTCTAAAAGATGCTCCCTGTCAAAACCTGACAGAATACCGCCCGCCGCTGCCGCTTTCGGGATAATCCCATCATTCACTCCGGCAAAAAAGAGCACACGGATATCATCTAATCTTGTTCTTTCGATATCACCTAATACCACACAGTCATATCCCGGTGGGATCACACCTACCTTTGCCGCTTCAAATCCGGCATCTAAGACATCTGCATATTCCGTAATATCAAACCTCTCATCTCCAAGCAGATCTACGATCTTATCTAACAGATCCATCACGATCCCATAAATCTGCTCATATTCCTTCGCGGTTGCAAAATCCTTCTCTTCTTCAAATCCTGCCTGCATCTTTCGCAGCTTTTCTTCCACCTCATGGGCTGTGATAAACTGATAAAGTGCTGTCGTCTTTTCCTTTACCGTGGTCTTTTTCTTTGCAAGCACTTCCCGGAAAGCCCCTGCACATTCCATAAAAGCACTGCGGATCTGATTTAATTCTTCTAAGGTCTCCTCACAATATCCAGCCGGACATTTTTCAAATACATGATTCCACTTCCGATACCCCCGGATGCCCGTTGCAAGTATGTAGTTCTCTAACCGGTCTATTTCCTCAGTGCTCTGCCTGCTGAGTCCGCTGCGGAAATACCGCATCACACTCTCATACGAGAAATCCTCTTCTACCATTTCTAACGATGCCCGTAAAAATTCAATAAACGGATGAAACAGAATGGTCTTTTTCTCATCAATAAAATAAGGAATCCCATAGGCTTCAAAGATTTCTTTGACATAATTGGCATAATCCGCCGCTGCCCCCGATACAATGGCAAAATCACGGTAACGGTAATCTTCTTCCCTTACCATCCGGCTAATCGTCGCTGCCGCAAATTCTAACTCTTCCTTCCGGTTCTGACAACTTTGGATCTGTATCTCTTCCTGTTCTTTCGGATAGGCTTTTAAACTGCTGCGGAACAGATTTTCCTCTAAATGCAGCAATGCTTTTGCGTTCCCATAACGGTATTGTCTGCCGTCTTCTACCCATATCGGCTCTAACACTTCGCACTTTGCCTCATCGGCAAGTTCTAACAGCGTTCTGACCATTTTCTGGCTCATATGGAAAAGTTCCTGTATTCCGGTCACACAAAAAGGGTCTACCCTTTTATCTAACGTGACAGCCGCCCACACCCGGTCTGTCATCGGAAACAGTGTTTTTAACAGATTGACCTGTACCGGTGTAAATCCTGTAAATCCGTCAAAAATCAGATTGCAGTCCTTTAACATGACCGAGCGTCCTGCTGTCTTTGCACATTCCTCTAATACTTCTTCCGAAGTGATATAACTGCCCTCTAAATACTCTAAAAACTTTCGGTAGATCACTAAAATATCTTTCATTTTCAGGCGGAAAGACCATGCATTGTCCTCATCCGCACACCATGCCTCGATGTCCTTTGGTGTGATCTGATACTGCATAAACTCCGAGATCAATGATTTTATTTCACTGACATACCCCATCTTTTTTAAATTACTTCCAAGGACGCTCATGCTGTCCCCATATTCTTCCGTCAGACGGCGTAAGATCAGATTTTTTCCGGTCTCTTCTAAAATCCGTATCTGATACATTCCCAATTCATCAAAAACACGAAATGCCAGACGTTCAAAACTTAACACATCAATATTCATGATCGCGTGATTTTTACTGCGTTCTACCAGTTCTTTTTGCGTCTGCATCGTGAACTGTTCCGGTACGATCAGTAAAAAGTCCTTGGTCCGGTCTTTTTTTGCCTCTTCTATAATTTTTTCATATAAATAATAGGACTTTCCGCCCCCGGACGGTCCAAATACAAATTGTAATGACATGTTCTACCTCTGCGCCTTTCCTGTTTTTATCCCATTGTTTTTATTATAGCTTAGATGTTTCCTCATATCTACCGGAAAAACAGAAAAAATCCCGATACACAGATCATGTATCGGGGTTTTCTTATGCTGTCTCATCTTATATCCTTATTTTCTCATCCGGCACAATAGCCGGATCACATTTTAGTAATTCTCTGCCTTTACCTGGAAATAAGCCTGTGGGTGGTTACATACCGGACAAACTTCCGGTGCTTTCTTTCCAACACAGATATGTCCACAGTTTGAACACTGCCAGATCACATCGCCGTCTTTTGAAAATACCAGATCTCCTTCGATATTTGCTAACAGCTTGCGGTATCTCTCCTCATGCTCTTTCTCGATGGCTGCAACACCTTCAAATAATGCTGCAATATCATCAAATCCTTCTTCTCTTGCCTCTTTTGCAAACTGGTCATACATATCGGTCCACTCATAGTTCTCGCCTTCAGCCGCAGCCTTCAAGTTCTCGATCGTGCTTCCGACTGCACCGCCGTTTAACAGCTTATACCACATCTTTGCATGCTCTTTTTCATTTGCTGCTGTTTCTTCAAAAATATTGGCAATCTGAACATATCCGTCCTTCTTTGCTTTGGATGCAAAATAGGTATATTTATTTCTTGCCATGGATTCTCCTGCGAATGCTGTCTGTAAGTTTCCTTCTGTCTTTGTACCTTTTAAATTCATATTCTATCTCCTTTTTAATATTAGTAATTGTTACTGTTATCATTATAATAGCATCTTTTGAAAAAAAGTCAAGTCCTTTTCTAAGAAAAATCTTTGACCCAAATGTCACTCCCAAACTTTCTTTTCATATACTAGGGATAGTGAGAAAGGAGATTTTTTATGTCAAACAAAACCATTTCTATTGCACAGGAGAATAAACTTTTTGACGGCATTGATGTCAGCAGCTATCAGGGTACCATTGATTTTAACCGTGTAAAAGCCTCCGGGATTGATGTCGTTTATATCAAAGCCGGGGAAGGCGGTCAGATCACCGATCCATATTTTAAACAAAACTACTTAAAGGCATCCAGAGCCGGATTGATCTTTGGTGCCTACTACTATGTGACCGCTAAAAATACAAGTGAAGCAAAAGCACAGGCAAATGACTTTTTTAACCTGATCCGTGCTACCTCCTTTAATGCAAGACCAGCGATGGACTTTGAAGATTTCTCCGGCATGGAACGGGAAGATATCAATGAGATCGGACTGACTTTTTTAGAAGAATTAGAACGTCTGACGAAGATCACGCCGATGATCTACACCGATGCTTCCTCCGCGGAAACGATCTGGAGTGATGCATTTTCAAAATATCCGCTGTGGCTTGCCGATTACAGTGAACGCGATGAATTCCCATCTGATATTACCGTCTGGGAGAGCTGGACGGGATTTCAGTATTCAAATACCGGTACGGTTCCGGGGATTTCCGGCAACGTAGATTTGAACAAATTCCGGGATGGCATTTTAATCTCACTATCCGATTCTGATTCCTCTTCTGAAAAAGACAACACTGTAGAATACATGGTAAGACCCGGCGATACACTCTGGCAGATTGCAAGACGCTACGAAACGACCGTACCTGCCATTACCGCCCTCAATGGTATTGCGGACCCTGACCTGATCTATATCGGTCAGATCCTTCGGATCCCGGAAATGCAAAGATGATCCCACAGAGAAAAAAGACCCACACCGGTACGCTCCGATGTGGGTCATTTCTATTCTGTCGATAATCCTACCTCATGGTTTTCAAAAATATGACTTACCGCCGCCTCATATTCTGCAAAATGCTGTGCCTTTTTTATTTTTTTCACATCACGTTCTGCACCCTGAAATGCCGTGATAAAATATCCCCACAGCTCTTTCATCTTAAACAATACGCTCCGCTCATCCGGCGCAAACAATGTCCGATAGCTTTCATAAAGAGTATCATGAAATCTATGCAGTTCTTCTTTTTTCAGCGTTTCTCCACCCTGCAGCTCACGCACCAGTGCCGGATTGCTTAACAGCCCTCTTCCGCACATGATGCTTTCTAATTCCGGAAATTCTGCTTTTAACTCTGCTGCATCCGATACCGTAAAAATATCTCCATTGTAGCAGACCGGATTTACGCTTTCTTTTAAAAAAGCTCCAAAAACCTGACGATCCGGCTGATTTTTATAAAAATCACTGCGGACACGGGGATGTACAATGACCTCTGCAAACGGATACCGTTGAAAGACTTTCTGTAAATCCTCAAATTCTTCTGCATCCTCTATTCCGATCCTGGTTTTCACAGAGATCTTCATTTTTTCTAAATCCGCTTTTTGAAACACCTCGTCAAAAAAAGCATCCAGCTTATCCGCATCCTCTAAAAAGCCCGCTCCCTTGCCCTTAGAAACAACGGTTCCCGACGGACATCCTAAGTTCAGGTTTACCTCTTGATATCCAAAAGCGGCAAGTTCCTTCATCGTACGCAAAAAATAATCGGAACGATTGGTCAATATCTGTGGCACTACACAGATCCCACGATTATTTTCCGGTAAAATATCCCGTTTCTCCCTGGGTGTAAAACAGCGGTTCTGGTTCGGTGACACAAAAGGCGTAAAATATTTATCAATTCCCGGAAATATGGCATGATGTGCATTGCGGTAAACATATCCGGTAACCCCTTCCATCGGTGCAAAATAGTAATTCATGTCCTACTCTCTTTCTTTCATTTTTCTGTAGTATTGTACTTCTTTTTTTCAATAAGGAAGTCTTACATTTTCCTTTTCTTTCTGACAAAAATGTAATATAATGTAAAAAAATAGTTTTTTTACAGGAGGTGATTTCTTTGAGAAAAAAATATCTGCGTACTTCTCTCTCTGTTGAAGCAGAAAAATACGAGCCGGGTAAAAACATGGAAGATGGCTTTGAACCTTGGACAAAGGTCGTTACAGCCGGCTGGATCATTACCGAAGGACTCGTAAAACTGGAACGTGAAAATGGTCAGCTTGTATGCCCATTTATCAAAAACCGCCGTGGTGTGATCTTTATTCGTGAAGGCGATTACATTATCTATGAAGAAGGCGGCGAACGTCACTGCTGCGGTGAAGACAAATTCAGTATCCGGTTTAAACCGGATGAATCTGCGTAGCAGACTTCACACTTATCGTTTTACTTTGTAAAAAATCCTGTTTTTCCTCCCTTACGGATGGATGTAACAGGATTTTCTTCTTTTATCCTATTATCCTATTTTGTTATCTATTTTAAGACTCCCGCTTTTTTCTCCACACATCGTTTTGCCCAGATAAAACAGCAGATATGTGCAAAAAACGTGATCGCCCAGGTGATCGGATACGATACATAAATCATGTGGACTGTATGATACTTTGGTATTTGAAAAATCGTTGCAAGCCAAACCAGTCGTAAACCGCATGCGCCGATCATAGACACGATCATCGGCATGATCGAGTAACCGATCCCACGCAATGCACCGACCATCACATCCATCATTCCGCATAATGCATAGGTCACGGAAACTACTTTTAAGCGGACCATCCCCGCTGCAATGACTTTACTGCTGGAAGAATAAATGCTAAGCAGTGGATGTCCGAAAAATACCACCAGATTTCCTAACACCAGCCCTACCACGGTCACACAGATTTCTCCCGTGATCACAATCTTATTGATCCGCTTATAATTTCCTGCTCCCATATTCTGACCGGTAAATGAGATGGTTGCCTGATGAAATGCGTTCATGGCAAAATAGACAAAACTCTCAATATTGGCCGCCGCTGAATTACCGGCAACCGTAACGGCTCCAAAGGAATTAATGGAGGACTGTATCACAACATTGGATAACGAGAAAATAATTCCCTGTACTCCTGCCGGCAGTCCGATTTTTAAGATTCCTAAAAATTTGTCCTTATGAATGTGAAGCTGTCTGATTTCTAAGCGGATTGCTCCTTTTTCTTTGATCAGACACCGAAGCACCAGACCTGCGGAAATGCACTGTGAAATCACGGTTGCCATGGCAACTCCTGCCACATCCAAGTGAAATCCGATGACAAAGAGCAGATTTAAGATAACATTGACTACTCCCGCTCCAAACAGATAATACAGTGGCCGTTTAGTGTCGCCCACTGCACGCAGGATCGCACTGCCAAAATTGTAGACCATGGTTGCCGTCATTCCCAGAAAATAAATCCGCAGATAGAGTGCCGCTAAATGCAGCACCTCTTTTGGTGTCTGCATCCATATCAAAATCTGTTTTGCACCAAAACAGCCAAGCACCGTTAAGATAATTCCACTATAAATACTTAACAATATTGCAGTATGTACTGTCTGTTTTAACTCTTCCTCTCTTTTTGCTCCATAATAACGTGCCACCAAAACGTTTGCACCAATGGACAGTCCTAAAAATAAGTTCGTCAGCAATCCGATCAATGACGTGTTAGACCCCACTGCTGCTAACGAATTATCGCCCGCATATCTGCCCACCACAACAATATCCGCTGCATTAAACAATAGCTGCAGCATACTAGAACACATCAGCGGTATCGTAAACAGCAGCATTTTGCTTAAGATCGGACCGTTACACATGTCAATCTCATAACTTTTCTTTTGTTCCATTTTCTGATCATCCCTTAATATACTACTTTTAAAACGTGAAAGGAGCACCAGTAGAAAACAATGTTTTCCATTGGTGCCTGCTCTTTTTCCTATATTATTGTACTCTATGCTTTTGTGAGATACAATATGTTTAGGAAAATTTTGTAGTTATCATTATAATATTCAATATGCCTTAAGCATCATTCATCATAATGCATACGTACTTTTTTTAACGTCAAATACATTGCTTTATATTCTGAATCCACACAATGCAAAGGCTGCATATTAACTTCCATCGCATGAAATCCATTTGCTCTATAAAACTGTTCTGCTTCCGGAAGAGAGTGTAAAAATAATGCTTTAAAGCTAATTACATCATTTAGTAAACTATATGCATAATCTATTATATTTCGCATTATCCATGCAGATATAGGTAAATCTTCTCCATCGTATTTAAAAAATACATCTTGATATTTTTCATCTACAGCAAACATTTTTATTTCCATTGCCGAAATACCGCATATCTCTATATTAAATTCCTCTCCTGTTTCTTTTGCTTCCTCCTCATCCCGCCGTATCCTATCTTCATATGGTATGGCTGTGGCAGCTAATGTATAATACGAAACGATATCTCTTCCTGTTTCAATGCCATTTTCATCGTATTTCACATTCCAGACAACATATGTAACTCCATTACCGGATTCCTTATATTCAGATGCTTCTTCATCTATAAAATCATTAAAACTTTCGTATTTTTGTCCTGCATTAAATAGTTTCATTTCAGATGAAAAATCCTGATGTGACTGTTCCAACGATATCACATCAGGATTAAAATATTCTATGTGTTTATGCATTCTTTTACTTTCTTTTGCCAAATAATTTACCAGCTTTCTTACAAGAGTCCAAAAAATCCTTTGTCAATTTATTTCCATTAAATTCACGCACAAATTCTTGGGATTCTTGATTTTTTATAACAGTTATTCTATTGATCGGTTTTGCTAATACTGCCATGCTATCATCCTCCTTCTTGTCCGTAAAATGATTTCCCTGTCCATCCTCAGCTATATTATATCACCTCAATCATCAAATTTCAACAACTGAGCATATAAATAATACTAATTGGCATACTGCTTTTATGTTTCACAGTCTATCATATGCTCACTTTGAAAGCAAGTTATTTCAAATATTATGCCTATATCAAATACAAATATTCTCAGTCCTGACCATTTGTAATAACTCTGCTTCTATAATCTGTGCATTTGTTCCAGTCCCTTTATCTGGCTTGACAACCCACACCAAACCATTTATTATGATTTTATCAGTATTATATTGTCATTTAGCACAAAAGTACCAACACTTGGGGAGGGGGATTTCATATGATCACATTACTTTTATACCTTATTTGCCTGCCATTCAAACTGGTTTTTGAGGCAATCATTGGTCTTTTTAAATTAATAGGTATAATTGATATTTTTAGCAGATGGGACTAATCCCATCTGTTTTATTTTTCACTTTTGTACTCATTTTGTTCTATACTTCTCATCTTGCATCTGTTTCGAATATCCATTTACAACATAGTTATCCATATTCAATTTAAATAATATCAAAGTCTTTGTAGAATTTCTCTACTGCAAGACATTTGTCCCTCCTTCAAAATTGCAGTATAGTGGTGTAACATTTGCATTTATATATTCAGCACCTACAAGCATAGCTGTTAATGTTCTATGATTCCCATCACTTGTCACATAGTATTCATCTTCGTCCGTATAATATTCCATTTCTACAGGAGAAATTGTTTTATAGGATTCTCTCAATTCTTCCAATGACATTTTGTTTAGAAATTTTAAACACGAATAAAATCGTGTTGAATCCCGTTTCCCATCTTTCATAGTCCTTACATTATCAAATACACTCGCTCCTATTGTTCCTCGACTCGTTCCTATAACTCTTGCTAACGGTACAAGCCTATTTTCTCTCTCCGCTCTATCATTTTTAACATTATTTGAATCATAATATCTAAAAAACTTATCATGCTGTAATTTCTTTTGTTTCATTTTCTCAATATGTTCCGCTTCAACACCTTTATCTAATAGGAATTGTTTTAAATCTCCATTAAATGTGTAAACTCCATTTCCATTATCTTTATACATGTGCTACTCCTTTGTGCAATATGATATTTATAACCTTCCGTAGTATATAAGAACAATCGTTGCTATTATAGAAATAGAAATGATACACATTCTCCAAAAAAGTCTAATAAAATGCTGCTGACGATGTTCTTCACACAAGAAAAACTATTTCTCATTTTTTACTGAACCAGTATACAAAAGGCATTGTAAGATTTCTTCCAATTATCTGGAAAAGTAGATGGCACCTGATAGAGTTATATCTGTTTTTGAAAATATACTGACTGACACAGACTCAAAATTCACAACTCCAATAAGTTTTATCTATTATAGCAAAAAACGAGAAATTTCGTTAAAAATCTCTCGTTAAACTTACAAGTTTAAACCATAATGGAATTTACTCTTGCACTGGAATTTAAATTTTCAAATTACCCCTATCAAATATCTCTATCTAACATGCCCTATAAACAGTATTCCTTTACTAACGCTTCAATCTCCTTATTACTTGGAATTTTATTATCTTCTTTCTTATAATATATGGTCAACAAGTAAATCTCATAATCATTTTTAACAACATAGTAAATCATTCGATACCCATTAGACTTCCCAACTCTTGTATCTGTATTAGCAATGCGAACTTTTACCGTTTCATTATCATCAAAAACCAATCCCGGAATTGCATCGCCAAGAAGATTTCCCTTTTCTAGTTCTTTTACTATATCATCCACATCCTCCAATATGTGTTTGAACTTTTTCTTTTTCAAATAATAACGTAGATCATCTTCAAATTGTTTTGTCGGTATAATCTCAAATTGCATTTATTATTCATCCTCTGTTACTTCTTTTTTCATGCGATTTTTCAAGTCATTCCAACTGCGTTTTGGAATCTTACCTTCACGCATCATTTTTACTTCCTGGCATGATTTTTCTAATGATTCCAATATCGTACATGGTCTTTCAATATTCATTGTTGCGCTCATATCAGATTCCTCCTCTTTCTTTTCCTCACACATATTATAACACTCCAATCATCACAATACAATGACGGAACATATAATAAACTAATATAATCTCAATCGATTGTTTCAGTCTATCGCATGCTTCGTCACAACTTAAGTTTCTCAACCGATATAGACTTATTTATATGTTCAAATAATCATTGTACTTCTTTTCCGCTAATATTTTAACCATATTTTTATTGTATTAAAATGACTTACAACAGTCTACATACTCCTCGCATACATCAATCAAGCTCCTAAGTAAACTCCAGGATGTATGAACCACTATACCGTTAATGCAAGTTCCAATTCGTCCTCGTCCTCATTCCCTGTCATTTCAAATCCCAAGGATTTATACATATTAAGCGCATAGGTATTGTTTTTATTGCAGGTAAGGACAACCCTGTCAGAATTACCAAAAGGCTTCTTTTCAATATAATCCAATATCAGTTTCAATGCTGCTTTTCCATAGCCTTTGCCCTGCTGTGTCTCATCTATCATCATGTGCCAGATATCATATTCCGGAACATCATAGTCATAGATCACCATCACATATCCGACCATCCGGTCATCCTCATAAATTCCAAACGGCTGACACTGATCACGATAAACATACGCCTGTGCAAGACTACGGATAGGATGAGAAACAAATTCTTCCTGATCCTTTTTCAATTTTAAATTGAATGCATCAATAAAATTATCCTCTGTAATACCTTTTAAAGTAACTGCCATAAATAAATTCTCCTCATATGTGTGATTTTTTAATTCCTATTTATTCTATCATAAAAATAATGGTGCTGTATATTACTTATCTATATACACACTACCATTCTTGTTCTCCATATTAATATTTCAATTTTTATGATTCGTCTAACAGCCACTCCACAATATCGCACACCTCAACTCCTTCATAGGTGTATTTCGGGTGTTTTGTTCGCGCTATGATCATCTTTGGAAAAGCATCCCTTATCTGTAGTAATGGCGAATAGCCTCTACGCAAAAGCTCCACACATACGATATTTTCATAAACGCGACCATAATCCATATTACGGCTGCCTAGTATCGCATAACGCATTCCTGTATCACACATATAAAACTTGTCTGAAGTCTCCAAATATTTCTTTCCTCTGATGTCATACCTCTTAATATCATAAAATACAAAGGCTGTACATAAATATTTAATATATTTTCCTATGGTCACATGATTGGTTGCTACATCATGTGCTTTTAAAATATCACTGATTTTATTGGGCGATGTCAGATTGCTGATATTATCCATCAAAAACTCACTTAATTGACGCAGAACCTGTGTATCCGGCAAATTATATTTTTGTACCAGATCTCTATTCACGATCGTTTCATATACCTCTTTGATATATGTTGTTCGATCCAGATCAGCACTAAGTAAGAATGCATTTGATCCAGTCACATAAATATCATATTTATTTTTTGAATACAGACTGTTAATTGCCAATTCAAATTTAGGACTACTTTTCTTCTCTTTGAATAACCTTAAATTTTTGCCTATTATAACTTTTGTGTTTCTTAGGGAATTCAGTAAAATCCAAATACGTATATGCCCAAAGGTCCTCGCCTTCACGCATTGTAATTAGAACTTTGGCCAACTCATTTCCCAATACATCTATGCGATATAAAACTGTCCCATTAAGTAAATTAGATGCAAAAGTTACTATGCGGTTATTTACCAAAAAATCCACATAATCCCTGACTACATCTGTATTTTCTTCCATTGCATCATCAACCATTCCAATATCAAGTATAGAATAATCAACTGATTCTACTTCATAATGCATAGCGGTTATATTTGTATTCTCATCAGATAATTCATCATCTTCTTCGTCCTCATATGCATCATTAAAAATTGCAGGGATTATCACTGCCATCGTCAAGTTTTCATCTTTTTCAAATAACTCTGCTTCAAATGGAACTCCACCTGCAGTAATTCCTTTTACAAATCCAAGATTTTTCTCAGTTACTCCGTCCGTATGATTGCAAACCGGATAATCATAATTACTCGTATAATACCCCACAGGCTCTTCATCTGTATCAATCAGAAAACCATCCGGATATCCAACCCGGATTTTATCCTGAAATACCTCCTTGAATTCCTCAATTTTATTTACATCCCCTAAGATAGCAAACACAACATTTTCAAAGAATTGACTAAACCCGTCATCCCCGAAAAACAACTGATAAAAATAAGTTGCTACTCTTCTTGTATCATTGCCAAATGCTCCACATCCCCATGCTCCTAAAACAAGATTTCTATATCCCTTTCTAGCAGCCAGAAATAACATCTTTCTTAATCTTTCAACCATTACATTATCCAAAATTTCCTGGGATGTCCTTGAAGCCGCTCCACATTTATTCGGTGCAGGTACGGTAACTACAGAAGTCCAAAATGGATAATCCAATAGCTCCCCTGTAAAACTTCTGTATACATACACACTTGGACTTAACAGCATATAATCTGAATCACACGGGTTTTTATGAGTATTGTTATAATCATACATTTCTCGCGCTTTGTCACTTGAAATTGACTTATATAATGTACTGCATCTGCATAATGATTCCTCCTGAGCTCTTGCACCATTCAAAAAACCGCCTCCGGGTCTATGAGCATTTGCAAAATTCATCACAAGCGTTCTTTCCATGCCACTTGCTGCTTCAAAAGAGTCTGCATTTACAACAAAGAAAGATGCACCTTCAGTTCCGTAGAAAGAGCGTTCAAAGAACTCATCTACATCATCCTCAATATCCTGCAAATATTCAGGTGAATACACCTCAACATCTGTACATTCATTACACCCAGTTTCATTAATAAAATCTTCTGTAAACTGCATGGTTTCTTTTGCTATTGTAATTAAATCCCGTCTGCTCATTTTTATCACATCCTCTCGTGTATTATGAACAAATTATGGCTTTTCCATAATGAGAGTATAACATAGTTATATGTTCATTATTTTGTACATATAAATTCAATTATTATATTGCTAAATTCTTCTTCCATCAAAATGTGTATATCTATTACATCTCTTACAATGAAATGTAACAGAACCTATACCATCATCTGTTATAATTACTTCGAGTTTTTCTTCATGTCCACAATCAGGACATCTCCCTGTTTCACCAGTATTTGAAAATCTTTTAATAATCTCCATCCACTTCTGTGACTTATTCATATACAACACCTAACATTAAAATATTCCTTTTATTATTCCTGCTAAAATCAATAATCCAATAATCACTAATCCAAATCCCTTTAGCCCATCGCTAAAAGAATGTTTTTCAATGGGTTCATCCACTCTATCTTTGACCATCTCTTGTAAAAGTAATTCATCTTCAGAATCAATTCTTCCGTTATGATTATAATCTTTCATGCATACTCCTTATACTTTAGGAATAACCATCTGCATTTTTAGCCCTTTTTCATCTGTAGATGGATTCTCCGGTATTATCTCTGTCCTACCCTGTGCATCAAGATTTGCTGTGACTGCAAGACAGACTGCATCCAAAATATCATCTGGTTTACACCCTAACTTTTTTGCAGATGTTCTCACATATTCCTCCGATACCCCTTGCAAATACCTTGATAATACCTGAACTCGGTCAGTGATTCCTTCTTTCTCCGATTTATTCGTCATAAGAACCTCTCCGTTTAGTCGTGCAAAGCACACCTCCGGATGGCTTTCTCTGATTACGTTCATATACTCTTCATTTGACAGTAAAAACTCATCTACCTCTCTAATTTTAGGAATAATGGCTATCGTCTGTTCTGATAAACCTTTTCCAATCGCTGATAAGTTTGCATCTTTCTGTTTATCTTTTATAAACTCGTACACTGCCTGTCTCGTAGGAACCGCAAATACGGTTGAAGTTCTAGGCTTTACAATCTTTCTGGCAATTCCATCCGGTCTTTTCTCATACAGCTCTATATTGCTTGGAAGTCCTATTACCATATCCACAAGCATTCCATCAAATTGTGTGGTATCAAAAACCATTTTTGAGAAATCACTATATTTCTTCAAAGATAGCTCCCCGTTACTAATTATAGCTGTTATCCAACCACCTTTGCATCCATCAACCCCGACAAATATTCCTTTATCTAAAATCTGTTCGTCTTCTTCCTGACATAAATCAAACATCTTTGCCACTTCTACAATGTGGGCAATATTTTTATCACCAGCATATCTGTTTGAATCTGCAAAATTATCTGTAATATTAATCCATTCCAAAGAATTGACTTCCTCTGTGAGAGGTACATCATCTTTCAAAACACCAACATACATTTCAAGAACAAACCGCTGTTGATAGTATGTCATATCCATAAGCCTATGTAACTTAATATCTCTTTTGGAAATACCAGTTTCTTCGAAAAGTTCCCTATAAGCTGCATGCTCACTGTTCTCTTCCGGTTCCACTTTTCCACCAACGAAATTAAGCAGTCCCTTATACGGATTTTTCGCACGCTTACAGAAAAGAAGCTTTTCTTTGTTTTTATCAAATACAACTATACAATTACAATGCCAAAATCCCATTTACTCACTTCTCTCCGGTTGCTTGTCCAACCAATTCTCACCACAAACAATATAAGTTCTTATATTTTGCAACACACGAAATGTGACCATATCATCAAGTGCAATATCCCCGATATCACACTTTTCTCCACCCTTGATAAATGTTTCTATATGATAAAAGTACATACACTGTTTTAAATATTCATTCAATCCAACAGTTCTTCTTTTATATCCATGATCCCTCAAAAGTGTCCTAAGCTTCATTCTGACAAAATCCTGATTATCTAAAAAGACAATTCTTAATCTCAATTCCATAAAATATGAACGAATATCATAGTATTCATCATCAGCTATATATCTACATTCGCTTCCGATTGCTTCAAAATCTCTATTTACAGACCTTATCTCTTTATCTATCGTTGCTTTATTTTGCCAATAATCCACTTCATCCATTACATCAGTAATAAACTGTTTTTTATTAAATCGATGGCATGCATAAAGATACTCCTTTTCATATTCCCAAATATCATTCAAGAATTTCTGTGATGCTCTGATTGACATATCTCTATTAATTATTATTCCTGCCAATGTTTTTGCGTCATATAGTAACTCTTCCATTGTACTTCTCCAATCATGTGTCCATAATCTTATCACTCTTAGATGCATTACATTTTCTACATAATACCTGTAGGTTTTCAGGAACCGTCTTTCCGCCTTTGTTTAATGGAATAATATGATCAACTTGGAAAGGTATTCTGTTATGAGAAGTCATCTTACAAGCGGCACATTCATAGAATCCTTTGCTATTTCTTGCATGTTCAAATGCCTTATCACGTAGTTCTTTTTCTACCTCTGGAGCAACCTTTCCAATCTCACACAAAGCCATATCCTCAAAATTTCTTTTTCCAAATACTACATTATGTTCTTCTTCAAACACATCCGGATGTGATATCTTCATAAGTTCTAATTGAACCTGTTTCAAGAAGTATATTTTTCTTCCAAAGAACAAACGAAGCAGATTATCATCATTGGACTCCCAAAGATTATTTAGGTACTCGTTTCTTCGCTTCTCCCCCATGTCCTCATCATATATGTGTTTTGCAATAACAGATGGATCTAACCTTCTGGTATCAATATCATCAAAGGTATAAAATACCGGTGCTTCTTCTTTTTGTGCATAGTATTTTAAGATATTAATGATATCTCTTTTTTCATATGGCGGAACCATTTCTCCACAAAAATATGTGCTTCTGCACTGTTCCTCAAGTTCTTCAAGCATTTCATTACTAAGATACTCTTCATCTTCTAATCCATAACTGCTAAATAACTCTGGTAAGGATTCCATTAATTGCTCGTATGATTCTTTTGTACTATCGTATACCATGACCTGATATGAGATATCCATACCATCTAAATATGTAAATGCATACATTCCGATAGGAAAACGCTGTTCAAATGGAACTTTTTCCAGTGCAGATGTATCAATGGAATCATCCAACATAGAGGCAAATTCCTCTATCTTTGAAATAGCAATCAAGCTTATCTGTCGTTTTGTATGTTCTACTTCATTATCTTCAAAATCATTTTCGCCATTAAACAAGGATGCAGGATTACACCATGCAATATTTTCATTCCACTGATCAACAAACGAAACAATATAAGCCTTAGCAGTACCACCCGCAGCTGTACCACGTAATGCTCTTCCAACCATCTGTGTCATCAAGATTTTAGACACTGTAGGTCTTGCTAAAAACACAGTCTTTGTCTGCGGCAAATCAACACCTTCTGTTAAAATATTTACGTTTATTAAAACCTGCAGCTTTCCATCACGATACTGCTGTAGTTTTTTCTCATTATCTTCTCTTGAGATAATAACTCCTGTTATGGCATCTCTAATGTCAGAAACAATGTAATCCGACTTCACACCAGCTTTACTGAATAATTTATTTAATGCTATTGCATGATTGATATTTACGGCAAATACAATAGTCTGACCATATTCTTTCACCTTATTTACATATGTATCAACAATCAACTTGTTACGTGCTGCACTACTTGCAATCTCCGTAGCTAATTCTTCTGGCAATATGTCTAATCTCTGAATATGTTCTAAAGCATCCAATCCCAGATCAGCTCCATAATCTTCTTCTGTATACTTACATTCAAAAATAGGAGTGGATAGAATTCTTGCATTAATCAATTCCTTAAGACCAATCTGATATGTAATACCCAAATCACCTTTTACTACATTTCCAGATTCATCAACACCATCTTTGAAAATTTTTGAAAGCAATCCTTGCTCTTCCTTTGCAGTTCTAAAAGGTGTAGCTGTAAGTCCAAGCAATTTCATATTAGGAACTCGCATTTCCACATATTTAATTATTTTTCTATATGTTTTAGCAGTAGCGTGGTGTGCTTCATCTATAACACAATAGACTTCGTTTTCCCCCTTTAACCAGTTATCCAACACTGAAAGATTTCGACCAATACTATCTTTACTGAGAATTAAAATATTATCTCTTGGTGAAATATCAATACTTCTGTCATGATTGCTTGAACCGGAAACTATTCTATAAGTAAATTCACTTATATGAGGCATAGCTTCCGCATATGCAAATCTTTGGAATGATTCCGCAGCTTGATCCAAAAGCATTTGTCTATGTGCAATCCATAATATTTTCTTCTTTTTATCAATTGCATTCTTTAATAACCATGTAGAAGCTGTATAAGTTTTTCCACCACCTGTAGGCAATACTACCAATGTACTAAATGATTCTTCCTTATCAATCAAACTTAATTTAGCCATAGCATCTTTTTGATGATTATATGGACTTCTTGGATTTGTTCCCTTCTTTGCAATTATTTTTCCATTTGATTTAACCTCAATATAATCTTGCATTTTATCCCTCCAAACTTAATATATCTTACAGAAATACCATTTGAATCATTGTTAAAAAAATTTTCATCCCTGTTTCTTCACATTTAAACAAGATAACCTGTACCATTTCTTAATATAAGAATCTACCAATAATGATTTATCTGAATTTACAAGTTCAATAAATAATGCGGTCAGTCCATCCCATTCCTCATAGTTACCTGCATCATACAATTTCCAGTTTAGCTGTTCCAAAGTCCAGTTATTCTTAATGGAATTATGTAACATGGATGTGGTAGCCCAGTTTTCCTCTGTATCAGCACCGCCGAGTGCAACCGGGTATATATGATCCACCGTTGGGATGAATTCCCAATATGCATTATGACACTCTTGCATTTTCCAATGAGAGTGATACGGAAATTCCTCCGGCATATAATGAGATAAAACCTTCAAGAATCCGGGATTCACCAATTTTTGCCCACTATACCTGTCAATAAAACCATCCTTTTTAAATTGCTGCATTTTCTGTTTATCCGTATATGCCCTTCCTGTTGCTTCCACATTTCTAAACGGATACTGTTCATTTATCAATATCTTTGTGGCTTCCTGTTGTCCCAAAAGAAGTTTTTTTCCAACCTTCTCCAAGGCTTCGATTTTATCCATAGAAACACCACCTAACCATTAATCAAAAATACTACTCACTTTATATTCTATTTGTTACTGTTCTTCATCTGTACTTAAGAACTTTGCATTTCCGCCAACACCATAGAACTTGTCAAAATAAGCTTTTAGTCTTGTGATAACATTCTTCATTTTATTTGCCCTGTTTCCTCCACCAAATCGACTGACAGGCGGCATAAGCTTATCAATATCAGTTTCTTCGGTTTCTCGATCACCGGTGCTAAGGTATCTGTGACCTTGACTTTTAATGTCAGCACCTGTTCTTTGTATGTAACGGTCATTTCATACTCTCCGACTTTGGAGGTATCTACTTTGCTTGTGTCAATCTTCAGCTTTTTTAATTTACTCTTTGGTACATCCACATATTTGCTGATGTCTAAATCCATCTTTGTTCCCGCTTCGATGACTACCTTGTCATCTATGAGTTTGATCTTATCATTTGCAAGAACTGCTCCGGTACCGATCCCTAATAAAGCGAGTGCGGCAGCCGGAATGACGATATACTTCTTTTTCGTTCGTTTCCTCTCCATTCTCTTTGTTCATTCATACTTGGTTTTTAGCATAACGTTTTAGCGTTAGTTTTGCAATATATATTAATAGTTTTTCGTTATATGTGTCATTTTGTATAACGTATATACGTTAGTTTTTACCACTGCTCAATGCTTTTCGTACTCTCACAAATAAGGATAAACAAAAATATTTGGAAATTATAGAGATACCTAATTTCTCCGCAACGCTTCAATCGGGCTGAGCCCTGCCGCTTTCTTTGCCGGATAGATTCCAAAGAAGATTCCGATTCCGATGGAAAACAGCGTTGTAACTAGCACGGCTGCCGGACTGACCGATGGCGTAAATGCAAATGCCGGCTGTATCATGGCGATCACTTTTGCAACGCCAAATGCCCCGCCGATCCCTAACAAAATTCCCACAACTCCACCGATCAGTGTAATGATGGCAGACTCAGACAGAAACTGGAGCATAATCGACTTCGTCTTTGCGCCAAGTGCTTTTCGGATTCCAATCTCTCTCGTACGTTCTGTTACGGATACCAGCATGATATTCATGACACCAATACCACCGACTAACAAAGAAATTGCCGCCACAAAAGATACTAACGTTGTCACAATACCGATAACCTTATCGACTGTGGTCATGTAATCACTAAAATTTTCCACCTGATAGATATCTTCTCCACTGCACTGATGTCTGCGTTCTAACAGATTCGACGCTTCCGAAGCAATACGATAGGTATCTTCTCCCTCTTCCGTTAAAATCATGATCTGCCAAAAACTCTCTGTATCCATGCCATACATGGTTGAAAACGTTATCAGCGGGATCTGAAGCTCAATTGGTGAGTTTTCATAAGTAAAGGAAAACATAGAGTCCTCGGAAGCCTTTTCCACACCAATGATCGTCAGTCCCATTTCTTTTCCATATAATGTGACATCCAGTTCCTTTCCTACAATATCCGTGGAACCGAAGATCCTGACCGCATCTTTTTCACCAATGATTGCAAGCGGCTGACCCGCGAGATACTCTTTTTTTGTAAAATATCTGCCTTTTAACATTCCATTTTTAGAAAAATACTGGTAATCCGGCATTTTTCCATTGATATTTGCTTTGAACTCGCCTTTTTGCGTCATCACGCTTCCTTCTGCACCATATCCTGCCGAAATTGCACGGATACCTTTTACCCCATCGTATAATGCATCGATATCTTCCTGTGTAATATCATAGGAATTTGTATCATCATAGGAATAAATAGCAATCTGGTTAATTCCGATGTCTGCCATTTCATCCGTAATGATATTTTTTGCTCCGTTACCTACAGACATAATCAATATCACAGATGAGATTCCTATGATAATTCCAAGCATTGTCAACAGCGAACGCATTTTATTTGCTCTGATATTGGCAACTGCCATTTTCAAATATTCTAAAAACTGTGACATTCCTGCCTCCTACTTCTTCTCTGCTGCTTTCATTCCGTCCTCAATCGTGGTATCGATCGTTGTGACTACTGTTTCTCCTTCTTTCAGACCTTTGATGATCTCCACAGTCTTTTTAGAAGAAATTCCTGTCTTAACATATTTTTTCTGAAGTTTATCCTTGCTGAACACATAGACAAAATCCCCTTTTGAATCACTGTTTACCGCCGCGATCGGTACTTTTAAGACATCTATCTTTTTACCTAATTCGATTTTGAGCTTTGCATCCAAGCCAATGATCAAATGATCATCCGGATCATCGATATGAACTCTGGCAGTCGCCATTGCTACCCCCTGTTCATTTTTTTCCGCTACTTTTCCTATATTGGTAACACTACCCTGATACTTTCTGTCTAAAGAAGTAATGGTTACCTTCTGTCCTGCTTCAAGATTGGTCAGATTATATTTTGACACTTTAAAATCCACGCACATTTTCGATGCATCTGCAATCGAAAACATCGGCGCACCCTCCTGCACGGCACTTCCTGCTGCTACCTCTGTTGAAGTAACGATCCCATCAAATTCTGCCTGGATTCCGGCTTTTGCCTCTGCTAATGAATCTGCGGATTGTGATAGCGTCAATTTTGCCGCCTGTTGCGAGGAAGTAATTCCCTGTTTTTCTGCATCGGTTAAAACAGAGGCTTCTCCGGCTGCTTTTTTCGACTGTTCTTCTGCTTTGCTTCCCTGTAAACTTTCTGCCTGAGACTGCAGGTTTTTCAACTGGTTCTCTAACTCACTGACTTTTGCCGTCACATCGCCATAGGCTTTTCTCTGTTCCTGTTTTTTATTTTTTTCTTTCTGTATCTTTTCTAATTCTTTCTGCTCTTCTTTGGTCAGATCCTTCTTATTTTTCAGTTCCTCTGACCGCTTGTCTAACTCTGTGATCTCTTTGTCTAAATTACCGGCTTCCGCTGCAGCATTTTTACTCTGCTCTGTCTGTGCTGCCAATTCTGAGATCTGACCATTTAAGCCATTTAACTGATCGTCGATCGACTGAATCCTTGCATCTGCCTGTGCCGCCTGCTCACTTCCCTTAGCACTCATTTCTAATGATTTCTGATTTGCCGCATCACTGGCTTTATTCTGCAACTGTGAAATGTTATAACTTTTTTCTAAAGAAGCTGTATTAAATGTGATCAGCGACTCTCCTTTCTTTACCGGTTTTCCCACCTGCAGATCGGCTGTTGCAATTTCCGCATTGACCGGTGAGGAATAAGTACGCATATCTTCACTGCCTATTGTTCCGCTTGTCTCTAATTCTGCTGTGATATTTCCTTTTTCTGCCTTTGCCGTCTCTACTTCCTGTACCGCTTCAGAGCTGCCTTTTCCTTTTTGTACAAATACAATCATAAGAATGACTACCACTGCAACCGGCAAAATCATTTTCCATTTCTTTTTCTTCTTATTATTCTTCTCCATTTTCTTCCTCCATGCTATTTTTATCTGCCATGCCACTGTCCGATTCGATCTTGCCATCCATGATCCGGATGATCCGCTTTGCGGACTGTGCGATCTTATCATCATGCGTAATTAAAATGACCGTCCTTCCTTCGGTGTGCAGTTTTCTTAAAATCTCCATGATCTCACGGCTCGACTTTGAATCTAAATTTCCCGTCGGCTCATCCGCAAGAATCACCTCTGCATTTGTCGAAATCGCACGC